>Ga0209040_10002491_pt1 | contig 14445 bp, 13 predicted proteins | sample BogFormECP12_OM3_FD_188240 | JGI IMG/M metagenome (GOLD analysis project Ga0209040, IMG submission 188240) | Bog forest soil microbial communities from Calvert Island, British Columbia, Canada - ECP12_OM3 (SPAdes) (version 2) | ecosystem: Environmental > Aquatic > Freshwater > Wetlands > Bog ...
GGATAACCGCCGGCACTCGCGCCCGGTACTCGCGATAGGCCTCGCCAAAGCGCGTCTCCAGTTCGTGGTCTTCGATGCGGATCATCACCGCTCCGGTAATAACAGCAAACAACGCCAACCCATACAGCGCGATCAAACCCGTGCCAACGCACCAGCCAAGGATCTCGCAAAAATGCCCGAGGTAAATAGGATGCCGTACGCGCGAGCGAACGCCAGTCGTTATAAGCTGCTGGCGATGCTTGCCGGGCTCGATTTCTGCCAGGCCTGAGACCTGGGTGTGATGGAAACTCCTAAACGCCGCCGCATAGATCGAGAAGCCGAGCAGGAAGAGCAGCGCCGCAGGCGCCCACCCGAACCAGTTGACATAAAAATGCGCGAACCGGAACGGCCACATCATCAAAAACACAATCGCGATGCCTACGCCCCATGTTGGCATGATGAAGCGATAGGCGCGCCGGCCCTGCTTGCGCCAGCGATCGGCGAACGGATGCACCACGAGCCAGAATAACGGGATAGTGCCGTACACCGAGCAGGCCAGCAGCGCGAGAATGTCAACAGTGGCCCGCAGGCTCATGGAATAACAATTTACTTCACGAAGCACTCCGCGGGTTGTCTAATGCAGGTATGGTGGTAGATGCGCTCGGTGGTGCCCTATGTCGGCAAAACGCTTAATTCCCGCGGTTGGCTTACTGCTGCTGTGTTTCCCGATCGCTAGCAACTCGCAAGCCCGCGATACTACGCTGCAAGGCCAGATCGTGGATGCATCGGGGACATCCATGCCTGGAACAAGACTGCTCGTAATTAATCTTGACACGCTCGACGAACAGAGAGCGGTGGTGAAGAACAACGGCAAATTCTCCTTTCCGCAGATGCCGCCGGGAGACTACGCGGTGATTGCCGCCGCTCCCATTGACACGCCGTGTTTCAGACCGGTGGTAGAGCGGGTGCGATTGGAGGCAGACACGACGCGAACGGTGCGTCTGGTTATGATCTCCAATTCGAGCAACTGTGGAGCTGCCCAATAGCCGAACAATGCCGAAAGTCACTCTGAGTCTTGGCCCAACCCAGAGCGTCAGCGAGCCGCTGCAGGTGCTTGCACCACAACTTTGCTGGTGCCCATGTTCTCGAAGCGGTCATACACGCGAACAATAATTGTGTGCTCCTCGGCCCTGCTGCTCGCGGCGGGCTTGTTGCTTGAAGCTGCCGCCGCACTATTAGGCTCGGTGCTGCTCGTGGCAGGAATCGGTGCCTTGAAATCGTAGTTCTCGATCTTGTAATCGGAGATTTGTCCCACCGGCTCGACCAGCTGCCAATCGTCGGCGTCGATCGAGTACTCTGCACGCTTGATGGGCGAGAAGCTGTCCACCGCCCGAAACGTCAGGTGCACCTGATCGCCTGCGACCTTGGCGTTCAGTGCCTCAATGCGCGGCGGCGTGTTGTCCACCTCGAAGCGCGAGCTGGTGGCTTCTCCGGTCAAGGTTTCGTCGGGCGAATGTGACGGCGCGTCGGAGGCGACAACCCGCATGGTGTAGCCGCCGTCAGGAAACAGATCAGCCTCGAGACTCACAAAGCGGTCGTCCACTCCCTCACGCAGCAGCTTCCAGCGAGTCTCACCATCGCCGCGGTAGTAGACGTTGTACTGCAAGGTGTCATCGTTGTCGTCGTGCGCCTTCCACTTCACCACGATGGAACGGCGGTCGCGGATGGTCGGAATCGGTGCTTCGTAGCTGCCTGAATTTCCTGGCTCCGTATGAGCTCCCGGGGGAACGCGCCAGCCGACCATGACGGTCACATCGTCCACTTCAGGCGCGACGTTCTTGGGCAGATAATTGAGCATTACGCTGTCAATGACGGGCGCTCGATCTCTGGAATGCAGCACCGCTTTCCATTGGATAAAGCGGGCAGACGGCGCGTCCATAGGCAGCTCTTTCTGGAGATCGATTTTCTTCCACTGGCTCCAGTTGCGATCGGGATTGTCAACATTGCCGCTGCGCGCAAAGAGATCGAAACTGCCGCCGCCGCGCACTTCAGCGCGTCCCCACTTGGAGAAATTCTTCGCATCAAAGACGTCGCTCTCATAGGTGCCCTCGGCCACCGGGTTTGGACCGAGCAGAAAAATCTTTCCCAGATTGCTGGTGGCGGCGTAGAGTCCGCCCTTCGACGCTCGCGCAAACGCCGTCACCTGATTGGCGCTCGCCTTGGCCAGGTCGGTGAACTGGTTGCCGCGAATCACGTAGATCTTTCCTCGGTTTCCCGTGCCTGCGAGCAGGCGCCCACTTTGATCTAAGGCGAGCGCGTACACCAGGTCCTCGTGCGATGACCAGATCGTCTTCGGCGACCCATCCGATGAAATGCGGTAAACCTCCGAGCCGCCAACATTGGTCACGTTGGGATACGGGATCGCGGCGAACACCGGAGTTGAAGGTGCAGGCGCGCTGGCTGACCCACCCTGGGGACCGAGCGTGATTGGTGGCGGACTCGTGGCTAGCGCTGGAGCCGAGACGATAGAACTTGCCGGCGGTGGCGCGCTTGGAACGCGCTTTTCGCCCGCCCCGGCAGCGTAGATGTTCCCCTGCCCATCCACGGCGAGTGCGGTGATCTCCTTTTTCGGCGCGCTATAAAGAACGAAGCCTTCGCCTTGCGGCGAGATGCGATAGATGAGACCGCTTCCGTCAGTGCCTGCAATCAGATTGCCGGAGCTGTCGAAGTCGAGGGCGCGAATCTGGGCCTCGTCGCTCTTGAAGAACAGAGAACCGTTACCGCTGCCGTCCACGCGGAAGATCTCGCCGCGATCGCCTGTGCCGATGTAGAGCTGCCCCTGGCGATCGAGGGCAAGCGCCCAGATGTATTTCGTCTTGGGATCGAAGAAGACGCTGGAGCTGTAGCTGGAATCGATCGCCACTGACGTGCGCGGAGTCTCGCCCGCCGTGGTGGGCTTCGCTCCCTCTTGCGCGGCGGCAACTTCCGCGGTGGTGTGTGCGCTCTCCGGCGCCTTGCCGGGAGCAGGGCCACCGTGAACAATCTTGTACACTTTGCCATCGGGTGACGTGGCGGCATAAATGACGCCAGCGCCGCTCGCGTCAACCACCAACGCCTGCACCTGAAGCTCCTGCGGAGCGAAGATGATGCTGGCTTTGCCGTCAGGCGTGAGCTTGTAAACGCGTGCCGGCGATCCTGCGGCCGCATAGACGTTGCCCTGCGCATCCGATGCCAGGCTCCAGAGATAGGTGGAAGGCGTGGTGTAGAGCGCATCGAAGGCGGGCGCGAGCGTGAGATTGCCGTCGCTGCTGATGGCCACGCCATGAGCGGTGCCCTTTTCAAAGTCGTCGTATTTTGTCTGTTCCCAGGTTCGCGTCCCTTGTGCCCATCCGATTGCGGAAAGTAACAGGCACAGGAGCGCCACTCGAAGAGCGTTCAGCTTCATTAATGGGTCCCGCTTGGCCGATTCGCAGAGGTAGCAAAAGCCTAACACAGCGGAGGCGCCCGCTTCTGCCTAGATGCCACTGAGCAGGAACGCCAGCGACCCCGCCGTTGTCACTGCGCGAATACGGTTATGAAGCCCTCCAGGATCGCGGTACCTCCTCTCCCTGGCGCTACATCAACCGGGGTGGATACACGCACTGCGGTCAGCGGGCTCTTGAAGTACCCACTATCAACTGCCTTCTTCGATTTGTCAGAACTCAGAACTACTTTGAGGTCAAGACGCTGGTCCCCGCAGCTATCCAAATTACCGTCCCAGGGGCACACCTCCTCCGCCACTGTGGCATTCCCCGTGCCGGTGATTTCCCCGAACGGCATTTGTAGACTGGCGCCTTTAATCGGCTTCCCATCGGGCCGAACCTCTATGGTGTAGGTCACAAATGATTCAAGAGACGCAGGAGCCGCCCATTTCGCCTCAAACACGAGCCCCGCGTACTCGCTTTCGGGTACAGTGCCGGGCGTGACCGATATCGCGCTACTTGGCAGACCATTGAGTCCACGATGGTAGGAGAAGTTGGAGAATTTCTTGTCTCCGATGAAGCAGTCGCCTGTGCCGAGCTCCTCGTAATCTGAAGGTTTGCCCTATGCACATTCCGGCACTTGTGCAGCGGCAAGGGAAAGCGTTGTCAAAGCCAGCACAACTGTACCTACGACTTTCGTTACAGTGCTTGCTCCCCAAGAAGCGTTGGTGTTGACAGTGCGAGCGATCGCCTGGAGATTTGCCATGGTGCTTTTCATGTTGACCTCCTCTTGGTCATGGTTTTGTGGCGGCGCCTAATCTAAGAAAATCGGAGCAGCTTTACCGCGGGGCTGCTCCTTGCGTATCGCTTCGGGAAGAACTTGGAGTGGGGCGGAGAAGTTGTTCCGCCCCTTTTTCGGAGAAGGCGTCCGTGATCGCGTGCCGTTTAGCACGGAGGAACACGGCCGCACCTACTTCATCTTTAGTACGTACAGAACGAACGACCCTCCAGGGCTGGGGTGAATCTTGAGCTCGGTAATCGGTCCCCAGGTTGGGAAGCTCAGCTTCTGCGCCGTGGTGGTGAGGTTGTATTTCTGGTTTGATCCCACCTGCGCGCCGTTGAGGTATGCCTGTACGACGATGGAGCCGGAAACCCAGCCCGCCGAGACAATGGCGTAATCGACTTGGAACTGGCTCAGGGCAGTCGGACCGATGCCAGCCGAGATGTCCGACTCACAGATGTTCTTCGTCGGCCCGCCGTCGTTGTTCAACCCACCGTACTTAGGGAAGCACAACGGACCTCCGCCGAATGAGACCATGGCTTCCGGGCCAGTGGCGAACCCAGCTCCAGCATCGGGATAGGTCAAGGCGTCGACGTAGTCTATCGCGCTCCAGCGCAGACCCGAATATCCATCCGGGACTGAGGTCGGCGTCATTGTATCGGGCAAGTGCGTGAAGTCGATCAGTTGCTGTGCGCTGGCAGTCATCGCCAGGGCCAGAAGAACGGTTGCGAACAAAGCTACTTTTTTCATATTGACCTCCTCTTGGTCAGGGTTGCTGCGGCGGTTGTCGTTTCCTTGAGGCGGGCAGCCTCGCCGAGTTCGCTGCTCCGCATTGGGAGCGCCTCTTTACCTGCCGGCCCCGGAGGCGCTCCACCAAACTTCTGCCGGGCCGGAACTCGTCAAAACCTGTGTACTAAGGGGCTAGCAGCAGCGCCGCTTCTTGCGCGTCGAACTGCGGCTGGGTGGCGATCAGCCTATCCATCTCCTCGATCCGGAGATAGCTACCGCCTACCTGGAAGCCACAGACAAGGGCGTCTTCACCCATTAACAACGGCGAAAAGCTGGGATGCTCCTCCAGGAATCGGGCGAACTTCTCCAGCTGGTGCGCTTGCATGGTTCCTTGCCTTTTCATGGCGTTCCTCCTTTCCTTCCATCTCGGTTTTCGCCATCCGGAGGGCGTCATTTGCCGCGCCTCCGGATGCGTTTCCCCCGAAAAGAGCAGGTCCTTGAGCTCTCTCGATTTCCCGCTCGTGTGAGGCACAATGCGCCTGTTCCTGTTTCGGTTCAATGGTTAACGACTGATTTGGAGATGGATTGGAGATGATCGTCTAATCCACTGACAGCGCAGGAGATGGCCTCGAAGATGATCGGCCGTGGCCGACCGCTGGCGGTGTATAATCCGGCTCACGCGGTAGAACTACTCCCCAGGTGGTATTGTGAGTGCCACGCATAAGCTACTCCGCTTTGGCGTCTTTGAGCTAAATCTCGATACCGAAGAACTGGGCAAATCGGGCACTCTGGTTAAATTGTCGCCGCAGCCCTTTCGCCTCCTCGCGATGCTCGCCAACCATGCGGGCCAGATCGTTACCCGGGAAGAGATCAAGGAGCAACTTTGGGGAGGAGAAACCTACGTGGATTTCGAGCAGGGAATGAACCACTGCATCAAGCAAATCAGAACCGTGCTAGGAGACAATGCAGACAACCCCTTGTACGTGGAGACACTCCCTCGCCGCGGGTATCGCTTTGTCGCCCCGGTGGTCTCCAAGAGTGTTCCCGCGCCAGCGCCAAATATCATCAAGTCTCAGTCAGGCATTCAAAGCGCCATCCTCCCGGCCTTGTCGCCGGATGGGACGCGCGTCGTGCCAAGGGTTCCGGAAGCGGCACCCGGGGTGGAGGTTGCCGTCACCAAGAACCAGCCGGCGCCTAAGGAGAGGGTTGTCAGCCAGGGCGAGCCGGTGCCCGATAGCGGTGTAGTTTCTGTTTATTCCACGGAGGCAGCTGCTCGTGAGGGAAATGCTGTGCCGCTGAAGAGAGTCACATCGGCGACCGCTGCGGCAGAGGCGTTGGCGCCTGAAATCGCGCGCCTCCGTAAGTCGTCTGCTGGGACCCGCCGAACTCTCGTTTGGATCGGCGTCATCCTTGTCTTGCTGTTTACGGGCGTCTTGTACTGGTACTCACATCGGCCGTAGCGCACGGGTCGGGCCGTTCACCACGGAGGGCACGGACTAGGAACACAAGCCGATCCGCGACTCCGTGTCCTCAGTGGTTAAGAAAGAATCCTCTTCCCTAATCCTTTTTGCGGAAGGAGTTAGGTCCCTAACTGCCTTAAGGTTTCTTACAGTCCAAGAGTTGCTTCCCTTTATCGCTGGCGTCATAGTCGCAGATATCGCTCATCTTATAGCCGGCTGCGGTCAGAGGCTTTAAGCGGTTCGCTGTAATCAGACCGATAGCGTATGGCGTGTCGTCCCCTTTGGTTTCCGTGGCATCCAGCAACGGAGACCCAGAGGTCCCTTTCGCAGCGCCACACTTGGCATCAATCTCGCCATTATTAGCATTAATCGCGGCAGTAGGGCTTACATAGCACCGCTTCTTGTTCTCCTTATCGTAGTAGTATCCGGCTTTCTTATACTGTCCGCCCGGATGCTGGGGAATCGTGACCAGGTCGTTCAGTTTTATATCCTTGTAGAGTGCCTGAAGCCGGGGAGGATAGGTCCTCCCCTTCGGGGCGGCCTTAAGGCTAACAACAACGAAGTCGAGCTTTTGGTTTCTTTCCAAAACGGTGTCAACCTCGCCCGCCCAAAAATCCTCCGGCTTTTTGCCGCTGCATTCCGTGGTTTGGTAGTTGACGAGGACGCTCGTGTCCTTGGCTTGGCCGTCTGTAAAATTGTGAGAGGCGGTGATCAGCAGGGCTTTTTCGGGGTCCTTCGCTTTGATCAGCCAGCCGGTGCCTTCTCCGAAGTTGAACCCTCCCAGGTTAACGAGCACCTGCACAACCGATTGCTGACCCGCCCAAAATTTCTTGTCGTCCTTGTGACAGACGACATCTTCAAACGAGTTGGAATCTTCCGCAGGAGCCGCTATATGTGCCAGCAGATAGGTCAGAGGCACTTGTCCTTTCAGTGAGCTATCATCAGCCAGCGGCGTAGGTGAAAAGTCCACGTAAGCGCTGATCGACGATTGGTAGCCTGAGGCTCCCAACTCGAACATCGGGCTGAATCCGGGCGATGCGGAGCCGCTGATCACAGGAATATTCCTAACCATCCAGCCCACAGCCTTTCCGCCCTCATATCGTTCGACGTTAATGTAACCACTTCCATAGAGCATGGTGTAGTCGATGAAGACCTGCCCATAATGCGAGTATTCTTGCGGAGCTTGCGAGTCCGTGAAGCTTACTTGGGCAAAAGACACGCCCGCGGTTGGCTGGCCGGCGTAAGCTGGAGTCAACGCGATAACGAGTAAAGCAACGATGCATACAGCATACCGTTGCCATAGGTTTCTTGCGTAGTTACTCTTTGACTTGTTCATATTGACCTCCTCGTGGTCATGGTTGTGGCGGCGATGAAATCTCCATCAGCGAGGAATAATTTTGCGGCTCAACTACTCCTCGCTCAGGAAACTCCTCCACCAAGCAAGCGCACGCGATGTCCGCCCTCTCACCGCGAGCTGTATCGCACTGCGAGAACGCATCCCGGCGGCAGGCTCAATGAATGCCAGGGTGGGCGATGACGGCGTGGCCGGCGGCTGTGCAGCATCGTCAGCAACGCCACCATCGGCCCTAGATTGACTATCGCCGGCTGACTGCACTGCGCTTTCATCGCGTCTCTTACGCTGCGAATGACGACGCCGGGCATGGCCGGGGCGTCGCCACTCTCCTTCCGCAAAACCCCGTGGTTAGCGCGTGGCAAAGCTTTGTCGTCAGCGCGTCGCGATTCTTCGTATTCGAGTCTGGCTTCCCCCGCCCGGAGCATCAGGGTCACGAACCGCCCCAGCGCCGTCGTGTAGCTCAGGGCTCCTTGCGCCTTCATGGCAGCCTTCTCTTGCTTATCAGCAGGACGCGCGGCAACGGCGCCGCATTGCCCGCATCGGCGCGCGGCTGGGCTGCGATCAGCGTGTCCATCTCGTCGATTGCGAGGAAGCATTCGCCCATCTGGAAGCCACACACAAGCGCGCTCCGTCCGAACAGCAGGGGCGAAACGCCGGGATGCTTGTCCAGAAAGCGGGCAAACTTTTCGATTTGGACGGCTTGCATCATTGGTTGCGCTTGCACCGTGGCCTCCTTCCGCTTTACTTCCGGCGGGCGCGATTGGTGTCGCGCCGCCGCCGCCGCTGTCTGCCTCTCGCTTCGCCATTCGCTGACACAGAATGTCTAAGAGCACTGCTCGTGCCACGACGCGGAAGTCACCCACTCGATTCGGCGCTGGCGAAGCCTAATCTATTGACTAGCCAATGGGTTGGGACAAAGGGAAAGCGCCCTGGGCCGGCGCGACATCGGATCCAGGATGCCGCGGCGGGTTCACCCAATCGGATACAAACTATCCGAAAGGATAGGCACAAAGGGTGTGCCATGGGGAAAGCAGTGGTTAACAGTTAACCAATAGAGAGTAAAACAGCGTAGGGCGTTTGCGAGATTCTTTCAATAAAGTGAATCCTCGGTAGTGCGCTACTTTGCTCAAAGTAGCGCACTACCGAATCCTTCGACTTCGGCGGCGCAAAGAAGTGCCTCCTCCGCTGGGATGACAGCCTTGAATGTTGCTGAAGAGCCGAGGACCAAAACAGCGCATAGTCAAGGGCGAAGAACGAAAAGCGAATGGCGATGCGCTGACGGCAGATAGCAAAGATACACAGCTACTTGATGGTCAGCGTGATGATCTGCGAACCCGTCACCACGTAGTCCACCGGCGTTGATGCTTCGTCCACAGCGGACTCGCCGACCACGATCATGTCCTGCGAGCCGCGCAGGCCGTCCATCACGTTCATGACCGACAGGGGCAACGTCGGCATCACCTTGTCGTCCACCATGGCTTGCGGATTGGCCTCCATCAGTGAGACGTACACCTGCGAGTTGCTGTGCTCCTTGTTGAGCATTGCGATGGTGGAGGCCAGGTCAAGACGGCGGCCCATATTGGCCGGCACGCGCCGCATTTTGTCGAGGGTGTCGCCGTCGCTAACCAGGATGCGCAGCGTGCCTTTCGGCGTGGAGGTGGGAATCCTCACCGGAACCTGCCGCAGAATGCTCTCGCCGCGGTAGGGACGCAACAGGGCCTCGATGGTAATGTCGTCTCCCGGCCGCGCTTCCGTCACGTCGGTGCGCGCGGTTTCCAGCCGGGCCGAGCGGCGATCGGGCACGAGATCGAAATTCAATTCCACGCCTTCAATCTTCGGGCGCTCATATGGGTTTTCGAAGATGCGGCTGAAGCGTTCGCCGATAGAAAGCGCAATGCCATACGCCGTTGGAGCAGTTCCGTCGGCGGGCGCGTACATGTTCTTGACGCTGAGCTTCGGATAGCCGAGCACCGAAATATCGCCTTCCAGGCGGTACGTCGTGTCTTCGCCGTACTCATTCATTCCCTGGATGGCGTTGAAAACCGTCGCCATCATCGCGGCGGGCGTAATCTTGGCGTTGTTCAAAACTTCGTAATGGAACTGCTTGGGATGCGACACGCCGTGAAACGTGAGCGTAACCGGAATCATGTGCGGTTCGCGATCGAAGCGTCCCATGATTCCCGCGCGACGGTCCTGAACGAAAGCGCCGACGGTCTCAGTTGTGTTGACGATCTTGAAGGAGTTAGCCGGCGAAGGCAGCGTCGCCAGCACGGTCGCCTTGGTCATCGGCATGTCCACGTTGCCTGACTGCAGCAACGGATGTCCGCAAGCCAGCAGATGAGAGTCGTCAAGATATGTAACGGTGCAGGTACCGGCGATGTTCATGTCGCCGCGCACCAGGATCGCGCTGACGGCCGAGCCGGGGATCAGCGGCTCAGGCTGCTTGTCGCTGCTGACCGAGCCGGCGCCCATGACCGGAACCACGCCGGCGGACGCAAAATCTTTGGAAAACAACCGCAGCGTGTCCTCGCTGAATCCGGTGAAGACCAGCGGAGTCTCAATCGGCTTCAGGAGGTTGGCGTATCCGGAAGCTGGCTCATTCAGAACAGCAGCTTCGCCCGGCGCGGAGGTACGGCTGGCCTCGCGTTTTTCGCCCGACAGATCCCGGGCCATGTCAGGCGCGGGCGTCCTGTCCATGTCGTTGATTTCGAGCATGGTGGCGGCGGGCGTGATTCCCGCTATGGGTTCTTTGGAGAACTCCCCAATGCGATATGCGATGGCGCCGACGAGCTTGCCGTCAATGTAAACCGGGCTGCCGCTCATCCCGGCGACCACACCTGCGTACTCCACCTTCTTGCCGTGCAACCGCGCCAGGATGACATCGGATTTCGGACCGGCCACGTTGCGGAGCACGCCCAGAATCTCGACTTCCATTGGCTCCGGCTGGGTGCCTTCGAACACGGTATAGGCCACGCCGCGCATACCAGCCTTGATCTGGCTCACGGGCAGAATCTGGACTTTTGGCTGGTCGGCAGCGAAAACTACCAACGAAGCGAGGCAAAGTAGAACCGACGAAATCGCGCTGCGGAGCATGCTCCTCATCCCTTAAGCCAGCAAGTGGCTTCGCCGTGAATCTCCGCGAGTAGCACTCGACTCGCGCCATATGGCGCGCTTCGGGAGCGCGGACCAATAACGATTGCGGCCGCTCCACCGTCTAACAGCAGGCGAGCAATTTTCAGTCGGCCGCCGCGAATCAAACTAGCAGGAATTGCATTTATACTAGCAGAAAGTGTGGCCCAAGAGGCATCCCGATGTTTTCTGAGAAACACCTTAAGCACCTGAATATTTTACCTGTTGTTCTTAGCACTCTTGCCGTGACAGTTATCACCTTAGTGGCAAGTGTCTCTCTATTCACCATTCTCGCTCGCGCACAGTCCTCCAACCGCAACCAGTCGGCGTCGCAGTCGCAGGCGAACCAAGGCCAGAACAGCCAGGTCCCCGATGAGGCCGGCGGACCTGCAGGCGATTCCAGCCCCATCGCGGTCCCCAAAAAGAAAGATACGGAAGAAGCCCCTCCGCCACCGAAGCCGAAGCCGGCCGATGTTCCAGAATTCTCCCTGCACGTGGATGTCCCCGTCGTGACGGTTGACGCTCGCGTGGTGCAGAAGGACGGGCGTCCGATAGCATTGCCGGTAGAGGCTGCGAAAGAACACTTCAAGATTTGGGAGGACGGAGTGCCGCAACAGATTCAGAACGTGACGGTGAGCAAAGCGCCGATCACCGCGGTTCTGCTGGTGGAGTTCGCAGCTACCAACTACCGATTCATGTACGACGCGCTGAACTCCTCCTACGCGTTTGCCTCGAACCTGCAACCGCAGGATTGGGTAGCGGTGGTCGAATTCGACATGAAGGACCACATCCTGGTGGACTTCACCCAGGACAAGCAAGCCATCTTTGGCGCACTGAATACCCTGCGTGTTCCGGGCTTCAGCGAAACCAACATCTTCGACGCGATGTACGACACACTCGACCGCCTGGACCGCCTCCCCGGGCGCAAGGAGCTGGTAGTTGTGGCCAGCGGACGTGACACCTTCAGCAAGCTCACGCTCGACCAGATATTGAAGAAGGTCAAGCTCACGCCCAACGTCACCATCTATACGATCAGCACAGGCGCAGCATTTCTAAACGCGATGGATGCGCGGTATGGAGGCAATCCCAACGTGTCGATGGCCATGATGGATTACGTACAGGCCGACAACCAGATGAACACCTTCGCCAAGATGACGGGTGGACATTGGTATAAGCCGCGGCTGCAAGGCGAGTTGCCGGAGATCTTTCGCGAGATCGCTGGGTCCATCCGCGACCAGTACACCATCACCTACAAGCCCAGCAACACCAAGCAGGACGGCACCTACCGGAAGTTGAAGGTGGAACTGGTCGGGCCGGGCGACAAGCCGCTGGAGATCAAGGACCAGAAGAACCACGACATCAAGTACCAAATCATCGCCCGCGACGGCTACACCGCGAAGCACGAAGTGGAGTAGCCAATTGACGCGACGGACTTTGCTGACTCTGCGCAGTCTGCAGCGCGAGGAAACAATCATTTGGGCAACGACTGCGACAGGCTCTCAAGATTCTGCGGAGCTACGTGGATGAAGCCGCCACGTGGGCTGTCGATGTCCGCTATCAGAAAAAATGAGATGGCGACAACCAGCGGCAGAATGAACAGCAGGCCCCCTCGTATCTTTGTGGTACGCGCACCATAGCCAACCAACATGTTGCAGCAGATGGCAATCGCCATCATTAAGCCCCAGGCCGCCGTTGGAATGCGGTTCCACCATGCTGCCTGGGTGTATCCTTGCGAGTTCAACACGTCGTTCATACCCGCAACCGCGAGGGCGATCACGGGTGTCGGTTGGGCCACGGCCGGAACCTGTACCGCCGACCACATCTCCCCCTGCAGTTGAGCAGTATCGGCATTAATCCGCTCCAGCGCAGCCCCACGGCGAGTGAGGTAGAACTCTATACGCAAATCGAGATATTTTCTGAGCTGGGCACGCACCGCAGCCGCATTCGCGGTGGGCAGCAGGTCTGCCCGGACGTATTCCGTGCCAATCGCATTGGCCTCCGCTTCCTCGTAATTTTTGCGCAGATCGTAGCGGGCGGTGGCCATCGAGAAACTGAATCCAATGATGAGGCCGAGTAGCGTCAGGGTAGCGGTCTCGACCAGTCCGAAATCCTCACGCTCTTCGTCTTTGAGGGGCCGGCGCCGGCGCAAGGCAGCTCCAACCTGCGCCGCGAGCCACAGCACGACTAACACAAGCACGAAGAATAGGCGTGGGTAGTTCAACATGCGTTCTGCTCCTCCTCAGTTCCAGCTTACCCTACGTCTCGGGACGGGTTCTATCGCTACGATGGGAAACGCGGTGAGTCCTCGCGGCACAAAATAAGCATATGCCCCGGCTCCGGAATTACGTTGTGATGTGGATTACAGACTCATGCCCACCCTGTCGCCAAACGCGGCCGACACGAGCGTGCCCGGAGCGTAGTCGAAGGGGTCGGGCCACCCAAGTTATGAAGTGACTCCAAAGGACTGACCACTCGCTCGTCTCAGGGAGCCGAGAGGGTTCGCGCGCGATTCCAGAGTTCGTTGTTCGCCGTAGTTTCAGGCTTACAGCCGCTCAGATCGTTGGTATCGTGGCTAACCTCCCGGCCAGATTGCTCCCTTGGACTCATCGCGCGCTACTGAATTCGCAGGACGTAAATGACAAACGACCCTCCAGGGCTGGGAATAAACTTGAGCTCGGTGATCGGGCCCCAGTTCGGGAACACCAGGGTGAACAACTGTGCTGGCGTTCCGAGGCTGAATGTCTGCGAACCCATCAGGTTACCGTCGCTATAGGCTTGCACGACGACGGACTGATTACCGTCGCTGCTCCAACCTTCTGACATGTCGACGGAAATCGGTGTGAATTGGGAAAGAGAACCCGGACCGACGCCCGCCGCTACGTTGGCAGAACAAATGTTCTTGCTCGTCCGTCCGCCATGTTTCTTGTAGCACAACGGGCCGCCTCCGAAGCCGACCAGGGCTTCAGGACCGGTGAAGAACCCATCTCCTGTCTCGGTAGTCCCGTTCGTGTAGTTCCACAGTAGCGGAGAGACATAGTCGATCCCGGTCCAGTTGAGACCGGCGTATCTTTCCTGAACAGCGGTTGGTACCGCCGTCGGGGACAGGCCGGTAAAGTCGATGAGCGTCTGACATGAGCAACGAGCAAAACATCAACGACTGCTGTTTACCATCATGTATCAACGACTGTTCACTGTCCGCTGCTTCTCTCCTCTTTTCGAGCGCGTGAACGACTGTTTTGCCGATGCAGCAATGCGAGACCTCCCCTCCGCCGGTTTTACGTAGAATCAACAACTTAGGCTATGAATCACGCGCAAAATATAGAACCCGTGAGACTTATATGTAAAATATAGTGAGATAATGACTTAGTGCGAAAAAGCGCTGTTTTTCGCCCCAAATATGTTAGACTAGCTAGTTAATTTAGGCAAGCTAATATGGTACCAAGTGAGACTAACCTATTGTCGGTGCGACTGCCGGAAGCCGAGAAGCGCCGCATCAAGATCATGGCTGCCAGCCAGGGCGTGACCATACGGCAAGCCATCCGCGAGGCGTTC
>Ga0209040_10002492_pt1 | contig 14436 bp, 14 predicted proteins | sample BogFormECP12_OM3_FD_188240 | JGI IMG/M metagenome (GOLD analysis project Ga0209040, IMG submission 188240) | Bog forest soil microbial communities from Calvert Island, British Columbia, Canada - ECP12_OM3 (SPAdes) (version 2) | ecosystem: Environmental > Aquatic > Freshwater > Wetlands > Bog ...
CGCGATGCTCGCAGCGTTCGGATTCGAAGCCCTGGGTGTAGTCGTCGGGGACATGTATTTCGTCGACCCGACCCCGCTCGCCGGTCAGGAAACCCCGGAACGCGGAGTCAGACTGGAGCTACGCCTCATCGACCGGGCCGAGCCCCAGGGGTCGATCTACGCCGGCATCCCGATCGCCTTCACGCGCCCGGTGTGGCGGGTGGACCTATTCGGGTCCACCGAGAGCCCGCCCGGGACGCTGGACCGCGCCCATCATCACCCCCGTTTCAACGGTTGGGAACCCGCACGCCGGCACTTCGTCCCCGAGCTATCAGCCGACCCGGTGTCCTGGCTGGCCGATCAGTTGGCCGACCCGGCCGCCGTGCTGGCCCGGGCAGGCGTCGATGCCGATGAGTTCACCAAAGCCGATGAGACCGGACTCGCCGCGGCAGCGCCCGAGATCGTCGCCACAGTGAAACGGATGCTCGACGGCGTGCGGGACGGCGACTTGGCCCCAGCTCCCGCCGAGCCGGTTGCAGCCGCCCGCACCGGCTGGCTCTGATTTTGACCTGGTCAGATTCTTCGAATCCGGACCTGGCGAGGCCGTCGAGACCGCCTAGCCCAGACACTCGATGCTGGTGGCATTGGCCATCCCGCCGTCCTTCGGGGTGAGGCCACCACTGTCGTGGCGACGGGAAGATCCGCGACTGCGTCGCGAGTTCATATGGTCGAGGACAAATCCCGACAGGAAAGAGAGGCACCCCGATGACCGCAGATTTGCCTGACCGGGCACTGGAACTGCGTTCGCTGGTGACGTCGCATGGCACGCTCGAGCTCTCGCTGCACGACGTCCCGGTTCCATCGCCCGCCGGTAATGAGGTGCTGGTCCGCGTGGAGGCCTCGCCGATCAACCCGTCAGACTTGGGCGTTCTCATCGCCGGCGCCGACATGTCTACCGCCACGATAGCGGGCACGCCGGAGCGCCCAGTCGTCACCGCAACGTTGAAAGAAGCGGCACTGGAGGGGCTTTCGGCGCGAGTCGATAAGCCGCTTCCGGTGGGTAATGAAGGCGCGGGCACCGTCGTGGCTGCCGGGTCCTCCCCAGCGGCCCAGGCCCTTGTCGGCAAGTCGGTGGGGATCGCTGGCAGCGGAATGTACACGCAGTACCGAGCGGTTGATGCTTACGCGTGTCTTGTGCTGCCCGAGGGGACAACGCCGAAGGATGGGGCGTCGTCCTTCGTCAATCCTCTGACTGCCCTCGGAATGCTGGAAACCATGAGGCGCGAGGGTCATTCAGCCCTCGTGCATACGGCTGCGGCGTCGAATCTCGGCCAGATGCTCGTCAAGCTCTGCATCAAAGACGGGGTGCCGCTTGTCAACATCGTCCGCAAGCCCGACCAAGAGGAGCTGCTGCGGTCGCTCGGCGCCGTCCATGTCTGCAACTCGGTCTCGCCGACGTTCTCGAGCGACCTCGTCGAGGCTCTCAAAGCGACGTCCGCAACGATTGCGTTCGATGCCACGGGTGGGGGCACGCTCGCGAGTCAAATCCTCAGTGGCATGGAGCAAGCGGCCAACACGACCGCGAAGGAGTACTCACGCTACGGGTCGACCGTGCACAAGCAGGTGTACATCTACGGCGGACTAGACACCCGTCCGACGACGCTCACGAGAGACTTCGGCATGGCATGGGGTGTTGGAGGTTGGCTACTGACCCCATTCCTTCAAAGCATCGGGGCCGAAGGTTTCGGCAGGCTCCGGGCCCGTGTGGCCGCGGAACTCACCACGACGTTCGCAAGCACCTACACCCGGGAAGTTTCACTCGCCGGCATGCTCAGGCCCGACGCGTTTCATGCCTATGTGAAGCGAGCGACCGGGGAGAAGTTCCTGGTAACTCCCAACGCACACTCGTAACTGCGACAGCGGCGCTCGAATCAGCCGCCGGATAGGTGCGCTTTCGTCGCGCGTGTTAGGTCGTCGGCGAGGATCTCGGGCTCGCCGGCCAGCAAGCCGTCCAGCGCAAGTCTGGCGACGACCGCGGGATCGATCTTCTGATCTGCGGGCGCGAAGGCGGCCATGTCGGTGTCCATATAGCCGACATGCACGGCGGTGACGCTGATGCCGTGAGGCGCCAGTTCCTGCCTGATTGCATCGGTCATCGCCCATGCGGCCGCTTTGGCTGCCGAATAGGCGCCGGAGGCCGGAGCATGCAGCCAGGACAACACCGACAGCATGTTGAGGATCGCTCCCCCACCGTTGCCTTCGATGATCGGCGCGAAGGTGCGGATGACATCCAGCGTGCCAAAGTAGTGCGTCTCCATCTCCAGCCGCACGTCGTCGAACGCTCCAGATAACAGTGACGCGCGCGTCGAGGTACCCGCATTGTTGACGAGCACGTTGATGTCGCCGGCCACTTCCGCGGCGCGGCGCACTGAGGCCGGGTCGGTGATGTCCAGTTGGATGGGTTCGACGCCGGACACGTCGATCGTCTCGGGTCGGCGGGCGGCGGCGTAGACCTTCGCTCCCCGTTCGATGAGTTGGGCTGCGAACCGCTTACCTAGCCCCCGGTTGGCGCCGCTGACCAGAGCGATGATCTGGTCGTTGTCCATCGTGGTCTCCTTCGAGTAGTCGAGGGACTAAGACGTTCCCAACACGCATTGTTTCGTAGTGATCGCGTGGGTGGTTGGTCTTGGCCAGATCGGCCCCGGCGTCGTGCGCCCACACCAGCGTCGGCTTGACGGCACTGCGGTCGCGGGAGCCTAGGTAGATGTGCTCTTGGTCTGACACGGACGCTACGACGTGGCGGCCGGAAACCAGCGCCCGCCATAGACCGTGCCTATCACCTCGATCTCGTTGAGCCGGCGCGCATCTACCGTGTATGGGTTCTGGCGCGGGATGGTGAAGTTGGCGGCCTTGGCCAGATCCGCTCCGGTGTCATGGGCGCAGGCCAGCGTTGAGTTGCCGGTGCGTGGATACGACGGCTCAAATGCCGCAATCCCGGGGTGCGCAGCCAATGCTCACCAGCGCAGTATTTTGCGATAAGCAGGATTGTAGGCGGGCCTCAGAAGGAGTTGCGCATGACCTCGAAGCTTGAACTCGACTGCCGCCTTGATCCGCGCATCAAGGCGTACTTCGCCGGCATGGACCTGGGGGCTGCGAAGCCCAACGTGTCGAGCCGAGAAGAACTGCTGGCGCAGGAAAACTGTCCCGCGACCCTGGCCGCCCTTGACCATGTCAGAGGCATGTTCGACGCCATGGACGACGAGGACATCGGCCCGTCGAACGGGCTGACCGTGCGCACCGAGACCTTCACCTCCTCTCCGGACGGAAACACCATCAAGATCCTGTACATCCGGCCGGATCACGAAAAGGCTTTGCCTTGCGTCTTTTACATCCACGGCGGCCGCATGGAGATGAGTTCCTGCTACCAGGGCAACTACAAAACCTGGGGCCGCATGATTGCCGCCCGCGGCGTCGCGGTGGCCATGATTGATTTCCGCAACGCGGTGCACCCTTCCTCGGCGCCGGAAGTGGCACCATTTCCCGCCGGATTGAACGACTGCGTCTCGGGCCTCAAGTGGGTCCACGCCAACGCAGACGCCCTCGGCGTCGATCCGGGGCGCATCGTCATCGTCGGCGAAAGCGGCGGCGGCAACCTGACTCTCGCCACCGGCATGAAGTTGAAACAGGACGGTGAACTCGGCCTCATCCAAGGCCTCTATGCCATGTGCCCGTACATCGCCGGCGCGTGGCCGCTGCCGCAGAACCCGTCCTCCAGCGAGAACGAGGGAATACTGATTTCCGTGCAGGACAACCGCAGCGTCGTCGCCTACGGCATCGACGCCTTCACGGAACGCAACCCGCTCGCCTGGCCCGGCATGGCCACGCGCGAGGATGCCCGGGGCTTGCCACCGGTGGTGATCAGCGTCAACGAGTGTGATCCCTTGCGCGACGAGGGCATTGGCTTCTACCGGCTGCTGCTGAGGAGCGGCGTCTCGGCGCGCTGCCGCCAAGTCATGGGCACCGTCCACGGGACCGAGATCATGCCCGTCATCTGTCCCGACATCAGCCGCGACACCGCCAGCGACATCGCCAACTTCGCGAGGTCTACAGCATGACGACAGCTTCTTTGCAGATGGCTTCTCCGGAGTCGATCGGCTTCTCTCCCGAGCGCCTCGACCGTCTCGACGACGCAATGCAGGTGGAGATCGATGCCGGGCACTATGCCGGGATCAGCCTGATGGTCGCCCGCCATGGCAAGCTCGTAAAGTTCCGGCGCTTTGGCTATCAGACGCTCGAAAGTCGAGAACCACTAAGGGAAGACGCCATTTTCCGCATCGCCTCGATGACCAAACCGATCATCGGCGCCGCGATGATGACCCTCTACGAAGAGGGCAAGTGGCAGCTCGACGATCCCGTCACCAAATTCATTCCCGAGTTCGCCGATCTGCAGGTGTTGAAGGATGACGAACTGGTCCCGCTCGATCGTCCGATGACCATGCGTCACCTGATGGCTTCCTCCGCCGGCTTCGCCTTCGGCGCGCCAGTGGGCAGCACCAATCCGAAGCTGGATGAGATGTACGCCGCTGCTGGCCTATTCAGCGGCACCAACGAGGACATGGTCGCCAAGATGGCGAAACTGCCTCTAGAAGCACAGCCCGGCACGCTGTTCCGGTACGGCCTCCAGCAGGAGTTTCAGGGCGCGATCATCCAGCGGATATCCGGTGAGACGCTGGACACTTTCCTCGAACGGCGCATCTTCGGGCCGCTGGGCATGAAAGACACCGGCTTTGGCGTCGCGCCGGAAGACCGCGACCGCATCGCACCCCGATACACCCTGGACCAAAACCTCACGCTGGGCTTGGCGGCGGACCAATCGCCATTTCCGGTCCTGGCGGGCGTCCCCGCGGGGGAGAAGCCGCGATACCTGCTCTCAATCGCCGGGCTGTATTCAACGGCGCAGGACTACCTGCGTTTCGCGCAGATGCTGGCCAACGGTGGGGCGCTCGACGACGCCCGGATTTTGGCACCGACGTCGGTCAAGCTGATGACGAGCAACCTGCTGCCGGAGGGTGTTCCGATGCGTTTCGACCAGCCGTTCACGGGCGTCGGCTACGGCATGGGAGTCGGCATCGTGCTCGATCCGGCACACGCCGATTTCAACGGCGGCGCGATCGGTGCGGGCAGCTACTACTGGGGCGGCGTGCACGGCACCTGGTTCTGGGTCGATCCGGCCTACGACGTCATCGTCATCGGCATGATCCAGCAGCTAGACGCCGGCAACCCGATGACCGGACGGCCCTACCCGGTGCCCGATATCCGTGGGATATCGCGGTCCATCACGTATGGAGCGCTGCTCGACCCCGCGAGCTAATGCGGAATTCCTCTTCGCCTGCCCGATAGCGCCGAATTCGACAAGAAGACCCCCGGACCCATCAGGGGCCGGAGGTTTCTCTATTTTGTCTCATTCTGGATGCCGAAGCCGCCTAGCCGAGTCGCTCGATGATGGTGGCGTTGGCCATCCCGCCGCCCTCGCACATGGTGTGCAGCCCGTACCGGCCGCCGCGCTGCTGGAGAGCGTTGACGAGTGTGGTCATGATCCGGGCACCGCTGGCGCCTAGCGGGTGGCCGATCGCGATGGCTCCGCCGTTGACGTTGGTCTTGGCCAGATCCGCTCCGGTGTGATGGGCCCAGGCCAGCGTCGGATTCATGGCGCAACTTGCTAACCTCGCCGCGGAGGTCTGATTCTCGCTGAGGCGCTAGTAATGGGAAAGGTGTTGTGCGTCTTTCCAAACTCCGTCGGGGGGCATGTCGAGACGACCGGTGAGTGGTCGGCGCCATTCGGGCGTGGTGGTGGGTTCGCCCCAGTAGTCGGTGACTTTGGTGGCCTCGCCGTTGTGGAGTTCGGCGATGCTGACGTTCCGGTAGAGGCGTCCATCGCCGTAATTGCACGTCCATTCGACGACGACGATGTCCTCGAGGTGAAGTCGCCGACCGACTTCTAGGGTGAGCCCGGGGAAGTTGCCTTCGACTTGAGCGATGAGGTCGCGGCCAGACACGACTTCTGCCATTTGGGGCCATTGGCGTTGGCAATCCGGCGCCAGGGGCACCCCGAGGATGTAGGCCAAGCGGGTTTGGCCGTTGGACGGTGTTGAGGGCTCGGTCATGGTTAGGGATTCTTCCGTGCCGGCTCTTTGTCGGTGGGATTTTCCGAGCCCACCCGAAAGCCTCAGCTCGACACACCAATTTGGGGTGTCCGTGCCAGCGCGATCCGTCGGATCGCCGAGACGGCGATAGACCCCGCGCCTTGAATCGGACAGGCGCGGGGTCTGCCGTTACAGCTAGCCCAATCGCTCGATGATGGTGGCGCTGGCCATGCCGCCGCCCTCGCACATCGTCTGCAGCCCGTACCGACCGCCCCGCTGTTCAAGCGCATTCACAAGTGTGGTCATGATGCGGGCACCGCTCGCGCCCAGTGGATGTCCGATCGCGATCGCCCCGCCGTTGACGTTGGTCTTGGCCAGATCCGCTCCGGTGTCATGGGCCCAGGCCAGTGCCAGGTGGTCCGCGACCCGGCTGATAGTTCGATCACTGTCGGCGTGAAGCGATACCGCACGAAGACGGAAACCCATGTCTACCTGTACCTTTCAGACCGGATCGAGCGTCTGATCTATAACTTCCCTGTCCTCATATCCTCACCAATCTTTAGAATCGGGGTCTGGTTCTCCGGTTGAACCCTCTCCCAAAGGCTGCCGTGCCCCAACTCGCGGCCAAACTGATCTTCTCTCCGGAACCACTCCTCGGCACTCCTGATGCGATTCGGGTGAATTTCGTCGAGCAAAGCATAATCCCGTTTGACGATTCCGTATTTCCAAAGATTCCAGAACCCCGTGAAATTGTCGCGCACGCTCATGGTGCTTTTGTCAATTGGGTCGGCGTTGTATCCAGCAGGCGCAGCCGCGCGTGCACTCTGCGGACCGTTGCTCCAGTAAGCCTCTAAATCGGTGTCGATGTATTGCGCTGGATGGCCAGTGACCTTTTCAAACGCCGCAGCAAGATCCGCATAGCCGACGTGATCGATAGCGACTTCGAGGTTCATGCCGTTGGCGCGCTCCGGGTGGTCGAAAAGCCAACGAACATAAAACCCGCAATCCTCAAGAGACACATGCGGAACGGCTCCCCCGCCGAGCGGAACTCGCCAAGTTACGACACCATCCTCGACGGTAGGTGTCATCGGCGTCCGGGGCGAAATCACCATCTCGATGTACGGACCCGTCGTGAAGACCGCAGCTCCCATCCGATCCCTATTCGCCTGGTTCTGAAACAAGATCCACTCGCCCACGCGTCCCTTGCCGTCGTAATGGCCGGTGCGGAACCTAGAGTCATATCCCGATTTCTTCAGTCCGTAGTCGAGGTTTCCATAGACGAAGAATTTAATTCCTTCTTCGATGGCTATCTCGTAGCTGCGGATCGCCCAGTAGGTCTCGGTTTTCTCGCCGGTGTTGAACCCGTCGATGTTGATAAATGCTCCGTCGCAACCGCGGAATCCTTCCCGCAGGATGGCTTCGTCGGCGAATGAGCCTTCCAGGATGGAGACGTTGTCGAGTGCGAGGAGGTCCGTGGCTCGCCGGGAGGCGGGGTCGCGGCTGAGGAATCGAACGGAGTATTTCTTGTCGGCGACTAGGGCACGGATGATGGGGATGCCTTGGGCTCCGGTGCCACCTATGACAAAGATTTTGGAGGTGGTGTGAGATGACATTGTCGGTGGCTTTCTGTCCTGCGAGCGTTACAGCCGCTCGATGATGGTGGCGTTGGCCATGCCGCCGCCCTCGCACATCGTCTGCAGCCCGTACCGACCGCCGCGCTGTTCGAGAGCGTTGACCAGCGTGGTCATGATCCGGGCACCGCTCGCGCCCAGAGGGTGGCCGATGGCGATGGCCCCGCCGTTGACGTTGGTCCGCGCCAGGATGTTGCTTTGCTCCCCATCTACGTCCTTCGCCCATGCCAGCACGACCGGTGCGAACGCCTCATTGACCTCGAAGAGGTCGATGTCAGCCAGCGTGAGACCGGCGCGTCGTAACACCTTCTCGGTGGCGGGAATAACGCCGGTCAGCATGTACAGCGGATCCGAGCCCACCACCGTGGCGGTGTGAATCCGGGCCAGCGGCCGCAGGCCCAATTTCTTGGCGGCCTCGCCGCTGGTGATCAGGACCGCGGCGCTGCCGTCGGACAGCGGCGACGAGTTGCCCGGCGTAATCGACCAATTGATCTGGGGGAAGCGGGCTTGGACCGCCGGGTCGTAGAAGGCAGGCTTCAGCCCAGCCAGGGTCTCGACGGTGGTGCCGGGCCGGATGATTTCGTCGGTGCTCAGCCCGGCGATCGGAGCCAGCTCGTTGTCGAAGAGTCCGTCCTTAGTGGCCTGCGCCGCCTTCTCGTGGCTGCCGGCCGAGAACTCGTCGAGCTGGCTGCGCGAGAAACCCCACTTCGCGGCGATCAGTTCCGCGCTGATGCCCTGCGGCACCAGGCCCTCGGGGTAGCGGCTGGTCATGTCGTTGCCGAACGGGTTGCTGCCCGGCAACACCGAGCTGCCCATCGGGACGCGGCTCATCGACTCCACGCCGGCGGCGATAACCAGGTCGTACGCGCCGGAGACGACGCCCTGGGCGGCGAAGCTGATGGCCTGCTGGCTGCTGCCGCACTGCCGGTCAACCGTGGTGCCGGGAACCGACTCCGGGAACCCCGCACCCAGCAGGGCGTTGCGCGCGATGTTGACCGCCTGGTCACCCACCTGCGTTACGGCACCAGCAATGACGTCATCGATCTGGCCTGGTTCCACGCCGGTGCGTGCCACCAGCTCTCGCAAGCTGTGGGCCAGCAGATCTGCGGGCAGCACGTCGTGCAATGCGCCGCTTGCCTTGCCCTTGCCGACGGGCGTGCGTACCGCACCCACGATGACGGCGTCGCGACCTTGGTATGCCATGACTCCTCCTTGAGCCGAATGCTAGGTATTTGTAGCTGTACTCAGCTAAACACCTGGGTATACTGAGAACAACCCAGATCGGAGGTGATTTGCGTGACACTTTTACAGGGCGCGCTGGCGGATCGCGACGCCTGGTCGGCGGTCGGTGAGTGCCCGATCGAGAAGACCATGTCGGTCGTGGGCACCAAATCGGCGATGTTGATCATGCGCGAGGCCTACTACGGCACCACTCGCTTCGACGACTTCGCACGGCGGGTGGGGATCACCAAGGCCGCCACCTCGGCGAGGCTCGCCGAATTGGTCGACCTCGGTTTACTGACGCGGCGGCCATATCGTCACCCGGGGCAGCGCACCCGCGACGAGTACGTGCTCACCGAGGCCGGCACCGATTTCATGCCCGTGGTGTGGGCGATGTTCGAGTGGGGCCAGCGCCACCTGCCGGGCCGCAGCCGGTTGCGCCTCATTCACCTGGATTGCGGAGCCGAAGCGTCGGTCGAAATCCGTTGCGCTGCCGGTCATCCAGTGCCACCGGAGGAGCTCGGCGTTCAGCTGGCCAGGCGGAATTCGCGCCGCGACGCTTGAGTCCGCGGCGCGGAGGCTCGGCGCGGTCCGATTCGATCAGACCTTGGAGCCAAGCCCCGCAATCAAATTGATCGTGACCGCCAGGACAACCGCGCCCAGGAGATAGGACAGCATCGCATGGCGCAACACCGTCGCCCTGATGGACCTCAAGCAGATCTCGGTGTCCGACACCTGGTAGGTCATGCCGACGGTGTAGGCCACATACGCGAAGTCCTGAAAACAGGGCCACCAACCGGCCGTCAGCTCACCATTTGGACACCCGTGCGAGAGACGCTGCCAGCCCCGGATGTAGGCTACTGTAATCTTTACAGTACGATCATGTAGCCGAAGCCGGAGAGCAGCTGTGGAAAGTCGAGTTCAGGACGCTGCCGTCAACGCCGCCTTGCCTGCCGGCTTCATCCGTGACCCCTACCCGTACTTCACCCAGAAACGCAGCGAAGGCGGCGTGTTCCACGGGACGGTCGTCGACTACTCCAAAACCCCCGAATCGCTGCGACCTAAGAACTCCTTCGCTGCGATGTCGTTCGACGCGGTAAACAAGGCATTCCGCGACGGCCAGGCTTTCAGTTCGGCCTACTACGACAACACAATCGGGCTGTTCATGGGTCCCACCATCTTGGCGATGGAAGGCAAGAAACACCGCGAACACCGCAACCTGGTATCGGCGGCGTTCAAATCCAAGGCGCTCGCGCGCTGGGAACCCGCGGTCGTGCGGCCAATCTGCAATCAGCTGATCGACGAGTTCATCGACGCCGGCGAAGCCGATCTGGTCCGCAATTTCACGTTCGAGTTCCCTACTCGGGTCATCGCCAAGCTCTTGGGTCTGCCGGCCGAGGATCTGCCCACGTTTCGCCGCCGCGCAGTGCAATTGATCAACTACACCGTCAAGTACGAGCGCGCTTTCGAAGCATCGTCGGCGCTGAAAGACTATTTCCTCGACCAGATCGAGCAGCGCAAGGCGAAGCCGACCGAAGACATCATCGGTGATCTGGTCACCGCTGAGATCGACGGCGAAAAGCTCAGCGACGAAGCCATTTACTCCTTCCTGCGACTGCTGCTGCCCGCCGGGCTGGAAACCACCTACCGCTCATCGGGCAACCTTTTGTTCTTGTTGCTCACCAACCCGGACCAGTTCGATGCGGTGCACGCCAATCACGAGTTGATCCCGCCGGCGATCGAAGAGGCGCTGCGCTTCGAAACCCCACTGACCACGGTGCAGCGGTTCGCCACCGAAGACACCGAGCTGGAAGGAGTCAAGATTCCCGCACGTTCGGCAGTTGATCTGTGCATCGGCTCGGCCAATCGCGACGAGCATCGATGGGAGCGCGCGGAGGAATTCGACATCTTTCGCAAGCACATGCCGCACATCTCCTTCGCGGCCGGTGAACACACGTGCTTAGGCCTTCACTTGGCCCGCATGGAGACCCGGGTCGCGCTGGAATGCCTGCTGAGTCGGGTGACCAACGTCAAGCTCGTCACCGATGACGACCCGCATATCTACGGCCAGCCCTTCCGCTCGCCGAACGCGCTTCCGGTGACGTTCGACCCCACGTAGCGTTCACGGTTGGAGAGGTTTTCGAACGTCGAAGGAAGGCTGAATTGGTCAAAGTGATGGAGGGCTTTCGGGTCCTGGAGCTTGCGCAGTTCACGTTCGTCCCGGCGGCGGGCGCCATCCTCGCCGACTGGGGCGCCGACGTCCTCAAGATCGAGCACCCGGTGCGTGGTGACACCCAACGCGGCTTCCTCAACATGGGTGGCATCCAGGTCAACCCGGATCGGCATCCGCTGATGGAGCATCCCAACCGCGGCAAGCGCAGCGTCGGGATCGACGTTTCCACACCGGGCGGCCAGGAAGTGATCTACGAACTGGCCAAGACCTCCGACGTGTTCCTGACCAACTACATGCCCGCGCAGCGGCAGAAGCACAAGTTCGACGTGGAGCACATTCGCGCGGCGAACCCCAACATTGTCTATGCCCGGGGTTCGGCGTACGGCGACAAGGGTGCCGAGCGCGACGTCGGCGGCTATGACGGGACGGCGTTCTGGACGCGCAGTGGCGTGGGGTACGCGCTGACGCCCGAGGAGTTGGGCGGTGCACTGGGACAGGGCATTCCCGCGTTCGGCGATTCCATCGGCGGCATGTTCATCGCGGGTGGCATCTCGGCGGCGCTGCTGCATCGCGAGCGGACCGGCGAGGCCGTCGAACTTGACGTGTCGTTGCTGAGCACAGCCTGGTGGGCGGCGGGCGCAAGCGTGACGCAGGGCATGGAAACCGGAGAGGTGATGCGTACGCCCATGCCAGGTTCGGCCAACCCGTCGGTGAATCCATTCATGGGCAACTACGAAACCTCTGATGGCGGCACGATCAACCTGTGCATCATCAGCCCGACGGGCTTGATCCGCGACACCTTCGAGCACCTCGGCGTTCCCGAGGCCGCTGACGATCCGCGCTTCGCCGACGTACTGCCGTTGATCCAAAATGCCGACGCGGCAGCCCAACTGATTGCAAAAGCATTCTCCACCAGGCCCTTTGACTACTGGCGCGAGCACCTGAAAACGATGAAGGGTCAGTGGGCGCCCTTCCAGAGCCTCATCGACCTGGCCGACGACGAGCAGGCCATTGCCAACGACATGATCGTCGAGGTCGAACTCGCCAGCGGCGGAGCACCGTTCCGGGTGGTGCGCGGGCCCGTCCAGTTCAACCACGAACCGCAGGTGACAACCCGTGCCCCGCAGGCGTCGGAACACACCGAACTCGTGCTGATGGAGATCGGCATGGACTGGGATCGCATTGCCGAACTCAAGGAATCGGGAGCAATAGCGTGACCGATAGCAAGAACCAGGTCGCCATCATCGGTGCGGGTCTGCACCCGTTCGGTCGCTTCGAGGGTAAGTCCGCCATGGAGATGGCGGCCGACGCGATCGGACTGGCGCTGGCCGACGCCGGCGTCGAGTGGAAAGACATCCAATTCGCGGTCGGCGGGAGCTGGACGGTGGCCAACCCGGACGCGATTGTCGGCATGGTGGGTCTCACCGGCATCCCATTCACCGATGTGTTCAACGCCTGCGCGACCGCGGCCAGCGCCACCAAATTGTGCGCCGACAGTATCCGATTGGGCGACTACGACATCGGCATCGCAGTCGGGATGGACAAGCACCCGCGCGGCGCCTTCACCGAAGATCCCGCACTGGTCGGGATGCCGAGCTGGTACGCCGAGAACGGTCAATACCTCACCACCAAGTTCTTCGGGATGAAGGCAAACCGTTACCTCCACGACCACGGCATATCCACCGAAGCGCTGGCCAAGGTGGCCGCCAAGAACTTTCGCAACGGCGCATTGAACCCCAACGCCTTTCGCCGCAAGCCGATCTCTGAAGAGGCCATTCTCGCGTCGCCGGTGCTGAATTATCCGCTAACCCAGTACATGTTCTGTGCTCCCGACGAAGGCGCCGCCGCCGTCGTGATGTGCCGTGCCGACATCGCACACCGATTCAGCACCAAACCCGTGTATGTGCGTGCGGTCGAAGTCCGCACCCGCCGCTACGGCGCCTACGAGGTGAACACGACGTATGCACCCGTCGAGGAGGACGTATCGCCGACCGTCTACGCCGCGAAGGCCGCCTTCGAGAAAGCGGGTGTGGCACCGTCGGACGTCGACGTTATCCAACTCCAGGACACCGACGCGGGCGCGGAGCTGATCCACATGGCCGAGGCGGGGTTCTGCGCCGACGGCGAACAAGAGAAGCTGCTGGCTGACGGCGCCACAGAGATCATCGGCCCAATGCCGGTCAACACCGACGGCGGATTGATCGCCAACGGCGAACCGATCGGCGCATCGGGGCTGCGTCAGATGCACGAGTTGGTGCGCCAACTGCGCGGCGAGGCCGGCGACCGCCAAGTCCCCGGAACTCCGCGGGTCGGCTTTGCCCAGGTGTACGGTGCGCCCGGCACGGCAGCGGCGACCATCCTGACGACCTGATATTCCGGCCGAGCAGACGCAAAAGCCCCTGACACGCCGAGCTTTTAAGAGCTTTTGCGTCTGCTCGTCCTAATGAGCTTTCACCGGCGCCGAATAATTCGGCTTGCCCAGGCCGAGCACGTATTGCGCGATCATGTTGCGGAACACCTCGAGGGTGCCGCCGTAGATCCCGACCAGCGGCGCGAAGCGGTACACGTACTCCGACGCGCCGTCGTCGGCCGCGCCGTCGGTGCCGTTCGGCAGCGTCGACGCCGCGCCGAGGATGTCCATCAGGTCCGGTGAGATGTCGCGCATCGTCTGTGCCAGCGCTACCCGGCCGAAAATGCTCGGCGCGCTGAACGCCGCCTCCATCCGTGCGGCGCTGCGACCCAGCCGGTATGCCACTGCCTGGTCGTCGATGAGCCTGCGCCCGTTCGGATCCCGCTCCGCAACCTTGCCGGCGGCCTTGTCCAGGGCATCGGCCATGAAGCCGGCCTGGTGCATCATGATCGACACGTCCTGCAACCCATCGCGCGCCGCGGCAACTGCGCCGTGCTCGGTGTTGAGCGGATCTCGCAGCACCGTCCAGCCCGCGTTGACCTCGCCGAGCCGGTACTTGTCGTCGACGCGTACATCGCTGTAATAGACGATATTGGTGCGATCGCCGTCGATGGTGCGCATGCCCTGGATCTCGATGCCAGGGGAATCGAGCGGCACCAGAAACATGGTCAGGCTCTTGTGCTTTGGCGCCTCTGGATCGGTGTTGGTGATCAGAAAGACATACTGACACTTGTGCGCCCCGGTAGTGAACATCTTCGAGCCGTTGATGATCCAGCCGTCCCCGTCGCGCACCGCGCGCGTCTTGCAGGTGGCGATGTCGGAACCGCCTTCGGGTTCGGTGTAGCCCAAGCACAGCCGGACGTGCCCGCTGAAAACCTT
>Ga0209040_10002493_pt1 | contig 14422 bp, 9 predicted proteins | sample BogFormECP12_OM3_FD_188240 | JGI IMG/M metagenome (GOLD analysis project Ga0209040, IMG submission 188240) | Bog forest soil microbial communities from Calvert Island, British Columbia, Canada - ECP12_OM3 (SPAdes) (version 2) | ecosystem: Environmental > Aquatic > Freshwater > Wetlands > Bog ...
TACGCTGCTCTCTCGAGGGTTTTCCACGCTTCTAAAAATCCGGCGCCGCGTACGCCTTATCGAGCTCGTTCGCCCGCTGCAGTTGCTTGCGTGCTTCTTCTTTATTCCCCTGCTCGAGCAGCGCCAATCCAAGCTCATAGTGGGCGGGAGCATATTCAGGCATCGCCAGAATCGCGGCACGAAATTGCGCGATGGCGTTTGGCAGATCACCCGTCTTCCGCAATCTCCGCCCCGAGTTCGTGTCAAACAGCGCTGTCTGCATATTTGTTTTTTGCTGGGTCAGTTCTGCGCCCGCTTTCGCCTCAGCCGCAGCTCCTTCGGCATCTCCTAACTGCCGCAACACGCCGGCAAGAGTCGTGTGCGCTCCGGCAAAGTCCGGCTGCAACCGAACAGCTTCGCCTAAAGCGCTCGCTGCCTGTTTTAAATTTCCCTGCTGCTTCAACACCGTTCCGAGCGTGTAAAACGCTTCCGCATAATCCGGCTTCGCGGCAATCGCGTTGTGCAACTCCTTCACCGCTCCGTCCAGATCGCCCATCTGCCAGAGGGTCACACCCAGCGTATACGGCGGATCAGGCAAGGATGGGTCGAGCGCTTCTGCCCTGCGCAGTTCTGCGACCGCCTCCGACAATTTATCCTCGAGCTTCAACCCGAGCCCCAGGTTGTAATGCAGCGAAGGATTGTCCGGCGCTTCTAGTAGTGCCGATTGAAACTCCGCCACCGCCGCCACAAAATCCGCTTTCTGCAAATACGCCGCACCGAGATTCCCCTGGTAGGACGCATCCAGCGGCCTCAGCCGTAGCGCTTCTTTAAATGCCGCGATCGCTCCGTCACCATCGCCCATCTGCAATCGCGCCAATCCCAGATTATTTTGCGCATCGGGATCGGTCGGCACCATGCGGAGCACTTCGCGAAACGCATTGGCTGCTTCTTCCGGCCTTCCCTCGCGCTGCAACAAAAGTCCTAATTGATTTTGCGCGAGCGGCTGCTCCGGATTCAACTTGGTCGACGCCTCGAACGAGGCAATCGCGCCCGCTGAATCTCCGGTATTCCGTCGCGCCATCCCCAAATAATAAAATCCCGCTGACGACGTTCCGTCGAGCTCTACCGCGCGCTCGAGTTCTGTCACCGCACTCTGAAAATCTTTCTGTTCGTACGCAATCACGCCCAAATGCAAATGCGCCGGCGCAAAATCCGGATCTAACTCGATGCTTCGCTTGAACTCCGCAATCGCAGCTCCCGGGTTGTTTTCCGTTGCCAATAGCGACCCCATGGCATCATGCAGATCGTAGCGCTCGGGCCCAATTTGCAGTGCTTTGCCAATCGCCACTTTTGCCTCGGCGATTTCCCCCTCCGATTCGAGCGCTCGCGCCAGCGCATATTCCGCGTCCGCGGATTGTGGGGCAAGTCGTATCGCTTGCTCTGCTTCCCGCTCCGCTCCCTTTGCGTCCTTTTCCTGCAATAAGGCACCAGAAAGGGTTAGGTGCGCTTCCAGCAATCCCGGCTTCAGTCGAATCGCTGTCCGCAAATGCTCGACCGCCAAGTTCGTCTCCCCCTCGGTGAGCAATACCCAGCCCAAGAGATTGTGCGCTAGCGCATCGTTCGGATTATTCTTCAGCACACCCTCAAACGCTTTGCGCGCTCCGATGAAATCGTTCGCCTTCATCGCCGCCAATCCATCGGCATAGAGCTGCGCAACTTGCGGCGAACGGTCTGTCTGTGCTGAAAATGAATATCCGCACGAAAATAGGAGTACCATCAAAACTATCGCAGTTAGGAATCGCAGCAGCACGCGTTCGGTCCAGAAACGCTCCGCAGCCAGAACTACGGTGTCATGTTCACCCAAAGCCACAAAGGGCCGGCGTCTACCTCCTCCATCCACGATTAACTTCTTTCGTCCAATCAATCCGCTTCCTCGAAATGCGACTGCAATCTGAAATCCTAGCATCGATCGTGCAAATCCTTCGCCTCGACACTTTCCCTTTTCCCTGTTCACCCGTCCTTGCGGCCCCGCAAAAACGGGCGCAGACTACCGGTTACTTGACTATGTCACGCCTTCTCGCGCCGAGCCGCAAACGATTCATCCCAAGCTCGCTGCTCATTATTTCTCTTCTTCTGGCAACTCATCTCCTCCGCGCGCAAAATTCCGCTCCATCCCCTTCCTCCCCCGGCCAAGCCTGCGCCTCCTGCCACGCCGAACTCGTCCGCGACTATTCTGCCACCACCATGGCCAAAGCCAGCGGCACCGCCCTAGAAGCTCTCCTTCCTGGCGAATTTACCCACGCTGCTTCTCGCGTCCACTACCGCATCTACGAGCAGGGGGGCAGGGCCTGGCTCAGTTTCGATCGCAACGCCGGCGAATCTCTTGAAGGCAAGCGTGAACTGCTGTACTTCATCGGCTCCGGCCAGCGCGGCCGTACCTACCTTTTTTCCGACGATAGCTACTTTTTCGAAGCTCCCGTCAACTGGTACGCACAAAGTAAAACCTGGGAGATGACACCCGCTTACAAATCTGCAGCACACATGCCGCTGAATCTGCCTGCTCTGATGTCCTGCCTTTACTGCCACACCAGCGGATTCCACGCTCCTACCCCCGGCACCGACAACAAATATCCTTCCCCACTTTTCACGCAAGCCGGAATTTCCTGTGACCGCTGCCACGGCCCTGCCGAGGCGCACCTCAGCGGCCTAAAAAATATTCTCAATCCGGATAAGCTTCCTCCCGCCCAGCGCGATTCCATCTGCATGCAATGCCACCTAGAAGGAAACGCCGCAATCGAGCAGTCCGGAAAGCATCTCTACCAGTTCAAGCCCGGCGACAATCTTTCCGACTACGTTCACTACCTGGTTCTCTCGACCGATCGCCAATCCAATCCCCGGGCCGTCAGCCAATTTGAAGCCCTGGCGCAGAGCGCCTGCAAACGCAAAGCCGGCGAAGCGCTGCATTGCACCACGTGCCATGATCCGCACCGCACTCCATCGGCCGCCGAGCGCGTGAATTATTACCGCGCGAAATGTATCGCGTGCCATACCGAAAAATTTGCCGCCAAGCATCACGCTAATAATCCCGATTGCACTTCCTGTCACATGCCGCGCCTCGTGAGCAGCGATGTAGCCCACACTCAGGCCACCGATCACCGGATCCTCCGCCATCACGATGACGACGAGCCGCCACCTTCCACTCCCCCGCCCGCCATTCCAGCCAGGCCGCAGCTTGTGCGCTTCCCCGCCGAGGCAGGTGCTCCCACTGATCGCGATCTAGTGTTAGGTTGGTTAGCTTTGGCGCAGGCTGGAAAAACGTTCGCCAATCTGCGGGAAGAGAGTCTTCTTCCGCAGGCCGCGAAGGAATATCCGCAGGACTCGGTGATTCTGAGCGCCTACGCGTATCGCGAACTCGTTCACCAGCACGAGGAGCACGCCAAGGAACTTTACGAATCGGCGCTGCAAATCGATCCGCTCAATATCGACGCCGCCGTCAACCTCGGCGTCATAGAAGCCCCATCCGGCTCTCCCAATCGCGCCCTAGCTCTCTGGCGAGACGCCTTCGCCCGTGCCCCTTGGCGCAGTTCGATTGGCATGAATCTTTCCCGGCTTACTTGCAGCTTAGGCAACTCCGAGGAAGCCAAGCTCGCCCTCCTGCGCGTCCTCGAATTCAATCCCGATCTCCCGGAGGCTCGTCAATTCCTGCACGCCGTCGAATCCCAGTCGGCCTCCTGCCCACTGCATTGATCGCCGGGTTCCGGTACTGCCCGAGATTTTCTGCGAACGAGTGACTCGACCGTCCGTCCTCACTTCTTCCTTTCCGCCAACAAACTCTCCACCTCCCGTAAATCATCCGACGCCACACGGTTGTTCGGATCGATCTCGAGCGCTCTCCGCAAATGCTCGCGCGCGGCCTGCAAATCGCCGACTGTACCAAGTGCCGCGCCCAAATTCGCTTCCGCCATCGAATCACGAGGATTTAACTTCACCGCCGCCTGGTACTCCACAATCGATTCTGGAAATTTTCCCATAGACGCCAGCGCATTCCCCAAATTGTAATGAGCCGAAAAATAATCCGGCTGTGCTGCAATCGACGCTTCTAACGGCCCAATCGCCTCCGGAGTTTTTCCTATAGCCAGCAAGGCCGCGCCCAAACCATTATTCGCAATCGCGTCATTCGGCCGCAATCGCACCGCCGCTTGATAATGTTCCAGCGCCTCGCCCAAATTGCCGCGCCCTTCGAGCATCGCGGCCAAGTTGTATTGCGCCCCAAAATCATTCGGGTCGCGCTCCACGTCGTGCCGCGAAATTGCTTCCTGAATCACCCGGCGTGCCCGTTCTTGTTCGATCGGCGTCCCGAGCGGCAATACCTGCAACCACAAATGGGCCATCTCATCGGTTGTGCGATTGCCGCCCTTGACGCGTTGCGGCGGGTGAAAGGGATTGGCTGTGTTGGCCTCGCTGTTGTCGTAGACATATTCCATGGACACTACCGTGCCCTTCGGCAAAAACACCGGCTCCTGGTAATAGAAGACGGCCTGCCAGTTCAAGTCCCATCGGGGAATAAAAATAAGTGTCTTCTTATTGCCGTCCGGCATCGCCGCCGTCGCCTTCAACTCTTTACCGAGATAATGCGCGTGGGGATAGATCGCCAGCAGATTCACATCGGTGGGAATCGTGAACGAATCGTTCACCGGGAAGTTCGCGACACCCGCCGGAATGTCTAGCGCTCTATCGTCCTGCAATTCGAGAAGAATCGGAAACTTCGTTGCGGGCTGGTCGGTGAAATACAACCCTATACTCGGCTCGATCACCTCCGGTTTTCCCGAGGGCTGTAGGTGCGTATTCAGCACGAAATCGTTTCCCGGCTCCAACCGCAGAGCCATTCCCGGCGGCTCTTCATGTGGCAGCGATCCCGGCTTCCAGAAGAATAGATGGCTGTCCGGATCGAACGATTCCGACTCAATGCGCAATTCCATCCCCGCAAAACCATCGCCAGGATTTTTTTCCTGGGCGCGCGAAGAGTTCAACCGGTCGACTAAGATATTCGCGTGATGCACCACCCTTTTTTCGCCCGGTCGAATCTCGATTGACTTCACCCACTTCGTTTTATCCACATCCGCCGGAAAAATAAAATTCCAGTAATTGTCCGAACCGGTGGCAGGAAGCGTGTACGGCTTCCGCGCCCTCAAAATCAGGTCGGGCTTCCCCAGTTGCCAGCCCGTAACAAACTTCGGCGCTGCCGGCAAATCCGCCGCTGCTCCCTGCGGCGCGCCTTCCTCGGACCATTTCTGAAACAAAACGATTTGTTCATCGGTTAGTTTCAACTCGCCTTGAAATTTATAGTCCCCCGGCGCTGGCAGCCACGGCGGCATGATTCGCTGTTTTGTGATGTAGGCAATTTGCCGCGCAAGCTTCGCCGTGTCCTTGTAGGTCAGCAGCGGAAACGGCCCCGCTTCGCCAGTCCGATGGCAGGGCGCGCAGTATTTGAAGACCATCGGCGCGATGTCCCGGTTAAACGTTACGGCTGGCTCAGTTTTTGCTGAGGAATTTACCGACGGTCGGTCTTCTCGCGCGCTTAAACACACACAAGCGGTGAACAAAACAGTTCCGAAAACCGCGCTCGCAAACTTTCCGGCTTTCATTTCACGTCCGGCAAATAGCATCCAACCGCGGGCATTGTGGCTACCGCAACCGGTTTACCTGCTTCGGCCGCTTCCAACGCCCAGGAAAGTTCATGCGTCGACGGGGTCGTCCGCGATCTTCCAAACTCGGCGTACCAGTCGTCGATCCGGCCGTGATAGAGCAACCGCCCGTCGGCTAGAAACACTGCCGCTTCTGGCGTCACCTTGGTCTCTGCCGCCTTCACCAATCCCCCATCCGGATCGCGCAGCGCGGGCAACTTATAACCGAACTCCATCATGTGGTTGCGAATCTGCTCGGACGTTTCCGATTTCACCGGGTACACTAGATAGAATTCCGCGCTCTTCTTGTATTGCGTACTTAACTCCTGAATCGTCGGGGCATACCGATTCGATATCGGGCAATCGGTCCGCACAAACAAAAACACGATCACCCTCCCGTTCGCGTGCTGGAACGGATTTACCGCTTTTCCGTCGAGATCAACGAGATCCTTCGCGGGCACTTGCTTTGCAGCAGGACGGACGAGCAAGCAGGACAACAAAAACGCCAGAAGCAATGGCGTCCGCAGCAAGATTCGCCGATTTTTCGCGGCACCAGCCATCATGCGCCGAGTATACCACCACGCCTTTTCCTCATCCGTTTACGAGCCTAGGCGCAATCCATCTAAGACTCCTGAGCTATCACTCTCCTTTCGGCTGGAGAGCCGGAGTCTTTTGCCGGCTCGAAAGTGGAGAAATCCCTCTTGCTTTTCTCCGTTACCTCTTCCCTGGGCCCTCTACGTCTCTCGGTTTGGCTTTTCTTCCGCTCTGACCAGCAGGAGGCCGCAAGCCCCACATTTTAGAGCAGGGTAAGGCCGACCCTCTTCGTGCGTTGAAAATGGTGCCCTGCAATCGCGTGACACTTGTTGTATTCTTCGATCATGGTTGAGAAGAATACGGCAGTCCGTATCAACCAGAAGCACTTAGAAGAACTAGCAAAACTCGCCAAGAAAGACGGTGAATCGGTCCGCTTCTTAATTCAGCAAGCAATTCGAGAGTACCTCGAAAGAAAGGCGGCAAAGTGATCGTCGCTAGCGGAAGTCGCTGCCAGCAGAATCCGCAATTCCGCCTTGCTGCGATCCCTGATGCGTGCGTACGGCCCATCGTCCACAACGCTGTGGAAGAGGCAACCGAGGTCAGCAGAGCACGGGATATTCTCAAAAGAGGAAAGCTCAACCTCCATGCAAATAGAGAAGGGATTCACGGACAACTGGCTGCAGCCCACGGGCGAACAGGAAAAGCTGATGCGCCAGTATGCTGGCTCGAAGCGTTTCGTCTGGAATCGAGCCTTGGCTATCGAGCAAGCCCGTTATCGCCGAGGGGAGAAACAAGTTGGCCAGTTCGCGATGATGCACCAACTCACCCTGTGGCGCAACAATCCCGACCCCCACAGCAACTTCCTCAAGGGCGCGCCGGTGCATGCCTTGCAGTGCGTTTTGTACGAACTGTACGACAGTTATAAGCGATTTTTTGCTGGCGACCAGGCCGAGCCGCCGCAGTTCAAAAAGAAATCGAAGGCCAAGATTAGTTTCACCGAATCGGATCCGGGGTTATTTGAAATAGACGAAGCTGGCTGGCTGGCGCTGGCCCTCGGAGGATCACTTGCCTCTCTCCCGACGTAGTTTCCTGCAAACCGCCGGCAACGGCGCAGCCGCCGCTCTCACCGGTTTGTCTCTCCGGCAACTTCTTTTCGCCAAAGAAAATACCTGGGCGGCCCGCCTGGCCAGCGATCCTCTGCGCCCCCAATTTCATCTGCTCCCCGCACACAACTGGATGAACGATCCGAACGGTCCTATCTACTGGAATGGCAACTACCACATGTTTTTCCAATACAACCCCGGCGCTGCGGTTTGGGGAGACATGCACTGGGCACATGCCATCAGCCCCGACATGGTTCACTGGAAGCACATGCCCATCGCGCTCGCGCCGACTCCGGGCGGTCCCGACCAAGAGGGTTGTTTTTCCGGTAGCGCGGTCACAGATGGCACGGCCGCGACCGTCCTTTATACCGGGGTCAAAAACGCTCCGCCCGCTCTAGCCACTCTCCGCGATGGCACACACAATTTTCGCGAAACGCAATGCCTAGCCAGTTCAGAGGACGCTCTCCTTAAAACGTGGAACAAACTTCCTACTCCCGTTCTCGAGCCGCCCGACGAACCCAAACTCACCGGCTTTCGCGACCCATTTCTCTGGCGCTCTGGCAGCACCTGGTACATGGGAGTCGGCTCCGGCCAGCAAGGCGGAGGCGGACGCGTACTTCTCTATCGCTCGACTGATTTTCGTCGCTGGGAATATCTTCACCCGCTCGCAACGGGCAAAGGCAATGGCAAGCACACCGCTGACTTCGTCGACTCCGGTGATATGTGGGAATGTCCGGATTTTTTTCAACTCGGCAAAAAACACGTTCTACTCTACTCGACCGAGCGAAAAGTCTACTGGCAGACCGGCGAACTTGATCCCAAGGAATTAATTTTTCATCCGGAAAAAACCGGCTTTCAGGATTTCGGGGCCTTCTACGCTCCAAAGAGCCAACTGGACGCGCACGGTAACCGCATCCTCTGGGGCTGGATCATCGAAACTCGTCCCGAAGCCGCATACAGCGCCGCAGGCTGGGCCGGGTGCATGTCCCTGCCTCGCGTGCTCTTTTTGAACAACGAAAATATTCTGCAATTCAAATTCCTCGATAGACTCTTCGAGCTTCATGAAACCGCATTTTCGCTGGTGCCAACTCCTCAAGGGGAACAGCGGCAGAAGAATATCGAATCTTTCACGAAAAACTTTTCTCTACCCGTCGTCTCTGCCGACTGTGAACTCACCATTCCCCACAAGCAATTCGAGATATCGTTTGTCTCCGGCGACAATCTTTGGCTCGCCATTTCATTCGACCCTGAAAGCGTCGGCAACGAATTACGCATAGGCGACAAAGCTGTCGGGGTACCAGCAATTCCTGGCAAGCCTCACCGGATCCGGCTCTTTCTTGACGCTTCCGTTGTCGAATGTATCGTGGACGACACGGTCGCCCTCACTACTCGCAATTACAACATTCCAGACTCCGATCTACGCATCTCGTTAGGTCATTCGAAGTTGGACAATCTTGTGCGGCTAGATATCTGGAAACTCAAACCCATTTCTAGCGACCGCCTCACCACCGATTTCTATTTGTGATAAAACGGAACGGCAATCTTCCGCTGAACGCCATTTCTATCGGTCGGGCAAATCGCTTTATCGGAGAACGAAGTTCATGCTGACTAAACTATTTCGCGTTGGCCTGCTGGTCCCCCTCCTCATCCTGACTCTCAGCGAGCCTCTCCACGCTCAACAAGCCCCCGCGACGCCCGCCAGCCTCAAACCCATTCTCGATTACATCTCCACTGGCTGGGACACCCTCACCCGCTCGATGAACGACTGCTCCACCATCGTCGATTCCAAACTCGCCACAAAATCCATCCTCTACGTTCCGGCCGATTTCACCATCACGGCCGATCTTCGCGCCCTTGAATCGCGCTGCAACATCGAAGTGAAACCTCTCCCCAAGGTCCTCCATCACCTCGGTGAGATCGACACCAATACCTTCAGCCCTCCAGGGCTTCTCTATCTCGAGCACCCCTATGTCGTTCCCGGCGGCCGCTTCAACGAAATGTACGGATGGGACAGCTACTTCATCATTCGCGGATTGCTTCGCGCCGGTAAAATCGACCTCGCCCGGGGCATGGTCGAAAATTTCTTTTTCGAGATCGAGCACTACGGCGCCGTTTTGAACGCCAATCGCACCTATTACCTCAGCCGCTCGCAACCACCCTTCCTCACGTCGATGATTCTGGGGGTTTATGAGGCGCAAAAAGCCCAGAACCAGGAAGACCGCGCCTGGCTCGAACGCGCGTATTCCTATGCCGTTCGCGATCACGCCCTCTGGATTAACGATCCGCACCTTGCCGGCGATCCCAATCTCTCACGCTATTTTGATTTTGGCGAAGGCCCCGCGCCCGAAAGCCTTAAGGACGAAACCGATCACTACCAGAAAGTCGCCGAATATTTTCTGGAGCACCCAGAACTCGGGAATCGCCTTTTGCTCGACGACCACAACGGTCAACTCAACAAAGACGCCGCAGGCTCCCGTTACTCTCTGGAGCTCTGCGACATTCCGAGGACCATGCAGGGCACCCACTGCGAGCCGGTCAAAGAACTTTCTCTCAGTCGCGAGTATTTCAAGGGCGATCGCTCGATGCGCGAATCCGGCTTCGACATTTCGTTTCGCTTCTCCGCTTTCGGTGCGGACACCCAGCAGTTCGCGCCCGTCTGCCTCAACAGCCTGCTTTACAAATCAGAAAAAGATCTGGAATCGATAGCCACCATGCTCGGCCACGGGCAGGAAGCCCAGCAATGGAAAATGCAAGCCGCCGCGCGGCAAAAAGAGGTCACCCAAAAAATGTGGGACGCTCAAATGGGAGAATTTCTCGATTTTAACTTCATGGACAAAAAGCGCTCCAGTTACGAATACGCTTCCACGTTCTACCCACTTTGGGCGGGCTTAGCTACCAAGGAACAAGCCGCGGCCGTAGTCAAAAATCTTCCGCACCTTGAAAAACCTGGCGGCCTTCTCACGAGTCCCTATTTGACCGGCGTGCAGTGGGACGCCCCCTACGCCTGGGCGCCACTTGAATTCCTCACCGTCGAAGGCCTGCGCCGCTACGGTTACCACGAGCAAGCCGATCGCGTCTCCTACGAATTCCTCAGCACTGTCGCCGAGAATTTCCACCGTGATGGCACCATTCGCGAAAAATACAACGCCATCACTCGCTCCACCGAATCCGCCGTCAGCGCGGGCTATTCCATCAACGTCGTCGGATTCGGCTGGACCAACGCCGCCTTCATCGAATTTCTCTATCAACTTCCTAAGTCAGCCGTCGAGCGCTTAGCCGAAGAACAACTGCAACCCGTCCACTAACCTGCTAGCGCAGTTCTCCCGGGGTGGGGTTTTCGATCCATGCGTCTCGGGCATTCAGCTACTACGGTTTAGCTGCCGTGGTATCCTTCATCTGCAACTGCTCCGCCAATTTCAATTCCCGCTCAGCATCTTCTGCTCTTCCCAACTCCCGGTAGGCCTGCCCCAGCAAGTGATGCGGTATGGCATTGTTCGGCTCCATGCTGATCGCCCTCTGAAGCGTGCGCACCGCCAATTCCGTCTCGCCTTTTTTCTCCAGGACCTTTCCCATCAAAATGAATGGTCCTGTCGACGTCCCGTCCAGCCAGATCGACCTCTGCAGCAATTTCTCGGCTTCATCAAATTTCTGCGTCCGCAAATATGCATCGGCCAACTTGTAATACACCGCCGCATATCCGGGATTGATCGCCAACTCCGCTTCGAGCGCAGCAATGGCTTCTGGCATTTTTGATTCATACAAATAGAGCTCACCCAACAAAAAGTGGGTCATCGGCAATTTCGGGTCGAGTTCAATCGCTTTTTTCCCGTACTCCTCTGCAATCGGCCCAAAATCCAAACGCAACAGCATCCGTGCGCAGAATAAATATGCGGCCGCTGAATCCGGCGCGACTCCAAACATTTTTCCAAATGACGCGCGCGCTTGCGGATATTGTTTGGTCTGTATATACGCCACGCCCAGAATGTAAGACGCGTCCACATTCGCTTCCGGATACCAGCCTTGCACTTTTTCCAGATACGGAATCGCCTCACCCGGCTTTCCCGCCAAATACAAGGAAAGCCCGGTCATCTGGATCGCTTCCTGATCCTTGGGATTTTCCTTCACCGCCTGCTCAAGGCTTTTCACTGCATTATAAAAATCGCCTTTCCGGTAATAGGCAATTCCAAGTTCATGCGCTAATCCCGCTGGCGGCGGATTCTCTTGATGCAATCTTTCCAGTTCCGCAACAGCATCCTCAAATTTTCCTTGCTGCATCAACTTGTTCGCTACCGCATATTTCGGGTCGCTAATGAGCTTGGTTCTATCGGCCTCTGCTGCCTGGTTTCCGCCCGCTCCGCCACTCGGGGCGGTCCCCGCTCCCTGCCCGCACCCAGCGCCTACCCCCAAACTTCCCGCCACAAACATCATCAACAGCATCCGGCGAATCATCACCGCACCTGCCTTCCGTACTCTCCCTTAAGTTAAGCATACTTCCCCACGACGCGCCGTAGACCGTCATCGCGCAGGAAATCGACCTATTTCACTACAAATCCTCAATCGCGGTACACTTCGGTGTGCGCCATCGAAGTTTTCCATCCCGTTTTCTGCTGATGCTTTTTCCGCTGTCTATCTTGGTCTTTCTCGATCTCGAAGTTCTCGCGCAAAATATTCCTCGAGGTTCAACCCCCCCGGCCAATTCCATCGCCTGGTTCACCGACGAAGCCCAAACAGCCGGGGTCACGGGCAAAATCATCTTCGGCGGAGTCGACACAAAAAAATACATCATCGAAACCACGGGCACCGGCGTGGCTATTTTCGATTACGACAACGATGGCTGGCCGGACATTTTCGTCGTCAACGGCACGACGCTCGATCCTATTCCCAATTCTAAACCTGCAACGAGCCATCTCTATCACAACAATCGCGATGGCACCTTCACTGACGTCACCCTGAAGGCCGGCTTGCAGCATTCCGGTTGGGGGCAGGGCGTTTGCGTCGGCGATTACGACAATGACGGCAACGAAGATCTTTTCGTCACCTACTACGGGAAAAATGTGCTGTACCACAACAACGGTGACGGGACGTTCAGCGATGTCAGCGCAAAAGCCGGTGTCGCTGGCACCGGCAAAGCCTGGGGTTCGGGTTGCGCCTTCATCGACTTCGATCGCGACGGCAAAGTCGATCTGTTCGTCGCCACCTACGTTGACTTCGACGTTCATACCGCGCCCTTGCCGGGCGATCGCGCCGATTGCTTATGGAAAGGCGTGCCGGTCATGTGCGGCCCGCGAGGGCTTCCCTGGGGCACAAATCTTCTCTATCACAACCGCGGCGACGGCACTTTTGAAGACGTCACCAAAAAATCCCACATCGATACCACCAACGGCCACTATGGACTAAGCGTTTCGACGCTCGACTTCGATGAAGACGGCTGGCCAGATATCTACGTCGCGTGCGACAGCACGCCCAGCATTCTCTATCGCAACAATCATGATGGCACCTTCACCGATGTCGCCGTAACTGCTGGCGCCGCCTTTAACGAAGACGGCACTGAGCAAGCCGGCATGGGCTCTACCGTGGGCGATTTCAATGGCGACGGCCATCTCGATATTTTTAAAACGAATTTTTCCGACGACACATCGACACTCTACGCCAATAACGGCGACGGCACATTCAACGACGTCACTTTCGCCGCAGGTTTAGGTCTCTACACCAAATATCTCGGTTGGGGTACGATGTTTTTCGATTTCGACAATGACGGCTGGCCCGATCTTCTTTTAGTGAACGGCCACGTTTATCCCGAAGTCGATCGCCAGCATCTCGGCAGCGATTACGAAGAGCCGCGCATTCTCTATCACAATCTCGGCACGGGAAAATTCGAAGATGTCTCCGCCGCGGCCGGTCCCGGAATCACCATGCACAGTTCTGCGCGCGGACTGGCCATCGGCGATCTCTGGAACGACGGAAGACTTTCCGCCGTCGTCAGCAACATGAACGCGGCTCCCAGCCTGCTCGTCAACCAGGTTCGTTCGCCCAATCACTGGATCGCCATCAAAACGGAAGGAACAAAATCGAATCGCGATGGCATCGGGGCGCGCATTCGCGTCAAAACAGAAAATCGTACTCTGGTCGACGAAGTCCGCACTGGCTCGAGCTACAATTCGAACAACGACCGCCGCGTGCACTTTGGCATGGGTCCTTCGGCAAAAATCGCGTGGATCGAAATCCGCTGGCCTTCTGGCCTAACGGAAACGTTCGACTCGCCGAAAGCCGACCAGATCTTGCTGCTAAAAGAAGGCAGCGGCAAACCGGTCCACTGATTTTTGCCACCGAAGTAACTGGAATGTCGCGTTCGGCCGCCGCGGGATGCCTCCTACAATTTCTCCTACCGAATTCTCAACTACCAACGGCTGGCGCCCGCTAGAACCGATGGGCAGCGCAGTGTTAGCTGCCCTTCCTAAACTCCACCTTCCGCACAATCCCTTCTCCTTCCTTTACATAAATCAACTGGTTGGCCATCACATCCTTGAACGTTTCGACTGTCCCGCTCGGCCAGCGAATCTCGAGCAAATCCACCTTGACCGCTCTCCCTAATCCAAAATGTATCCGCAAATCATTCTGCGAAAAATATCCGCCGCCACTCCGCACTTCATCGATCTGCGAATGCGGTTTCGCTTCTCCCGTAACTTGGGTCACGCATTTCAATCGTGCACCAATCCCGCTACGATTGGATTTCGTACCGATCGTCCGCACCTTGATCCAATTATGGTTGAGCGAGGTGTCGCTGCGAATCAATTGCGGCGATTCATTGACGCAATTCACCACAAAATCCACATCTCCATCATTGTCAAAATCCCCGAACGCGCATCCCCGCGAAGGCGACGGCACGGAAATTCCCGGACCGGCAATTTCCGAGACATCCTCAAATTTCTTATTCCGCAAATTCCGATAGAGCAACTTTCTTTGCGGGTACCCCGCTTCGGTCCGCAGTTGCTCCACTTCCGGATACACATGCCCGTTACAGATCAGGATGTCCGGCCAGCCATCGTTATCAAAATCGAAAAATCCGACTCCCCAGCCAAGATATTGCGTGTGTTTCCCGAGCCCCGCCTCGAACGTCGCATC
>Ga0209040_10002494_pt1 | contig 14420 bp, 9 predicted proteins | sample BogFormECP12_OM3_FD_188240 | JGI IMG/M metagenome (GOLD analysis project Ga0209040, IMG submission 188240) | Bog forest soil microbial communities from Calvert Island, British Columbia, Canada - ECP12_OM3 (SPAdes) (version 2) | ecosystem: Environmental > Aquatic > Freshwater > Wetlands > Bog ...
GGATCGGGCACCGCTTGCACGCCGACGCCGAACTCGACGTCGACCCCACCCTCAATCTGGCGCAGGCCCACCGCATCGCTCACGAAGCCGAACACGAACTCACCCACGCCGTCCCCAAACTCACCACCGCATTGATCCACGCCTACCCCGCCGACCATGACCTCGCGGTGCAGCGAGAATCGGCGTAATGTCCCCAAGCCATGGCCGATTCGATCAATTTCGTCGACGCGAACGGGCTGAGATTCGCCTATCTCGAGGAGGGCTCTGGGCCTCTGGTGCTCATGCTGCACGGGTTCCCGGACACGGCGCATTCCTGGGACGATCTTCGCCCGCGAATCGCCGCCAAGGGGTATCGGGCTGTCAGCCCGTTCATGCGCGGGTACTCCCCCAGCGGTATCCCGGATCGCGACCCCGATCAAGAGACGTTGGCGAGCGATCCGCTTGCGTTGATCGAAGCGCTCGGCGCCCGGGACGCCATTGTCATCGGGCACGATTGGGGAGCCTCGGCCGCGTACGGCGCCGCCGCGCTCGGCCCGGATCGAGTGAAAAAGCTCTTCGCTATTGGCATTCCGCACCCAGCGGCCCTCAAACCGTCGCTGAAGAAGCTTTGGGGTGTCCGCCACTTCGCGGTGTACAAGTTGCCGGGGGCACCGGACCGCTTCGCGCGCAACGACTTCGCCGCGCTCCCCGCCATCTATCGGCGATGGTCCCCGGCGTGGAACCCCGATCCAAGCGAGTTCGACGCCGTCCGCGCAAGCTTTTCAAACCCGGCGAGCTTGAACGCGGCGTTCGGCTATTACCGAAAGCTCTCCCCGATACCCAGCGCGTCACTGAAGGCGCGGATAAAGGTGCCGGTGGTCGTCTTTGCCGGGCTCGATGATCCAATCGTGGAGCCATCGGATTATCGGTACGCCGCCCGGATGTTCGAGAACGAGTACGTCGTCGAGGAGGTCCCCGGCGGGCATTTCATGCATCGGGAGCATCCCGAAGCGTTCGCCGAGCGGCTGTTGACTCATCTGTAATCGGAGCGGCGAGCTACTTTTGCGCATTTTGCTCTCACAAGCAGTAGGGTCCCTTCATGGCCTCCATGGGTCGCATCGGCTTGCGAATCCGCACCCAGCTACTGCTGCTGCAGCTCGTCTTCGTGACGCTGACATTGATCATCGCGTTCGGATTGTTCGCCGTGTTCAATCGCCAGCGTTTAGACGAGCAGTACCACGTTCACGCGTTGGATATCGCTCGCGTAGTGGCCTCTTCGCCGACGGTAATCAACAACATCTCCCGCTACAACGCTGCGACGTTGACCCCTAGCCCCGCACTGGTCGACGAACTCGCGGCCGGTCCGATCCAGGGTGTTGCGTCACGCGTCGAAGACCGCACGCATGTCTCCTTCGTAGTGGTCGCCGACATGCGCGGCATCAAGCTCGCGGCTCCCGATCGCGACACGTTGGGTCTCCACGTCCGTGTCGATATCGCGCAGGCGCTGGCCGGGCACGAGGGGACGTTCCACGAATCCACCCCTTTGGGGCGGGCGATAGTCGCCCTAGTCCCAGTGCTGGAGCCCGGTTCTAATCGGGTGCTGGGGGTGGTCCTCGTTGGCATCGGCACCAAGGCGTTTGATGAGCAGTTTTCGAAAAACCTGCGCGTGCTGGGTGCGATGGGTGGCGTCCTCCTGCTGATCGCTGTGGCCGGGTCGGTGGTACTGGCCCGGCGATGGCGAGGGCTGACACTGGGTTTGCGGCCGGCCGAGATTACCGAGCTGGTGCGCAGTCAGGCGGCGGTGCTGCAAGGCATTGGCGAGGGCGTGCTAGCGGCCGACACCTCCGGGAAGACCACCTTCGTGAACGACGAGGCGTGCCGACTGCTCGAGATCGAGAACGAACCCGGGCGGCTCATTGACGAGATCGGGTTGACGCCGCGCGTGCTCGACGTGTTCAAGGCCGCCGATTCGACACCCGCTTTGGCAACGGTCGGAGAACGCATCGTCGTGGTCTCGGCGCGGCACGTATCGCGCGACGGACGCGAGCTGGGAACCGTGCTGGTGGCGCGCGATCGAACCGATGTCGAGTCACTGACCCGACAACTCGACGCGGTACAGCTGATGAGCACGGTGCTGCGCGCACAACGCCATGAGTTCGCCAACCGTCTGCATCTGCTGAACGGGCTGCTGCACGGCGGTCACGTCGACGAGGGATTGGAGTATCTGGAAGAGCTCCTCGGGTCGGGCCCGCTGGGATCCGCGCTACCTGGTATCGACGCCATCCGCGATCCGTACCTCCAGGCATTCCTGGCGGCCAAGGCCGCGGCGGCCCGCGAAGCCGGCGTGACGCTGAAGATCGGTGAGAACACTTGGATACCTGGCCGACTGGTACTGCCCGTCGACGTCACCACCGTGGTGGGTAACTTGCTCGACAACGCCGTCGACGCCGCCCGGTTGGGCGGCAACCATATTAAAGAGGTGGAAATCGAACTGTTGCAAGAAGGTTCGACGCTGCATGTCATAGTCGCCGACACCGGCGATGGCGTCGCACCCGACTTCGTCGAGGATCTATTCACCGAGGGCAGGACGACAAAACCGGACTCCGGGATACCGGGCGGCCGGGGTATCGGGCTCGCGTTGTCACGCCAGATCAGCCGCGCCCTAAGTGGCGACCTCTGGCTGGCGAGTCCAGGCGATCCCGATGGGGAGCTTCGGCTGACTGGCGCGGAGTTCATCGCCTGGCTGCCAGGCGTGATGGAAGAGCTGCCGGCTTTGGTGGAAGAGGATGCGCCATGAGTGATGTAGACCTGACGGTGCTGGTGGTCGATGACGACTTCCGCGTCGCCAATATGCACGCCGAGGTCGTCAACACGCTTCCAGGCTTCACTGTGACAGCCACCGTGAACACCCTCGAGGCGGCGCGAAAGGCCGATGCTGTCGACCTTGCCCTGGTCGACGTCTACCTGCCCGACGGGTCCGGCATCGACTTCGTCCGCGAACTACAGGGCGACAGCATGGTGCTGACGGCGGCAACCGAGGCGGGAACGATCCGCGCGGCCATGGCCGCCGGGGCGCTCAGCTACCTCGTCAAGCCGTTCGCAACCACCGAGCTTGCCGCCCGTCTGGCCGGCTACGCTCGCTACCGAAAAATCCTGGCCCGCGCCAATCTCACCGCGGGCGACGTGGATGCGGCACTGGATGCGCTGCGCCCCAGAATCGCCGCCCCTGCGCCCCCGACAATCGCGGCATCCTCCACCAAACAGCTTGTGTTGGCGGCCTTGCGAACATCGGGGCAGCCGATGTCGGCGGCGGAGGTCTCCGCGGCGATCGGGATATCAAGGGCAACCGCCCAACGGTATCTGGCGTCGTTGGCCACCTCCCGGGAGGTCACCGTCGGGCTGCGTTACGGCACGACCGGACGACCCGAACAAGAATTCGCGGCGAACGCCAACAGGCCGACCCGTCCCTCGCGCTAATCGGCACCGGCTCGCCTCGTGCCGGCGACCGACAAGCGACGTGCTCGCTTACCGTGCTGACTGAGTGCCCGCCGCTGACGAGCAGCGGAACGGCGAATGTTGTTGGGAACCAACCGATGAGAGAAGTCGCCGTCAATGCCCTCGGCCACCGCCTGCACTGGGGTTTCGGCGGCGCTCGGCGCCACTTCGGTGTCGGTGGCGTCGGTGGTGTAAGCGGCTTGGGTGACGTGAGTTTTCTTGGAGGGCCACCAGTTCGCCCGACCGATCAGCGCCGCCAGGGCCGGCACCGTGACTGTGCGAACCACGAAGGTGTCGATCAACAAGCCCATGCCGATGATGAACCCGGTCTGCACCATGTTCGAGAGGCTGCCGAACAACAACCCGAACATGGAGGCGGCGAAGATGATCCCGGCCGAGGTGATGACACCACCCGTCGAACGGACTGCACGAATGATGCCGGAGCGGATACCCAAGCGTGACTCTTCACGAATTCTCGTGATCAACAGCAGGTTGTAGTCCGCCCCGACGGCGACCAGCACGATGAATGCGGTCGCGGGCACAGTCCAATAGATCGGCTGTCCGAGCACGAACTGGAAGAAGATGACTCCTACGCCCACCGCCGACATAAACGAGATCACCACGGAGGCAATGAGGTACAGCGGAGCCACGATCGCCCGGAGCAGGAGGATGAGGATGAAGAAGACAACGAGAAGTGTCATGATGACGATCAGTCGAACGTCGTCGTAGGAGTAGCTGCGCATCGCGCTGTACATCGCAGTGGTACCGACAATCGATATCGACGCATCCGAAAGCGAGGTGTTCGGCTGCGCGCCCCGCGCCGTGTCGAGAATCGATGCCACCTGATCCATCGCGGCTGCGCTGAACGGGTCGAATTTCGTCTCCACGACGTAGCGCACCGAATGCCCGTCGGGCGAGATGAACATCTTCGCGGCGTTCTTGAAGTCGTCTGAGGTGAGCACCTGGGGCGGGATGTACATGCCCGCCATGGAGGGTTGCGTGGCGTCACGCTTCATCGACAACAGCACCTGGGCCGCCTGGTTCATGCCCAGGCCCATCTGCTTGACCTGGTCGACAAGTGTCCGTACGCCGTCGGCCAGCCGCCGGCTGCCGTCGGCCAGCTGGTCGGCAGCCGCCTGCATTTGCGCAATCTTTTGCGACATGCCGGCGGTGTTGCCACCCGCGGCCCGCAGACTGTTAGATGCCGTTGCCAATTGCGTGGTCAGACCCTGTACTGCCGCTTGCAGGCCTGGTAGCGCACCGTTGTTCCGTCCCTGGACGAGCTGTTCGAGCTGGGCACGCGCGGCGCCGCATGCCTGGTCGACGTTGCATAGCGGAATGTTGTTCAGGACATTGAGCATCGAGGCCCCTGCGCCAGCGGCACCGTTGGCGAGTGTCGAAGCGGACCCGTTCGCGAGCCCGCGCACGTTGTCCAGGAGGTTGGCCGCCGCGCCGAGCTGCTGCTGCACCTGGTACAGCGTTGCGGTGAACTGAATCATAGACCCGCCTGCGCCACGGATTTGGTCGCGAACCTGGGCGAGCGCTGCCGCCAATTGGTCAGCGCCATTGGTCAGCGCGTCGAGGTCGCCGGTTCTGTCGCTGATCTGTGTCGAGGCGTCTCCGAGCTTGGAGCCGACCTCTCCGGCTTGAAAGCTGAGCTTGGTCTGATCGAGCGGCTGGCCGGTAGGCCGCGTGATGCCGCGCACCGCAACGATATTAGGCAGCTGAGATACGCGTTGCGCCATCTGGTCCAGGTCGGCGAGGCCCCGTGAAGTCCGCAGGTCGTGCGGCGAGCGGACGTAGATGTATTGCGGCAGCAGCGTGCTCGTCGAGAAGTGGCTTGCCATCGTCGAAAAGCCGACGTTACCTGGCGCCGATTGCGGCAACTGCAGACGGTCGTTGTAGGTGGGCTCGAGGAAGACCGCGCAGCCGGCCAGCGCGATCAACACCGACAGACTAACCAGCAGATGCGCTTTGGGCCGGCGAACCAGCTGAACGGCAGACCGCTGCCACAGGCGGCCGGTGAGCGCCGGTCGTGGCCTCACCCATCCGCGTCGACCGGCGAGCACCAGTATGGCGGGCAACAGCGTGACGGCGGCAAGAAACGCGATCCCGATCGAAACCGCAAGCGCCGGGCCGATACTCGTGAATGCGGGCATGCGGGTGAAGACCATGCCGAGAAAGGTGACGGCAACGGTCGCTGCCGACGCGGCGATGACCTCGCCGATGGAGCCCAGTGCTTTTTGTACAGCCAGGTCGGATTCCATGCCGGACCGGATGTACTCGTGGTAGCGGCTGATCAAGAAGACGGCATAGTCGGTGCCGGCACCGACTATCATCGCCGTCATCAACACGATCGTCAGTGCGGACACCCCGAGTCCGAGTTGGGCCAGCCCGGACACCACGCCCTGGGCCGACGCGACCGAAATTCCGATGGTGATCAACAGCACCAACACGGTCACGGGTCGCCGGTAGACCACCAGCAGGATGATCAGCACGAACAATGCGGTGACCATCTCGATCATGTGCATATCGCGGGCGGCGATGATCGACAGGTCGCCGGCCATGGCAGCCTGTCCCGTCACCTCCGCGGTCAGCGAGGAGCCCGCGGTGGAGCGTTTGGCGATTTCTGTGATCCGTTGGTAGGCCTGCGAGGACTCAGGGGAGCCGATAGGCGCCCGCAGGGCCACCCCCATGTAAAACGCTTTGTTGTCTGCGCTGACCATCAATGGACGCAGTGCGGGTGTGGTAGCGATGTCCTGCACGCCCGCCACATCGTTGGTCTTGCTGCGTAACGTATCCGCGAGCTTGCGGTAGGCGTCCTCATCAGCAGGTTGCAGACCCTGATTGTCGGTGAGTACGACAATCAGCACATTCTGGGCGGATTCACCGAAATCCTTGGCCATCTGCTCGGCCGCCGCCATGGCTTTGGGCGGCAGCGGCTGTAGTGGATGGCTTTCGGCCACCTTCGTCAGTGGGGGGAAGGCCACGGCCAGCACGGCGACCACTGCGATCCAGGCGGCGATGATGAGCCAGGGCGCACGCACGACGAAGCGACCCAACACCGAAAACGCACCGATGCGCATCGAGGTCCGGGGAGCGGCAGAGTTTTTGGACATGGTGAGACCCTTCATTGGTGTGTCAAGCGTCGGTAGCCAGGGGCGGCAGCAAAGACGGGCTCCCCCGCTCCTCGGCGAAGTGCGCGACTCACGGACGCATAGCGCGTTAGTTGGTCGAGGCCGAATTTACGGCGCCGCATCCACCCGTGTCGCGCTTGTAAGCGATAGTCGGAATTAGCGCCGATTTCGCGGTTTTGCGCATTGTGCTACCCGTGCGTCTACTGACGTTTATCGGGCCCCAGCCACTGGCTGAGGGCATGGCCAGCCGATCGTGGCGGTGAGCGCGAAGTCACTCAGAACGCTCGAAATATGCTGCCGCAAGTCGTGATTCGAGTTGGGACGGTCCAGCTGATACGCAACGATCGAGATGAAGACCTGTCCGTGCACTCTTCCCGAGAGCAACCCCAGCAGCCCGCCGGTGCGGTGTATCGTCGCCACAGGCGCCCCCGTCCCGGTCGCCCCCAGGAAGAAAGAGTTTCCGGCGAAGTAGTCGGCGTCTGTGCCGTCTGGCCGGTTGACGGCCGGGTTGATCGCACCGAGGTTGGATGATCCGCTGGTTGTCGCGCCGCCGAGGGCCACGCTGACCATTCGCCTGACCAGCCGCTGCGGCAGCAGAGGAGCGAGGGGCAGCATTGCCAACCGTCCGTCGGGGGCCTCCTGATTGCGGATCAGCGCTTGCTTGATTGCGGCCCGGATCTGGCGCAAGTCCGTCGCCGCGGGTTCGGGGTCGACTGTGATGTCGACACTTGTCATGGCGTTTGCGCGCGTATCGCCGGCGGTGCGCTGGTTAACGGGTATCTCCAAGGTGGCCAAGCCGTCCCCGGTGACCCGTCCCACCCGCTGGGCGAGACGGGCCGCCAATCCCGCGAGCAGCGCGTTGCTGGTCCCCCCGAGTGAGTGGGCGCGGGCGTCCCACTCGTCGGCGTCGACGAACATCACCGCGTTATTCAGAGCGACGCGCTGGTGAGCTCCGACGAACGGCGAGCGCGGCGCGCTGGGTAGCTGGGTGCCCGCTCCGTCAGCACCGCGGTTACGCCTCGCGAATCGTGCCACGGCGACGGCGGCGCGGCCCATAGCGGGGATGTCGCGCGCGGTTTGGCGGGCATCCTCGCGCAGTGCTTGCCAGCGCCGGCGTGACCCGGCAACAGGCCAGCTGATGGGGTCGTGGCGGCCGGAAGCCGCGTCCGTCAACGCCTCGCACAGCCCGCCGCCGTCGATGAGGGAATGTGAGATAACGAAGCTCAGCCCCGCGCCGCCGTCGGTGAACGGCAGCACCGCAAGGTGCCATCCGGGTCCGTGCTCGGAATCCAGGGGGGTGTTGGCCTGCTCGCTGAGCCAGGCATCGAATTCTTCACGCGGCCGGGGCGTCGCGACGATCTCCAGGTCGGACTGACCGCTGGGCGAGACCCAACGATGGCGTCCGAATGGCAAGGCTGAGCGTTCGATGCGGCGGGACAACCGCCCCAGCTGAAGATGGTGATGGAACCGGCGCAGTCCGTCGATGTCGATCGCGCGGTTATACACCCACACACACTGAATCACGTTGGTGGCTCCGGTCGCTCGCTCGGCGAGAAATGCGCTCTGGTCGATCAGATCGAGTACGTTGTTCATCTTCTTAAGGTCCTTTCCTTATTGTTTGGCTACGCTGTCAGGCCGTGCAGCTCGGACGAATTCGCCGGGTCTGGCCAGCCGATCGTGGCGGTGAGCGAGAAGTCGCTCAGAGCGCTCGAAAGGTCTTTTCGCAGAGTGTCATTCGAGTTGGTACGGTCCGGCTGATATGCGAGGACCGAGACGAAGACCTGTCGGTCCGACCTTCCGGAGAGCAAGGCCATAATTCCGCCGGTGCGGTGCATGATCGCCTTGGTCACACCCAGGTTGCAACCCTTTATCGCGAAGTGGTCGGCGTCTGTTCCGTCTGGCCGGCAGGCGGCCGGATTGACCACACCGAAGTTGGATGAGACGACGCTGGTCGCACTGCTGCTGGCCAGGCTGACCATTCGCTTGACCAGCCACTGCGGCAACAGAGGAACGAGGGGTAGCAAGGCCAACCGTTCGTCGGGCACCTCCTGAGAGCGGATCAGCGCTTGCTTTGTTGCGGCCCGCATCTCGCGCAGGTCGGTCGCCGCGGGTGCAGGATCGACCGTGATGTCGACATTGGTGACCGCGTTGGCGCGGGTATCGCCGGCGGTGCGTAGGTTGACGGGCATACCCAAGGTGACTGAGCCGTCTGCGGTGACCCGGCCCACTCGCTGGGCGAGGCGGGCCGCCAATCCCTCAAGAAGGGTGTTGCTGGTCCCTCCCAGTGAATGTGCGCGGGCGTCCCACTCATCGGCATCGACAAAGATCGTTGCCGAAGGGAGCGTGATGCGTTCATGCGCTCCGGCCAGCGGTGCAGGTGGCCGGGCGTTTAACGGCACGGTCGAGCCCGCGCGTCCGCGGTTACGTCGGGCCAATCGTGCTGCGGCGAAGACGGATCCGCCGATACCGGGGAGGTCGCGCGCGGTTTGGCGGGCGTCCTCGCGGAGCGCTTGCGACCGCCGGCGCGAGCCGGCAGCGGGCCAGCTGATGGGGTCGTGGCGGCCGGCAGCCGCGTCCGTCAACGCCTCGCACAGCCCGACGGCGTCGGTGAGGCAATGCGAGATGACCAAGCTCACTCCCGCGCCGCCGTCGGTGAACGGGAACACCGCGAGGTGCCATTCGGGTCCGTGCTCGGCATCGAGGGGGGTGTTGGCCTGCTCGTTGAGCCAGGCGTCGAATTCTTCGCGCGGCCTCGGCGCCGCGATCTCGAGGTCGGACTGACCGCTGGGCGAGACCCAGCGATGGCGGCCGAACGGCAAGCGCGAGCGTTCGATGCGGCGGGCTAACCGTCCCCGCTGAAGATGGTGATGGAACTGGCGCAGACCGTCGATGTCGATCGCGCGGTTGTACACCCACACGCACTGCAGCACCATGGTGACTCCGGTCGCTTGCTCGCCGAGAAAGAAGGTCTGGTCGACCAGATCGAGTACGTTTCTCATTTCTAAGGTCCTTTCTTGTCGCTTGCCTGCGCCTACCTACTGCGCCGCCGCCATTGGCTCATTGCATGGCCAGCCCGTCGTGGCGGTGAGCGAGAACTCCCGCAGAACGCTCGAAACGTGCTGTTGCAGGAAGTCGTTCGAGTTGCGGCGGTCCGGCTGATAGGCGACGACCGAGACGAAGATCTGTCGGTCCACCCTTCCCGTGTGCAAAGACAACACCCCGCCGAGCTGGTGCACCGTCGCCTTGGTCATGCTCGGGTAGAGAAACCGCACGGCGACGTAGTCGGCGTCTGTGCCGTCCGGCTGGTTGACGGCCGGGGGGGCCGTACCGAGGTTGGATGGCACAGCGATGTTGGTCGCGCCGCCGGTGGCCATGGCGACCATTCGTCTGGCGAGCCGCCGAGGCAGCAGGGGAACCAGGGGCAGCAGTGTCTGCCGTTCGTCGGGCAGCTCCCGGTGTCGGATGAGCGCTTGCTTTGTTGCGGCCCGGATCTGGCGCAGGTCCGTCGTCACGGGTGCAGGGTCGACCGTGATGTCGAGCATCGTGATCGCGTTGGCGCGGGTATCGTCCGCAGTGCGCTCGTTGACGGGTACCGCCAAGGTGACCGAGCCGTCTGCGGCGACTCGTCCCAGTCGCTGGGCGAGGCGGGCCGCCAATCCGGCGAACAGGGCGTTGCTGGTCCCTCCGAGTGCGTGTGCGCGGGCGTCCCACTCGTCGGCATCGAGAAAGATCGTTGCGGTTGGGAACGTGATGATTTCGTCGGCTCCGGCGCTCGGCGCAGGTGGCTTTGAAACGGGCGAAGCTGCTGATACGGCGCTGCCGCGGTTAGCCCGGGCGAATCGTGCTGCGGCGACGACGGCTCGGCGGATAGCGGGGATGTCGCGCACGGTTTGGCGGGCATCCTCGCGCAGTGCTCGCCACCGCGGGCGTGACCCGGCAGCAGGCCAGTTGAGTGGGTGATCGTAGCCGCAAGCCGCTTCCACCACCGCCAAGGCCCCTCCGCCGCCGTCCGTGATGCAATGTGTGAGGACTAGGCTCACCCCCGCGCCGCCGTCGGTGAAGGGGAGCACCGCGAGGTGCCATCCGGGTCCGTGCTCGGCATCGAGGGGGATGTTGGCCTGCTCGTTGAGCCAGCTGTCGAATTCTTCGCGCGGCCTAGGCGCCGCGATCTCGAGGTCCGACTGATTGCTGGGCGAGACCCAGCGATCGCGCCCGAACGGCAAGGGCGAGCGTTCGATTCGGCGGGATAACCGCCCCCGCTGAAGGTGGTGATGGAACCGGCGCAGTCCGTCGATGTCGACCGGGCGGTTATATAGCCAGACGGACTGCCCGACTCCGGCCGCCCCCTCGATACGAAAGAAGGTCTGGTCGACCAGGTCAAGTACGTTGCTCATTTTTCTAAGGTCCTTTCCGTTAATTGCCTGCGTCGCAAGGTCGTCGGGACGCCCGCAGACGTGTATCGGGCCCCGCTCACTGGCTCAGGGGATGGCCAGCAGCCGATCGTGGCGGTGAGCGAGAGTTCGCTCACAACGCTTGAAAGGTGCTGTCGCAGGTCGTCATTCGAGTTGGGGTGGTCCGGCTGATACGCAACGACCGAGACGAAGACCCGTCCCTGTGCCCTTCCCGAGAGCAAAGACAGCAGCCCGCCGAGCTGGTGCATCATCGCTTTGGTCCTACCCAGGCTGAGAGACTTCATGGCGAAGTGGTCGGCGTCTATGCCGTCTGGCCGGTTGACAGCCGGGTTGACCACACCGACGTTGGATACGCCCACGCTGGTCGCACTGTTGGTGGCCACGCCGACCCAGGGCCGGCCGAGCCGCTGAGGCACCAGGGGAACGAGCGGCAGCAGTGTCCACTGTTCGTCGGGCTGCTCCTGAGACCGGATCAACGCTTGTTTTGTTGCGGCCCGGATCTCGCGCAGGTCCGTCGTCGCGGGCGCAGGGTCGACCGTGATGTCGACAGTCGTGATGGCGTTGGCGCGGGTGTCGCCGGCGGTGCGTAGGTTGACGGGCATTCCCAAGGTGACCAAGCCGTCTGGGGTGACCCGTCCAACTCGTTGTGCGAGGCGGGCGGCCAATGCCTCGAGAAGGGTGTTGGCGGTCCCTCCGAGCGAGTGTGCGCGGGCGTCCCACTCGTCGGCGTCGACGAAGATCGTTGCCGTTGGGGGCGTGATGCGCTCGTCGGCTCCGGCGCTCGGTGCAGGTGTGGGGGTGGCGGATCCCGCACGGCCCAGGTTATGCCGGACAAATCGTGCTGCGGCGACGGCGGCGCGGCCGATGCCGGGGACGTCGCGCACGGTTTGGCGGGCGTCCTCGCGCAGTGCCCGCCACCGCGGGCGTGATCCGGCAGCGGGCCAGTTGATTGCGTTGTCGCAGCCGGCAGTTGCGTCCGCCACCGCCTCGCACAACCCGACGGCATCGGTAAGGCAATGTGAGGCGACCAAGCTCACCCCCGCGCCGCCGTCGGTGAACGGCAGCACAGCGAGGTGCCATCCGGGTCCGTGCTCGGCATCGATGGGGGTGTCGGCCTGGTTGCCCAGCCAGGCGTCGAATTCTTCACGCGGCCTGGGACTCTCGACGATCTCGAGGTCGGACTGACCGCTGGGCGAGACCCAGCGATGGCGTCCGAACGGCAACGGTGAGAGTTCGATACGGCGGCGCAAACGCCCCTGCTGAAGATGGCGATGGAACTGGCGCAGTCCGTCGATGTCGATCGCGCGGTTGTACACCCAGACACACTGAATCACATTGGTGACTCCGGCCGCCCGCTCGATGCGAAAGAAGGTGTGGTCGACCAGATCGAGTACGTTGCTCATTTGCTGGGTCCTTTCGAAGTCCGTTGTTGTCACAGGCGGATGACAGGTATGCCGTGCCCCGAATTCGCATGGTCTTCAACGGCATTCACCCAGTCCACGGTGTGCTGGACGACGCGCGCAAACGCCCCGTTCAATGCCGCGATGTAGCGGTGCACCGACGCACGCGCGACCGGGTTGTCCGGAAACGAGATCGTGACGGTGGTTTTGTCGGCCTGCCGGTTGATCCAGATGTTGATCCCGCCGTGCGACAGGCTGTCGCCGTAGGTACCGAAATTCGTCTCCTCAAACAATGCGGCGAGGGGGACCTTGCGGAGATCGAGAAACGACACCATCAATTCCGAACGTGCGCGCAGTTCGATCCCTAATTGATCCGGAGTCGTCAACTGCAGTACCCGTTCAAACGGCACGCCGGCAAGGTGCTTGGCGGCATCGAACGAATTCTGTGCTGCGCGGGCCACTTCGGGAAACGAGCCGCTGCCGATCGGCACGGTGACCGGAACCAGGCTGGCGAACCAACCCACGGTCAGCGTGTCGGTGCCCGGCGTCCGCGTGTCGTACGGGGCGAATCCGTAATAGGTGTCGGTGCCCGTCAAGTCACGCTCGGCCAGCGCTGCGCAGGCCAGAACACCGCCGCTGAAGCGTGCACCGGCCTCGCGGCAGGCGGTGTCGAAAGACTCCGTCTGGGTGGCGTCCATCAACTCGACCGTCACAAAGTCGCCCCGGGTGCCGGCCCCCGTGTCACCGAGCGGCAGCGGAAACCTGGGCCAGCGGCCACGGGTGCCCCGCACGAACTTGATCCAGTCCTTGATCTCCGGCGACGACAAGGTCAGGCTCGCCAGCCTTTCGTGCTGCCGCGCAGCGTAGCCGCGATAGCTCGCGATCTGCGCAATCTGTGGAATCGGAGCGGGCTGCTGTTGATGGGGGGGCCGCCGCAGAGCGTCGTACGCCAGGTGGATATCGAAAAAGATCACGCCGGCGGACATGCCGTCGATGTAGAGATGGTCGACACTGGCGTAGAAGGTGAAGTAGTCAGTGTGCTGGACGATGCCGAATGTAAAGCCACCCCACTGCAGTGTCTCCGGCGTGGTCGCCAACGCATGCTTGCGGATTTGTTCGGCATCCATTTGTCCGAACTTCGCGGGAACGAAATCGATGACTTCGGGGTTATCGATCGTGCGGCGGACAATGACGTCGTTCTCGAATTCGAACCAATCGTGGTAGCTGTCGTGACGACGGACATGAGCACTGATTGCTGCCGTCATTGCCGGAATGTCGCACACGCCGGCGATCTCCCACGCCACGACCATCAGGCGGGGTAGCTGCTTGCCCTTCGCCTCGCCGTCGTACGCGGCCCGGAGGTGCTGGGCCCTCTGAAAACTCGCGGCTAGACCGTTTCTGCGCGCATTCCGAGCCGCTTCACGCGCAGCGGGCGAGACCATCCAGGTGGTAACTGGACCGTGCGGCGGTTGCCATTCGTTGATGGCGCCTAGGCTTACCATTTTCTAAAGCCCCCTTTTGAGATGCCAACGTGTTTATGCAGCGCGAGAACGGCCGTTGCAGATAACTTTTCGCGATAGCGTGAGTTGCTTTTGCGCTGCGATCGTGCGACGTATTCGGATTTGGTTGACACCGAACTTACGGCGGAGCCTCTGCCTGTGTCGCTCTTGTAAGCGATAGTCGAAATAAGCAACGATTTCGCAGTTTTGCGCATTGTGCTCACCGCGGCATCAGAACGCTCCCAGCTACTTCACAGGTGCGTTAGCCTCCCCCTTGGACCCAGTAGAATCATCCCAACACCCAGCGAAGCTGGACCTGCAGTTACCGGGTTGTCTGGCGGTCATAACGCCTTGTGTGCGCGTCCAAAAACACAGGAGAAGTACGCAAATGGAATCCATGCCTCGAAATTTCACCCGAGTGCGAGTGCTCCCGGGACGTGAGCCGGTGAGGATCGTTGGTCTTGACTTCGGGGTCCCGGGCAAGGCGACGGCGCCGCG
>Ga0209040_10002498_pt1 | contig 14409 bp, 12 predicted proteins | sample BogFormECP12_OM3_FD_188240 | JGI IMG/M metagenome (GOLD analysis project Ga0209040, IMG submission 188240) | Bog forest soil microbial communities from Calvert Island, British Columbia, Canada - ECP12_OM3 (SPAdes) (version 2) | ecosystem: Environmental > Aquatic > Freshwater > Wetlands > Bog ...
GTCCTGTTCTCGCCGGCGGACGAGGACGATCTCGCGGGTCTCCTCAGCGCGCTGCCGCCCGCGATCCCGGTCACGGCGATCGGACTCGGCTCGAACCTCATCATACGCGACGGCGGCGTCGAAGGCGTCGTGATCCGCCTAGGCGGACGAGCCTTCAACGCGATCGACGTCATGGACGACTTCCGCGTCATCGCAGGCGCCGCCGCGCCCGACCAGTTCGTCGCCAAGGCGGCGGCGACCGCTGGCGTCGCCGGCCTCGCGTTCCTGCGCGGCGTTCCAGGCTCGATCGGGGGCAGTCTTCGCATGAATGCGGGGGCGCACGGCGGCGAAATCAAGGACCGGCTGATCGAGGCCCAGGGCGTCGATCGTTCCGGCATCCGGCGCGTCTTTTCCAACGCTGAAATGGGCTTCTCCTACCGGCACAGTTCCGCGCCCGAAGACGTCGTCTTCACCCGCGCCGCGTTTCAAGGCCGCCCGGGCGATCCGGCCGAGATCGAGACGGAAATGGAGCGAATCACCCACGCCCGCGAAGCTTCGCAGCCGATCCGGGAGAAAACCGGCGGCTCGACGTTCAAGAACCCGCCCGGGCGAAGGGCCTGGGAGCTGATCGATGCGGCCGGATGCCGGGGGTTGACGGTCGGCGACGCGCAGGTCTCGACCATGCATTGCAATTTTCTCATCAACCGCGGCCGGGCGAGCGCCGCCGATCTCGAGGCCCTCGGCGAGGAAGTCAGACGGCGCGTGCTTGAGACGAGCGGGGTCGCGCTCGAATGGGAGATCAAGCGCATCGGACGGCCGATGTCGACGTAGTGCGTTCCGCAGTTAGGTGAGCTCGGTCGGCGCCTCAGCGCACCCGCCCCACTTGTGGGGGCGGGCCGGGGTGGGGGGTCGCACGAAGCTGAAAACGCGGGGCCTCTAACGCGCGAGATCCTGTCCGGCTAGAGGTTGGCGGCGGCGGGGATCAATCGGCTCAGTGCGGCGCGACCCCCTTCCCTAGCCCTTCCCCACAAGGGGGAAGGGAAGGCGCCTTCCCTGGCAAACGCTGACCGACCCGACTGCAGAACGCTCCAGCTAACGGCCGGGGCGGCGCCGACGCGTCATGCGCTCCTGTCCGCGTGCAGGGACGCCGCTTTTGTCAATCGTTTCCCGCATCAATCCGCGCGGGTTAACGCCCCGTTAAGCCCCGCGACTTAATCCTGCCTTAACTCTGCCCTTTGGCGGATCGTTCGGGAAATGGCGGGCGATGAAGCATGTCGCGGTCCTGATGGGCGGATGGTCGGCGGAGCGTGCGGTTTCGCTGAACTCCGGCCGCGGCTGCGCCGACGCGCTCGAAGCGAAGGGCTACCGTGTGACGCGCATCGACGTCGACCGGTCGATCGCCGACACTCTCGCAAAGCTGAGGCCCGACGTCGCCTTCAACGCGCTGCACGGGCGGGTGGGCGAAGACGGGACGATCCAGGGGATGCTCGAAATTCTTCGCATTCCCTATACGCACTCCGGCGTGCTGGCCTCGGCGCTTGCGGCGCAGAAGGACCTCGCGAAGGTTGTCCTGCAGGCGGCAGGGGTTCCCGTCCCCCATGGCATTACGATCGACCGGCACGAAGCTGCGCGCCGCCACGCGCTGGAGCCGCCCTATGTGCTCAAGCCCATCAACGAAGGCTCATCGCTCGGCGTTGTGATCGTCAAAGAGGATCGCGCCCATCCGCCGCAGGAAGTCGGGCGGGAAGACTGGCCTTACGGCGATCTGATCCTCGCCGAGCGATTCGTCGACGGCAAGGAGCTGACCTGCGCCGCCATGGGCGACCGGGTGTTCGGGGTCATCGAGATACAACCGGTTTCCGAAGCGTTCTACGGTTATGACGCAAAATACGCCAAGGGCGGCTCAAAGCATATCCTGCCGGCAGAACTTAAACCGAATATTTACCATAAGGTCCAAGACTTGACCTTGAGAGCGCATCGGGCGCTGGGGTGCCGCGGAGTGAGCCGCGCCGACTTCCGGTTCGATGAAACGAAAGGCGAAGAGGGCGAGCTCGTGTGTCTCGAGGTCAACACCCAGCCCGGCATGACGGAAACGTCGCTCGTGCCGGAAATGGCGGCCCACGCGGGCCTCTCGTTCGGCGACCTGGTCGCCTGGATGGTGGAGGACGCATCGTGCGACCGCTGAGCGAAGCGCTCGTATGGGGGCGGACGGCGTCGCCCGTGCTGGCCGGCGTGCCGATCGCGGCCGCGCCGCAGAAAGTCCTGTTGCGCGGCGAGCGTTCCGCACGAGGGAATCTTCGCTGGCGGCTTCCTCTCGATCGCCCGCCGTCGATCGCGCTCGAGATCGCGCTGACCCTGGCCGTTCTCGTCGGGGCCGCGGGGCTTGGGGCGGAGCGCGGCGGTCAGCTCGACGCTTTCGTTACGCGCTACGGCGGACTGGGCGACTTCGTCGCGCGCGCGCTCGGCTTCGGCGTCGACGTCGTCACGGTGTCCGGCGCCATCCATCTGAACGAGCCGCAGATTCTGGCGATCGCCGGCATCAGCTCCACGGACTCGCTTCCCTTTTTCGACGTCGCCGCCGCTCGGGCGCGGCTCGAGGCCGATCCGCTCGTCAAACAGGCCAGCGTGCGCAAACTCTATCCGCACCAGATCGTGGTCGACATCGTTGAGCGCACCCCTTACGGCCTTTGGCAGAAAGACGGCGAGGTGCGCGCGATCGCCGCCGACGGAGCGCCGGTCGACGAAGCGCATGACGGCCGGTACATCGACCTGCCCTTTGTCGTCGGAGAGGGCGCAAACCAGCGCGTCCGGGAATTTACAGCGCTTTTGGACGCGATGGACGAGCTCAAGCCGCGGGTCGAGGCCGGGGTGCTGGTCGATGAGCGCCGCTGGAATTTGAAGCTGAAGTCGGGCCTTGACATCAAGCTTCCGGAATCCGATCCGCAAGCGGCGATTGCTACCCTGTTGCGCCTCCAGCGCGAGCAGCGCATCCTCGAGCGCGACGTTCTGGCGCTCGATTTCCGGACGCCGGGCCGGGTGTTCGCGCGGTTGTCGGAAGAAGCGGCGGCCGAGTGGGCGGCCGAGCACGCGCCGAAGAAGGCGGCGCAGCTATGAGCTTCCGGCCGCTCCCGCCCCGCATGCGGCAGATTCCTGCCCGCAAGAGCGCCATTCTTTCGGTGCTCGACGTCGGCGCTTCGAAAATCGTCTGCCTGATCGCGCGCCTGACGCCGATGGAGCCGTCGGAGGCGCTGCGCGGCCGCACGCACCGGTGCAAGGTGCTCGGCATCGGCCATCAGCGTTCGAGCGGCGTTAAAGGCGGGGCGGTCGTCGATCTTCAGGCCGCGGAGCATGCGGTGCGGCTGGCGGTCGACGCGGCCGAGCGCATGGCGGGCGTCGAAGTCGGAGGCGTCATCGTCAACATGTCGGGCGGCCTCCTCGCGTCGCAGCGCTTTAGCGCGAAAGCGGCGTTGCGCGGCAAGACTGTGTCTGAGCACGACATCCATCGGGTTCTTGAGACGGCGTCGGCCGCAAACGCCCATCCGGGACGAACCGTCCTGCACGCGCTGCCGACCGCCTTTTCTCTCGACGCCACGCGCGACGTGCTCGACCCCAAGGGCATGATCGGCGAGGAGCTGGGCGTCGACCTGCACGTCGCCTCGTGCGACCAGGCGGCCGCGCGCAACCTCATGCTGGTCGTCGAGCGATGCCATCTGCGCGTCGAGGCGATGGTGGCGACCCCCTATGCGACGGGACTGTCGACGCTGGTCGACGACGAAGCCGAACTCGGGGCCGCCGTCGTCGACTTCGGCGGCGGATCGACGACGGTCGGCGTCTTTTGCGGCCGGCGGCTCATCCATGTCGACGCCGTCGGCGTCGGCGGCGTGCACGTGACGAGGGACATCGCCCGCGGGCTCAATATCTCGGTGACGGACGCGGAGCGACTCAAAACGCTCCACGGCGCCTGCATCGCGTCCCCGTCGGACGACCGCGAATCCGTCGCGATCAACCGCCTCGGCGACGACATGGACCACCCGAGCCATCTGCCGAAGTCGGAACTCCTGCGCATCATCCGTCCGCGCGTCGAGGAAATCCTCGAACTCGTGCGGGACCGGCTGCGCGCCTCCGGACACGCGACTCACGCGGGCCGCAGGCTGGTGATGACCGGCGGCGCCTGCCAGCTGACGGGACTGCCGGAGTTCGCCCGCTCGGTCATCTCCAATCAGGCCCGGATCGGGCGGCCTCTGGGAATCGAAGGCCTGCCCGAATCGGGCAGGAGCCCCTCCTTCGCGGCGGCGGTGGGTTTGCTGGTCTACCCCCAGATGGCCGGCCTCGAATACTTCGAACCCACGCGCAGCGTTACGCCGCACGCGCGCGCGAAAGGCGGATATGCGGCTCGGGTCGGGCGCTGGTTGAAGGCGAGCTTTTGAGGAGATTCTGGATCCTCGTCGGCAGAGGCGTTCCAGACAAAGGTTGACGGAAATCGAATCGGCGTCGCCGGGCGCCCAACGCAACGAGGCAGGATATGTCGATCAATCTGAAGGCCCCCGAACTGAGGGAATTGAAGCCGCGCATCATGGTCTGCGGCGTCGGCGGCGCCGGCGGCAACGCGGTCAACAACATGATCGTCTCCGGGCTTTCCGGGGTCGATTTCATCGTCGCCAACACCGACGCCCAGGCGCTGACCTCGTCGCGCGCCGAGCGCATCATCCAGATGGGCCTCCAGGTGACGGAGGGCCTCGGCGCCGGCTCCAAGCCCGAAATCGGCAAGGCCGCCGCAGAGGAGGCGCTCGAGGAGATCCGCGACCACCTCGCCGGCGCGCACATGGTCTTCGTGACCGCGGGCATGGGTGGCGGGACAGGCACCGGCGCCGCGCCGGTCATCGCAAGAGCCGCTCGCGAATTGGGCATCCTGACCGTCGGCGTGGTCACCAAGCCGTTCCATTTCGAGGGCGGACGCCGCATGAAGGTCGCCGAAGCCGGCATCGCCGACTTGCACAAGGCGGTCGACACGCTGATCATCATTCCCAACCAGAACCTGTTCCGCGTCGCCAACGAGAAGACGACCTTCGCCGACGCCTTCGCCATGGCCGACCAGGTTCTTTATTCCGGTGTCGCCTGCATCACCGACCTGATGGTGAAAGAGGGGCTCATCAACCTCGACTTCGCCGACGTCCGCTCCATCATGAGCGAGATGGGCAAGGCGATGATGGGCACCGGCGAGGCGGCCGGCGACAGGCGCGCCGTGCTCGCCGCAGAGGCGGCTATCGCCAATCCCCTCCTCGACGAGACCTCGATGAAAGGGGCGCGCGGCCTGCTCATTTCGATCACCGGCGGCAACGATCTGACGCTCTACGAGGTCGACGAAGCCGCAAGCCGCATTCGCCAGGAAGTCGACGAAGAGGCCAACATCATCCTCGGCGCGACCTTTGAGCCCGCCCTCGACGGGGTGGTGCGCGTATCGGTGGTCGCGACCGGCATCGATCAGGCGATCATTTCCCAGATGGAGCCCGGCACTGCTCAGACGCGGGCCGAGGCGCCGCTGCGGGTTCGCGCGCCGGCGCCAGCTCCAATGAGGCCCGCCCCGGCGGCTCCGGTCGAGGCGCCCCAGCCGGCAGCGCAACTCGTCGACGACCTCGAGATCCAGCCCGCCGCGCCCGTCGCCGCCTTCCCCGAACCGATCGAGGCTCGCCGCGAAGCGGAGGAGGAGACGCCGCATTTCATTCCGCCTGCGCCCGAGCAGCCGGCGCGCGCCGCGCGGATGCCGCAGATCGAGGATCTGCCGCAGGTCGCGCAGAACCAGATACGGGCAATCCGTGAAGCGCACGCCGGGGCGCCCGCGCCGGAAACGCGCCGTCGCTCGCTTCTGGAGAAACTGGCTGCGTTCGGCATTACGCGCCACGATGAAGAACCCGAAGCGCCGAAGCCAGCCGCGCCGCCTTTGCCAGCCGCCGCGCCTCCCCAGCGTGCGCACCCGGCGCCGTCGTCTCACGCCGAAGCCGGACGGGCGTCGCCCCGTCCGCTGCCGGCGCGCGCGGCGGCGGGCGCGCTCGACCCGCACGGCCGGGCGATCCCTCGTCCTCCTGTGAACGAAGACGATCACCTCGATATCCCGGCCTTTCTGCGGCGGCAGCCGAACTGATTCGTGGCGCGGACGCCGCTCCGGCCGGGGCTTTTGCCGCGGCCGGACACAATTCAACCCGAGAGGCGTCCCTGATTTTTTGTTTAAATAATTGAAATATATTAGGAAAAAAATTGCGGCGAGCTTGTAACTTTTGTTCATCAAAGGTGATTTGTTTCAGCGCTGATTCGTCCCCTAATGTCGCTCCTCAATCGGGTCGCCGAGGTGGCGGGACGCTCGCAATGGGGCGACTGCATCGGCGGCATTGTTTGGCGTCGGATGAGGGCTTCCAGCCCCGAAGCATCCGGCGCCGCCAATCAGGGCCGGGCGATCGCCTGGGATAGTTGACGATGAAGCCAGGCTTTCAGAAGACACTCCGCCGTCGGGTCAAGGTGGCCGGCGTCGGAGTGCATTCGGCGGCGCCTGCGCAACTCGCTCTCCATCCTGCGGACGTCGATTCCGGCGTCGTCTTCCTGCGGACCGGCCTGCCGGGCGGCCGTGAGCGCCTGCTCGAAGCCAAGCGCGCCAACGTGACCCAGACCGCGCTCTGCACGATGCTGGGCGATGCGTCGGGCGCCAGCGTCTGCACAGTCGAGCACCTTCTCGCAGCGCTCTCCGGCCTGCAAATCGACAACGTCCTGATCGAGATCGACGGACCCGAAACCCCAATCATGGACGGCTCGGCCGCCGAGTTCGTCAGCGCGATCGATCAGGCGGGCGTCGTCCATCAGTCGCGCTTGCGACGCCATCTCAGGATCCTGAAGCCCGTGCGCGTCGAGCGCGAGGGCGGCTATGCCGAGTTTCTGCCCGCGGAGCGCGGTTTCCGGCTCGATGTCGAGATTGACTTCAAGTCTCCGGCGATCGGCCGCCAGCGTTGCGCTTTGACGATCGATCCGGCGACCTTCCGCCGCGAACTCGCCCGCGCGCGCACCTTCGGTTTCGTCGGCGACGTCAAGAAGCTTTGGGAAGCGGGCTTCGCGCTCGGCTCTTCGCTCGACAATTCCGTGGCGATCGACGACGATGTCGTCCTCAATCCGGAAGGGCTGCGCTACAAGGACGAATTCGTGCGCCACAAGGCCCTAGACGCGATCGGAGACCTGTCGCTCGCCGGAGCGCCGATCGTCGGCCTCTACCGCACTTACCGTCCGGGCCACAGGCTGAACGCGCTGGCCCTCGAGGCGCTGTTCGCGACCCGTTCGGCTTATGAAATCGTGGACGCGCCGGCGCCAAAGACCCTTATCAAGAGCTTCGCGGCGGGATCGCATGTTCCGGCCGGCGCGGCCGCCTTCGCCGCCCCCGATTGATTGTCCGCCCGTTCGAGGCGCCGCCGCGCGCTGCCCGAGACTCGATGGCGCCACAATTGCGAGCCACTTGTCGATCGCGCGCCGGATAACCGGATGGCGCGGGCGAGGGGACTGGGGTAAACAGTCGCTTCGCCCGCAGGGCGCGCGTCTCCTCCGAAACCAATCGAGTCTTCACGGATGGCCAACTTCGAATTCGGCTTGACCTCGTGGGGCGCCGGTCGCCTGCCGCGACTCGCCGCTCTCATCGGGATCTCTTTTTGCGCCTCGGCGTGCTCGATGATTGACCAGTTCAACCCGTTCGGCCCCGAGAAATACAAAATGGAGATTACGCCCGACACGCCGGCCAGCAAGACTTACGATCAGGGCCTCGAAAAGCTGGCGAACGGCTCTCCGCAGGAGGCGGCGAAGAAATTTACCGATCTCGGCAAGCAATACCCAAGCTCGGACTGGGGTCGAAAGGGCTTGCTGATGACGACCTACGCTCAATTCCAAGCTTCCAACTTTACCGACGCGGAGACGTCCGCCGAGCGCTATCTGAAAGAATATCCGAATTCGAGCGACGCCGCTTACGTGGCGTACCTGCAGGCGAATGCGTATTACGAGCAGATTCCCGATATTTCGCGTGACCAGGAGTCCGCCGTCAAAGCTTATGAATTATTTCAGAATCTGGTGAAGAAATATCCGAACTCTGAATATGTCGACGATGCGCAATTCAAGATCCAGGTGACCGCCGATCAGCTCGCGGGCAAGGAAATGTCAATCGGCCGGTTCTATCTGAACAGGAATAACTACACCGCCGCCATCAATCGCTTCCGCAACGTGCTGCAATATTATCAGACGACCCGCCATGCGGAGGAGGCGCTCTACCGCCTCGTCGAGGCCTATCTGGGCTTGGGCATCACCAGCGAAGCAGAGACCGCGGCCGCGGTGCTCGGCCATAACTTCCCCGACAGCCAATGGTACCAGGACGCCTATGCGCTCCTGAAGGGCAAGGGGCTGTCGCCGCACAACGATCCGACCTCCTGGATGTCGAAGATCTACCACACGGTCATTCCCTCCTGAACGGGCCGCCATGCTCGCGCGCCTCTCCATCCGCGATGTGGTGCTGATCGACCAGCTCGATCTCGAATTCTCCGCCGGCTTCACGATCCTCACCGGCGAGACCGGCGCGGGCAAAACGATCCTTCTCGACGCGCTCTCTCTTGCGCTTGGCGCGCGCGGCGACGGCGGCCTTGTCCGCCATGGCGAGGCTCAGGGCCAGGTGACGGCCGTTTTCGAATTGCCGCCGGGCCACGCGGCCCATGCGCTCCTCGAAGGACAGGACATCGAGATCGGCGACGAACTGATCTTGAGACGGGTGCAGCTCGCCGACGGGCGCACCCGCGCCTATGTCAACGACCAGAATGTCAGCGCCCAGGCCTTGCGGTCGCTCGCTTCCGCGCTGGTCGAGATTCATGGCCAGCACGACGAACGCGCCTTGACCGACCCGGCCACCCACCGCGAATTGGTCGACGCCTACGGCGGGCTCGAGGCGGAGGCGCGGGCCGTCCAGATCGGCTTCGCGGCGCTTCGGGACGCCGAGCGGGCGCTCAAGGCCGAACAGGCGCGCGTCGCGGCGGCGGAGGCTGAGGCCGAATTCGCCAGACACGCCCACGAGGAATTGTCGCGCCTCGCCGTCCAACCGGGCGAAGAGGAGGCGCTCGCGGCCCGCCGGCAGGCGATGATGCAGGGCGAGAAGGTCGCCGCCGACATTCGCGAAGCGCGCGATCATCTGACCGGCGACGCCGCGATCCTTCCTGTGCTTCTCTCCGTGTCTCGCCGGCTGCAGCGCCGCATGCCCCAGGCGCCGGCTCTGATCGAGCCGAGCGTCAAGGCTCTGGACGAGGCGATCGAGGCGCTCGAGGGCGCAATCCGTGCGGTCGAGGTTGCGCTCGACGCCTGCGAATTCGATCCCAACGAGCTCGAACGGTGCGAGGAGCGGCTTTTTGCGCTCCGGGCCATCAGCCGCAAATACGCGGCGCCCATCGAGCATATGCCGGCGCTGGCGCAAAAATACGCCGACGATCTGGCCGCGCTCGAGGCCGGCCGCAGCGAGATCGCCCGGCTCGAGGCCAAAGTCGCCGCCGCCGGGACCGCCTATGCGGCGGCGGCGGGCGCGCTCAGCGCGGCGAGAGAGAAAAGCGCGCGCGCCCTCGAACGGGCGGTCACGGCCGAGCTCCCGCCGCTCAAGCTCGAACGCGCCGAGTTCCGTGTCGATCTCAGGCGCGACGACGCGCTCGTGTCGGCGACGGGCTACGACCGGGCGGAATTTCTCGTTCGCACCAATCCGGGATCGAGGCCGGGGCCGCTGATGAAGGTCGCCTCGGGCGGCGAACTCGCGCGGTTCCTGCTGGCGATCAAGGTCTGCCTCGCCGAACAGGGCACGGCGCCGACCCTGGTCTTCGACGAGATTGACACGGGCGTCGGCGGGGCGGTCGCCGACGCGATGGGCCAGCGGCTCGCGCGGCTCTCGGCGCAGGCGCAGGTTCTCGCCGTGACCCATGCGCCGCAAGTCGCGGCGCGGGCGCAGAACCATTATCGCATCGTCAAATTGGCCGTCGGCAAGGGCGAGCGCGTCGCCACCAGCGTGGCGCGCCTCGGCGCGGGCGAGCGTCGCGAGGAAATCGCCCGCATGCTCGCCGGCGCCGAAATCACCCACGAGGCGCGGGCGGCCGCCGTGAGCCTGATCGAAAAGGCCGGATGATCACTGAAAGGAGAGCCTTTTCCCCGTTTCGGCTTGCTCCGCCCGCCGCATTGGCCCTATCAAGCGCCGGGCGGACTTCGGGGGCGCGAACGCGTTTTTAAGGGGACCAATATGAGCCCGGATGACGTCGGCAGCACAATCCGCGAAAAGCGGCGCGAGCGTCTCTCCGCCTCGCTGAGGGAGAACCTGAAGCGGCGCAAGGCGCAGCAGCGCTCGCGGGCGACCGAGGCGCCCGCGGCGCCTCCCGCGCGGGAGGAAGGGCCCGCGTCGCCGGATCCGAAAGCGTGACGACAGGCGTCGCGGGGAGGCGATAAGGCGTTCGACGCAGTCATTTTTGGGGTCGGAGGGAAAAGATAATGGATCGCATTCAAATCCGCGGCGGGGCCAGACTCAACGGCGTCATCCCGATTTCGGGCGCGAAAAACGCCGCGCTGCCGCTGATGATCGCCTCGCTCCTCACCGATCAGATGCTGACGCTGGAAAACCTGCCGCGCCTCGCCGACGTCAGTCAGCTCGCCCGCATTCTCGGCAACCACGGCGTCGACTATTCCATCGACGGCAAGCGCGTCGGCGAGGAGGCGGCGTCGGGCCAGACGGCGCATTTACGCGCGCGAACGATCGTCGACACCACCGCGCCCTATGAACTCGTGTCCAAGATGCGCGCGAGCTTCTGGGTCATCGCGCCGCTTCTCGCGCGCATGGGGGAAGCGCGTGTGTCGCTGCCGGGCGGCTGCGCGATCGGAACCCGCCCAGTCGATCTCCTCTTGATGGCGCTCGAGAAGCTCGGCGCGACCATCGACATCGACGGCGGCTACGCGGTCGTCAAGGCGCCGAAAGGACTCGTGGGCGCGGAGATCGAATTCCCGAAAGTGACGGTCGGCGGCACCCATGTCGCGTTGATGGCGTCGGCGACCGCCCACGGCTCGACGCTGATCGTCAACGCCGCGCGCGAGCCGGAAGTGGTCGATCTCGCCGACTGCCTCAACAAGATGGGGGCGCGCGTTCGGGGCGCGGGAACTTCGACCATCGAGGTTCAGGGCGTGGCCAGGCTCAACGGCGCGAATCACCGGGTGCTGCCGGACCGGATCGAGGCGGGCACCTACGCGACCGCCGTCGCGATGACGGGCGGTGACATCCTGCTCGAGGGCGTCGGCGAGGATCTCATCAAGCGGCCGCTCGAGGCGCTCGAGGAGGCCGGCGTGACGGTGGTCGGCGACAATCGCGGCGTGAGAGTCATGCGGAACGGCGCCGGCATCGACGCGGTCGATGTCGCGACCGCGCCCTTCCCGGGTTTCCCGACCGACCTGCAGGCGCAGTTCATGGCGCTGATGACGCGCGCCAGGGGCACGTCGCGGATCACCGAGACCATTTTCGAGAACCGCTTCATGCATGTGCAGGAGTTGGCCCGCCTCGGCGCCCATATCAAGCTCGAGGGCGACACGGCGATTGTGGACGGTGTCGACCGGCTGCGCGGCGCGCCGGTCATGGCGACGGATCTGCGCGCGTCGGTCTCGCTCGTGATCGCGGGGCTCGTCGCCGAGGGCGAGACGACCGTCAACCGCGTCTATCACCTCGACCGTGGCTTCGAGCGGCTGGAGGAGAAGCTCGGCGCCTGCGGCGCCGATATCATCAGGGTTCCGGGCTGACGATGGACGCGGACAAGCGAGCCTTCAGACAGACCCTCAAGCTGCTCGCGCTCGACCGCGAGGGCCTCGAGGTGATTTCGGCGCACGTGCAGAACACTTGCGTCAAACGCTCCGACATGGCTTTTCTCGCGCGGCAGCGCCGCTTTCTCCTGGCCGGCATGCGCTACGACTGGGTCGGGGCGAAGACAGGGCCGGCGGAGCGGGTGTCCAGCGTCCTGCGTTTCGACCGCGTGCTGTGCGTTTCGCATCTCGGACTTGGCCACAAGGCCAACGACGAGACCCTCAACCTGCTCGCCGTCACCTTCGAGAAGACCGATCCGCCCGCCGGAATGATCATCCTCGCCTTTGCCGACGGCGCGCTGGTCAGGCTCGAGGTCGAATGCGTCGAGGCGGAGCTCTGCGACATGGGGTTCCGCCAACCGGCCACGGCCTGCGCCGGGCACGCGCTCACGGACCCCTCGTCGGTCTGAGGCCCTGCAAAGAGGTCGCGGGATGGCCATTGAGCTCGATATGCGGTCGGCGGATTTCGAGCGGCGCTTCGTCGCGCTGCTCAGCGCCAAGCGCGAGTCCGCATCCGAGGTCGACGAAGCCGTCGCAGCCATCATCGACGACGTGCGCGCGCGGGGCGACGAGGCGCTGGCCGACTATTCGCGCCGCTTCGACAGGGTCGACATCGTCGCGAAGGGCCTCAGGATCGGCGCGAGCGAGATCAAGGCCGCGACCGCGGCTTGCGAGCCGAAAGCGTTGAAGGCGCTCGAACTCGCCCACGAGCGGGTGATGGACTATCATCGGCGCCAGAAGCCGGGCGACGTCCGCTTCGTCGATGCGCTCGGGGTCGAGCTCGGCTGGCGCTGGCGCCCGATCGAGTCGGTCGGCCTCTACGTTCCCGGCGGCGCGGCGAGCTATCCCTCTTCGGTGGTGATGAACGCGGCGCCGGCGAAGGTGGCGGGCTGCGCCCGAATCGCCATGGTCGTGCCGACGCCGGACGGCGTCGTCAATCCGCTCGTGCTGGCCGCGGCGCGGATCGTCGGCGTCGACGAGATCTACCGGGTCGGCGGCGCGCAGGCGATCGCCGCGCTCGCCTACGGGACGATGACGATCGCGCCGGTCTCCAAAATCGTCGGCCCTGGCAACGCTTATGTCGCGGCGGCCAAGCGCCGCGTCTTCGGCGTCGTCGGCATCGACATGATCGCGGGCCCCTCGGAAGTCGTCGTCCTCGCCGACCGAACCGCCGATCCGCGGTTTGTCGCCGCCGACCTCCTGGCCCAGGCCGAGCACGACGAGGCGGCGCAGTCGATCCTCATCACGGACGATCCGCCGCTGGCGCGCGCCGTCCAGTCTGAAGTCGAGCGCCAGCTTGCGACGCTGCCGCGCGTCAGGATCGCGGGAGCGAGCTGGCGCGACTATGGCGCGATCATCCTTGCACCGTCGATGAAAGCCGCGTTGCCGCTCGTCGACCGGCTGGCGCCCGAACATCTCGAGATCATTGCCGAAGGCGCCGAGGCGCTCAGCGATGAGGTCAGGAACGCGGGCGCGATCTTCCTTGGGCCCTTTACCCCCGAGGCGATCGGCGACTATGTCGGCGGCTCGAACCACGTGCTGCCGACCGCGCGCTCGGCCCGGTTCTCCTCAGGTCTCAGCGTGCTCGACTTCATGAAGCGCACCTCGATCCTCAAATGCGACGCGGCGGCGCTCGCGGCGCTTGGACCCGCGGCGGTGGCGCTCGGCGAAGCCGAATCGCTCGAGGCCCATGCCCGCTCGGTCGCGATGCGGCTCGAACCGGAGAACCTGGGGCCGGAGCACGGCCTCTCGAGGCGGCCGTGAGCGACAGGGAGGAGGAGCGCCGCGACCGCCTTTCCGAGGTTTTCCTCGACGAGGAGACCATTCCGCGGGGCGTGATCGACATCGACCACGAACGCGCCGTCGCGATCTTCGATCTGATCGAGGAAAACGCCTTCGGGGTGCCGGGCCGCGACGACGGGCCCTATACGCTGACGATCTCGCAGGAGGAATCGAAGCTCACCTTCGACGTCAGGACTGGGGACGGCGAGCAGGCGGTCTCGATCGTCGTCTCGATGACGCCGCTGCGGCCGCTGCTCAAGGATTATTTCATGGTCTGCGAGACGTATTACTCCGCCATCCGCACCGCGAGCCCGCGCCAGATCGAGGCCATCGACCGCGAGCGCACGGCGCTTCACAACGAGGGGGCCGATCTGATGGCCCAGCGTCTGGCGGAAAAGGTCACAATCGATCAGGGCACCGCGCGCCGGCTCTTCACCCTCGTCTCCACCCTGCGCTGGAAGACGTGACGGAGCAGACGGGATCCCCTTCTCCCGTTTGCGGGAGAAGGGGGCGCGAAGCGCCGGATGAGGGCTTCGCGAAACGCGCCTTCGTCCTCGTCAACACCAGGCTGATGACGCCGCCGCTCGTCCCCGAGGTGAGGCTCCGGCTTGCGGACGAAGCGGTGCCGATCTGGACCAAGACGGAAGAGGAGCTCGGGGCGATGGGGCTGCCCCCGCCGTTCTGGGCTTTCGCCTGGGCGGGCGGCCAGGCGCTCGCGCGCTACGCGCTCGACAACCCGGCCCTGGTGCGGGAGAGGCGCGTGCTCGATTTCGCCTC
>Ga0209040_10002500_pt1 | contig 14408 bp, 13 predicted proteins | sample BogFormECP12_OM3_FD_188240 | JGI IMG/M metagenome (GOLD analysis project Ga0209040, IMG submission 188240) | Bog forest soil microbial communities from Calvert Island, British Columbia, Canada - ECP12_OM3 (SPAdes) (version 2) | ecosystem: Environmental > Aquatic > Freshwater > Wetlands > Bog ...
GGGCTTCCTATGGGTTCGAGAAAATCTGTGATCGCAACACGATTCTCTCAGAATCCGCGCCCCAATGCACTCGATTCGGTGAGAAATCCGGGCTAGGCCTCCCAGCCGAGCATACGCGGCATCACTAACATTGGACAGCATGCGATTGCCCGATTTGCGGCTGCGACGGAGATCATGGAATGAAGGTGGACTACAGAACTGTCGCACTGGCGGCATCCGCCGCCGTCGTCACGGCAGCCCCGTTTGCGTACGCGCAAGTGGCAACCACACTGGAGCAGGCGGAGCTTGCGGGGCTGTCACCGGAGAAACGAGCCGAGGTGCAGGCGCGCTTGGGGCAGGGCGGCCAGACGGTGTCGGAAATCTTGCAGACGATCCTGTTGAACAGCATCAAGTTGAAGCATCCGGCCAGCAAGATCGTGGCCCTGGACTTCAACAGGGGAATCGCTGTCGTCGAATTGGCTGACGGCAGATTCTCGGCGGTGCAGTTCGACACGACCACGCTGTCGATCAAGGGTTGACTGGCTACAATTCAGTGACATGGGGTGAGTTTGCTCTCCACGCCATCTGACATCTTCGGTCGACTGGTGTACAGAAAGTACGGTCCCGGTTATGTGTGGGGTCAGTCGATAGCCTGAACGTTCAGTAGCCAGCTCCATATGGCATTGAGGGAGCACAACTCCTAAGGTAAGGAACCAGCTGTCCCGGCGATCGACGCGATCGTCTGGGTCTGTCCCAACAGAACAGGAACGATGGCCATGTCCGATCTGCTAGTCATTGAATTCCCGACGGAAGCACAGGCTGAAGAAGTTCGTCAGAAGCTGCTGGCCATGCAGACCGAATACCTGATCGAGCTTGGCGATGCCGTGGTGGTCACGAAGTGTCCGGAAGGGCATGTCAAGCTGAACCAGTTGTTTCAGCCCGTGAAGACCGGCGCGGTGTCAGGCCTGTTCTGGGGCACGCTGGTTGGCCTGCTGTTCATGATGCCGCTGGTCGGTGCCGCGGTCGGCGCCGCGTCGGGCGCGATCAGTGGCAAACTGACGGATGTCGGAATCAATGACGATTTCATGAAGAAGGTCGGAAACACGCTGCAGTCCGGCAATGCGGCACTGTTCCTGCTGATCCGCAAGATGACGACCGACAAGGTAGCGGCCGCGCTGCAAGGGACCGGAGGCACGGTGTTGCGGAGTTCGTTCGACGAGACGAAGGAGGAGGTGTTGCAGACGGCTCTCGCGGGTGCGCAGGCGGCCGCTGCCGATGCGCCTGCGAACGCCTGACTGTCGCGCGGCTCGCGTCGCCTGATGCGACGCAGCGTCAGCGGCGGTTTCGCGCGCACGACAACAGGGCAGTATAACCTTGCGGAAGCTTGCACGTTTGTAATGCGGAGATTATCAGTCCTGCGGCCTGGGGAGATACGCCATGACAGCCAACTCCGAAGCTGCGGTCGATGCCGTACTCGCGCAAGTGGACAAGGACCTGGACCAGGCCCGCGGACGCCTGTTCGATCTGCTGCACATTCCCAGCATCAGCACCCAACCCGAACATGAGCAGGACGTGCGGCACGCGGCCGAGTGGTTCCGCGATCAGCTCGCCGGTCTTGGTTTCAAGGTCGCTATCGAGCCGACCGCCGGCCATCCCGTCGTCCTGGGGCGTTATCCCGGCCCTGCCGGCACAAAGGCGCCGCGTATCCTGTTCTACGGCCACTACGACGTGCAGCCGCCGGACCCGCTGGAGCTTTGGCACAGCCCACCGTTCGAGCCGCAGTTGGTGGACGGTCCGCACGGTCCGCGGATTGTTGCGCGCGGCGCGGTCGACGCCAAGGGCCAGACGATGATGTTTATCGAGGCACTGCGGGCCTGGAAGGCGGTTGGCGGCGGCATTCCGGCACCGGTCACCGTGCTGGTGGAGGGTGAGGAGGAGGTCGGCAGCCCCAACCTGGAACCGTTCCTCGTTGCTAACAAAGACGCGCTCGCCGCCGAATTCGCGCTGATCAGCGACACCAACATGTGGGACATCGACACGCCAGGTCTCACCACGAGGCTGCGCGGAATGTGCAACTGCGAGGTGACCTTGAAGGGCCCGAGCCGGGACCTGCATTCGGGACTGTTCGGCGGCTCCGCGCTCAATCCGATCAATGTGCTGACGCGCATCCTGGGTGAACTACAGGACGACCAGGGCCGGATTCAGGTACCGGGCTTCTACGACGCGGTGCGGTCGGTCTCGAAGGAGCAGCAGGCGGAGTGGCAGGCTCTCGGCTTCGATGAGACCGCGTTCCTGCGCGGCATCGGCCTGGCCACACCGGGCGGCGAGCACGGCGTGCCGGCGCTGCAACGCCTATGGACCCGGCCCACCGCCGACATCAACGGCATCTGGGGCGGCTACTCGGGCCCGGGCAGCAAGACGATCATCCCGTCCGAGGCGTCAGCCAAAGTTTCGTTCCGCCTGGTGCCCGATCAGGATGCGCAGGCGGTTTTCGAGGGGTTCCAGCGCTTCGTCGCCGACCGGCTGCCGCCGGGCATGCAGGTGTCATTCGAGGCTTTCGGCATGGCACCCGGCATCGAGATTGCCACCGATACGCCATGGGTGGAGGCAGCACGCACCGCATTGCAGCAGGAGTACGGGCGGCCCGCCGTGATGATCGGCAGTGGCGGCACCATCCCGGTGGTCGAACAGATCAAGCGCACGCTCAACATCGACTCTCTAATGATGGGCTTCGGGCTGGAGGATGACCAGATCCACAGCCCCAACGAGAAGTTCGAATTGCGCTGCTTCCATAAGGGGACGCGGTCGCACGCTCGGTTGCTGGGCAAGCTGGCGGAGAGTGGATAGCCGGGCAGTCGCGCGCTGATGGCCGCCGCAGCTTCTCCAGTTGCGGTCTGAGGTACTGCTCCACGATGGAGGGACTGATGAAGCTGCGGCGGAAATATCTGCGCATCATATCCGGCATTGCTCCGATGGGTGCGGTGGGAGTGTCGCTGTTGCTCGGTTCGACGCTGCCCAGCGATGCCGCGGAGCGGGTTGTGAATCTGCGACCTCCAGGCGCCGAACAGGGAGTGTCCGAACGGCTGGCCGCCATTCGTGAGGCAGTGTTCCTGGTGGCCGGCTCCGGCCTCACCGGCAGCCATGGGGATCCCAACGTCCAACTGGTCTGGGGCAATCGGTGGTTCAACGGCGGCTGGAACCGTCGTCGGGGATGGGGACGACCCTGGGGAAACTGGGCCAATTTCAGGCCCGCCTGGAACAATTTCTGGCGCAATTGGTAGGCCGCCGCGGCAAGCGTAGTTAAGCGAGGCGTCCGGTGCCCGTTATGGAATTGCTGGTCATTCAGCCTACGCCATTCTGCAACATCGATTGCTCGTACTGCTATCTCCCCGACCGGCGCTCCAAGGCAGTGGTCTCGCATGCGACTCTGTCGAACCTGTTCTCACAAGTCTTTGCGTCTGGCTGGGTTCGTGACGGCCTTTCGGTGGTATGGCACGCCGGCGAGCCGATGGTGTTGCCGATAGGGTTCTATCGCGACACGTTCCGCGCGATTGACGCACTCAAGCCGGCCAGCATTTCGGTCAGCCATGCATTCCAGACCAACGGAACGCTGATCGACGATGCCTGGTGTGACTTCCTGAACGAAGCCGGGATCGGCATCGGCGTCAGCATCGATGGGCCGAAGCACCTGCATGATCGGCATCGGCTGACACGTTCGGGTCAGGGCACCTTCGATCGAACGATCGCGGGGATCCGTCGGCTGCGGCGGCGCGGGGTGCCATTTCATGTGATCTCGGTCCTGTCGTCGCTGAGTTTGCAATCGCCCACCGAGATGTTCGATTTCTACGTCTCGGAAGGGATCGAGGAGGTCTGCTTCAACGTCGAGGAGTCGGAGGGGAGTCACGTGTCGTCCACCTTCGCCCAGGATGACGTCGAGGCAAGCTTCTATCGTTTCATGCACGAGTTCTGGCGCCTGTCGGCGGCCAACCCTGGCAAGCTCACCTTCATTCGCGAGATCGATCATACGGTCCGGCAGGTGCTGCGGCCACAGGATGCAATCACGGCCAACCAGCTGATCGAACCATTCGCCGTGACCAGCATGGATGTGGCCGGCAATATTTCGACCTTCTCCCCCGAGCTCCTTGGACTGAAGAGTGCCGACTACGGCGATTTCCTGCTCGGCAACATCAACACCGATCGGCTGGTCGATCTGCTGGAGCGGCCAAATCTTGCCCGCATGCGGCGAGACATCGACGCGGGCGTGACATTGTGCCGGCAGCACTGCCAGTATTTCAGCGTGTGCGGCGGTGGCGAACCGGTCAACAAGCTGTCCGAGAACGGCACATTCGTCAGCACCGAGACGACCTATTGTAGGCTGACGCGGATGCGCCTGACCGATCTCGTGCTCGACGCGATCGATCGTCTGCCGACAAGCGGACCCGGCGCGAATGGCTCAGATGTCATTGCCGGCGATCCAAATGACCCGGGTCGCCGCCAGGGTACCCCGACAAGTAGTATTGGAATGTAGGGCGGAGGATAGCATGAACAGCATGCTCGGACGATATGCCGCGTTCGCAATGGTTGCCGCGATGCAGGCCGGCGCGGTGACGCTGGCGTACGGTCAGCCTCCGGTGGCGCCGGGGGCCGCCGCCGGGCCACCGCAGAACCGCGGCGATTATGGACCAGGATCGCCGGCAGAAGGTCCCGGGGATGCGGCGTCAGCGTCGGTGGACCTGCCGGTGCTGTATGTCACCAGCGTGGAGATCCTTCGCGCGACCGCCGATCCGAAGATCGACGTCGTGAGCGTGACCGGGCTGGCGGCATCGGAGGGTTGGTACTTCCCGCAGTTGGTTCCGACCTACGCCGGGAAGCCATTCGACAACGTGCTCGACCTACAGCTCATCGCCACCGCTCCGGTGCAGTCGCAACTCGCCGGCGGTTTCGTTCCCGTCAGCGCGGTGTTTCCCCTTGAACCGGGTCATCCATTCAAGGGCGTCCGGGTCCGCGCCGCCGATAATGCGATCTCCGTTCTGCAGGTACCTGGCAGCAACCGAAGTGCGGTGCAGGCGAATGACTGCAAGGACTGCCTGGGGAAGCGATTTGCTCCGGCAGGACAGGCACAGCCCGGCGAGCAGGGTGTGGTCCGGCAGGAGGATCTGCCGAAGGTCCTGCGCGTGATCCGGCCGTCGGATGGGATCAGGGGTGCGGATCAGGATCCCGACCGCCTCACGCTGATCACCGATGACAACGGAATCATCGTCGAGGCTTTCTGGGAGTAGCTGTCATGAGCGAGCCGCTGCCATGGGTGGCCGCGGATGCCCGACTTTGTATTGCTGCCGGAGGACTGGCCAAGCTCGCGGCCGGCGGGGATTACTGCACCGCCCTGGCACGCAGGCGCGCATATTCCTGGTCAGAAATCGCACCGTTCTGCTTCAGCCGTTCAAGCTTCTCCAGCTCGTCGGCAGCGCTGAAGCCCATGGCTCGGCGCAAATCATCCTGCGCCTGTTGGGCACGCGCATTGTTCCGCTCAGCCATGCCGCGGCCTTGCGTGAGAAGGTAGGCGAACACGCCAATATAGGGCAGCACGATCAACAGGATTACCCAGAGCGTCTTGCCCAGTCCTGACACGTCATGCCTCCGGAACAGGTCGCTCGCCACGGTGATGAGCAACCAGAACCAGAGCACGAATATGAACACGGCAAAAACGTCAGCGAGGAAATTAATGAAGCTGAATTCGCCCTGAAACAGCATGCCCCGTCCCCCGATTGTCGCCGCTACATCCGTTAGCGCAGTTTTCCGGCTGGCACCAGTGCGAACCGAAAACGAGTATTGCAGTCAGCACGTTCCCATCGCGTTCGCCGCGCCAGACCCGTTGCCTCAGGTGATCTCTGGGCCAGCCACCAGGACCTTCCATTGGTTGAACCGCCCATTGGTATCGCGATCGACGAACCATGCCTGGTAGTCGAGATCCGGATGCCGCAACGCAAGCTCCTCCTTCAGTTTTTTGGCGTCGGCCAGATGTGCCGCCCACTCCAGCTTCGGGTCGTCCAGCACGCGCTGACCATAGGCGATCCCGAGCGCACCGCAATTGCCATGATCTACCACGATCAGGGTGGTGATCCCGTGCAACTGGACCGAAGCACCGATATTGTCCCAGAACGTCGTCTCCCAGCCGGCAAACGCGGGCGCCGTCACGCCAACTGCCGCACCAGCGACGGTGAACTGGCTGTACTTCCCGTCCAGGCCGATTGTATGGCTGCCCGCAGCCGGCGCGTTCATCCATGCGGCGATGGGTGTCTGAGTGCGCGGGTCAACACAGGACAACAACATGGCTCGGTGATCCTTTCCCTGCGCACGCCCGACGACAGGTGCAAGCGTGAGGCCAATCCCAGCGGCCGTCGCCAAGCGAAGAAAACTTCGTCGCTGCAAGCCATGCCGACGAAATGGCACGGCATAACAGGCACAGGAGACAGTCTGGAATATGCTCATGGTTGACCCTCCGATCTGATATCCCACCTGCGCATCAGAAGCTCCAGAACACCGGCACGAGGAACTCTGCTACCACGAAGAACAACAGCAGCAACGGCAGTCCGAGCTTCCAGTAGTCGCCGAAACGGTAGCCGCCCGGGCCCATCACCATCAGGTTGACCGGGGTCGCGACCGGGGTGAGGAACGCGGCCGCCGAGGCCACCGCGACGCTCATCAGCACGGGCCGTGGGGACACTCCGATCTCGTGCGCAGCCGCCACCGCGATCGGGATGACAATGAGCGCTGTCGCCGTGTTGCTGATGAGCTGACCAAGGATTGCCGTCAGCACGAACAGTCCGGCAAGCAGGGCATAGGGACCGGCGTCGCCGACCAGATGCACCAGCGTCTCCGCCATGAGGTTCGCCGCACCGCTCTTGGACATGGCGGTGGACAGCGGGATCATGGCGCCGACCAGAATCACTGTGGTCCAGTTGATGGACCGGTAGGCCTGTTCGACCGAGACCACGCGCAGCAGGACCATCAGGCAGGCGGCAACCAGGCCGGTGATCGCCGACGGCAACGCGCCGGTGGCGAGCAGCAGCACCATGCCGAGCAGGACGGCAATGGCGGCCTTCGCACCCACGCCCATTGGAATTGCCTGCCGGCGGACAAGTTCCGGAGAGTGAACGACCAGCACATCGGGGTCGTCAAGGTGCTCGTCGAGCGCCTTCCAGGTCCCTTGCAGCAGCAGCGTGTCGCCGGCGGCCAGAACGGTTTCGTCCGGTCCTTGATCCTCATCCCTGCGCTGCACCGCCAGGATCACCAGATCGCCGCTCGGTGTGACCATCCCCGGAAACACCGACTGTCCAATCATGCCGGAGCGCGGCGGGATGACGACTTCGGCCAGACCCGAGCGACGGTTGAACAGCGCCTCTGCCACACTGGCGGCTGCATCCTCCGTGCGAAACGCCAGTAATCTGTCGGATGCCAGAGCACCGGCGGCATCCGCGTCGCCCCGCACGATGAGCATATCGCCCTCGGCGAGCGTGGGGCGCCGGAGTGGGCCGCTGCCGTCGCCGGCCTGGATGGCGACCAGGGCCAGCCCGGGGTAGTCCGTCAGGTCGACAGCGCTCGGTGACGCGCCGACATACGGGGAACGCGCCCGCACGCCGAGTTGGAACAGCCCGTCCTCCAGGCGGTACTGTTCGACCAGGGTCCGGGCGTGCATGCTCAGATCGAGCGGCAGCGTCCGTCCACTGCGCTCCGGCAACAGCCGCTGCCCGAACAGCACCACGATCAGGATGGTTCCGACCACCAGCGGAATGCCGGCGACGGCGAACGTGAAGAAACCGAACGGCGGCAGTCCGGCATCCGTCGCGGCTTCCGAGACGAGCACGTTCACCGGCGTCCCGGTGAGTGCCAGCAGCGATCCGGAATGCGCGGAGAACACCAGCGGCATCAGCAGTTGCGACGGCGCGCGGTCGAGGCGAATTGCCATGACGACGACCACCGGCAGCAGGGCCGCTACCGCGCCGTTGACGCTGATCAATGCGGTGAGCACCGCCACCATCGCCATCATCAGGACGATCAACCGGACTCGGCTCTGTCCCGCCTGGGCGATCAATCCCTGTCCTGCCCATGCCGTCACGCCGGTGGCGTCGAGGCCGGCACTGACCACGAACAGCGACGCGATGAAGATCACGGCCGGGTCTCCGAGTCCGCCGAGCGATTCCCTGAGATCGAGCACACCGGTCAAATACAGCGCGAGCGCTGTGAAGAGGGCCACCAGCACAACCGGAATGCGATCCCAGACGAACAGAACCACGATCGCGACGACGATCGCGAAGGTGATCGTGATCTGACTCATGCTGCCTGCCCCACGCGAGTCTTCGCGCTCATTCTCTGCCCGCCGGATGCCGGGTAACCGAGCAGTACTGGAACATGATGGTCTACCTTCGCAGCCGGCCGTTACACGCCAAGCGGGATACCAAGCAGGTACCAAAGCACCAGGAATACGGTCCACACGACGTACAGCACTGCCGCATACGGCAGCATCATCGCCACGACCGTACCGACGCCCGCTTCCTTCTGATATTTCTGTGCGAATATCACGATCATGCCGAAGTAGGCCATCAAGGGCGTGATCACGTTCCCCGGAGAGTCGCCCACCCGGTAGGCTGCCAGCACGACGTCCGGAGCGACGTTCAGCTTCAGGAACAGCGGCACGAAGATCGGCGCGAGAATGGCCCATTTCGCGATCGCGGCGGGGATGATCAGATTGACCACGGCGGTGATGACGACAAAGACGATCAGCAACGGAAGCGAGCCCATATTTGCGCTCTCGATGACATCCGACAGCCGAACCGCCGCGATCGTCGCGAGATTGCTGTAATTGAAGTGCGCGAGGAACTGGCTGATCACCAGGAACAGGAACAGCAGGCCGCCCAGGCCGGAGAAGGTCTTCGTGATCGCTGCGATGGCTTCGGTCATGGTGTTGATCGTCCCGGCGCCCTTGCCGTAGGCAAATCCGGTGACGAGGAACAACAGCATGATCAGGACGATCAGGCTGTTCATCAAGGGCGAGTCCCCGATCAGCGCGCCCGTCTCGGGGTTTCGCAGCGGAGCGCCCGAGGGAAGGGCAAGCAACGCGATCACGATAAGGATGCCGATCAGACCGTAGAGCGAGAATCGCAATCCTCGCGCTTCTCCCGGGGACGTGCTCGCGCTCTCCTCAGTCGGCCGCTCCCCTTGATATTCGCCAAGCCGAGGCTCGATCACCCGCTCGGTGATCACGGTGCAGACCACACAGAGCAGGATGCTCGACACGATGGAAAAATACAGATTGGCGGTCAGATAGATGGAGGTTCCGGGATTGAGCAGATGGACGGCGTCGTTGGTGATCTCGGTCAGCACGCCATCGATCGGCGTGATGATCAGGTTCACGCCGAATACCGCGGCGACGCCGGAAAATGCCGCCGCCAGCCCCGCGATCGGATGCCTGCCCACGCTAAGGAAGGCGGCCGCTCCCAACGGAATCAATACCAGATAGCCGGCGTCGGAGGCCACGCTCGACAGCACACCCATCGCCACGATGATGAAGGTGATTGCCTTCCGGGGTGCCACGATCACGATCTTGCGGATCAGCGCATTGATCAGACCGGCCTCTTCCGCCAAGCCGACGCCCACCATGGCAACCAAAATCACGCCGACCGGGGTGAAGCCCAGGAAGTTCCTGATCGCCGACGTGATGATGAAGCGAATTCCATCCACCGTCAGGAGGCTGTTGACGACCGCGGTCGTGGTGACCGCCTTATGGGTCTCCAGATCGATGACCTGATAGGTGACGCTGGTTCCCAGCATATGAAAGATCTGCGACAGCACAATGACGATCGCCGACATCAGCAGGAAAATGACGGCAGGATGCGGAACCTTGTTGCCAACAATCTCGACGCCGTCGAGCAGCTTTTGCAGGAACGTCTTCCCGGCCACCGTGGTCTGACTCATTGGCCGCCCCTCCGATAACACGCCAGGTTATGCCTGTTTTTCACGCGACCCATCGTTGCTTGAGCCACCAGCGTCACACCGCGCCGGCACCGTCAGAACCTTCCGACCGCCGCCGCCAGGAAGCGATTGGCGACCCCAAGCCCGGATCCGACAGAACCCGATTGTGCCGATCCGCCGAACAGGTCACGCCGCGTATAGACATATTCGAGGCCGACATCGAGCCAGCCGCTGCCAAACACCCCATCGCGAACCGTCGCGAAGGGACTCCAGATCAGGTTGGCGAACACCTGCTGCATGTTGGTGTTCAGCCCCAAGGCCGACACCGTGCCAGGCGTGAAGCCGAGCGCATAGGATGGATAGTCCTCGTGCGCATACGCGTAAGAGAAATTGCTGCGAAGCTGCGTCGTCCAGAAGCGGCGATAGGCGGCAATCACCCCATAGGTCGGCAACGGGTTGAAGCTGAAGCCGTTGAAGGTGCCCGGCAGGCCGATGTTCGACAGCGCATCCTGGCCCGAGGTGTTACCAGGGAAGTAGCGTCCAATGCCCTGCCCATAATACGCCATGCCGATCAGTTCGTCCGGCCCGAACGCCTCGGAAAACCAGCGCATCGGCAGGCGTGCATGGGCGGCGAGGCCCCAGCCTGCCGCCGTGCGCGTAAGTGCCGGCGGCGCGGCGGTGGTGCCGGCGGTACGGATGCTGAGCTCCCGCAGCAGGGCGCGCAGGTCGAGCACGAGGCCGTCGTTACGATAGGTCAACCGGCCGAGCAGATCGGGCGCGGCATCGAAAGCCGGGCTGGGACTGCCGGTGACGCTGGAATCCGGAGTGAACACGCCGGCGGCGGAGGTGTACTGCGTCGCCGGCGCCTCCAGGGAAACCATGCCGGTCAGTCCAGGCGCCAGCGTTGCGGTCGCGCGAACCTGCGCCTGGCGCACAAAGGACTGGTTGAGGTTGGTCGCGTCGATGATGGTCTCGAAGACACCCTCGTTCCAGAGACTGTTCGCCTGTCCGATCAGCACCCTGAACTCCTCGGTTCCGAGCTCGGCCCAGGCCTGCCGGAGGCGGAAGACTGCGTTGCTGGAGGTCGGCGAACCGCCGCCGAAATCACCCTCGATGCGGGTCTCCAGCGTGCCCCAACCGGTCAGCGTGCGGGTGTCCACGCCGATCCGGCTGAAGCGTGCCGTCATGCCGAAGTCGCCGCCCTGCATGTCGGCGGCACTGTTGTTCAGCGGGATCGTCTGCGCCGTCGGCGCATCGGTCTGGTTGCGGCCGTTGAGATCGTACCAGCCAGACAGTTTCGCGAAGCCGTAGAGGCGGACCATGCTGTCGGTGCCGGGAATGCGGATGGACATACCCGGCAGATCGGACCGCAGCGCATCCTCGTTCTCGAACTGGTTGCCCATCGGCTCTGGTGGCAACAGTCCGGGAACGGTGGTTTCGAACGGTTGCGGCGTGGGCTCCACTTTCGCCGTGGCCGTTGCGGCAGGTGCGGCCGCGGGAGCAGGGGCCGGGGCGATGGCTGGCGGTGCAGGCGGTTGGGTGGCAGCGGCCGTTGCCGCTTCGCTGCGACGGGGTCGGGCGGCCTGCGCTTTGCTCGCCTTCTGCTGGCTCTCGAGTTCATCGACCCGGCGCTGCAACGCGTCGATCTTCCGCATCAGGTCCTCGATGGTGGGCTGCTGTGCGAGGGCAGGACCAGCCGCCATCGCCGCACCGAGAACACCGATGAGAAGACTTGAGCTTCGCACGTTTCCCCTACGATCAGTTTGATACGTCGTCTCACCTCATCTCATGCGTTGGTCATAAGGCGACCAACAAGCGCGGAAGACGTTGCCCGAGAGAGACCCAGCGCTACACCGGGCACTCTACACAATTCCGCGAGCGCTCAGCATGGGACAGGTGTCCCAAGACTATCCCGGACGTCCGAATCGACGTCGCCACATGCGCCCGGTATCGGGGCAACTGGCAACTCGCAGCGCATGAGGTCAGCCCACGAACTGATCCGCAAGCCGGACGGTCGGGATTATCGAGCTTGCTCGCCGCTCTGGCAACCAAGCGACCAGTCACCGCTGTTGGCGATGCCATTTGGTGGGTTGACACACTGCGCACCCGCGCCCTGCGTCAGCCCAACGTCGAAGCCCTTTGTCCAGTCGGTTTCAGGTGCCTCTGCCATCGCACTGCTGCTCCGGGTCTGTTCGGACCAGCCCGCAGCATACATGCATTGCCTGAAGACCTGGGTGCGCATCCTGGCGTTGGCATCATATCGGACGGTGAGCGGGCGCGTGTATTGACCGCGCGACGTGACGCAGCTCCCGCTGAAGCCGAGGCCGGAGCATGTCGTGAAGGATGGCGAGACGACGTCGCTGCCGATCGTGGCGACTGCCGGAGCCGACGGCGCTTGTAGATACGCAGCGGAAAGACACCGCTCTACCGCCACCTGGGAATCCGCTTCTGTTGCTCCGGCCTTCACCCAGACCGTCTGCGAGCATCCCGTCAGGATCAGCAATGCAGGTACGAAAAGCCGGAGGACACTGGTGAGGCTCAGACCCTTGGTCTTCATTGGCCGATCCCTGTCAGGTGCCGTCCAGCAGCCGATCTATGTCGAGCGACGACCGGTGCCCGAGATCGTCGCCGTGGCTCTCCAGGAAGGCTTCCGCAGCCCGCCGTCCCTCGGCGCGCAGCATGGTGAGGAAGGCCCACTCGGCGTTGAGCTTCGAGGAGTAGCCGAGCTCCGCCATTATCGGGTTGCGCACCAGGTGAATGCGCATGCCCGCCCACTGCGCGCCCTCGCCGTGGCCTGGGTCGGCCAACTGGCGCAGCAGCGCGATCATCTTGAGCTCCTTCAGCAACACGGCGTTGAACGACACCTCGTTGAGACGGTTCAGGATGTCACGCGCGGTGCGCGGTGTGCCGGGCCGTTCCACCGGATTGAGCGGGATCAGAATCGTGTCCCGCGACACGCATTCCCGCACCAGCGGCGTAATTGTCGGATTGCCGGCGTAGCCGCCATCCCAGTACGCCTCGCCGTCGATCTCGACCGCCTGGAACAGTGACGGCAGACAGGCCGATGCCAGCAGCACCTCCGGAGTGATTTCTGAGTTTCGGAACACCCTGCCGCGTCCGGTGCGAACGTTGGTCGCCGTCACGAAGACCTTGATCGGCCCGGCCGCCAGTGCTGCGAAATCGACGCTTTCGTTGAGCAGCGCCGCGAGCGGATTGCCGCCGAACGGGGTCAGGTCGTAGGGCGAGACCAGACGCGCCATGAGATCCATGGCGATGAACAGCGGCGAACTGTCGAGCGTCCAGCGATTGAGCAGGATGTCGATCGGCCCGCGCTGGAACGGGCTCAGCAGCGCGGCCCGGGAGACGCTGCGCCAGAATGCCTCCAGCGCGGAGCGGGCGCGTTCGGCGCCACCGACCGCATAGGCAGACGCCAGAACGGCCGCATTCATCGCGCCTGCCGATGTACCCGAGATACCGTCGATCCGCAGCCAGTGCTCTTCCAGCAGCCGGTCCAGCACGCCCCAGGTGAACGCGCCATGCGCACCGCCGCCTTGCAGCGCAAGATCGACAGTGACCAATGGACGATCTGCGGGCTTCGACATCGCGGGACTCTTGTTGCCTGTCATACCGCCCTGCTATCGCGTGCAGCGGCTGCGTGTCCACTGGGACGAGGACGTCGGCCCGCTCTGCCGCGTCGCGACCCAGGCCACACACGGCATCGACATCGCGTCGTCGATGTTGCGCATGTTGCGCAATGGTCAGCGTTCGCAGGCACAAGCGAAGCGGCCTGCCGCGCATCGGCGAGCCGCTTGCAACACCTCGTCCCGTGCTCCGCGGAGCGAGCACCGCAATACCATGCTCGGGCTCGAACCCGTGGCCCAGCAGACGCTCCAATATCAGAGCTGCTTCGTTGCTATCGCGCCAGCGCGCGGCGCGCTCCATTCGCACCATCACGTCACACCAGGCGACACGCTGCGCGATGGTCAGGCGTTGGCAGGCGCATGGGAAGCGGCCTTCTGCACATCGGCGAGCGCCGCCCTGAACACCTCTTCCTTCGTTTCGTCGAACGCTCCTACACCACTACCTGGGGCACGACCTGGCCAGAGGGCGTGAGCTACGCGGCGCCTGGGACACAAAAGCGCAGGGACGAGCTCATCGTGCCACGATGACTGAGCAATGGCCCATCGGCGGCAGACAAGGACTCGGCTTTAGTGCGGCGGGATTCCATGAGACTGGATCCTTGGCTGCCGGGTGGACGCCATCCAGAGACAGAGCAACGGCCTGCAAGTGGGCCAGGAGTGGGCCGATCTGAGAAATCAGACCGATATGACCATCGGAGCGTCTTATAACCCATTGAAATCATGGTGCCCAGGGGCGGAATCGAACCACCGACACTGCGATTTTCAGTCGCATGCTCTACCAACTGAGCTACCTGGGCAGCCGGGCCGCTGCCCATAACC
>Ga0209040_10002501_pt1 | contig 14404 bp, 15 predicted proteins | sample BogFormECP12_OM3_FD_188240 | JGI IMG/M metagenome (GOLD analysis project Ga0209040, IMG submission 188240) | Bog forest soil microbial communities from Calvert Island, British Columbia, Canada - ECP12_OM3 (SPAdes) (version 2) | ecosystem: Environmental > Aquatic > Freshwater > Wetlands > Bog ...
CCGCAACCTTTGGGGACTGTCGCCAAACCAGCGGCGGCAGGCGCGGGTGAAGGCCGCCTGATTGCTGTAGCCCAGGAATGTGGCGACCTGTGTCAGCGGAATGGCGGAGGACTGCACGTATTCACTGGCCCACTCGCGCCGCAACTGATCGACGATGTCCTCGAAGACCAGATTTTGTTCGCTTAGCCGTCGCTGAAGGGTTCGTTCACGCAGTCCGAGTTGGCGCGCGATGTCGCGCAGGCTGAAATGTCCGGTGGCCAGATGGCGATCGACGAGCGCTGAGGTTTTAGTGCGGCAGAGCGAGACCGGCGCTGACGAGGATGATCCCGGCCGTCGCGGCGGTGAGCAGGGTGAGTACCACGCCGCGGCGCAGGACGAGCAGTACGACTGTGGCGGCGGCAAGGACGGCGTACTGCCACGGTTGGGTCAGGGCGCGGGCCAGGGTGATCGCCGAGCCGAGGATGGCGCCGATCGCGGCCGGTCCGGCGCCGTCGAGAAACGCGCGGGCGGTGGTGTTGGTGCGCAGCTGGTCGAAGTGGCGGGCGCCGAGCAGCACGAACGTGAAGGAGGGGCTGAAGGCGACGATGGCGGCCAGGACACCGCCGAGGAGCCCGGCGGCGGCGTAGCCGACCACGGCGACGGTCTGTACGACGGGGCCGGGGGTGATTTGGCCCAGGGCGACGGCGTTGAGGAACTGGCTGCCGGTCATCCAGTGGTAATGGTTGACGGCGTCGTTTTGCATCAGCGGGACGATCACGAACCCACCGCCGTATGACAGCGCGCCGACCTTGAAGGCCACCCAGGTCAAGGAGGCGAGCGTGCCGAAGGTGAGTGTGCCGATGGCCAGCACGGGCATCGGCGCGATCGCGGTCGGCCCGGTGGTGTCGCGGCGCAGGCGGCTGGTGATCTCGATGGCGCCGCAGGCCAGCAACACCAGCACCAGCCAGGGCCCGATGGTGGCCGCCGCGAGCAGCCCGCCCGCCACGTAGCCGGCCCATCGCAGTCGGCTCGCGCGCCCGCCGTCGCGGGCACGGTGCCAGCTGGCCGGCAGCAGGCCGGCCGCGGCATGCACGGCGACCGCGGCGACCGCCGATCCGGCGCCGGCGCCTGCGGCCAGGACCGCGCGCGGCGGTGCGCCGGCCAAAAACAGCGCGGCCAGGGCGAGGATGAGGATCAGGCCGGGCACGATGAACGCGGCCCCGCCCAGCAGCGCGCCGCGGCGGCCACGGACCCGCCAGGCGCAGAAGATCGCCAGCTGGGTGGAGGCGGGCCCGGGCAGCAGGTTGCAGGCGGCGACGGCGTCTTCGAACTCGACCGGTGTCAACCAGCGCTTGCGCTCGACGCACAGCTCGCGCAGCAGCTTGATGTGGGTGGGCGGCCCGCCGAAGCCGATGCAGCCGATGCGTCCCCATTCCAGCGCGAGCACGGCCAGGTTCGGCCGCCGCGCGACCCGCGCGTACGGATCGGGGTCACTCATCGGACCGCGGCAGAGGTGAGCAGCTCGATCGGATTGCTGGACGGGTGGTCGAACACGATCTGGCGTGTCTGCACACCCGCGAGAGAATACATCAAACCTGTTTGATATGCCTAGGGCCGGGGTCGACGCAGCAGGCATAGGCTGGGTGGGTGAGTCCTGACGTCAAAGGCGCTACGGCAGAACAGAAGAACCCTTCATGAGCCACCACCCGGGCGGGTTTACTCCGCTGATCGCGACACGCGCACCGGCCGCGGTGGTGCTGATCCGCCTGTATGTGGGGCTGGTGTTCGCGTGTGAGGGGGTGTTGAAGTTTCTGCGGCCCGACTCACTGGGCACCGGCCGGTTCGACAAGGCCGGCATCCCTGCGCCCGCGTTCTTCAGCACCCTGGATGGGGTCTTGGAAATCGGCTGCGGAGTGCTCATTTTGATCGGGCTGCTGACCCGGCTGGCCGCCGTGCCGATGATCATCGACATGCTTGGTGCGCTGCTGATCACCAAACTGCCCATCTTTTGGGGTCACGCCCCACTGTTTCGCACAGAACACGGCTGGTGGGACTTCATCCACGAATCCCGTGTCGACCTGGCCCAGCTGTGCGGCAGCCTGTTTCTGCTTCTTGTCGGCGCCGGCGCCTACTCCCTGGACGCTTTCCTCACGCAGAAAGCCGCCCTCGCCGCGGCCGACTCCGGGCCGCCGCGACCCTGACCAGCAAAGCCGAGAAGACGCGATCATCCCATATCGCTCCTCGGCCGTGCCACCGAAAGGTGGACGCCGATGAATCCGGCCAGAAGTGCCAGGCAGATCGTCACCGTTGCCCGCTGGGCGTTACCGACCACCATCAGTGCCGGTCCGCCGGTGGTGTGCACCCGCAGCACCAGATAGTCGATCTCTGCCCGAAAGGTTGCGTTGCCGGTGTTGGACAGGTGTACGGTCGGCAAGGCCGGCACGGGTTAGCCGTCCATTCGTGTCGGCGTGGCTCGGTCCGCGCACCCACGGCCACAGCCCACTCGCCATCGCGTCGTCTCCTCGCTTAACCCCGCGCCGAATCGAAATCCCCACCCTGCTTCTGCTTTTGTTGACTTCAGCCGTCGATATTCCTTGTGGATACTGGCCCCCTCAAAGATGATCTGGAGCCTGGGCGGCGGCTGTTCAGCGGCCGTTTAATGATCTGCGCGGCGCACAACCGATGCGTGCTCGGGTAACGCGGCCGGATCGGCGGTTAGGGCGCGGATCGGTTGCGCAGTGGGCGAGTAGGGGTGGTATCTGGTCGGCGGGGCAGCCCACAACTCTTGTGATCAGGTGGCTGGACGCGTTTCAGTTGATACGCCGAAAGCACAAAACCGATCAAACAGGTTTGATGTATCGTACTGGGGTGGCGACGACCGATCGAGTGCCGGTTCCGCTGCTGATGCGGATGGCATCCCATCCGTTGCGTTGGGCGCTTTTGACCGAGCTGGCCTGCAGTGACCGCCGGGTCCGGGAGCTGGGGGTGGCCGTTGATGCGCCGCAAAATCTGGTCTCCTATCACCTGGGGCTGCTGCGCGCGGCCGGGCTGGTCGCCGCCCGCCGCAGCAGCTTTGACGGTCGCGACAGCTACTACCACCTCGACCTGGTGCAGTGCGCGGCGGCCTTCGGCGACGCCGCGACCGCTCTGCATCCAGCACTGGCACCCACAGCCATGGCCGGGCGCACGCCGGGCAGCTCGGTGTTGTTCTTGTGCACCGGCAATAGCGCGCGCTCGCCGATGGCCGAGGCGCTGCTGCGACACCGCGGCCGCGGCCGCGTCCGTGTCGCAAGCGCGGGTAGCCATCCCAAACCGCGCCTGCACCCCAACGCCGTGCGCGTCATGAGCGAGGACTATGGCATCGACCTCAGCCACCGGCGGCCCAAGCCCCTGACCGCGATCGCGCGACGGCGCTTCGATTACGTGATCACGTTGTGCGACAAAGTGCGCGAGTTCCCGCGCGACGATCACAGCGCTACCGCGATGCACTGGAGCCTGCCCGACCCGTCGGCCGCCGCCGACAGCAACCGGGCCAGCTATCGGCAATTCCGCCGGGTGGCAACCGAACTGAACACCCGCATCGGATTTGTGCTGCCCGTTCTGGCACACCATGCCCATGCTCAGGAGGGATGATCATGGCGATCGCATCGACGCAATCTCGGATTCACCCTCGGCCACCACGCCGCACCCGCTTTCGCCGAGGTTGTGCCGGCCCGCTGCGGCTGCTGCTGTCCGGGCCCACCAGCTCAGGGGCACGCCCCATCCCTGACGCGTCCACGCCGGTGCCGGGCGGCTGGAACCGCATCCACCTCATCCTCGACAACATCACCGCCGAGGTGGCGCGGGCCCGTGTGGCGGGCCTGAGTTTCCCCAACAACATCATCAGCGGCCCGGTCGGACAGCAGATTCTATTGCACGACCCCGCAGGTAACCTCATCGAATTGTTCCAACCCGCCAACCGATAAGCCGCAGAGGGGTCCTTGATGCCGTTCGACCGGCGTGAATTCCTGCCGCCGACAACGGCTTCAACGTATGGACCCTCAACGGCAAACCGTTCGCCATGGACACCAACCAACCCGTATACGACATCCAACAGGGCAAGCGCTACAGGATCCGGTTACGCAACGCCACCGACGACATCCACCCGATCCACCTCCACCGGCACACCTTCGAAATCACCCACGTCGCCGGCACACCCACCGCCGGGCTGCACAAAGACGTCGCGATGCTCGGCGGCTACCAAACCATCGACATCGACTTCGTCGCCGACCAACCCGGCCTGTCGCTGTTTCACTGCCACCAACAACTGCACATGGACTACGGATTTATGGCACTGCTGCGCACCGCCTGACTTCAAGCCCCAACAATGACATCAAAAACGGCGCTGCGGCAGGGCTTGTTGGGTTGCGCTCTGGTCGTTCGTCGTGCTGATCCCCGGACCGCCCATCAGCCCGGGGAGATTCTCGTCGTCGATTATCGGGTTCTTTCACGGCCACCCTGACCACCTTTGGGTACTCGACGTTGTGAACTGTCAGAGACCATGTGGCGGCCGGCTCAGGCTAGAGGGGCGGGTACTCGCATACGCACAGTGTGACGGTCGAAAGGAATGAAATTATGGCGACAGTAACGCGGCGCGCGGCGCTGGGCATGCTCGGCGCGGGCGGCGGCCTTATTGGTCTCGGGTATGGCCTGCGCAACATCGTTGAGGAACCTGGCCAGTCCAAGTTGATAGCGCTGACGTTTGACGACGGACCCAGCCCCTACACCGACCGCCTGCTGGGCGTACTGAACCACTACAACGCCAGGGCAACGTTTTTTGAGATCGGCAACAAAGTCGCGGTGAACCCCGCCGGCGCCAAGCGCATCGTCGATGCGGGCATGGAGGTGGGCAACCACACCTGGGAACACCCCAACATGACGGGCACTGTCACGTTGGTGAGTGTGGGCGACCTGGGAGGATTCGTGGGGTGACCACCGCAACGCCGTCGTACAAGGCTCCCAGGCGGGACTGATCCACACGAAAGGCCAGCTGAGACAGGGGTGGGCGAACTCCAGGGGATACCAGTGCCGCGTCCGCTCGATCGAGCATCCGTGTGACGTTCGAGGCCAAGTAGATCGTGGTGGACATGGAACATCCACGTGGTAAGCGTCGATGAGTCCGAACCAGAACCACGGAATCTGGTACGCTTGTACCACTAATTTGGCCGTCACTTTGCCGTCAACCCCCGCGGATCAGGGCGAACAACGGCGAACTGTCACGAATGCGTATTCGCAGGTGGCGGGCATGCACGAATAAGTGCGAACCCAGCCGAACTGGGCTTCAATCGCCTTGTAAGCGAGCGGTCGTCAGTTCAATCCTGACAGGAGGCTCCACAAAAGCGCAGTTCACGGGTCACATCGCGCTCCCGACCGGGCGCAAGGCTTTGCCGGCAGCGGCGTCCCACGCGTTGAAGGCGAGGCTGCTGTCACTACCGTGACGCTAGGCGTCCCATTCGAACTCCAGTCGCTCGGGGCGGTGGAAGATCATGCCTTCCTGCACCCGGATCGCCTGATCGGGGACCAGGCGCAGGTTGGGGAGCCGGGTGATGGCGGTCTCGATAGCGACCTTCATGTCCAGGCGGGCGACCGAGATGCCGATGCAGGTGTGTGGGCCAAGGCCGAAGTGCATGCTCTTGCGCATTTCGGCCGGGTCGCGATCGATGTTGAACTGCTCCGGGCAGCTGAACGCGTTCTCGTCGTTGTTGGCCGACTGGACGAGCGCAAAGATGTTGGAGCCCTTGGAGATTTTGTTGCCCCGGATCTCGACGTCTTCCTTGACGTGCCGCACGATACCGCGCGCCGGAGTGAGCCGGCGCAAGGACTCTTCGACCACCTTCGGCACCAGGCTCAGATCGTTGCGCACCCGGGCCAGCAGGTCGCGATCTTCGCACAGCTTGTATAAGGAGAAGCTGATGCCGCCTGCACTGGTCTCGAATCCCGCGATGACGAGTTGCCCGACGACGCCGAGGATTTCGCGGTCGGTGAGGCTCTTCTCGCTCTGCTCCTGCGCGAGGATCAGGCCGCTGATCAAGTCGTCGCCCGGATCCACGCGTCGACGCGCGATGGCGTCGAGCAAATACTCGTTGAAGTTCACCTGATCTCGCGCCAATTCCAGACGCCGCTCATCGGTGATGGACGGCACGAACAGCTCCGTGATGCCGAGCGTCCAGTCGCGGAACAGCTGATGATCCTCCGCGGGCACCCCGAGGATCTTGATCAAGACGTGCACCGGCATCGGGGTGGCGAAGTTGTCCACCAGGTCAGCCCGCCCGTCGGCGACGAAGACATCGATCAGATCGTTGGCGGCCTGGCGGATCACGCCTTCACGCGCTTTCACCGCGGCGGGAGTGAGCGGCTTGGCCGCAAGCTTACGGATGCGGTTGTGCTCCGGCGGATCGGTGTTGACGAGTGCGGGTTGCCACGGCGCATAGCCATGCGGCAGAGCCTCTTTCAGCTCGTCGGGTACCTCACCCACCAGATCGGCCGGCATGGCGCCGAAGCGGTCCATGTCTTTGACGATCGCCAGCACGTCGTCGTATCGGCTGACGACCCAGGCGTCCAGCTCCGGGACATGCAACACCGGGGCGTGCTCGCGCAACTGCCCGAACAACGGGCAGGTGTCCCAGGTACTGCGGAATACCTCCATCATCGACGGCTGCGCGTCTGCCTGTGCCTGCTCACTCATCGGGTACCTCCTCTAGCAAAGACTCTTCGTTGACATCGCCCGTGACTGTTTCCATCGCTGCAGTCGGGAGGCTGATCGTTCGGCGGCAGCCGACACGGCTGCCGTGTCATCCCGCGAATTAATTCCCGTACGGCGGATAGTCCGGCGAGTCGGGGAAGCAGTGCAGCAGACCAGGGTCCTTGTCGAGCAGCTGCCTCCAGTACCGGCGGTAGTGCTTGAAATTCATGAAGTCTTGGTCGTTGCCGTAGACCACCTGGCCGTCGTACTCCCACTTCACCAATGACCACCAATTGAGGATGTCGCTGTTGATGGGCCACTTCAGCCAGTTCACGGTCTGTCCGACGGCGTGCAGTTCGCGGCCGAGTTCGTCGAGACAGTCGATGACCTGGGTCAGTACCCGGCCATCGCGACCCCGCTCAGCACGGCGTGTGCCGCCCACCACCTGGGCCTTCACCCCGTCGCGGATGTAGAAGCCGGTGGTGACCGTCTCCGTGGTCCCCTCGATGGGATCCTCGAGAAACGACAGGTCGGTCTGGGGGTCGTACAGATGCCATGCGCTCTCGGGGGATGCGAAGACATATGGCCACCCGGCGCGCAGCGGGTCGGACACGTCGGCGTGACGGGGTCCCCAGCCGCGGTCACGCAGTGCGCCGCAGTCGATTTCGATTCGCTCCCCCTCGACCTCGAGGGTTCCGGTGAACCAACCGGACTGCTCGTAGTGGCCGACCGAGAACTCGCCCTCTTTCTTGACCCAGTTCTTGATGCCCGGGTCCTCGTCGCCTGTCTTCGCCAATTTCATGTAGTGCGGTTCGGCCATCGCCTTCCAGGTCAGGTCGAACTTCACGTCGTTGCGGTCGTAGCCGAAGCGGTACTCCTCCTGTGGTTGGATCATCCGACAGCTCAGCGAGTTCGACAGTTCGAAGTTGAACATCTCCGCGCCGTCGGGAATCGCGAGGTGCTGATCCCAGCCGTAGTAGAGGCAGTTGTAGACGTCCTCGCCCGTGTGGTCCCAGATCGCCGGCCCGGCGACGACGAGGTTCATGTTCGGTCGCCAGTAGAAGTAGATGAACCCGCTCAGATTCCGTTCCGGCACATTGAAACCGAGCAGGCTGTTCTCGCTCCAGTAGGGATCGTCACTGCGCGGATGAAACTGTTCGTCAGCGACATCGATCGTATCGGTCCAGCCCATGTGTTTCTCCCGTGTCTACGTTTGTCGGATTCAGTCGGAATCGGTCAGGCCAGGCCGGCGGCTTGCGGAGCCTCCAGATCGATGGCCATGTCGGCGTAGCGGCGGATCTGGTCCGTGATCACTGCGACGGCGCGATCGGAGTCCTCGACCTGAGCACCCATGCCCACGAACAGGAACACCCCGTACATCGCTCCCTCGCGATACGCGGACCACGCAGCGTCGAAATCGAATCCCGCGACACCCGAGTTCACAAGGCGCCGATGGTATTCGGCGATGAGATTGCGCTCGACCGCGCGCCGCTCATCAGTGGGCAACGACGCACCGAGAAAATAGGCCGCATCCAATCCGGGGGGACCGAGCCGAACCGTCTGGAAGTCGACGACCACAGTGCGGTCTGACCTCGGATCCGTTGGGTACATCAGATTGTCGCTGCGGAAGTCGCCGTGCTGGACCACGGTTGGAGCTTTCCAGCTGCGCACCCACTCCCCGGCCCGCGGGAGGACAGACTCGAAGAGTTTGACGTGCGCGGCATCGAGGCGATCACCGAACCGGGTGATGAAAGTTTCCAGCCCGGCCGGCAACGCGTCGAAAACGCCGATCGTGCGCCGCGGATCCGCGAGCCACTCGAGTTCAGCCACCTTGGATGAGTTCCACAGCGGAGCCTGAAACACCACGAGTTCGCCGAGCGCCCGGGAACATTCGTCCGCGGAGGCCGCCTTCAGGACGTCACCTGCCACCGCGGTCCCGCTGAGATCCTCCAGAACCAGATTGAAGTTGGTGGCATCGTCGGCGAGTTGCGCCAGGTAACACTTCGCCACGCCCATGTTCGGAACCAGCGGGGCAACATCCTGATAAAACCGCGTTTCCAGCTCGTACATACCCATCGCCTGGGCGAGGCCGTAACTTCCGGGATCGTCGGTCGGGTACTTGACGACAACTGAAGCCGGCGCGCTCGTCGGACCGGCGTAGGTCAGGGTGGCCCGGACCATCCGGGCGATGACGCCGCCGCCGACCGGCTCAAGCTTGACCGACGAGAGATCGGATTCGGTCAGCAGCCCCGCACTGCCCAGCACACTCCGGAACCAATCAAGGTTCATCTGCTCGGGGCTGGTCACGATCGGTGTAGACGACATGCCGAGCGCTTGAGTCGAGTCGGTGGGGGTGGAGGCCTGCGTCATCGAAAGAATCTCCTGGACTGCTTGACGGTTTTTGCCATGGGCGGTCCGAACCCCCCGGCACCTCGGACACAATATTCGAACATTATGTATGAGTTGGAAGGTGTTGTCAATCACTCCGCCGTCGTTCATACACCCGCGGGGGCGGACACTTCCAGACCCTTCAAGATGGAGCAGACATCGATGGTGCGCCCCAGCGCGGCCGCTCCTTCGGCGGGATCGCTGACGATCGGCAGGTAGTCCACCGGCGATATCCAGTCCACGCCGGCATCGACGTAGGCCTGGAGCTGGGCAGCCACCTGCTGCGAGGTTCCCCAGATGTAGCCGAGTTCGGTCATTTTCCGGGTTGCCTTGCCGACCACTTCGTCGACGAACCCCGGCGGTGTGTCATATGGCTTCATCTTCATGAAATAGGTCCACCCATCGGGTACCGCCGGCTCGATCCCGTCCCGGCGCCAGTCCAGCGGCTGCGTGCGCCCGAAAATCGCGCCGATCCATCGCACCACGTTGTTATCAAGGGCACGGTCGAGCACCGTCTCGTCTTCATGCACCAGCACCGGGCACAGCGCCCCGACCCGAAACTCGTCGGGATCCTTTCCCTTGGACGCGACCTGCTTCTTGAGATTGCTGATGTACTCGGCGGCATCATCGGGTGTTGCCCACACACACGGCGCCGCTCCGGCGAAGCCGTCGCCGTAACTGGTGGACAGGTCCAGGATCTTCGGCCCGCCCCCGAGTCCCCAGATCTTCGGCCGGTGCTGCTTGGCCGCGCCGAGGAATGCTTTATCGAGGGTCCAGTGGTTGCCTTTGTGGAAGATGGGGTCGTCGCTGTTCATGAACTTCTGAAAGACCTGATAGAGGTCCTCGAGCCGGGACAGCCCCTGGGAGCGCTTCCAGCCGAACGGGTTGATCTGCTTGACCTCGCCGGCGCCCACCATGAAGGTCGCGCGACCCTCCGTGATCTTCGCGAGCGTGAGCATCTGGTGCACCAGTTGCGCGGGGCCGTTGCGAATGGAATCAGTCAGCAGCGTCAGGTTCATGCCCGGAGTGGAGGCGTAGATGTACGCCGCCAGCGTGAACGCGTCGTCCATCGAATCGGGATCGGGCATCAACGCCGCCAACGGCGCGTTCTCCGTCGTCCACAACGACGGCGGAATGAAGTTCATCAGCTGATCCGACATGGCGAACCCGTCTACCCCGGGGCTCGCAGCGGCGACCTTCGCGGCGTCGACGGTGACCGAGGCGGGCGCGTTCCTGTCTCCCCAGAGGAACACCGCTGTCTCGACCGTTCGCAATGCCATGTGTTGTCTCCTTGTGCGCTAGTGCTTTTGGCCGTGCTAGACCCCAGCGCGTTGGCCGAGTTCGAGTTCGGAACGCCGCGCAAGTTCGGCATCGGCCGCCGCCTCGTAGCCGGGCTTGTTGATGGCCTTGATCGTCAACACCGTGATCACCACGAACCAGGCGAAGAAATCTGTGAACGGGATGTACCAGGCGAACAGACCGTTCCACGCGAACGGACCCACCTTGAAGAAGATCAGGAACGCGGCACTCACCTGAACGAAGCCCATGAACAGGCCCAGGTATCCCGACCACCTCGGATACAGCGGCTGCTCGGCCTCATCGGAGAGAATTGCGACACCGGTGGTGACCACCCAGGTGACGAATGGCGGGAAGCCGATGACGAAGCCGATCCAGCCGAAGTCGTTCATCAGCCTGACGGATTCGGCGGACCATTCGTCGGGCCGGAAGGCTGCGGTGAACCAGCAGATCAGCGGCAGGATGATCAGCAGAACGGCCGACGCGTAGCTGGAGATCTGGAAGAACGTGATGGCCGGCGCTACGCCCCGGATCCGGCGGGTCTGGCCGACGATCCCCGAGCCGAACGCCAGGAAGAACATCGTGCCGACGTAGCACAGCAGCAGGCCGGTCCTGATGGCATTCGTGTGCCCCCGATAGATGGCCGCGGTCTGCTCGGCCGTGTCCGCGGGACTGAGCGGCGGGAAGAAACGCGCGATGCCCACAAATCCGATGAAGAAAATCACCGCAAAGGCGATACCGCCCCAGGCACAGACCAACTCACTCGCGCGCTTCATTGCCCGCCTTCCATTTTCCTGACTGTCACGGGACCGGCGCCCGTCGGACGCATTATCCGAACAGTATGTATGAGTCAGATTGTGCTGTCAATCACACCTCGGACTTCGGGGGTTGCTTGCGCAGCGAGCTGCCGGAACGCGCCGATGGGCGCTGACTATGTTGTGCCGGAATCTATTTGGAGCGGTGGGCGTCGCGGCTTGCGCGCTCATAGAGCGTCTCCCACACGACGGTCGTCATCCCGTCGAGATGCTCAGCCACCTTCTCGGGGTCGCTCGTCAGCTGGTAGAGACCGCGTTCGATCATCCACGCGAGCCAGGGCGCGACGGCCTCAACGTCTACATCGGGAGCGATGAGCCCGGCGAGCTGCTGATCGCGGAAGCTGGTCGACATGTCGTCGAAGCGGTGTTCCATGACCCCGGCGTACTGAGCCCGCACCCGCTCGTCATACGCCGCTGCCTCTGCGACAGCCGCGAGCATGTGACGATGCCGCGCATACTCCTCGGCGATCTCCCCGAGCGCGGACCTGAGACCGTCGCGCGTGGCACCGGGCTGAAGCTTGAACCACGCCGACGCCGCTTCTCCGACTTGCCTGGTAACCCTGTCGGCAAGCTCGAGAACCAGCGCGCCCTTGTCTTCGAAATACACATAGAACGTCGACCGCGCGATTTCCGCCCCGGTGATCAGCTGCTCCACGCTGATCGCGGCGAAACTGGTGCCTTCGTCAAGCAACCGCTCGGCCGCAGCGAACAGTCGGAGAGCGATCTCTTCCCGCCTCGTCGCCCGACTGAGCCTTCCCTTGCGGGGCGTCACTACCATCGTCCCGTGCGCCTGCCTATCGTCGCTTCCCCGCGAACTCCCGGGTGATGGTAAGTCGCTGAAACGTTTGCTGACCGCGACTTTCCGTCGACGGACCGACAAATGTAGCGTAGCGCGGATCGCGTGGGGTACCGACGACCTCGATCGGGTCCGCGCGCTTGGTCCTCCACCCGTATGATTTCGCTTTGCCGTTGGTACGCGCTCGGTGAGGTCGGGTTGGTACCTACCTCGGCGCGCGGCACCGGACGCTCCGTTTTCAAATTTGAGTCATGATTCGTTTCGGTACGTGTGGAACGGGTAGCTCCCAGGCGGGACTGATCCACACGAAAGGCCAGCTGAGACAGGGGTGGGCGAACTCCAGGGGATACAAGTGCCGCGTCCGCTCGATCGTTCGAGGCAAAGTACATCGTGGTGAACATGGAACATCCACGTGGTAAGCGTCGATGGGTCCGAACCAGAACCACGGAATCTAGTACGACAGCACCACTAATTTGCCCTCACTTTGCCGTCAACCCCCGCGGATCAGGGCGAACAACGGCGCACTGTCACGAATGCGTATTCGCAGGTGGCGGGCATGCACGAATAAGTGCGAACCCAGCCGAACTGGGCTTCAATCGCCTTGTAGGACGTAGGTGCGCATCGTAAGGCGGGGTCCGCGTGCCCAAGCCACTGCGAAATCACCATGATCGGCACACCTTGCATATGCATCAACGTCCCGCAGGTGTGCCGAGCGTCATGCAACCGGATCGCTGAAACCTTCGCTTCGAAAGTTACGACTGCTCGTTTCTACGAATTCTGCGGACCGCATGCGGCTGGATTTTTGGAGTCATACCCTTGAAGTGTTCCTCGATGAGGACAAATCCTGTCTATCGACAGAGGAGGACCCAATGACGGGTTCCGATCAAACTCGCACTACGACCGGGTGGCGAACAGCCTCCAAATTTTATCGACGAGCTCCGGGGCTTGGCTGGTTGTTGGCGTTGCTGCTGGTTCCCCTGCTGTTGGGAACGATCGGTTACGCCACCGTCGACAAATCGAAGAGGGAAACCAACCCTCCGAGTGTGAACGCTTCGCCGACGCTGAGTGTGCCGTCCGTGACCACCCCGAACGCCACCGTTCCGGGGGTATCCTTTGCGCCGCTGTCGATTACCCGCAACGGCAACGACATCACCCTCAGCGGCGATCTCCCCGACGGGGCCGCCAAGGCGTCATTGCTCGACGGAGTAAAGGGGGCGTTGGGGCCAGGCGTCAACTTGGTCGACCACCTCAACATCAAGCCTGGCGTTAACACCCCGGACTTCTCCGGACTGGGCTCGGTGCTCAAGGCGGCCGCGCCGATCCCCGATTTCAATTTCAAGCTGAACGGAGACACCATCACCCTGACCGGCACCGCGGTATCCGACGACGAACGGGCCGCGGTCGAGGCGGCGGCCAAGGCCGCGTGGCCAAACATGACGATCTCCAACCAGATTCAGGTCAACCCAGCACCCGCACCCGTTGCCGGCGCTGGTTGCGCCAATCTCCAGGCCGACGTCACCGGCCTGCTGACGAGGCCGATAAACTACGACACCAATGTGTTCACGCTGGCGGCGCCTGAGCAGCAAATGTTGTCTCGGGTCGCCGACAGGCTGAAGTCCTGCCCGACCTCGAACGTGACGGTCACCGGTTACACCGACAATGTCGGCAATGACGCCATCAACATTCCGCTGAGCGCCAACCGGGCCAAGACCGTTGCCGATTACCTGGTGTCGCAGGGCGTGGCCAGTGAACACATCACCTCGAAGGGCCTCGCGTCGGCCGATCCGATCGCCAGCAACGACACACCGGACGGGCGAGCTGCGAATCGCCGCGTCGTAATCACAGTCAGCTAAGGAGAATTCGACATGGATTTCGTTATCCAATGGTTATGGTGTCTGCTCGCCTTCGTGGTGGGCTCGGTGGTCGCGTGGCTGATCACGGTTGTCTCGATCAGACGCACGAGTAAGGAAGAAGCCCTCGCGGATCTCCCCGGGTCGCGGGAGATAGGAGCGCGGTGATGCATGACGTGAATTGGTGGCTGATGGCGTTGAGCTTTGTGCTTGGGCTGTTGCTGACGTTTGCCTTCACGATTCGACGGGTCAAGCGTGAGGTGCCGGAGACCGCGGCGTTCGCCGGTCGGGGGCCAGGTCTGCGCGCCGAAGGTGCGGCAGCCGCGGGCGCTGCGGCCGCGGGTGGAGCGGCAGGGGCGAAGTTCGCCGGCCGGGAACGCGGTCCAACCTCGGCGACCGAGTTCGCCGAGGTTGGTGAATCCGGGCCCTACGGCGTGGGTTCGGCGAGGGCCGCCGCTGGTGGTAGTGGGCCGTCGGGGTGGACGGTGAAGGGTAACGAGGATTCGATGCTCTACCACACCCCGGAAAGTCCGTCGTATGCGCAGACCATTGCTGAGGT
>Ga0209040_10002502_pt1 | contig 14390 bp, 11 predicted proteins | sample BogFormECP12_OM3_FD_188240 | JGI IMG/M metagenome (GOLD analysis project Ga0209040, IMG submission 188240) | Bog forest soil microbial communities from Calvert Island, British Columbia, Canada - ECP12_OM3 (SPAdes) (version 2) | ecosystem: Environmental > Aquatic > Freshwater > Wetlands > Bog ...
ATTATTGATTCGGTACGCTCCGCCAAGGCTATTCAAATGGCGCAACCTGTACCGGATCCCTTCGGCTTGGCAGCGACGTTTGGCGGCGGGGCGAAGATCGAGACCAGCAAGATCCCGACGGGAGCGATTGTTCTCATCCTGATCGGCGTTCTCTTCCTGCTGAACACCATGGGCCTGACCGAATTTGGGCTGGGTCGATTCTGGCCGGTCATTTTGATCGGGCTGGGAGGCTGGCTGTTTGCGCGGAACTATGGCTTGGCGGGCATGTGCTGCACGGGCTGCCAATGTGCCCGCTGCCGCACCCGGCGACTGATGGGCCCGGTGATGCTTTTGACCATCGGCTTCTTGTTCTTCCTGGATCACACCGTGCACGTGGCGCGATTTCATCAGACCTGGCCGGTGATTCTGCTGGCCATTGGCCTGGTGAAATTGCTGCAGGGAAGCGCTTCCATAGAAGGGCACATTCCGCCCGGCGCGTATAGCGCCAATTCGCCAGTTGCGGGAGGATCGATTCCTCCGGAGCCTCCACCGCCGCCGGTTCCGCCCGTTCCACCGGTTCCACCGACAGAGGGGGTGAACCGTGGCTAGCCCAATTGTTCCGCCACCCACTCCGCGGGTTCCACCTCGTTCGATGGCCGGACCGGTGGTGCTGATCCTGATGGGAGTGCTGTTCCTGCTGGGAACGATGGGGATCATGGATATCCACCATCTGGGGTCGCTGTTTGCGCGGTTCTGGCCCGCTTTATTGATCCTCTGGGGCGTGCTCAAGCTGATTGAGTACGAACAGGCCAAGCGCCATGGTCAGCCGACGCGCGGCATTGGAGTCGGCGGCTTTTTCCTGATGTTCTTCCTGATCGCGACCGGGTTGATTGCAACCCAAGCGTCACGGGTGAACTGGAAGAACCTGGGCGAGCACATCCAATTGGGCGACGATGAAGGACTGGACGAGATCTTTGGCGGGTCTACATTCAATTACAGTGACGAACTGACCCAGGAAATCCCGGCGGGGAGCACCTTGAATGTAAGCGACGACCGGGGCACGATTACGATCAACGTGGTCGACAGCCGGACCATGAAAGTCTCGGTGCGGAAGAAAATCCACGCGGAGAAAGAGCAGGACGCCGCCAACTACAACACCAGGACCAAGCCGCAGTTGGTGGTTGCGGACAAAGTGGTCACCCTGAACGCCAATACGCAGGGCGCAGGCGACAAGGGGGTGACCACGGACATGGATATCTTTGTGCCCGCCAATACCGCGCTGGTCATCACTTCGGGCCGTGGGAGTCTGACGGTTGCGGGCATGTCGAGCAACATTGAACTCAACCACCGCCGGGGAGAAGTCAACGTAAACGACCTCACAGGAAACGTTACGCTGAACCTGTCGGGCAGTTCGGCGCGGCTTGGTCACATCAAGGGAGACGTGACCATAGGAGGTAAGGCGAACGAGATTTCGGTGGAGGACGTGGACGGTGCGGTGCATCTGAATGGCGAGTTTTACGAAAGCACACGGCTGGTGCGCATCAGCAAGACGGTGAGCTTCCATTCTTCGCGAACAGACATGGAATTCTCACGGCTCGATGGCAGGCTCGATCTGGATTCGGGCGACCTGCGGGCCGATTCGATGGTCGGACCGATGCGGCTTACGACGCGGTCGAAAGACATCGCGCTCGATGGCTTGTCGGGCGATCTGCGCCTGGAGGATTCCAACGGAACCGTCGAGGTCGGGCTGCGCAAGCCGGGGAACATCCAGATTGACAACCGCAAGGGCGACATCCAGGTTTCCATTCCGCCGAACACGGCGATGAAGGTGGAAGCGCGGACGCATCAGGGCGAGATCCAGAGCGATTTTGAAGAGATCAAAGTGGACAATCGCGAAAAGGAATCGAGCGCCAGCGGTTCGATTGGAACGAACGGCCCGAAGCTGGTGATGAACTGCGAAAAAGGAGAAATTTCAATCCGCAAGGGGACGGTTGCGGTGACCCCTCCTGCTCCGCCGGTTCCGCCCGCTCCGCCTGGGAAGGCGGGCAAACCGGCGAAAGCACTGCCCGCTCCGAAGGTTGCGCCGGAGGAGAGCGAGAATTAGGGGCAGCTCTCAGCTCTTGAGCGTTAAGTGTCAAGTGCAGCTTCCGGGTTAAGACGCTCTCACCATAGTGGGATTTGCATCTCGCAGCGGCTGCAGATCCCTCACTTCGTTCGGGATGACAAGAACACTCAAAGTTGGGATGACAAGGACTCCCAGAAAGCCCACTGGCAAAGCTGTCAGCATCGGCAACCTGAGAGCTGAGAGCCGATAGCTGATGGCTGAGAGCTGCACTGCCTGAGTTATAATCTCGCCCACTGATGAACCTTACCTCGGGTACTAAACTTGGGCCGTACGAAATTGTCTCTCTTCTGGGCGCGGGCGGAATGGGCGAAGTCTATCGTGCCCGCGACTCGCGGCTTCGGCGTGACGTCGCGATCAAAGTTTTGCCACAGGCGCTTTCCCTGGACGCCGATCGGATGCGCCGTTTTGAACAGGAGGCGCTCGCCACTGCTGCTCTGAATCATCCCAATATTCTTGCGGTGTTCGACATTGGGACGAGCGAGGGCTCGCCTTATGTCGTGTCTGAACTGCTTGAGGGAGAAACTCTGCGCGAGCGGCTACGCAGCGGGGCTTTGGTTACTCGTAAAGCTTTGGACTATGCGATGCAAATCGCGCATGGTCTGGCTGCGGCGCATGAAAAAGGAATCATTCATCGCGACCTCAAGCCCGACAATCTATTCATCACGAAAGATGGGCGGGTGAAGATCCTGGACTTCGGGCTGGCGAAGCTCACGCAGGCCGATCCTGGCAGCAATCCTTCGATGGCCACCGTGACCCACGGCGGCACCGAGGCGGGCGTGGTGATGGGGACGGCGGGATACATGTCGCCCGAACAAGTGCGCGGCATGGCGCTTGATCCGCGCTCCGACATTTTCAGTTTCGGGGCGATTCTCTACGAGATGCTTTCGGGCAAACGGGCGTTCCATGGGGACACGCCCGCGGATACGATGAGCGCGATCCTGAGGGAAGATCCTCCGGAGTTGAACGAGACCAACCGCAACGTTTCTCCGGCGCTGGAGCGCATTGTGCAGCACTGCCTGGAGAAAAATCCGGAGTCGCGGTTCCATTCGGCCAGCGATATTGCGTTTGATCTGGAGCATCTCTCCGGACTTTCAGGCAGCGCAGCCCGTGTAGCGACGACAGGCAGTGGCATGGGCAGTGGCCTTAGGAAAGTCCGACCGGGTCGCAGTCTTTGGCTTGCTCTCGCGGCCGGGCTGGTGGTTGCGGCAGTTTTATATGGTCTGGGCTGGTGGACTGGCAAATCTGCAGCCCATGTGCCGGCGGCCGAGTATCAGCAGATCACATTTCGGACAGGTGCTATTGGCAACGCGCGGTTTACTCCGGACGGCAGCATGGTTTACAGCGCCTCGTGGGATGGCGGCGAAAACCAGCTGTACATGTCGCGCACGGACGATCCGGGGGCACGGGAACTGGGGATCAAAAAGGCGGAGCTGCTGGCGATTTCCAAGAGTGGGGAAATGGCGATCCGGCTCAATACGGTCGGTTACGGCGGCTATGCGCGGTCCGGGACCCTGGCGCGCGTCCCCCTGAGTGGGGGAACGCCGCGCGAAGTGCTGGACAATGTGCAGGACGCGGATTGGTCCGCGAACGGCGACAGCATGGCGGTGGTGCGTTACGTTCCGGAGAACAGTCACTGGCGACTGGAGTATCCGGTCGGCAAGGTGCTCATCGACAGCATTAACTGGATGAGCCATCCGAAGATTTCACCAGACGGCAAGTGGGTGGCCTTTGCGGATCATGAGAACACCGGGGGCGACGACGAGGGTTCGGTCGCGGTGATTGGAGCGGATGGCCAGGCAAAGGAGACGAAACTTTCTTCCGGCTGGACCTCGCTAGAGGGGATTCTTTGGTCCCCTGCCGGCGATGAAGTATGGTTCACGTCTACCAACACGGGCGGCGCCTCAAACCCGCACGCCGTGACTCTTTCGGGCAAGCTGCGAACGATCACGAACGTGCCGGGAGGCATGTGGCTCGAAGATCTCCGGAATGGAACGGTATTGGCGGTGACCAATCACACGCGGATTGGCATCCGGGGCACGACGCCGGGTGGAAAAGAAGAGCGCGAGTTGGGGTGGTTCGGGTGGTCGGAGCTGAGCGATATGAGCCGCGACGGCCGGAAGATCCTGTTCGAGGAAGAGAGCGACGGCGGCGGACCGAATTACACCGTATTTCTGCGCGACACGGATGGTTCCCCTCCAGTAAAAATCGGAGAAGGGATCTCCGAGGCGCTCTCACCCGACGCAAAATTCGCGATCACGACGCCGGCGAAGGGAGGACCGCTCATCCTGGTGCCGACGGGAGCGGGCGAAGCGAGACCGCTGACCCACGATGCCGTGAGCTATGGCGCGGTTCGTTTTCTACCGGATGGTAAGCGCTTGCTGGCCACGGGGATTGAGGCGGGACACGGGACGCGCGATTACCTGATTGATCTGAGCACAGGGGATTCTAAGCCGATTACTCCTGAGGGCACCGCTGGAGCGTTTGTCTCCCCAGACGGCAAGAACATAGCGGTGCGTGGACCCGAAGGAAAACGGGGGATTTGGCCGCTGGAGGGAGGAGGGTTCCGTCCCATACCGGGGCTCGAATCGGGCTTCGGCGTCGTCGGTTGGGCGCCGGACGGCCAGTCTCTTTACGTCGTTTCGCGGGGGGCAGCAAAAGTAATGAGAGTTTTTCGGGCAAATATAGAGACTGGAAAAATGGAGCCGTGGAAGAACTTCGGCGAAGAGGCGGGCGCGGGAGTCTCGTCTATTGGCCGGCTTCAGTTTTCCAGCGACGGAACGGCTTATGCGTACATCTACGTGCGGACCCTGTCGGAGGCCTATGTGGTTACGGGCTTGAAGTAGAAAGCTGTCAGCGTAAAAAGAATAACCCAACAAATGGGTGCCCCGCTAACACTCCATTCATTAGTCCCCAGTGGTGCATGTTAGATTCGGAGGATGCGCTCCATCCTGCAAAAACAGTCTCGATCCTTGCGATTTGTTTTTGTGGCGAATGTAATCTCCATGCTGGGCAGCGGGATGAATTCCGCAGCGGTGGCCTGGACGATCCTGCAGCGCACTCATTCTGAAATGGCCTTGGGTACGTTTGCCGCGTTGCAGACGATTCCGGCCATGTTGATGCTTCCCTTCACCGGCGTCATCATCGATCGCGAAGACCGGCGGCGGTTGGTGATGTGGCTGGACGCTTTGCGCGCGATTATCATTCTTGCCGTCATGGTGCTGGCGTTCATGGGCCGGGTGAAAGTGTGGGAACTCTACCTGATGAATACGCTGGTGGCGGCGGGCTTCTGGATGTTCTGGCCGACAATCACGGCGCTGATTCAGGAGTTGACGCCCGAGGGCGAATTTGTACACTCGAATACGTTTCTGCTGGCTGGGATCCAGGGCGGCTGGCTGATTGCCGGCGCGCTGGTTGGATTCGTTTATGAACATATTGGGCTGGGCGGGGTACTGCTGATCGACGTGAGCACTTACGTCGTTTCTTTCTTGTGCTACTTTGCGGTGCGGCAGGGACGGCATGTGGTGCCGCGGGCGGTGGAACTTCGTAACGATCTGGAGGCGGCGGAAACCGCGGCCGGACGGTTTCTGCGCGAGATGCGCGATGGGCTGGACTTTCTGCGCGAGCATCGCAGCGTGGTCTTCCTGGGCACGAGTTGGGCTTTGTTTCTGGGCGCGATGATGAGCGGAGTGGTGGTCACGGCGCCGCTTAGCGATCGCGTGTTCCACGCCGGCGCCACGGGCTACGGATGGTTGAATGGCGGCTGGGGCGTCGGTGCATTCCTGAGCGCGCTTTATGCTCCGGCGCTGATTGCCCGTGTGGGAGCGCGCTGGTCGATTGCACTGGCCATGCTGCTGCTCGCTTTTTCCATGGCGCTGGCGCCGTTTTCGCCCTGGCTGGCGATTGCCGTTCTACTTTATGGGCTGATGGGATCGGCTCGAGGCGTCGGCGGCGTGGCTATGAATACCAGCCTGATGGAGCAGGTGCCGCCGCAATTCATGGGACGTGTCCAGAATACTTTTTATTTCTTTGGCACTTTTCTGCAGGTGGGACTCGGGCTGATGGTGGGTTGGATCGCATCGCGGATCAGCCTGGCGGCTGGGTTTGGAGTGATCGCCGCCGTGTATGCGGTGGCGTTTGGCAGCGCTTGCTGGCCGATTCGGGCTGGGAAGGCTGTGGCGGCGGTTGCGGATTAGCGACCCTGCCGGGGGTGTGAAGCGGACACTCTTGTCCGCTGCTTTTGATCTTGGTCTGATCTGGTTGTGGAATCGAGTGCAAAACCAACGTCAAAGGCAGCGGACAAGAGTGTCCGCTCCACACAAATAAGCTGCTATTCTTTCTTTTTTCCGAAGGAGCTTTCATTCATGTTTGAAGATTTGAAGGGGCGGACTGCGGTTGTTTTCGGAGTGGCGAATAAGCGCTCGATTGCGTGGGCGATTGCGCAAGGACTGCACGCGGCTGGGGCCAACCTTGCCATCACTTATCAGAACGAACGGATGGAGATGGAAGCGAAGGACTTGATCCTGTCGCTGCCGGGCGCGGAAGCGTTCATGTGCGATGTTTCGAAGGACGAAGAAATCACGCAGCTCTTCGAAAAACTAAAAGCCCGCTACGGAAAGCTGCATGCGCTGGTGCATAGTGTGGCTTTTGCTCCGGCGGACGAACTGAAGGGTGATTTCGTCAACACTACGCGAGAGGGCTTTCGCATGGCGCATGACGTCAGCGTGTATTCGCTGATCGCGGTCTGCCGCGCTGCAGCGCCGCTCATGGAAGACGGCGGCAGCGTCATCACCATGACTTACTACGGCGCGGAAAAAGTTGTGCCGCACTACAATGTCATGGGCGTGGCCAAGGCCGCGCTAGAATGCACGGTTCGTTATCTGGCGCAGGACCTGGGGCGAAAGAAGATCCGCGTCAATGCGATTTCAGCGGGGCCGATTAAGACGCTGGCGGCGCGCGGCATCTCCGGCCTGGGAGACATGCTGCGGTCCCATGCCGAGCGCGCGCCCCTGCAACGCAATGTGGAGGTCAGCGAGGTGGGCAGCACCGGGGTGTTTCTCGCTTCCGACGCGAGTTCGGGGATCACGGGCGAGACCATTTACGTGGATTGCGGGTACAACATCATGGGATTCTGAAAAGACCTGATTACGGGATTGATTACTCCCGTTACTGTTTTGACAATTTGTTGACAATGGCCGCGGGAGAACCAGAGGTAAAGTTAGGTTCTATGAAACACTGGCGAATTCTCAGCCTCTTTGCGTGGGTGACGTTGTCGCTGACCCCGTGTTTTGCGCACCACATGGCGGTCGTGGTCAATAAGGATGTCACGGTTCAAAATGTTACGTCCGCACATTTGGCCAGGATTTTCAAAGGGGACGTGAAGAAGTGGCCCGACGGCCGGAATGTGGTGCTGGTGTTGCACGAAAATTCGCCGGACGAGATGGTCACGCTGGAACACCTGAACAAAATGACCGCGGCGGAGGTGAAAGCCCTGCTCGCCACTCACAAATATTCGATTCGCATGGTGGGAACGGATGCGGATGTGATCGATGCGGTGTCGTCCACGTCAGGCGCGATCGGATTTGTTGAAGAACGATCCATTACCGATCGCGTGATTGTAGTCAAAGTGGACGGCAAGTTGCCGATGGAAGCCGGGTATTTGCCGCACTAGTCCCATTCGAGTGTTGCCGTTCCCATTCGTTGAGAAATCAGAGTTTTTTGCGGGACGTTTTTCGGGGCGCGCTAGCAGCCCCACTCCGCCTGCCCAAGCTTGGCAAAATAGCGTCTCGGGTCTTCCGATTCGGTCGGGGTAGAAGCCACTTCCAATATTGCGAGACGGGCTGCTGCCACCATGCGATTCCTTTCTTGCGGCGCTACCTGGTCCCATGACTCGGGCATGGACTGACCCGTGCAGCCAAAATCCGGAGCAAGCGCCTGGTGGTAGTGGTGGAAAAGTTCGGCTAACTGTTCCGCTGAAACTTCTTGAATCGACATCTGAATACCCTTTCTTTGATCGGCCGGTGTTGCTTGCGCGAGCTTACTTCCGATCGTCATCACGCTGTTTGGACAACTGGTTGGGTGTGTTTTCGCCATGTTCTTTTTCCCGGCACAGGGCCACGAAGAATCGAATGTTGAACGCGATGGCCGCCAGGCACAACACCGTTATGACCGTGGTCACCTTTTCGAACCTCTTGGTTGGGGTCCCCCACAGGACGCCCTGCCCGTGCTCAGACTATTCGATACGATGAACCATAAATTTCGAATAAGGCGTCCATAAAGAGTTCGTAAGGCAACTGTAATGTCTTAATTCTCCAGAGTTTATCCGGCCCGCTGTTCCGCTTTTGTCGCCAGGTAATAGTTTTGTAATGTAACCACGATCACGGCGCCGGCACCCTTCCGAGCAATATTGTCGAACTAACTCCTCATGAAAACTACACAAGTAGAAGTCCATCCCAAGGGAAATCACGCTCGCGTTCTGCTCAGTTCGGTCTTCGGGCCGTATGCGCAAGACGACAAATTTGGCAGCCGGTCCATCAATCCGATGGAGCTTTATCACAACCAGGTCACGCGGGCGCAGGGCAGCTTTTCGCTGCGCATGTTCCACCGGTCGTGGGGCATCATGATGATCCAGGAAAATATTTCGGCGCCGTGCAGCGTGCTGGATTTTCCTACCCGCGAAGCTTTCGCCCGGGAATTGACCGCGAACCACTACGACATCGTGGGCATCTCCTCGATCATCGTGAACGTGGGCAAGGTCCGGGAAATGTGCCGCATGGTGCGGGAACTATCTCCGGATTCGGTGATCGTGGTGGGCGGACACGTGGCTGCGATTCCCGGCGTGGACGCGATGATCGATGCCGACCACATCGTGTGCGGAGAGGGAATTTCGTGGATGCGCCGGTACCTGGGTGAAGACGAACACGCGCCAATCCGCCATCCTGCGATAGTTTCGGGGCTGGAGACGCGGATCATGGGAATCCGCCTGCCGGACCGAAAGGGCGCCACGGCCGCCACTATCATCCCATCGGTGGGGTGCCCGATGGGGTGCAATTTCTGTACCACGTCCGCTTTTTTTGGCGGCAAAGGAAAGTTCGTCAATTTCTACGAGACGGGCGACGAATTATTTGAAGTGATGTGCCGGATCGAAGGGGAGCTCCGCGTAAGTTCTTTTTTTGTGATGGACGAAAACTTTCTGCTGCACCGTACGCGGGCCATGCGTTTATTGGAACTGATGAAGCAGGCAGGCAAGAGCTGGGAACTTTCCGTGTTTGCTTCCGCCAATGCGATTCGAAAGTACTCCATGCTCGAACTGGTGGAGCTCGGGATTTCGTGGGTGTGGATGGGATTGGAATCTCCGCGATCAAGCTATAGCAAGCTGCAAGGCGAGGATAGCCGGCAACTCACGCGCGAACTGCGCGAACATGGGATACGAGTGCAGGGCTCAACTATTGTTGGACTCGAGCACCACACGCCCGACAATATTGTCGAGGAAATCGAGGTGGCGGTCGACCACCAGACTGACTTTCACCAGTTCATGCTCTACACACCGGTTCCGGGCACGCCGCTTTACAAGGAAATGGCGGAGCAGGGCCGCTTGCTGCCGGACGTTGATTTTGCGGATGTCCATGGGCAGTACAAATTCAACTTCCGGCACGCCGCAATTTCGCGCGAGGATTCCAAGAGATTTCTGGATTGGGCGTTCTGGCGCGATTTTGAGCAGAATGGCCCCAGTCTTTATCGCATGTGCCAGACCATCCTGCAAGGCTGGCGGCGCTATAAGGACCACCCCGATGCGCGGGTGCGCGAGCGGTTTGGACGCGAAGTGAAGAAGCTGAGCAGCGCTTACAATGTGGCGCTTTGGGTAATGGAGAAGGAATTCAAGAAAGTCAATCGCAATGTGAGTGAGCGCATTCACAAACTGCGCCGCGAAGTCGAGGCCGAATTCCCGGTGGCCGCGCGGCTCACCGCCGCAGCGCTTGGCCCTCTCTTGTTGTGGGCGACGCGCCGGGAGGAGCGGCGGCTGGCGAAAGGACGCACGTACGAGCCCCCAACATTTCTGGAGCGGCGCAATTGGGTTTCGGCTTCGTGAATCGCGGTCACGGCAGCCGAGCTTTGCTCGGCGGGGCGGATGAGTGCGTCCGCCCCTACGTGGGGATTACTGGGCGGCTGGGGCCCCGCCTGTTGTCATCGGCTGTTGCGACGTTGCCACCGGTAAGAGCAGCGGCTCCCCTGGGATGATGATCCATCCGAGCACGTAGGCGATAATACCCGGGAAAATTCCGCACGCCAGGGTGATGAAGAACCACAGGATGCGAACCAGAGAGACGTCGAGATCGAGATATTGCGCCAACCCCGCGCATACGCCTCCGATCTTTCGGTCCGTGCGCGAGCGCATCAGCTTTTTCGGAGTGGGCGGAATCCCCACCACGTTGCCACAATGGGAGCAGAAGCGCCCGTCCTCGGCGATAGCTTTGCCGCAAGCGTTGCAATACATATTCACCTCCCGGTTCATGATACGACGATGGCGGGGGAAAGGTTCCAAGATCGCTATTGGCTGACGCTCTCAGCTAAAGGCTAGAAGCAAATGGCCGAACGCCATCTCATTCGCGGTAGGCATCTTTGATTCTTTTGCGTGCCTTTTCGGCCTCGCTATTTCCGGAATTCACGGCCACTACTGCTTCATATTTCTTCACGGCCAAGTCCCGCTTCTGGAGCTGGTCGTACATCTCGCCCGCTCCCAGATTCGCCTTCTGCAGCAACTCGGGATCGGCACCCGTAACTTCGGTCATCATTTCATAGGCCGCAGCCGCAGCCTCGTATTTTTTCTCGCTGCGCAGCAGGTCGCCCAACCCGAGCGCCGCGATTTCGTAATGTAGATTGCCATATTTCCCCTCGCGGCCGTTCTGCCACACATGGCGGTACTGTGGCTCGGCTTCATCAGTCTTACCGGAGGCGCGCAGCAGGTTCGCCTCCTCCAGGGGGAAAAGATAGTTGCGCGGAAATCGGGGCGCGATTGCGCTTGCAATCTGCAAGGCGTCCGCATAGCGGTGTTCCCTGCGGAGGAAGACCATCAGCACAACGCCGGCATCGACGCTGGTTTCGCCATTGGCGTGGTAGGCATCGTTCAGGTACCGGAGTCCCTTCTCCTTGTCACCGCTCAATCCGACCAGGGCGACGGCCATCCTGACGGCCAGGGAGAGGCTGCCCATCACGTAGTTGTGGGACCCGACCACCAGCTTGGCATCGGTATATTGCGGAGCCAACTCCAGAACACGTTCGTGGTCATGGCGAGCTCCCACTGCGTTGCGCAAGGCGGAGAACCAGGCGCGTTCGACCAGTGCAGTGTACAGCGCGAACTGTCCGCGGGTGACGCCGCGGGCGTAAAGCATGTCTACATTGGCCGGATTGTGCGCCAGTTCGGCGTTCTCCAATTTTTCGGCCTGCTGCACCAGTTGCTTGATGCGCTCCTTTTGCGCGGGATCGGCGGGGCGATGCGCTTGTCCGACGAAAGTGTCGTTGGAGTATTCGCCGGTGTTCATCGCGCCCATGCGATACAACTCGCGCACTAGAATCGCTGAGAGCAGGTGATTGAGGGCAAAGGGATCGTTGGGATGACGCGCCACAATGCGCTCGAAATCCTGAATCGCGGCGTCGTATTCGAGGTTGTAGTAGTGCTCGAAAGCCGACTGGTTCAGGGGATCGGATGGACGGAATTCCGGGGCATGGGCCGGGGATGGCTCCGCCGGATCCAGCGCCAGGCAGAATTGAACGAGAACCAACACGATGATGGCATTGAATGCAGGGCGATGCCGGGACAGGGAGACGAGCACGTTCTTTCAGTTTAACCGATTGGGCGGCGTTTTAGGCCTTGAGGATTAGGCCGGTATTGTTTGGAAAACAGATCCCGCGGGCTGAACAGAATGTTGAAGAACTCCAGATTCAAGACCCGGCCCCTAAAGGGGCGGTTGATTTCGAACTGACGGTATCGCTGAAGCGATACCCTGGTACGAAGCCATCTGGCCGGTGCGAACCAAAGCGGGTACGTCCATAGTCGCGGGCAAATGGTGCAAAATGCAAAATCGGGCGTGGATAGCGTAAATCTTGCCGCCCGGCGTGGCCACCCTCCCCCCTTGGTCGGCGTAAGTGTGCGTCTTTGCAATACCGTCTTTTGGTGATTCGCTTGCGATCTGGAAAGAACACAGAAGAGTTCCTTATGGCAGAAGCAGCCGATCAGGTTCAGCACGACTTTTGGCGGCCACCGGTGCCAGCCTCCCGGGCCATGGGCGGCCCGGAACGAAGCTCGGCTTGCCGCCATTGCGGGACTGAATTCATCGTTAGCTCACTGTACTGTCATGCCTGCGGCGACAAGCGTCCCGACGTCAATGCTGCACGTACCCTTGAGATCCCGGGCCGGACCGAGCTCGCCTTCCTGGCGGAGCGACTAGGACTCACCAAGCCGGCGGTCGTCGCATTTCTGCTCGGCGTCCTCTGCATGCTGGGAGCAGTGTCGATCAGCATATTTTTCAGTGCCAGAACTGCGTTGGACTGGCAGGCAATCCAACTGTGGCGTATCGAGTGGCTGCTGGGGGCGGTCGCCGCCTTCGGTGCTGGCTGCCTGCTTAAGAAATAGCGCGGTTCTCTCCGGCTTTTAATCCCCCTCTAACCTTTTCAACTGCATGGCGCGGGCCGCCGATGCACGGGTTAGACAGTTCCGCGAATTCCCATCTCACGCCATTTGGTTTCGCTTTCGGGCAGAGGTGCGCTCGGTCGCCGGTGTTGGCCCAGCCGGTAAAGATGATGTGGGGGACCCACCCCTTTGCCGAGCATGTGGGCGTTCGCGATGGCGGCGGAGACATAGGCCTTGGCGAGAAGTACCGCCTCAGGCAGCCCTCTCCCATGCGCCAGATGGCAGGCCAATGCGGTCGAGAAGGCACAGCCGGTCCCGTGTGTGGAATTCGAGCGCTGACGATCGGCTTTGAAGACCTCTTCCTCGATGCCTCGAGCAGAAGTAAAGCTCAGCAGGTCGATTGCTTTTTCCAGATGACCCCCTGTGACCACGACATTCGCCGCTCCTAAAGAGTGCAGGCAGATGGCAGCGTTGCGCATCTGGTCGAGATTGGTAACCACCATGCCGGTCAGGGCGCTGGCCTCATCGAGGTTCGGCGTGACCAACTCGGCCAAGGGGATCAGCCGCTCTACCAATAGCCGGGTGCCGGAGGCATCCATTAAATCTGCGCCAGAACTGGACTTCAGAATAGGATCCAGCACCACATGGGGGAGGCGCGCCCGGGCCAGAAAATCTGCGACCGCTTCACCGACTCGTTCATTTCCGAGCATTCCAATGTGGACGGCGTTGACGGTGAGGTCGAGAACCAGTTCCTCCAAGGTCTCGACGATGATTTTCGGGTCGACACCCTGGACCCGGCGCACACCCTGAGTGGACTGCACGGTCAGAGCCGTTATGCAGGCCACGCCATAGCATTCGTGGGCCGCAATGGTCTTGATATCGGCGGTTATGCCCGCTCCCGAGGACGGGTCGAAGCCAGCAATGGTCAATACTACCGGCGGAGTAGCAGACATTCCGCCACTCTAAACCCAAAGCGCAAAAGGGGAAACAGCACTTACGGATACGACTTGGGTTCGACCATTGTGCTTGCGGAGTAGCCGGACTCAACCAACACGGCCAGGCCCTCACCGGACTTGGGCTCGATCTCTCGACTGTCGGTTCACCGGTGGTTTCCCCCAGCGCTCGGGCGTTACTCCCCCGCCAAAGCGAGTTTGCGTGACTTCTGTTAACTAGTCAGTTATTGGACTATAGTGTAAGTTATTGATTGTAGGATGTTTATTAATTGAAATTCGCAAGTGCAACATTCGACAGCAAGTTGCGAGAATCTTGGCGGGACCAATTCGGAGTAGTAACTTTATAGTTAGCATAGGCTGCTGACTGCTTTCAGTAACATACGAACAAAAGCCATAGGATTCATGGTGCTAAGTCATTGATTATTTAACCTTTAGTTAACAACCTAGGTGTTTTTTCTGATTGACACACCGTTGCCCGCCCCGTAGCATCGTCCAATCGTTTGATGAAAGGAGCAATCGACCAAAAAACGACTTTCGACATGGGAGGTAACTGAATGCGACGACGTTTAGCCGAAGGTCTGGCGGTGTTCTTATCGATCGCCAGTCTGGGGGCCGGAGACGCATCCGGGCCAAGCAGCCTGGAAGCCGCCAAGGTCATACAACCGCAGGTCACAGCGACCAGCGGCAAGATAACTAGCAAGACACACAA
>Ga0209040_10002504_pt1 | contig 14379 bp, 13 predicted proteins | sample BogFormECP12_OM3_FD_188240 | JGI IMG/M metagenome (GOLD analysis project Ga0209040, IMG submission 188240) | Bog forest soil microbial communities from Calvert Island, British Columbia, Canada - ECP12_OM3 (SPAdes) (version 2) | ecosystem: Environmental > Aquatic > Freshwater > Wetlands > Bog ...
TGCGGGCCTATAGCTCAGGCGGTTAGAGCGCTTCGCTGATAACGAAGAGGTCGGAGGTTCGAGTCCTCCTAGGCCCACAACCATGTGCCCGTCAAGACGATGTGTGAGACTCGCATTGCCGCTGGCATTGATCGCGGTGCTGGTGGCGGTGGTGCGGTTCCGTCGCGGCGTCGAGGTCTGGCATGTGGCGGCAGTTCACACACCTGGTTATGACGAGGGGCCTTAGCTCAGTTGGTAGAGCACTGCCTTTGCAAGGCAGGGGTCAGGGGTTCGAGTCCCCTAGGCTCCACAAGTAAAAAATGCAGTTCAGGCGCTATCCAGGGTCCGAGCAGCTGATTGAGCCGGACAGATGGCCGTCGCGATCCGACGTCAGGCCGGCGGTCTTTTTCGGGGAGCCATCGAGGGGTAGCGTTTCCGGTTCCACCTCAAGGCAGCCAACGGCGAGATCATCGCCGCCAGTCAGGGCTACGAGACCAGGGCGAGTGCCGAGAAGGGCATTGAGTCGGTCAAGACGAGCGCTCCCGACGCGAAGGTCGTTGACCTGAGCGAACGGGAGGCCGCGCACAACTAGCGCCTATCGGGCCGGCCAGGGTCCCTTAGGGGCGCGGTTGCACGTCCACACTGGGCGGGCGGGGCGACGGTTCCGGGCGCATTGAGCGCCGGACGATGCTGAAGGCAACGGCTCCAGCGGCCAGGGCCGCCGCGGCCCCCGCGATGACCCAGGGCCGCTTACTGCGGCGTTGCTTCTTGCGCGCCTCCTGCAAGGCTTGCGGCAGGTTTGCGACCACTTCCTGCGCCGCCGCCAACTCATCGGCGATCGTTTCCTGGGCAGCAGCGAGCTCCCGGGCGAGTCTGCCTTGCCGGTAACGGCGACGGAGCTCCGACGCGGTCGACTGAGCAGAATGAACACCAAGTCCGACAACGCCCCGTGTGACGTCCACCGGGCCCACCGCCGAATAGGTCAGGCCCCGGTTCAGTCGCTGCCGGGGGGTCAAGCGGGTTCCCGCCTTTGCGCTCATCTGTCGCCTCTCTGTGCCTGTCGCTCGGTGCCTCATCAGCCTGCCATCATTGCGGCGTCTGCGGGCCAATTGTGTGCGTGCTGGTGTGTTTTCGGCGCCCCGGCGGCACCGCAGCGGACCGGGTGTGGACCCGGTGCGGGCGTGCCCGCGGGTAATGGCAGACTCTGATCTCGTGACTAGCAGCCCGATTCAGACCGCCACCGCCACACTGCACACCAACCGCGGCGACATCAAGGTCGCTCTGTTCGGAAACCATGCGCCGAAGACCGTCGCCAATTTCGTTGGCCTGGCGCAGGGCACCAAGGAGTATTCGACCCAAAACGCATCGGGTGGCCCTTCGGGCCCGTTCTATGACGGCGCGGTCTTTCACCGGGTGATCCGGGGCTTCATGATTCAGGGCGGTGATCCGACCGGAACCGGTCGTGGCGGCCCGGGCTACAAGTTCGCCGACGAATTCCACCCCGAACTGCAATTCGACAAGCCTTACCTGCTGGCGATGGCCAATGCAGGCCCGGGTACCAACGGCTCGCAGTTCTTCATCACGGTCGACAAAACCCCGCACTTGAACCGCCGTCATACGATCTTCGGCGAAGTGACCGACCCCGAGTCGCAGCAGGTCGTCGACGCAATCTCAACGACGGCTACCGACGGCAACGACCGGCCGTCCGACCCGGTCGTCATTGAGTCGATCACCATCACCTGAGCCCTCCAAGCCGTCCTGTCGCCTTCGGCTCAAGCGCTCAGCGTTTCCGGCGGCCGGCGTAACCGGCTGCGGTGAGCGCGTCGAGCACCTCCAGTGGCTCGGTTCCGAGGTCCCAGCGGGAGAAGATCACCAAGCCGCCGTTGACCGTTTCGAGCTCGAGCAACCGGACTTTGCGCGCGTAGCGGCGGAACTCCGTGATCCGGATGATCTTGATATCGGAGTGCCGGAATAGCTGCGTCCGGAACCAGCCCTTGAGCACCAGACCGTCGGGGGTGATTGCCAGCTTAGGACGCGCGCGCCACGACGCGCCCGCAAACAAGATCAAACCCAGTGCGGCAATGCCGGTCAGAATGCGGCCCGGCGGATCTGTGACTAGCGTCACACACGCGATAGCCATCGCAACACCGACGATTCCGCAACCAGCGATTCCCGCCGTGCGCGGCCCCCACTCTGTTTGCTGCATGCGCTGCCTAGCCCCTCCCACCACTGCCTATGCAGTTATCCACAAGCGCTATCAACAGTGGGGATAAATCACACGCGTGTGATTGGGTGACCAGAAGGTTGCTAGGTCAGTAACGGATCCACTGCGAGATGAATTCATCACGTCTTCAATGTCTGTTAATGCCAGCGCATTGTGAGCAACAAACCAGTGATCATGAAAGCGAACGCGATGGCATAGTTCCACGGGCCCAGTTGCGCCATCCAGTGAAGCGCCGCCGGGGCCTGGGTTCCGACGGCTGCCAACTGAAACACCATCAACCAGACGAGCCCGATCAGCATCAGACCAATGAACAAGGCGACGAACCACACACTTGACGGTCCGACTTTCACCTTCACCGGTGTGCGGCTCACCGCGGTGACGGTGAAGTCGTTCTTCTTACGGACCTTGGACTTGGGCATGATTTCCTCGGGTTACCTCGGGACTACTCGGGATTGTTCAACAACACGGTGGACGGGGCGGGATGCAACGATAACGATTGCAGCTGCACGCATAGCTTGGTTAAGAGACTAACCCACCTGGCGCCCTGACCAGGAAATGGAGAGCCGATGAATGAGACGCGCCGCTCACCGTGGCGTTTCGGCGTCCCAATGGTGTGCTTGCTGGCCGGGCTGTTGCTGGCCGCGACGCACGGCGTGTCCGGCGGCGCCGAGATCCGCCGCAGTGATGCGCCGCGGCTGGTCGACCTGGTCCGTGCGGCGCAGTCGTCGGTGAGCCGATTGAGCGCCCAACGCGACGCGCTGACCAAGAGGCTTGACTCGGTGCACGGCCGGTCTTCCGATGCCGCACTGGCGGCGATGCTGAGGCGGTCCGCCGAGCTGGCCGGTGAGGCGAGTATGGATCCGGTCCACGGGCCGGGCCTGGTGGTGACCCTGCAGGACGCGCAACGCGACGCCAACGGCCGCTTCCCCCGTGACGCATCCCCCGACGACCTGGTGGTGCACCAGCAAGACATCCAGGCTGTGCTCAACGCATTGTGGAGTGCCGGCACGGAGGCGATCCAAATGCAGGACCAGCGCATCATCGCGACTTCGGTGCCGCGCTGCGTCGGGAACACGTTATTGCTCAACGGGCGTACCTACAGCCCGCCCTACACGATTACCGCGATCGGCAATGCCGCAGCCATGCAGACGGCCCTGGCGTCCGCTCCCCTGGTGACGCTCTACAAGCAGTACGTGGTCCGGTTCGGCCTGGGCTACCGCGAGGAGGTCAAGCCTGATGTGCAGATCGTCGGCTATACGGAGCCGGTCCGGATGCATTTCGCTCAAGCCGCGGGCCCCGTGGGCTACTGAGGCCCAGTGAACCCAATCCCGACCTCGATTGGACGGTAGCCTGACACGATGCGGATCCTGGTCGTCGACAATTACGACAGTTTCGTGTTCAACCTGGTGCAGTACCTCGGACAGCTTGGAGTCCAGGCCGAGGTGTGGCGCAATGATGACGCGCGGCTATCCGACGGGGCCGCCATCTCCGCGGAATTCGACGGTGTCCTGCTCAGCCCGGGCCCGGGCACCCCGGAACGCGCGGGCGCATCGATCAGCCTGGTCCGCGCGTGCGCCGCGGCGAACACCCCGCTGCTGGGGGTCTGCCTGGGACACCAGGCCATCGGTGTCGCATTCGGCGCCACCGTTGACCGCGCCCCTGAGTTGCTGCATGGTAAGACCAGCAGCGTATTTCACACGAATGTTGGTGTCTTGCAAGGGCTTCCGGATCCGTTCACGGCGACCCGATACCACTCGCTGACAATCCTGCCCGAATCGCTGCCCGCGGTCCTGCAGGTCACCGCGCGCACCCGCAGCGGGGTGATCATGGCGGTGCGCCACACCGGCCTGCCGATCCACGGTGTCCAGTTCCACCCAGAGTCGATCCTGACCGAGGGCGGGCATCGGATGTTGGCCAATTGGCTCGCCTATTGCGGGTGGGCACGAGATGACACGCTGGTCCGCCGGCTGGAGAACGAGGTCCTCGCCGCGGTCCGGCCGCACTTTCCGGCTTCGGGAGCCAGCTCAGCTGCGGCTACTGACCGAACTTCAGCGTGATGATCCCGTCCCGGTTGACCCCGACACCGGCGGGCGGGTTCTGATACACCACCCGGTTGTGCTGGGAACCGCCTGCGTCGACGTCGGGGCCCTTGTCCAGCACCCCTGTCCAGCCCAGTGCCCGTAAGCGTGGTTCGGCGTCGGTCCAGAACATGCCGGAAAGGTCGGGCATAAAGAACTGGTTGCCCTTGGACACCTGCAGCTCGATCACCGAGTCCACCGGAACCGTCTGGCCCTTGGGCGGATTGGTGCCGATCACCTCACCCGCCGGGCGGGGGCTGTCCACCGACGACTGACTGAACTTGGTGAAGCCATAGACGGTGAGGTTCTTTTGGGCGACGTCGATGGGCTGGCCCGCGACGTCGGGGACCTGCTTGGTCTCCGGCCCGGAGCCGACGATGATGGTGATGACGTTGGTGATGGCCGACGTCTGGTTGGCGGGCGGGTTGGTCCCGATAACCTTGCCCAGCAGCTCAGGGGTCGACGGGGAGTTTGCCTGCTTGAATTTGGTGAATCCGGCGGCTTTCAGCTTGGTTGCCGCGTCGGCATAGCTCATCGAGGAGACGTCGGGCACTTCGCGTTGTTCGGGTCCGGTGGAGACATTGATGGTGATCACGTCGCCCGCACCCACCGAGGCATTGGCGCCGGGATCGGTGTTGATGACATGGTCTGGCGGGATCGTCGAGTCGGGCCGCTGCTGGGTCCGCGTCTTGAAGCCGCGGTTTTGCAGTGCGGCGATAGCATCGGCGGACACCTGCCCACGCACGTCGGGCACTTGAATGTCACGGGTGTTGCCGCCGAACGTGTTGAACGCGATGACGACGACGACCGTCAGGACCGCCAGCACGGCGACCGCGACAACCCAGCGGCCGACGGAACCACCCCGATCGCGGTCGGTGTCATCTAACTGCTGGCGAGGCAGTGGATCGGTGCGCGGACCCCCGACGTTCGCTGTGGAGGTGAACAGCGAGTTCCGCTCGGCCCCGGTGAGCACCTTGGGTGCCTCGGGCGGCTCACCGTTGTGCACCCGGACCAGGTCGGCGCGCATCTCGGCCGCCGTCTGATAGCGGTTTTCCGGGTTCTTTGCCAATGCCTTGAGAACGACGGCGTCGAGGTCGGCGGAGATGCCCTCATGGCGTTCCGACGGGGGAATCGGGTCTTCGCGGACATGTTGGTAGGCCACCGAGACGGGCGAGTCTCCGGTGAACGGCGGTTCACCGGTGAGGATTTCGTAAAGAACACAGCCCAACGAATAGACGTCCGATCGGGCGTCGACGGGATCGCCGCGGGCCTGCTCGGGGGAAAGGTATTGGGCGGTCCCGATCACGGCCGAGGTCTGAGTGACGCTGCTGCTGTCGGCAATCGCGCGTGCGATGCCGAAGTCCATCACCTTCACCGCGTTGGTCGTGCTGATCATGATGTTCGCCGGCTTGACGTCGCGGTGGATGATGCCGTTCTGATGGCTGAAGTTCAGCGCCTGGCAGGCGTCGGCGATGATCTCGATGGCCCGCCGGGGTGGCAGTGGACCCTCGGTGTGCACGATGTCGCGCAGGGTTACGCCGTCGACGTACTCCATGACGATGTAGGGCAGCGGACCGGCGGGCGTTTCCGCCTCGCCGGTGTCGTACACCGCCACGATGGACGGGTGATTCAGGGCCGCGGCGTTTTGTGCCTCGCGCCGGAAGCGCAGGTAGAAGCTAGGGTCGCGGGCTAGATCCGCGCGCAGCACCTTGACCGCGACGTCGCGGTGTAGTCGGACGTCGCGGGCCAGGTGAACCTCGGACATGCCCCCGAAACCGAGGATGTCACCGAGTTCATACCGGTCGGACAGGTGCTGAGGGGTGGTCATTGCAGTGTCTCGTGTCGGGCTGGCGACGTGCTGCGGTCCGGCGTGAGCGGGACAACTCGAAGTCCAGAATTACCTGCCTCGCCGGGATCCGTCGAATTGAATCGCAGACCCTGCCCGGTCGCGGAGCCGTTGGGGGTCTTGCTGGGGGCCGGTGGGGTCCCGGTGTCTGTGACGGTGGGAGCGGGCGGCGGCGGCGGCTGGTTTTCGCCGCTGTGATTGATGACGATGAGCACCGCGATGACGATCGCCAACGCTCCGAGCACCCCTGCGGCCCAGAGCAGCGCGCGCTGACCGGACGAGAATGTACGCCGCGGAGGCGGCGGGCGCTGCCCTGACGGCCGGGGCCGGCGCGTCGGAGTGGTCCGACCGCCGGCGGCGGCCACGGTCCTGACCTGCGGGCTCGACGGAATGGCGGCCGGGGAGGCCCTGCCGGGAGGCGGTGTCTGGCTCGGCCTCGGGGGACGGCGGCCGGCGCGCACCGCAGCGACCGCGTCGGCGAATGGTCCCCCACTGCGGTAACGCATGCCGGGGTTCTTGACCAGCGTTATCTCGATCAGTTCTCGCACGTTGGGCGGCAGGTCGGCGGGCAGCGGCGGCGGGGGTTCCTTGATGTGCTTCATCGCCACCGTCAGGGCACCGTCACCGGTGAACGGCCGCTTACCCGAAACCACTTCGTACCCAACAACTCCCAGCGAGTAGACATCACTGGATGGGGTCGCGTCGTGACCCAGTGCCTGTTCGGGTGCGATGTATTGGGCGGTGCCCATCACCATGCCGGTCTGGGTCACCGGCGTGGCGTCGACCGCCTTGGCGATGCCGAAGTCGGTGATCTTCACCTGTCCGGTGGGGGTGATCAAGATGTTGCCCGGCTTGACGTCGCGGTGTACCAGGCCGGCGGCATGCGCGATTTGCAGGGCGCGGCCCGTCTGCTCGAGCATGTCCAGCGCATGCCGCAGTGACAGTCGGCCGGTGCGCTTGAGCACCGAATTCAGCGGCTCGCCGTTGACCAGCTCCATCACCAGGTAGGCGGTGCGACCCTCGCCGTCCAGCTGGCTTTCGCCGTAGTCATGGACGCTGGCGATCCCGGGGTGGTTGAGCATGGCGGTGGTCCGCGCCTCCGCACGGAACCGTTCGATGAACTCCGGGTCCTGGGAGAACTCCTGCTTGAGCACCTTGACCGCGACGCGTCGGCCCAGGCGGCTGTCCACCGCCTCCCAGACTTGGCCCATGCCACCGGTGGCGATGAGCCGCTGCAGGCGATATCTGCCAGACAGCGTCACACCAACTCGCGGGCTCATGCTCCTCCCTGCAGTGCGGCCTCGATCACGGCACGCCCGATAGGCGCGGCGAGCGCGCCCCCGGTCGCCGACAGCCGGTCACCGCCGTTCTCCACCAGCACCGCTACCGCAACCCTCGGGGTTTGCGCGGGCGCGAAGGCTATATACCACGCGTGCGGCGGCGTGTGACGCGGGTCGGTGCCGTGCTCTGCGGTACCAGTCTTGGATGCAATCTGCACGCCGGGAATGGCCCCCTTCTGTTGTGCGACCTTCTCGGCGCCGACCATCAGCTCTGTTAGCTTAGCGGCGACCTGCGGCGACACCGCGCGGCGCTGCTGATATGGGGCGGTGGTGCTGATGTTGGACAGGTCCGGCCCCTTGAGGTCGTCGATCAAGTAGGGCTGCATCGTCACCCCGGCGTTGGCGATCGTGGCTGCAACCTCTGCGTTCTCCAGCGGTGTCAGCGCGACATCCTTCTGGCCGATCGCCGACATCCCCAGCGCGGCGGCGTCTGGGATGATCCCGACTGTTGATTCGGCAACCTGCAACGGAATGACGCCCGGGGTGGTGTCCAGGCCGAATGAATGTGCCATGCTGCGCAGGGCGTCGGCGCCGGTGGCGAGGCCCAGTTGGACGAACGCGGTGTTACAGGACAAGGCGAACGCTTGGCTCAGCGGCACCGTCGCGTCACCGTTACCGCATGGAGTGCCGCCGTAGTTCTCCAACATGGCCGTGCTGTTGGGCAGTGGAATTTTTGGTTCCGCGGTCAACTGCTCGTCGGTCGTGGCGCCGGCCTGCAGCGCGGCGGCCGTGGTGATGACCTTGAATGTCGAACCGGGCGGGTAGGTCTCGGAGATAGCCCGGTTGGTCATGGGTGAGTCGGGGTCATCGCGAAGGCGTTGCCAAGCCTGCGCCTGCTCCTCGGGGTTGCGGGACGCCAGCAGGTTGGGGTCGTAGGACGGCGACGACACCATGGCGAGAATCTTGCCGCTGGACGGCTCCAGGGCGACAACGGCTCCCTGGCAGGGCGGGCCGCCGCAGCCCTGCTGCATCGCGTCCCAGCCGGCCTGCTGGACGCGCGGTCTGATCGTGGTGTCGACATTCCCGCCGCGCGGATCGCGACCCGTGAAGAAGTCGGCCAGCCGGCGCCCGAACAGCCGCTCGTCGGATCCGTTCAATACCGGGTCCTCGGCGCGTTCAAGGCCCGTACTGGAATAACGCAGTGAGTAGAAGCCGGTAATCGGCGCGTACACCGCAGGGTTGGGATACACCCGCAGGAAGCGGAAGCGGCTATCGGTGGCCACCGAATAGGCCAGCAGCTGGCCGCTTGCGGTGATTTGCCCGCGCTGACGTGAGTACTCGTCGAGCAGGACTCGCTGGTTGCGGGGGTCGGCACGCAGCCCGTCGGCGGTGAACACCTGCGTATATGTGGCGTTGAGCAAAAGCAGCACGATCAACGCCATCACGGTCACCGAAATCCGGCGGAGAGAGGCGTTCATACCTTCTGGATCACCTCGGTGCCGGCCGCCGCGATCGGTGACGTGTTACGAGGGCGGGTGCGCAAGGGACGTCGGGCGCTGTGCGAGATGCGCGCCAGGATGGCCAGCAGCACGTAGTTCGCCAGCAGCGACGACCCGCCGTAGGACATCCACGGCGTGGTCAAGCCGGTCAACGGAATGAGCCGGGTCACGCCGCCGATCACGATGAACAGCTGGATGGCCAGCGTCGATGCCAGGCCTGCTGCCAGCAGCTTGCCGAAGCTTTCACGCGTCGCGATCGCGGTGCGCAGTCCTCGGACGATGACGATCGTGTAGAGCATCAAGATGCTGGCCAGCCCGACCAACCCGAGTTCTTCACCGAACGCGGCGATGATGAAATCGGTCGACGCCGCCGGCACCGTGTCGGGTTGACCGTTGCCGAGCCCGGTGCCGAAGATGCCGCCGGTAGCAAAGCTGAACATCGACTGGACGAGCTGATAGCCGCTGCCCTCGGGGTCGGCGAATGGGTCCCACCACGACTGCACGCGAACCCGGACGTGGTCGAAAATGAAATACGCCGCAACGCTTCCCGCGGCGAACAGCACCAGGCCAATCACGACCCAGCTGAAGCGCTGAGTGGCGAGATAGACCACCACCAGAAACGACGCGTAGAGCAGCAGCGAAGTACCGAGGTCTTTCTCGAAGACCATCACGCCCACCGAGATCACCCAGGCCGCCAGGAGTGGCGCGAGGTCTCGCAGGCGGGGCAGGTTCATGCCCATCAGATGTTTGCCGACGCTGTTGAACAGGCCGCGTTTGGCGATTAACACCGCTGAGAAGAAAATCAGCAGCAGGATTTTCGAAAACTCGGCGGGCTGAATCGAAAAGCCGGAAAAGCGGATCCAGATCTTGGCGCCGTTCTGCTCGGACAGGGATGCCGGCAGCAGCGCAGGAATCACCAAGAACACCAGACCCGTCAGTCCGCATATATAGCCGTAGCGCGCGAGCTGTCGATGGTCCTTCAAGAAGGTGACCACGAGCGCGAACGCGGCCACCCCGACCAGCGTCCACAGCATCTGCTGGGTCGCACTGGGGTGATGGCGTTTGTTGAGCTCGTTGTTGACAAGGTCGAGCCGGTGGATCATCACCAGGCCAAGTCCGTTGAGCAAGGCCACTATTGGCAGCAGGAGCGGGTCGGTGTAGGGGGCGAACCGCCTAACGACCAGATGCGCACCTGCGAACACAACGAGGAAGGCCAGCCCGTAGCCGGTCAGGTCCCAACGCAAGCCACGCTGCTGATTGGCTTCCACGATGAGCAAGGCGGCCATCGTGATTACGGCGGCGAAGCACAACAGCATCAGCTCGGCGTTGCGCCGAGTAGGCAGCGGAGGTGTCACCGCGACCGGCGGCTGAAGCTTTGTTGTCATGCCACCGCCCGGCAGTGCGGAATTGCAGGCTCCGCCTGAGGGGTTGTGGCGGGCGGGGTGGCCGCCGGCGGTGCCGGCGAGGTAGTTGCGGGGCCGTGGGTGGGGCCGGGTGAGGCGGCGCTGGAAGAGGTGGTGGCCGGTGGCGCGGTGGAGGCTGGCGATGCTGTGACGCTTGACGCTGGTGTCCCGCTCGTGGGCGCTGTGGTCGATGGCCCGGGTGGGGATGTGGCGCGGGGTGGCGGACAGTTCAGCAGGGAGTCCGCCAACAATTTCCGTAGCTGCGATTCGGCCTGATCCAGGGTGCCTCCCGGAAGCCCGGCCTGAACCTGCACCTTTCCGACAGGGCTCAGATCCTGCAGCGTCATCGGTTGGCAATCGAGGTGACCCCCGGACTGGCCGTAGCTGATCAGGGATAGCTCGTTGCGGGCGTTGACGCAGGCCACCAAATAGGGCTCATGCAGGGATATGCCCAGCAGCGAGCCCTGAATTCCCCGCACGATGGACACCATGCCGTTGTATTCGGCGACATAGTAGTTATTCCTGATAATCCACCGGCCGATGGCCAGGCCCGCCAGCACCAGCAGGACCACCACGGCGATAACGAAGGTCATCCGGCGTCGCGACCACCGCGATCGACTGACTGCATCGACTTGCGGCGGAAGGCGTTTGGCTACCTCCTTGCGTGGGTTAATAGCCGAGGCGCGGCCGGCGGCGGTGTTGGGCAGGGTCAGTTGCTGGTCGTCTTCACCTGACACCGCGCCGGCGAGAATCGGTTGGGTCTGGCCGTAGTCGTAATCCACGACGTCGGCGACGACGACCGTCACGTTGTCGGGGCCGCCGCCGCGCAGCGCCAATTCAATGAGACGGTAGGCACTTTCGGCAACGTCGGGGATCTGCAGGGCCTCGAGGATGGTTTCGTCGCTCACCGGGTCGGACAGCCCGTCCGAGCAGAGCAGGTAACGATCACCGGCGCGCGCTTCTCGCATGGTCAAGGTGGGCTCGACTTCGTGGCCGGTCAACGCTCGCATGATCAGTGAGCGCTGCGGGTGGCTGTGCGCCTCCTCCGCGGTGATCCGGCCCTCGTCGACCAAGGTCTGGACAAAGGTGTCGTCCTTGGTGATCTGGGTGAGCTCGCCGTCGCGCAACAGGTAGCCGCGGGAGTCACCGATGTGCACAAGCCCGAGCTGATTGCCCGCGAACAAGATTGCGGTGAGCGTGGTTCCCATGCCCTCGAGGTCGGGCTCCATCTCGACCTGCGCGGCAATGGCGGAGTTGCCGGCGCGTACCGCGGCGTCGAGCTTGCCCAGCAGATCGCCACCGGGCTCATCGTCATCGAGATGGGCCAATGCGGCGATTACCAGCTGCGACGCCACCTCGCCGGCCGCGTGGCCGCCCATCCCGTCGGCCAGAGCCAGTAGCCGTGCGCCGGCATAAACCGAGTCTTCGTTGTTGGCACGTACCAGGCCGCGATCGCTGCGGGCCGCATACCGCAGGACTAGGGTCACGGGCGCAACTCAATTGCCGTTTTGCCGATCCGAACCGGCGTTCCAACTGGAACTCGTGCCGCAGTCGTCACCTTCGCCCTGTCAAGGTAAGTGCCGTTGGTCGATCCTAGATCCTCGACGTACCATTCCGAGCCGCGCTGAGATAGCCGGGCGTGCCGCGTCGAGGCGTAGTCATCGGTCAGCACCAGGGTGGAGTCGTCAGCGCGCCCAATCAACACCGGCTGCCCGCTGAGGGTGATGCGGGCGCCGGTCAACGACCCCTCGGTCACCACCAGGTAGCGGGCAGCGTGCCGACGCTGACGCGACGGCAGCAGTGTGCCACGCAGCGCCAAACCGCGGCGCACCATGACAGCGCCGGTCGGCGCGTAGATATCGGTCTTCAAGATCCGCAGCACCGACCAGATAAATACCCATAGCAGCATTAAAAATCCGGCTCGCGTCAGTTGCAGTACTAGTCCCTGCATCTGGCGTCCTTTCCGTCCTGGCGCCCTGGCCCTCGCACCCGTGCACCGAGCCCGTCAGCAACGTCACGATAGCTTGGACGGTGGTCGATGCGGGCGAAGCACGGCAGCTTGAGCCCATCTGGGTTCAGTGAATCCGGACGATGATCTCCGAGTGGCCCAAACGGATCACGTCGCCATCGGCCAACTGCCACTCCTGTACCGGGGCGTTGTTAACGGTGGTGCCGTTAGTGGAGTTGAGGTCGGAAAGGAGCGCGACTTGTCCATCCCAGCGGATCTCCAGATGACGGCGCGACACCCCGGTGTCAGGCAACCGGAACTGAGCGTCCTGGCCGCGACCCACGATGTTGGAGCCTTCACGCAACTGGTAGGTCCGGCCGCTGCCATCGTCGAGCTGCAGGGTCACCGCAGCTCCCGCGGGCCCATAGCCGCCCTGTGCGTAACCGCCGTAGCCGCCGCCCTGACCGTAGTCAGGAGCGGCTGACTGGCCCTCGGACTGTCCCCAGTCGTACTCGCGGCCTGCAGGCTCGGCGTACCCACCGCCGGCGGGAGGGCCGTACCCCCCGGGCTGAACGCTTTCGGCGTACTGGGTGTAGTCGCCTGATTCGTAGTCCTGCCGGCCGTATCCCTGGCCACCCTGCTGGTATCCCTGGTCGTACCCGCCCCCCTGCTCGGGGTAAGCCGGCCGTTGTTCAGGTGGTGCCGCCGGGGCTGGGGAGCCGTAAGCACCCTCGTCCTGGCGAGCCGGTCCGCGACCGTAGTCGCCGTACCCGGCGACGCCCTGCTGCCCGCCGCCGGGTGGGCCGTAGCCGCCGCCCGGGCGGTAACCCTGGTCGTAGCCCTGGCCGCCATATCCGGCGGGAGGCGGGGGACGCTGCTCATAGGACGGCGGCGGATAGCCCCCTTGCCCCTGGTCCGGATAGCCCCCTTGCCCCTGGTCGGGGTAGCCGCCTTGGTCTTGGTACCCGCGCTGGTCCGGGTAGCCGCCTTGATCTTGGTACCCGCGCTGGTCGGGGTAGCCACCTTTGTCTTGGTACCCGCGCTGGTCGGGGTAGCCGCCCTGCTCGGGGTAGCCGCCTTGCTCGGGATGGCGGGGCGGGGGGTATCCGTGTTGGGGCGGGTAACCGCCTTGTTCCGGTTGGGGCGGGTAACCGCCTTGTTCGGGTGGATATCCACTCCGGGGGTCCTGGCCGCCCTGCGGATCCGGGCCACCGCGCGGGTCGTCTTGCGGACGCCGGTAGCGGTCGTCGTAATATTCGTCGCCGGGCTGCCCTTGCCCCTGACCGCGGTAGCTCGAATTGTCAGTCATTGGTGGTACTCCTGGTTCTGCGCCGAACGCGTTATTTGATTGTGGCCGGGAGGGATCGTTGACCGTCGGGCGGGGCTCGACATCGGGGTTGACAGCACCGCGGGCGCGGAACTGGCCGGTATGCAGGTTCGACGACTGCTCGAACCGCACGACCACATCACCATACGTTTGCCACCCCTGTTCATAGATATAGTCAACCAAGTGCCTAGCGAAAGCTCCCGACGTGAGATCCGGATCGGCGCCCAACTTCTCAAAGTCGTGCATACCGAGGGTAATGATGTATTCGTTCGGTGCCAAAAGGCGATTTCCCTGGAGTTCCCGGACGCCGTCGGCCGCTTCGCGGCGCAATAAGGCTTCGACCTCCTGCGGCACGATTGATCCCCCGAACATCCGCGCAAACGCGTCACCGACGGTCGACTCAAGCTTGCGCTCGATACGCTGAACGAGCCCTTTTTGGCTACCCACCGCTCAGCGCTCGCCCGCATTTGTCGTGGCATATCGCCGACGCAAGGCAAACGACTCGCCCGCGTGTCGTATCACTCAAGCATGGTATCGGGACACCGCGACGCTGCGGCACCGTGAGAATTCTGAGAATCGCATCAGTGCAGCTCAGAATCGTTTTGCGTCGAATGCCCAGACGCCGGAACGCGTGCTGGGCCCTCCGAAACGGTTGGGGCCCGCGACTACTACAGTGGTATGGTCCTTCGGTTGTTTCGGGCGAGTGGCGGAATGGCAGACGCGCTGGCTTCAGGTGCCAGTGTCCTTCGGGACGTGGGGGTTCAAGTCCCCCTTCGCCCACCAACATAACTGCAG
>Ga0209040_10002506_pt1 | contig 14366 bp, 15 predicted proteins | sample BogFormECP12_OM3_FD_188240 | JGI IMG/M metagenome (GOLD analysis project Ga0209040, IMG submission 188240) | Bog forest soil microbial communities from Calvert Island, British Columbia, Canada - ECP12_OM3 (SPAdes) (version 2) | ecosystem: Environmental > Aquatic > Freshwater > Wetlands > Bog ...
GGCTCCTCAACAGGCCATCCCGGCCCGCATCGTCGCCGAACGGTTCACTTGTCCGGCTCCTCAACAGGCCATCCCGGCCCGCATCGTCGCCGAACGGTTGTGCTGTATTACTTATCGTCGCTGAACACCGGCGGCCGTTTCTCGGCACGCGCGGCAACCGCCTCTTCGAAGTTTGTGGTGAGCAGACGAACGAAGAGCTGCCCGAGGCCTTCGGCCTGCATGTGCCCCTCCAGGCTAGCGGCGTCCAGTCCACTCCACAGTGTGCGCTTGGTCAACTCGATTCCCGGCCGCGAGAACCCAGCGATGCGTTCAGCCATCGCATAGCACGTCTCCAACAACTGGTCGTCCGGCACCTGGCGCGACACCAGCCCGATCCGCTCGGCTTCCTCGGCGTCGATGTCGCGACCGGTCAGCATGATCTCGAACGCCCGCGACGAGCCGATAGCCCGGGGCAACAGATAGCTGAGCCCCAGCTCACTGGCGGTGAGCCCGTTGTTGATACCTGCGGCCCGGAAATAAGCTCCGCTCGACGCGACGCGAATATCGGCGGCCAGCGCCAGGCACAACCCGCCACCGATCGCTGCACCGTTGACCGCGGCGATCACCGGTTGGTGCAGCCGTCGTAGCGCCAGAATGACGTCGTCGAGAATCTGCATCGAGCGCAGCGCGTAGGTGGGCCGGGTCAGACCTTGGACATGCGGCACCTCCCCGGCCGACTTGTGGTCGGCGCCCGAGGAGAAACCCCGGCCCGCCCCGGTCAGGACAACCACCCGCACCGAGTTGTCGTAGGTGATGCTCTCCAGAGCCGCCTTGAGCGGCACCATGACGTCGAACGCCATGGAATTCATCCGCTCCGGCCGGTTGAGGGTGATCAGCGCTATCTGCGGCCGCGGATGTTCAACGAGGATCATGCTCACCGTTGAACGGTAACCCGGCGCCTGACGACGATGCGGGCCGCAGGGCGGCCAGCTGAGGAGTCAGGCAACCACAGCGAGCCTGACGATCAGGCCTGGTCGCGGTCCTGCTCAGCGATCGCGGCGTCGACGTCGAAATTCTTGACCTGCTGCACCAGATCCTCCAGCGCGGCTGCCGGCAAAGCGCCGGGCTGGTTGAACACCAACTTCCCCTTCTTGAAGGCCATCAGCGTGGGGATGGACCGGATGTTGGCGGCGGCCGCCAGGCCCTGTTCGGCTTCGGTGTCGACTTTGGCGTAAACGATGTCGGGGTTCTTCTCCGCCGACGCGGCAAACGTGGGGGCGAACTGGCGGCACGGGCCACACCAGGATGCCCAGAAGTCGACGAGCACGATGTCGTTGCCGTTGATGGTTTCGTTGAACTCTTCGGCAGTGAGGTCTTTGGTAGTCACGCCCGGCTTAACGCCGCGAACTGCCGCTGTGTTCCCAGCGTTCCTCGGCGTTCGTCCGGGTCTCTAGGTCAGGTGGTCGTAGTCGCCGCGGACCCAGGCGGCGTGGCGGTCGGCCGATCGCTGGACCGCCACGTGTCCGTCGGTGTCGATGGAATTCGTGAACAGGCCATAAATGCGGTCGAAGTTCAGCGCCGCCAGGGTGCCGGCCATGCGCTGCACAACCGTAGCCGACAGCGGAAGGCGGTTGGGGTAGCTACGCAAGAACGCAACGGTGCGGCGGTCCGCGTTGGGAAAAATGGTGTCGCCGGCCAGCAATACGCCGCGCCCGCCGGCGCCCTCGGTCCAGCAGGCGACTGCGCTGCCCGGAAAATGTCCGCCGACCCGGACCACGGATAACGACGGGCTCAGCCGCAAGGTGTCCGACCACTGCTGGATCACCGGGTCGCGACGCATCACCCATTCGGCATCCGCGGCGTTCACATACACCGGGACGCCACCCAGTCGGTGACTCCACTCGACTTGTGCGCCATACATGTGCGGATGGCTGGCCACAATGGCGATCACCGGCCCGCGTTCTGTCACTGCGGCCACGGCGTTGTCGTCGACGAAGCCGGACGGGTCCCACAACACGTTGCCGGCATCGGTGCACACCAGCTTTCCCAGCTGTCCGATTCCGAACGGCGGCGAACTGCCGATCGCCACCAGTCCGTCCTCAACGACCGAGACCTGCGACCGCATCCCTTCGGCGACCAGCTGCTCCAGTGTTGCCCACTGCTGACCCTCGAGTGGCACCCACTGCCGGTCGTCAGCACAAATCGCGCACACGCTCGGCGCGGTGCTGTGCTCGACACCACAAGTTCTGCATAACCAAAACATCGCACAACTCTATTCGGCGGCGCCCCAGCACGACCCACTCGGGCGCCGAGGCACGCCGTACTGTGAGATCCACCGCTCCGGCGGGTATTCGCTGGCATGGGCGACGCGCGCGATCGGAGAAAGAGAAAAGTTCATGTCTGCCACCCGGCTTAGGCCCGGCCTGACCCGGCTGGCAATGCTTGCGATCATCGGGGCCATCGCATTGTCGATCGCCGCATGCAGCACATCGAATAATCAGAACACCGGAAAGCCCAGCACATCAGTTAGCCCGACGAGCACGGCGCCTAAGCCGCCGCCGCCAGCACCCCCAATGGCCACCGTCGAGGGTCTGGTCAGATCCGTATCGGGCACCACGATCCAGCTCGCGCAGCGAGACAGGACCGCGGCCACGGTGGACTTCACCCCGACGACAATGGTCACCGAGCTCACCTCGGCTCAGCTGAGCGACGTCACCCCCGGCAGTTGCGTAGAAGTGGAGGCCGGCCCGGAGACCGGGCCTGCCGGTGGTGCGATCACCGCGCAATCGGTGATAGTCAGCCCGGCCGAAGGCGGCAAGTGCCCGCCGCCGCAGGAACCCGCGTCAGCTTCGCCCAGCCCACCATCTGCTGCCCCTTCGCCTGGTGGGCCGACCGAGGGCCGGGGCGTTTACGGCACGGTCGCCTCCGTCACGGGTAACACCATCGCGGTCACCGGCACCGATCCCACGGGCAAGACCAGGCATACCAACATGACCGTCACCAACACGACCACCTACACCAAACACGCGGTTACGAACACTCAAGCGATCCAACAGGGTAAGTGCATGGCGGCCCAGGGAACAAACACCGGCGGCGTGCTCCAAGCGGTGACCATCGACCTCGAACCGTGCCCGCCGATGGGCCGCGCACACCACCATTTCCACCTCCCCCACCTCCCCCATCTCCGCCACCACTAGAAGCCGACGAGCGACCAATTTCTTTGGTCGATAAAGCGTCTTCTCGATATGTCGAGTGACCGATGGCGCCAGGAATGGTCGCCCGGTCCCAAAGACATGAGCGGCCCAGTTAGCCCGACATCATCTGGCGCACAAAGCTACTCATCGTTATGCGAGCTCGCTGACCTGGGACCCTACGGTTGCGTTGCCGTAGGTTACGCCTCCGTCGCCGTAGCTTACGGTTGCGTACCCATTCCGGCCTCGGACACACTGCGTCCAAGTTCACCTGGGGTCAGATAAGAGGAGCAAAACCGGTGGGGCACTACATCGCTAACCTGCGCGACGTCGAGTTCAATCTGTTCAAGGTCTTGAAGATCGGCACCGTCCTCGGCTCGGGACGCTATCGCGACCTCGACGTCGACACGGTCCACACGATGCTCGACGAAGTCGCTCGCTTGGCTGAGGGCCCCATCGCCGAGTCGTTCGCCGAAGCGGACCGCAACCCACCGGTTTTCGAGCCGGACCGTCACACCATCTCGGTCCCGGCCGAGTTGGCCAAGTCGGTGCAGGCGGTCAAAGACGCCGAGTGGTGGCGCATCGGTCTTGCCGAAGAAATCGGCGGCGTGTCCGCACCGGGCCCAGTGACGTGGGCTATCAACGAGATGCTGCACTGCGCCAATCCGGCTGCCGCCTTTTTCTACAGCATCGGCCCGGCGATGGCCAACGCGCTCTACATCGAGGGCACCGAACAGCAGAAGCAGTGGGCGGCGACGGCCCTGGAACGAGGTTGGGCGGCCACCATGGTGTTGACCGAGGCCGACGCCGGCTCCGATGTGGGCGCAGGGCGAAACCAAGGCCATCGCGCAACCGGACGGCAGCTGGCACATCGAGGGCGTCAAGCGGTTCATCTCCGGTGGCGATGTGGGCGATACCGCCGAGAACATCTTCCATCTGGTGCTGGCCCGGCCCGAGGGCGCCCGTCCGGGCACCAAAGGTCTGAGCCTGTTCTACGTACCCAAGTATCTGTTCGACCCGAAGACATTAGAACTCGGCTCCCGCAATGGGGTTTTCGTCACCGGGCTGGAACACAAGGTGGGCTTGAAAGCCTCCCCGACCTGCGAGTCGACCTTCGGCGCCCACGGACTGCCCGCGGTTGGCTACCTGGTCGGCGACGTGCACAACGGGATCGCGCAGATGTTCACCGTCATCGAGCACGCACGCATGACAGTCGGCGTCAAGGCTGCCGGCACGCTGTCCACCGGCTATCTCAACGCGCTGGCATTCGCCACGCAGCGGGTACAGGGCACCGATCTGACCCAGATGACCGACAAAACCGCGCCGCGGGTCACGATCATGCACCATCCGGACGTACGCCGCAGCCTGATCACGCAGAAGGCCTACGCCGAAGGCTTGCGAGCACTCTACCTCTATGCCGCGGCACACCAGGACGAGACTGTTGCACAACACGTTTCAGGTATGGACGCCGAAATGGCGCACCGTCTTAACGATCTGCTGCTCCCGGTGGTCAAGGGGGTGAGCTCGGAACGGGCTTACGACATCCTGACCGAGTCGCTGCAGACGCTCGGCGGGTCGGGCTTTTTGACCGATTACCCCATCGAGCAGTACATCCGTGACGCCAAGATCGATTCCCTCTACGAGGGCACCACCGCCATCCAGGCGCTGGATTTCTTTTTCCGCAAGATCATCCGCGACCGCGGCCAGGCCCTCGAGCATGTGGCGTCGCTGATCAGCCACACCATCGAAAACTGCGATGAGACGTTGCGGCAGCATGCCGAGCTGCTGCGTACCGCGCTCGACGACGTCAAAGCGATGACAGCCACCCTGACCGGATACCTGATGGCCGCCGCGGAAAACCCAACGGAGATATACAAAGTCGGGCTCGCATCGGTGCGATTCCTACTCGCCGTTGGCGACCTGCTGATCGCTTGGCGGCTATTGGCACAAGCCGACGTCGCGCACGCTGCCCTGGCCACCGCACCGGCGAACGACGAAGTGTTCTATCAGGGCAAGATCGCCACCGCGCGATTCTTCGCTAAGAACATGCTTCCGAACCTCACCGCATTGCGCGGCATCATCGCGGCCATCGACGACGAGATCATGGCGCTTCCCGAAGCGGCGTTCTAGCGACGATTCGCGGCGGCTGCCCGAATACACAGCTGGCTCATAATCGGCCGCCAGCCAAGACTCAGCTGCGCCACTAATCGTGAGAACCGTGGTTTGGCCGGCCGCGCACAGCGGCCGACGATCTGAAAGGACCTCGATGTCTGTCACTTCCTCGCCCGCGCGGCTCACCCGATTGGCGATCCTCACGCTCACCGGCGCAACCGCACTGTCGGTCGCCGCATGCGGTGCGTCGAACAATTCGAAGCCCGCTCCGTCGGCAAGTCCGACAAGCTCAGCTGCGACGCCCTCATCGTCATCAGCATCCGCGAACGGTAAGAGCTGGGTCAGCGGGATGATCGCTTCGGCCTCGGGCGGCGCAATCCAGGTCACCCAGCAGACCGGAAGTGCCACCGTCGACTTCACGCCGTCCACGAAGATCACTCAGGTCACTCCCGGTCAGCTGACGGATGTCACCGCCGGCAGTTGCGTCGTTGTGCTTCCTAGCCGTGAGAGCGCGGACACCGGCGGCACGATCACCGCACAATTCGTGCGGGTCAGCCCGGCCGTCGACGCCCAGTGCCCCGAGCCCAAACATCCGGCAGGCACGCCGCACTCGGGCGGACCGGCAGGGCATCGGCCAGTGCGGGGCACGGTTGCCTCCGTTGCGGGTAACACCATCACCGTGACCGACGCCGAGGCCGGCGGCAGCACGTCGCAGACCAGCGTGACCCTCACCGACACGACCAAATACACCAAGCAGTCAGCCACCGACGCGAAAGCGCTGACCCAAGGTCAGTGTATCGCCGCGCGCGGGACCAAAGACGACAGCGGCACCCTGCAGGCTACGGCCATCAACGTTCAATCAGCTGACAACGGCACCTGCCCGCAGCCCGGCGGAAGAAGGCACCAGCACTAGGGCGGTTATTTCTTGCCGCGCCAGCCACGTTCGAACGGCAGCCGCCACGCTCGCGGGGCAATCAACGGATGGACCGCGTTGGGACCCCATGAATCGAGGTCGTAGCTGCGTACCGGCGGCGGATCCTCGAGCAACGGGGCCGAGACCTCCCAGAGCCGCTCGATACCCTCCGCCGTGTTGTACAGCGTCCGGTCGCCGCGCATCGCGTCAAGGATCAGACGCTCGTAGGCCTCGAGCACATCGCCGGCATGGCCGGAATCTTCCATGGTGAACTGCAGGCTGAGCTTGTCCAGCTTCATTCCCGGTCCAGGCCGCTTGCCGTAAAACGACAGCGACATCTTTGACACATCGGCAAGATCGAAGGTCAGGTGATCCGGACCCTTTTGTCCCACACCAGATCCGGGCGGAAACATGCTCCTCGGCGGCTCGTGGAATGCGATGGAGATGATGCGCTGTCCCTCAGCGAGGCCCTTGCCGGTGCGCAGAAAGAACGGGACACCCGCCCAGCGCCAGTTGTCGATCTCGCATTTGAGCGCGACGAACGTCTCGGTATCCGATTCCGCAGACACCCCAGGCTCGTCGCGGTAACCCCGGTATTGCCCGCGCACCACCCCGTTTGGATCAAGCGGGCGCATCGAGCGGAATACCTTGTTTTTCTCGTCGCTGATCGCCTCTGAAGCCAGCTCGGTGGGCGGTTCCATCGCGACGAACGCCAGAATCTGGAACAAGTGGGTGACCACCATGTCCCTGAACGCCCCGACGGCATCGTAAAACTGCGCGCGGCTCTCACATGTGAGCCGCTCCGGCACGTCAATCTGAATGTGGTCGATGAACTGTCGATTCCAAATCGGCTCGAACAACCCGTTAGCGAACCGGAATGCGAGGATGTTCTGCGCGGCCTCTTTACCCAGGAAGTGATCGATGCGGAAGATCTGTTCTTCCTCGAATCGCTCGTGAATCGCCTTGTTCAGTGCCCGCGCGCTGGCCAGATCGACCCCGAACGGTTTCTCCATGACGACCCGGGAGTTCTGCACCAAGTCCGCCTTGTACAGCGTGTCCATGACGTGCATCACCGCCGCCGGCGGGATGCTCAAGTAATGCAACAGACTGGCATCGCCACCTAGCGCCGCGACCTGCTCCGCCACGGCACTGGCCAGCGCTTCCGGGCCGGCCTGCGTTGGCACAAAGGTGAGGTTGGCGGTGAACTGGTCGATTTGCTCATCGGAAATGTGATGGTGGGAGAACTCTTTGCAGGCCTTGTGCGCGAGCTTGCGGAAGGTCTCGTTGTCGATTTCATCGAGCGACGCGCCGATGATGCGGATCTCGGGAGCCAGCTTGGAGCAGGAAAGGTGCAGCAGGCCGGGCAGCAGCTTTCGGCGCGCTAAATCGCCTGTCGCGCCGAACATCACCACCACATGGGGCTCCGCGCCGGCGCCCTTGTTCTTGACCGCGCGGGACACGTCAGCATCGCTCACACCGATGATCGTAGCCAGGCCTGGTCCGACCGCAACCTCGCGGAGGCGGTCATGACCTGACTGGCTCGGCGAGGTTAGACGGTAAAACCGAGGGCCCGTAGCTGATCACGACCGTCGTCAGTGATCTTGTCCGGGCCCCAGGGCGGGTTCCACACCCAGTTGATGCGCAGCTCGTCGACCAGACCGGCGCCGACCAGTGCGCTACGCGACTGATCTTCGATGACGTCGGTCAACGGGCAGGCCGGCGACGTCAATGTCATGTCGATCAGCGCGACAGTCCCCTCGTCGCCCTCCTCGAGATTGAGGCCGTAGACCAGTCCCAGGTCGACTACGTTGATACCCAATTCGGGGTCGACGACATCGCGCATCGCCTCTTCAACGTCGGCGAGCAACTCGTTATCCGGTGCGGAAGTTTCGCTCATCCTTAACCTCCTCGACATCTTCAGTCGCTTGCAACAGCGCGTCTTTGAACGCCATCCAGCCGAGCAGCGCGCACTTGACCCGGGCCGGATACTTGGCGACGCCCGCGAACGCGATGCCATCGCCCAACACATCCTCGTCACCGGCCACGGTTCCGCGAGAAGACACCATCTCGGTGAACGCGGTGACCGTCTTCAACGCCTGCCCGACGCTTTGTCCGATCACCTGCTCGGTCAGCACCGACGTGGCCGCCTGACTGATCGAACAGCCCTGGCCGTCGTAAGAGACGTCCGCGATGTGCTCACCGTCGTCCGACAGCTCCACCCGCAGCGTGACCTCGTCGCCGCAAATCGGGTTGACGTGGTGCACCTGCGCGCGGAACGGCTCCCGCAGCCCGCGGTGCTGCGGGTGCTTGTAGTGATCCAGGATCACGTCTTGGTAGATCTGCTCGAGGCGCACCGCGACTCACGCTCCGCCGAAGAAATCGATGGCATGGCGCACGCCGGCCACCAGCCGGTCGACCTCCTCGTGGGTGCTGTAGACCGCGAACGATGCGCGCGCGGTTGCGGCAAGGCCGAATCGGCGGTGCAGCGGCAATGCGCAGTGATGCCCGACCCGCACGGCGACACCGTCGTCGTCGAGCACCTGACCGACGTCGTGGGCGTGCACGCCGTCGACGATGAAAGACACTGGCGAGCCGCGGTTCTCCATCGACGTCGGCCCGATCACCCGCACTCCGTCGATAGCGGACAGGCCATCGATCGCGGCGGCCACCAATTGGCATTCGTGCGCTTCGACGGCGTCCATGCCGATGGCGCCGAGGTAGCGCGCGGCCGCACCCAGACCGACCACCTGGGAGGTCATCGGGGTGCCTGCCTCGAACCGTTGCGGCGGCTGCGCGTAGGTGGTGGCCTCCATCGTGACCGTCTCGATCATCGACCCGCCGGTGAGGAAGGGCGGCATCGACGATAACAGCTCACGCCGTCCGTAGAGAATGCCGATCCCGTTGGGGCCCAGCATCTTATGTCCTGAGAAGGCGGCGAAGTCGACGCCGAGCGCATGCAAGTCGACCGGCTGGTGCGGCACCGACTGGCAGGCGTCCAGCACTGTCAACGCGCCCACCGCGTTAGCCCGGGCGACCAATTCGGCCACCGGGGCAACCGCTCCGGTCACATTCGAATGATGGCTGAACGCGACGACCTTGACACGCTCGTCGAGCCGCAACGAATCAAGATCGATACGCCCCGTGTCGGTTACGCCGTACCAGCGCAGCGTGGCGCCGGTGCGCCGGGCCAGTTCCTGCCATGGGATCAGGTTGGCGTGGTGCTCGAGCTCGGTGGTGACGATGACATCGCCCGGGCCGATGGCACGCTCAAACCGGTTGTCCCCCAGCACATAGGACACCAGGTTCAGCGATTCGGTGGCGTTCTTGGTGAACACCAGTTCGTCGGTGTCAGCGCCGACGAACGCGGCGATGTCGGCCCGGCCCTGCTCGTAGGCATCGGTGGACTCCTCCATCAGCTGGTGCGCGCCTCGGTGCACCGCGCCGTTGGAGGTGGTGAGGAATTCGCGTTCGGCGTCGAGGACCTGCACCGGCCGCTGCGACGTGGCGCCGGAATCCAGGTACGCCAGTTGATTTCCGCCCCGCATGACACGGCTTAGGATTGGGAAATCGGCCCGGATCGCGGCGAGGTCCGGCACCGTGGGGCGACTCACCGAGACCGTCATGTCGGGCCCGGAGTGGCCGCCGTCGGCGTGAAACGCACGTAACCGTTCTCTTCGAGTTCGTCGGCCAGTTCCGGACCGCCCGATTCGATGATCCGGCCACCGACGAACACATGCACGAATTCCGGATGGATGTAACGCAGGATCCGGGTGTAGTGCGTGATCAGCAGGATGCCGCCGTGCTCAGATTCGGCGTAACGGTTGACGCCCTCGCTGACCACCCGCAGCGCGTCGACGTCCAGGCCGGAGTCGGTCTCGTCGAGAATCGCGATCTTGGGCTTCAGCAACCCCAGCTGCAGGATCTCGTGGCGTTTCTTCTCACCGCCGGAAAAGCCCTCGTTGACGCTGCGTTCGGCGAAAGCCGGGTCGATGTCGAGGGCATCCATCGCGGCCTTGACCTCTTTGACCCAGTGCCGCAGCTTGGGCGCCTCGCCGCGGACGGCGGTAGCGGCCGAGCGCAGGAAATTCGACGTCGACACGCCCGGCACCTCGATGGGGTACTGCATCGCCAAAAACAGCCCGGCCCGGGCGCGCTCATCGACGCTCATGTCCAGGACGTTTTCGCCGTCGAGCGTGATGGAGCCCGAGGTCACCCGATACTTGGGGTGCCCGGCAATCGCATAGGACAGCGTGGACTTGCCGGATCCGTTGGGGCCCATCAGAGCGTGCGTCTCGCCGGAGCGCACCGTTAGGTCGACGCCGGTGAGAATGGCGATCTCGTCGACATCGTTGGGCGCGCTAACGCTGACGTGCAGGTCTTTGATGTCCAAAGTGGTCATGAGGCGGTAATTCTCGATTCCGTGATGGCCAGTTCGTGCTCGATGGCTCTGGTGAGGCGCTCCCGCACCTCAGGAACCGCGATCTTGGCGATAATCTCTCCGAAAAAGCCGCGCACCACCAGTCGGCGGGCCTGCTCTTCGGGGATACCGCGGGAACGCAGGTAGAACAGCTGCTCATCGTCGAATCGTCCGGTGGCGCTGGCGTGTCCGGCGCCGACGATCTCGCCGGTCTCGATCTCCAGATTCGGGACCGAGTCGGCTCGCGCGCCGTCGGTGAGCACCAGGTTGCGGTTGGTCTCGAAGGTGTCCGTGCCGGTGGCCTCGGCCCGGATCAGCACGTCGCCCACCCAGACGGTGTGCGCGTCGGGCCGCGCAGACTCCGGATCGCCTTGCAGCGCGCCCTTGTACGTGACATGCGACCTGCAGTTCGGCTGAGCGTGGTCGACGAGCAGCCGCGATTCCAAATGCTGACCGTCGTCGGCGAAGTACAGACCGAGCAGTTCGGCGTCACCACCCGGCCCGGCGAACCGCGCCGTCGCCGACATTCGCACGACGTCGCCGCCAAGGGTGACCGCGACGTGCCGCAGTACGGCATCCTTGCCCAGCCGGGCGTGGTGCGCGCTGACATGGACCGTGTCGTCGGCCCAGTCGGCGATCCAGACCACGGTCAGCCGCGCGGCATCGGCGACGACGAATTCGACATTGTCGGCATACGTTCCACTGCCGCGGTGGTCGATGACGACGACAGCTTCGGCCAGATCGTCGACCCGGATCTGCAGATGCCCGTAGGCCACCGCACCCTCACCCGGACCGTTGACGACGATCTCGACTGGGTCGTCGCTCTGCGTCTCGCGCTCGAACGTGATCAGTGTCGCCCTATTGAACGACGAGAAGGCCTGGGCGGCAACCCGGTCGGCGGGCACGCCGCCCTGACCGAGTCGTTCGTCGCCGCGCCGAACAGTTTCCACCCGGACCCCGGGCCGGTCGCTGACGGTGATGGAGGCGCTGCCGGTGGCCACCGCGGAACCGTTGTGCAGGCCGCGCAGCCGCCGCAGCGGGGTGAACCGCCAGATCTCGTCGCGTCCGCCAGGGACCTCGAAGGCGTCGACGTCGAAGGACGTGAACTGTTCGGCTTTGTTGGCGGCGATCCCTTCGACAGCTTCGGTGAGGTTGGCCTTGACCACTAGCCGACCGCGCCTTCCATCTGCAGCTCGATCAGCCGGTTGAGCTCCAGGGCGTACTCCATGGGCAGCTCCTTGGCGATCGGCTCGACGAAGCCGCGCACCACCATCGCCATTGCCTCGTCCTCGGTCAGCCCGCGGCTCATCAGGTAGAACAACTGGTTCTCGCTGACCTTGGACACGGTCGCCTCATGGCCCATCGTGACGTCATCCTCGCGGATGTCGACATAGGGATAGGTGTCGCTGCGGCTGATCGTATCGACCAGCAGCGCATCGCATTTCACGCTGGAGCGCGAACCGTGCGCACCCTTGTTCACCTGCACCAGGCCGCGATAGGACGTGCGGCCGCCGCCGCGCGCCACCGACTTCGACACGATATTGCTCGACGTGTTCGGCGCCAGATGCAGCATCTTCGCGCCGGTGTCCTGGTGCTGGCCCTCACCGGCGAACGCCACCGACAGCACTTCACCCTTGGCGTGTTCGCCGGTCATCCAGACCGACGGGTACTTCATGGTCACCTTGGACCCGATGTTGCCGTCGATCCACTCCATGGTCGCGCCGGCCTCGGCACGCGCCCGCTTGGTGACCAAGTTGTAGACGTTGTTCGACCAGTTCTGGATCGTGGTGTAGCGGCAGCGTCCACCGGGCTTGACGATGATCTCCACCACCGCCGAGTGCAGCGAATCCGACTTGTAGATCGGCGCGGTACAGCCCTCGACATAGTGCACGTAGGCACCCTCGTCGACGATGATCAGCGTCCGCTCGAACTGGCCCATGTTCTCGGTGTTGATCCGGAAGTAGGCCTGCAGCGGGATGTCGACGTGCACCCCAGGCGGGACGTAGATGAAGCTGCCGCCCGACCACACGGCCGTGTTCAGGGCGGAGAACTTGTTGTCCCCGGCCGGAATCACGGTGCCGAAGTACTGCTTGACGATGTCCGGGTGCTCACGCAGCGCCGTGTCGGTGTCCAGGAAGATGACGCCCAGTTTCTCCAGATCCTCACGGATGGAGTGGTAGACCACCTCCGACTCGTACTGCGCGGCGACACCGGACACCAGTCGCTGCTTCTCCGCTTCGGGGATGCCCAGCCTGTCGTAGGTGTTCTTGATGTCTGCGGGCAGATCGTCCCAGGTCGCGGCCTGCTTCTCGCTGGAGCGCACGAAGTACTTGATGTTGTCGAAGTGGATGCCGTCCAGGTTGGCACCCCATTTCGGCATCGGCTTCTTGTCGAATGTGCGCAGGGCCTTGAGTCGGATGTTGAGCATCCACTCCGGCTCACTTTTCTTCGTTGAGATGTCGCGGACCACCGCATCGGACAGCCCGCGCAGCGCACTGGCACCGGCCACATCGGAGTCCGCCCAGCCATAGCCGTAGCGGCCCAGCGAGGCGATCGCCTGCTCCTGGGTCAACGGCTCAGCGGTGGGCACACCGGTCTTGGTGGCCTCTGGAGTGAGGGTCATAACGACGCTCCTTTGGTGCTGGTGGTGGCTTCGGCGCGAGGTGCGCGCCGAAGTGCATGTGGTGCGGCTTCGGTGGTGAGCGGGACGTGGGTGGTGCAGGCGCAGTCACCGTTGACGATGGTCGCCAGCCGCTGCACGTGGGTCCCGAGTACCTCGGCCATGGCCTGCTGCTCGGTTTCACACAACTCCGGGAACTCCTCGGCGACATGCGACACCGGGCAATGGTGCTGGCAGATCTGCACACCGTGAATCGGACCGCCGACCTGCGTCGTGGTTGCGACGTACCCGGCTTTGGACAACGCGGTCGCGATCCGCTCGGCGGTGGCTTCGATATCGGCATCGGCGCCCGAATCGGCCGCCTCGACACCGGACAAAATCGCATCGATGCGCTGGCGGGCGAAGGTGCGAACCGCGTCCTCACCGCCGATTTCGCGAAGTTGCCGCATAGCCGCGGACGCCAAGTCGTCGTAGCTGTGGTCCAGCTTGGCGCGGCCGCCAGCGGTCAACCGGTAGCGCTTGGCCGGTCGGCCCCGGCCCTCCTGCTGCCAGGCCGCTGCAGGAACCGACTCCGCCTCACCCAGCTCGATCAGCGCGTCCAGATGCCGTCGCACCCCGGCGGCGGACAGGCCCAGCCGCTCACCGATCTGCCCGGCGGTGATCGACCCGCACTCCAACAGCAACCGCACGACGGCGCTTCGAGTCTGGCCGTCGTGGGTCGAAGCTGCTGCTGCTTCGACCCCTTTGACGTACGACGGGAATTTCACAACACCAGTGTGACGCAATTCCGGTGCCGGGTCTAGGAAGGCTACCCTCTGCCAGGGTTGCGCTGGTCACACCTGACCAATCCGGCCGCTGTCGGTTGGCGGTTACGCTGCTGTGATGGCAGCCCGCCACCACCCGCTGAGTTCGTCGATTGCCCGCTTGCATGGCGACGAGCTGGCCGTGGGCCCGCCGCTCAACGACACCGAGATGGTCGCGGTTCGCCGCACCCGGCTGTTCGGCGCCACCGGCACGGTGCTGATGGGCATCGGCGCGCTGGGGGCCGGGGCACGGCCGGTGGTCCAGGATCCCACGTTCGGGGTTCGGCTGCTCAACCTGCCGTCGCGGATCCAGACGGTGTCGCTGACGATG
>Ga0209040_10002508_pt1 | contig 14357 bp, 13 predicted proteins | sample BogFormECP12_OM3_FD_188240 | JGI IMG/M metagenome (GOLD analysis project Ga0209040, IMG submission 188240) | Bog forest soil microbial communities from Calvert Island, British Columbia, Canada - ECP12_OM3 (SPAdes) (version 2) | ecosystem: Environmental > Aquatic > Freshwater > Wetlands > Bog ...
TGATCGTTGGGCTTTTCCTGCTGCAGCATGGCGTGCATAGCGCGAACATAATCGCCGGCGAATCCCCAGTCGCGTCGCGCCTGCATGTTGCCCAGCTTGAGCTTGTTTTTCTTGCCCTGCGCCCAATCGGCCGAGGCTTGCGTGATTTTGCGGGTCACCATCTCAGGCCCGCGCCGCGGTGATTCATGATTGAAGAGGATTCCGCCGACGGCAAAAATCCCGCGCGCGCGATACACCTCGCACAAGCGGTGTGCGGCCGTTTTCGAGACCCCGTACGGCGAAGTGGGAGCCAGCGCCGTCTGCTCGTTCCGCAAGCCGTTCAGATTGCCGTACATTTCCGAGCTGGATGCCTGATAAATGCGGGTATCGGGCTTCTGACGTTCAATGATGTTCAACAGCCGCGCCAGCCCGCCTACGTTAATGTCAAACGTCTCCGCGGGCATCTGCCAACTCGTGGGCACGAAAACTTGTCCGGCAAGGTTGTAAACTTCGTCCGGCGACGCCTTGGCAAAGGCGACTTCCAGCGAAGCCGAGTCGCGCATGTCGGCATACAGGAGTTCGAACTGTTCCTGGATGCCACCCAGCCAACGCATGGTGCCGGGTTCCCGGCGCACTATGCCATAGACGCTATACCCGAGCTCAAGCAGGTATTCGGCAAGATAGCTGCCGTCCTGGCCGGAAATGCCGGTAATTAATGCCTTTTTCATAAGACCATCCTCCCCGCGCCCCGCGCCCAATGCGGCTCTTCGAGACCGTATCCGCGATGGCACACTAGCTGAAATCTTCTCATCGCTCATTCAATACAGCGTCCGACTGCAGATCGCCGGGTAGTTCTCTTGGAGGAAACCAGCGGCTTTAGGGTTACCGTCCTCCCTTTCCCAGCAGCAGGATCTTGATCGTTGAAAACATGATGAAGAGGTCGAGTCCGAAAGATACGTTCTTGATGTAGAACAAGTCGTAGGCTAGTTTCTCGCGGTTATCTTCCAAGGTGGCGTTGTAGCCGCGATTGATTTGCGCCCATCCGGTAGCGCCGGGTTTGACCAGCCAGCGTTCCTTGTAAAACGGGATCTTCTCGGCACACTCCATTTCCTGCTCAGGGACAAACGGCCGCGGCCCGACGAAGGCCATGTCGCCTTTCACGATGTTGAACAACTGGGGCAGCTCATCGATGCGAGTTCGGCGCAGCCACTTTCCGACCCGAGTGACGCGCGAGTCATCGTGTTCGGCCGGTGTCAGTTGTTGCTTGTCCGATCCATCGTACATGGAACGGAATTTGTAGATGTTGAACAGATACCCATTCTCGCCAACGCGCTTTTGTCGGAAGATCGCTGGCCCCGGCGAGTCCAGGCGTACTGCAATGGCGGCCAGCAGCATGATCGGCGAAGTCACGACAATAGCGAGGGCGCCCAGGACAAGCGAAAAAAGGCGCTTGTAAAGGTGGAGAGCAGCGCGGACGTGAAAGCCCGGCGAAAATAACAACCAGCTTAACCGCAATGAGTCCAGTGGGATTTTTCCCGTGACACTCTCATAGTAGTCAGGACCGTCCTGGATGTGGATTCCGCGCGCCTTCAGCCTGAGCAGTTGCTCCACCGGCAGCTTTCCCCGGCGGTCGCCCATGGTCACGACCACGCGTCGCACGCCCTGCTGCCCCACCAGTTCATCGATGTCGCCATTCAACAGCGGAATACCCGGCACCGTCGGGGTGGTCTGGCCGACGAAGCCCACGATCCTAATACCCAGCTCCGAGCGGCCGGTGACTGCCTGCATCAACGCCGTAGCCAGAGGTCCGTCACCATAGATGATGGCGCGCTCGGAAAAACGCGCTGAGCGGTTCAAAACAAAAAACAGCCGCCGCCAGGCGGGAACCGCGACAGCGACGATGGCCACTCCAACCCACAAGCTGCTGCCGCCCAGGCTGATCTCGGGAAAGGCATAGTACAGCACCGCGAGCGCGACGAACGCCGAACCCAGTACGCCCACCAGCCGGGTGACCACCTCCCGCCGATTTGACAGCACAAAGGAATCGTAAAGATCGAAGTAGTACATCAGGACAACGAATACGGCTACCACCAGAAGAATGCGACCGAGCCCGTTAAGATAAAATAGGTAAATCTTCGCGTCCGCGGTTGTTCCCGCCCAGAAAACCACCGCCACCACGAAGCCCAAGGTGACGAGCATGGCCTCAGTCACCGTAAGCAGCAGGGTGCGGGTAGGGAAATAGGCATTGAACAAACGAATCATGCCGTGGCCGCGTTTACCTTGTTGCCTTCTGCCTTAACCTCTTTCTTGGACTTTCCGTTCTTACTGCCGTAGTAGCGGTCGTAGCCAACCTTCAACATGGAGGCCTGGTTCAGAACCATGCCGAGGATCTTATTCTTTTCGAGGGAGGCAAGCGCCTTGTTCAAAACCTTGCGACGCGTGTATCCCTCGCGCACTACCACCAGCACACCATCGCAAAGGCGGGAAAGCGAGGTTGAGTCGGCCATGGGCAACATGGGCGTGGCGTCGAACAGTACCCAATCGAAGCTGGCAGAGATCGTCGCTAGCATGTTGGCGAAGCGCTCCGACTCCAGCAGAGGCATGGGTTCCTCGATGCCAGGGCCGGCCGAGAGAAACCATAGCGGCAAATCGTTCACCCGGTACAAAGCATCCTCGATAGGGAGCTTCCCCTGGCTCCATTCGGCAATCCCCCGCAGGGGAGAGCTAGTGAGCAAACTGCTGGCGCTGGGCCGTCGCAGGTCGGCCTCGATGAGCAGTACCCGCTCATTGGGACGCCGGGCAATAGAGAACGCCAGATTGACGGCGATCACAGATTTGCCTTCATCACCCTCCGCACTGGTGATGAGCAACTTCTGCAAACGCCGCTTACGTTGCATATGGGCCAGCCGCGTGCTAAGGACGCGGAACATCTCGGCGCCCGGGCTGTCCGGGTCGGCAATCGAGACCAGCCGCTGTTCGGGCGTGGGATGGGGATGCAGTACCCGCTCGGCCGGGACATGCAACCACTTCCCGTCCGCCGGAGTGACCGTGGAAATGCCCGTGGAGGCCATCGCAGGAATTTCCGGGATAGAAGGAACATCTTCCGGAACAACTGGAGAGTTAGCCGCTGCGGCAGCATCGGGGGATAGTTCTCCCGGCGCCGACTCTGGCTGAACCTGAGCCAAGGGCGAGGCGCTTGGATTTTCACCTTGGGACTTCTGCAATGCTTCGAACACTCGACTCATCGTTAAACTCTCCTCCCGACAATGTTGTGCAGCGGTTTCTCAGCTGCTAGGGTTTGGTTATCCATGGTGCGCAGGTGGCGGAACAAGGAGCGCAGTAGGCTCTCACCATTTTCCTCGCGCGCAGCCATCGGCAGTGACGTTTCCTCCGGCAGGGAAGGGGCGGTTAGACGGAAATCCGCAGCCACTTCGGCGACAATCTCGGGTTGCACCGGCCGCTGTTCACGGGCAAACGCGTTCACCATGGAGTTCTCGCAAAGGGTGTTGACGATGCGCGGAATTCCGCGCGAATATTCGTAGACTTTGTCCAGCGCTTCAGAAGAGAAAATCGGCGGCTCCGGTGCCGCTCCTGCGCGCTCCAGGCGCGACAGGATGTAGCTGTGAGTCTGTTGAGCGTCCAGCGGCTGCAACTGGCACCGCAGGGCAACGCGTTGCTTGAGTTGGCGCAATTCTTGAGAGTCTAAGATGACCTCCAACTCGGGCTGGCCCATAAGGACAATCTGGAGAAGCTTCTGTTGCGAAGTTTCGAGGTTGGTCAACAGCCGGACCTCTTCCAGCAGTTCGCGCCGCAGCGCCTGCGCCTCATCCACCACCAGCGCGGTGATGAGTCCACGGGCGTGGCGCTGGATGAGATAGCGGTTCAGATCGAGCAACATCTCGGCCTTGGTTCTGCCGGCATGGGGCAGGCCCAAATCGGCCATGATGTATTGGAAAAATTCCACCACTGGCAGCAGCGGATTGAAGAGGTAACCGAAGGCGATGTTGTTCTTGCGCAGCTCCGAGAGCAGACACCGGACCAGCAGGGTCTTCCCCGTGCCCACTTCGCCCGTGATCACGATGAAGCCTTTCCTGCGCCCGACTCCGTAGTGCAGGTTCGCCAGCGCTTCGTTGTGGCGCGGCGTCGGATGATAGAAGAACGGGTCAGGGCTGATCTCGAAAGGATTGCGCGTCAACCCGAAGAATTGTTTGTACATGCGCTATCCCCAGTACCAGGCGGAGGCAATTCCCAACGGAATCAGAACCGCCACCAACACGGTCGCGGCTGCGGTGATCCAAGGGCTCCAACGCGCCCGGCGAATTTCGGCCTCCGTTGGCAGCGGCGGAATCTCCACCAGCACCGGCAAAGTGGTGGCTTCGGCAAGCTCTTGTTCGCTGCGGATGCGATCGTCGAAGAATTCGAACCCAGCCCCAAACAGCAGCGCCAGAACGATTCCCGCCGCCAATCCAGCCAACGAGAACTTGAAGCGGTCCGGGAACGAAGGTTTATTCGGCAAGCTAGGAGGGTCGATCAGGCGGAACTGTTCGCCTTGTTGCTGCCTCTGGAGGCTCGTGGCCAGCGACGACGCCTGCTTCTTGGCGAGCAGATCGGCGTAGTCCTTCCTCGAGGACTGATAATCCCGCATCATATCTTCCATTTGCGCGTCGACCGCGGGCGTTTGCGCCATCCGCTGCTGGTACTGTTGTGCCGAAACCTGCAGTTGCTGGATCTTTGTCTCCAGCGCCTGGATCTCCTGCTTGTTGGACTTAAGCTGGCTCTGAACCTGCATTAACGGGGTCATAGCGGCCACCTGGGCCGGGGTTGCGGAATTCGATTCCAGGTTTTCCTTGGCCTCGGCACCCATGTCTTTCTTCAGCTTTTCCAGACGGGCAATATCGTCTTTAAGCGCCTTGACGTCGGGATGGTCATCCGTGTACCTGGCTCGCATTGCCGCCAGAGAGGCGCGCGCGCTTTCAAGCTGAGCGTCGACACTGGCCGGAGCACCGGCCAGGTTTTCCGTTCCCATGGATTGATACTGGTTCAGCAGCGAGTTGAGGTATGTCTGCTGCTGCAGGGCCCGCTCGCGAGCGCTCAGCGCCGACTGCAGCTGCTCCTGAATGCCGTGAAGTATCTGAATGTTACTCTGCAATTCCTGCGGTAGCGACCCTTCGTGCTGGGCTTCGAAGGTGTGCAACTTGGCTTCCTGGTCATTCAGCGACTGAGCAGCGGCCCTGGTTTGCGAGTCGAGGAACATCGTGGTGGCTTCGGACTGTTCCTGGCTGGCACGAACGTTCTCGTCGATAAAGAACGACGCCAACTTGGCGTTCACCTGCTGGGCGGCTGTGGGATTCGGGGCCTCGTAATTGATCTTGAAGGCAACCAGTGTCTGGTTTCCGCCAGCGGAAGCGGGAGCTTGCACCAGCTCAAGCTTGATGTCTTCGCGCATCTGCTTCACTTGGTCGTCAGGAGAACCCTCATACCTCGGATACAGCTTCAGGCTCTGGATGAGGTTAAGCAAGCGAGTGCGGCTGAGGACCTGCTGCCTGGTGGCCTGGACCCGTTCCGCCAGATCCACTTGTACGTTGGGCTCGACATATGTCTTTGGTACCTTTGGCTCCTCAACCAGGATCAGGCTTTCCGAGGTGTATGTAGCCGGCAGGACCCAAGCGGAGGCAAACACCAGCAGCCAGCCAAAGAACAGCGGACCCAGGATCCACCACTTGCGACGGCTTAAAATGGCGCGGTACTCATCCACACTGATAGTTGATTTCTGATCGTCGAGTTCTTCCATCATGCCTCACCGTCCAAGGGAATGGCTCCAGTCGTAATGGAGCGTGAATTGGACACGATTGTCGGTCCACGTTGGTGCTGCCAGGCCGAGAATAACGTGTTGCTGGTTCTCGTGAATGCGAATGTATTGCAGGCTGGCACTCAAGGTCGGGGTCAATTGCCGCGAAAAGCCCGTGCTGCCGGTAAACGAAGTAAGATGTTGGGCGTGGAGTCGCGTCGAGTACCCCGTGTTGTTCCCGTACAGCCCACCGAGATTGAAACTCCAGCGGGGGCTGAGTTGCCGGCTGAAATTGCCGTTAACCTGGTACGCCTGGGTTATTCCCAAGAGAAGGCCACCGTTTGTAATCGATCTCGAAAAGCCGAAGACGGCCGCATTGCGCTGCCCACTCCAGCCAAAATTTCCTCCGAAGCCCGTGGACCACGACTTGTCGTGGCGCACCTCGATAAAGCAGCCATACGGATCGCAAAATATGGGGACCAAATTCTTGGTTACGGTGTACTCGGGACCGATCCAGCCGCGTACGCTCATATGCGGATTAAGCCTATAGCTGGCGAAGAACTGAAACTGCTGGATTCCGGAACGCGACTGCCCGTGCCCGAAATCCAGAGAAGTAAAACTGTAGCCACCTCCAGCTGAGACTCTGGCCGAGAACAGATGCTGGTAAGACGCCGCTCCGCCCCAAGAATAAACGTTGTTGGCAGAATACGTGGTGTGGAGATAACGGGTAAAGTTCTCCGTTCCCGTGAAAGTAAGGCTGTCGTGGGCGCTCATTTGATAGGTCAGATTAAGACTACCGTAGTTCGCCTCCGTGGTGGCCAAGGGCACGTAGACCGTGGGATTGGGCTGGTTATAGCTGGGCGCGCCGCTGTAAACGGAGTACTGCTGGAAAAGATCCGCGCTGTAGATGTAGTGGTCATTGGCATAAAGCTGCCAGCGCCGGCTGAGTTGGTAGATGAAGCCGGCGGATGCCACAGGATTTGAGGTACGGTAATACCCCTGGCCATCACTCGCTTGAAGTGAGCTCTCGGCCCCAACGTACCACGTAAAAGTAGGACGAGTCTGCCTCAACTGGAAGGAGGGAGTGGCGATGAACACTGTCTGGGAATAGCCGGGATAACCGAAGGAGTTTGCGTTACTGTCCCAAGCCACAGTCGCCCCCAACCCCACATTGATAAAACTATGAGCTGTCACTTCGTCCAGCATGGCCAGTGGGGGCCGCTCTTCCGGATGAGTGAAGACAGGCTGCGGCCCATCGGACGCCTGCTGCTGCTGCGATGACTCAGCGGAGCCGCTTTGCGACGAGTCACTCGAGCCGGCCTGCGACCAAGCGAGCCGCGCTGACAAAAGTGCCAGGATAACCAGGAATGGCCCAAATTGGAGTTTCATCACGCCCTCCCTACTATGGAATGACCACTGTGTCCCGGGGCTGTAGCTCAATATTCTCATCCGAATGCTTGCCTTTAATCACTTCCTTGTAGTTGAAAGGCAATCGCACCTGTTTCCCATCGGCAGAAGTACGGAGCACGTACACTTTCTTCTGTTTCGCGAACGGTTGGAAGCCCCCTGCCATCGCGATCGCGTCCAGGACCGTCATACGGCGGGTAAGGGGATAATCTCCGGGCTTCATCACTTGACCAACCACATTGAAGGTCAGGCTGCGGACCTCCACGACAATGACGGTAACCTGCGGGTCCGCCATAAGCTTCTTAAGCGAGGCGCTGATCTGATCCTGCAATTGTATTGGAGTTAGACCCGCGGCTTTGATTTCTCCAATCAGCGGCAGCGAAATCATTCCGTCAGGACGGACAGGAACAGCCCGCGACATCTCCTGCTCCTTCCATACATTGATGTTGAGGACGTCTTCTACGCCGATGACGAAGCTTTCGGGGTGAACGTCAGCGACTCGCGGTGGCGCAGTGTCGGGCGGAGGGGGTAGTTCGGACTTGGCAGGCTCTGCCGAGTCGGGCAACGCCGGCTTGGAAACACTGGCCGAATTCGTGGAATCTTGCCCGGACGCCGCGCCTACCCAAGAGCCCACCAGAACCAGCAGTGTCAGCACCAGAATCGCACGATTTTCCAGTCCCCGTTTTTGCGAATACATTTACCCACCTTTGTCGAGAATCACTCGGTCTTATCGTCGTCTTCGTGTTTGCTCGCGGAGCTGGAGCGCCGCTGGGGGATCCCAACTTCCTTGAGCTTGTACAGCAACGCGCGATAGCTGATATCGAGGGAGCGCGCGGCTTTCTTCCGGTTCCAGTTGTTAGCATGCAGTGCATTAAGAATAATGCGCGCTTCCAGTTTTCGAACCGTCTGCCGGGTCAACTTCTTCAACGACACCGGCCCGTCGAGCATGAGGCTGTTTACATGATCGCGCTCATTCGGCTGTAGCAGCTCACTCAAGATAACATCTTCTGTGCCCATAACGACATAGCGCTTGACCAGGTTTTCCAACTGACGTACATTGCCCGGCCAGGAATAACGCTGCATCTTTGCCATCAGCGCCGGGCGCACCATCAAGGACCTCCCGTTGAGTTTCTCGTTGTAGTACCGGAGGAGGTAATCGCAAATGACAGGCAGGTCCACGGGCCGCTCCCGAAGCGGGGGCAGATGAATAGTCATTGCCGCTATGCGATAAAAGAGATCGGAACGAAAGTTTCCGTGCTCGATTTCCTCGTGCAACTCGCGATTGGTGGAGCACACGATTCGCACTTCGACTTTCTTGTCTTCCTGCGCGCCGATGCGGCTGAACTGGCCATCTTGCAGCAACTGCAGGAGCTTGGCCTGCAGCATAGCATCGAGCTCCGCGATCTCGTCCAGAAACAGGGTGCCGCGGTGTGCCATCTCCACCCGTCCCGGCTTGGGATTGTTCGCACCCGTAAAGGCCCCTCTCTCATAACCAAACAGTTCGCTCTCCAGCAGGGTGCCGGGGATGGCCGGACAGTTCACTTTGACGAAAGGACCGCTGGCCCAGGGGGAGTAGAGGTGCAGCAGCCGGGCGATGATGTCTTTTCCTGTACCACTTTCGCCGGAGATGAGAACCGACAGATTGGCGCCAGCGACCCGTTCCAGCTTCTGGCGAACATCCCGCATCGCGGGTGTCTGGCCAAAGATCACCGATTCGGGAGGCAGTTGTTGGACCGTAATCGCGCTTTCGTTGTTCGATCCCGCCAGCAGTGGCATCACGTGGTCCTCAGGTCGCTCGTCAGTGACAGCATAGCAACGAATTGCATTTCGTGCACCAATTTTGTGCACATCGCAAAAAAATGCGCATTACCATGATAAGTCGCTGTGGCAATGTATCTTACATCGAAACTGAAGATCTTGAGAAGAGCCAATAAAGAGGGTCAACAGAAGCAGTTTGCGCTCGCAAGTGTGAAAATATTTTCACTTAGAGGAAGTGACTTTCCCTGTTGTGCGGCTCTTGCCGCCTCCCATGGCAGACTGATGGTTCAGCAGTGGCTCCTGGAACTGCAGTCCGAGCAGGAAATACTGCCGGTCAGGAGTGCATCGTAGCACGGTGGCGTGGAGGAGGGAAACGGAACGCGGCAACTGTGCCTTATTGACCAGAGCGACGGGGATTTCGAGGGAAATCTGGGTGCCGGGGTCGAGATAGCGGCGGGTGGCAAGTAGCACGCCACCCGCAGAGAGGTTCAAGGCGGTGGCAAACTCCAGGAATTCCTCGCCACTGGCCTTGGCTCCACGGACGAAAAAAGGAATGGAGATGGGCAACCGGTCCCAGCCGCGGCGCTCAGCTACGGATGCGGTTCGACGCACTTCTAGCTCCTACTGTCCCACTCTTTTCTCACGCACATGAGCAGCCAAACTTGACGCCTTTGGAAACCGTGGCAAACCTCACCTTTTGTTACACATAAAGGATTTCGTGCTGTCGCACTCCTAACCGAGGATTGCAATCTCTTGCGGTTCAGGAGAAGAAGAATACCGTAACAAAGTGCAAGATAGTGCCCATAAAGCGAACTATCTTGCACTTGGTCCAAAGGAATTTTAGATTTTCATTTGACTTTGCAGCCGACTGCGTTAGTATTAAGGCCTCCCCCGGTAGAGCGTTCAGGCTCTATTCCTTGAAGCATTGGTAGTTGCTAAACCCTAGGCTGAATTTTGTCGAAAGTATGCCTGTGGAACACACTTTAGGGACCTTTCCCGACCAGGCGGACAGGGGGTTGCCGCGGTCGTTGAGCGAGAGGGGTGGAGCCGCTGCCATGCAACTAGCAAATATGGCGTCTGTCCGGCAAAAGTTCGAGATATTCAGCGAAGAGCATTGCAGTAGCTGCCGGGATGCTCTGGCTTCGGCCGCGCATGAACTCAAGACGCCTCTGGCAATTATGGGGGGCTACCTTCAGCTGCTGCTGGCACAGAAGTTGGGTCCGTTGAACCCGCGCCAGATGGAAGTGCTCACGGAGATGCAGGCCAACGGGGCGCGTCTTTCCAATTTCGTCCAGAACCTGCTGGCCTATGCCACGCTCAAAGTTGATCGCTTCGAAATGCAATATGAGGTCGGCGATATCAACGGCTGCGTGCGCGAGATCGCGGAAGTTTGGGCCCAGCGTTTTCAGGACAAGGCAATTGCATTTTACTTTTTACCCGGTGAAAAGTTACAGCCCTTCCCCTTCGACTACTACAAAGTGCAGCATATCGTTTCCAACCTGCTGGACAATGCCATGAAGTACACGCCGCCCTCAGGCACAGTGTGGTTGCACATTGAACCCTACTTCTGGGAGCGGCGAACCATCCAGCGTTCGCCGGCAGTAGAACGCCGCCGGCAGCGTGTGAATTCACCCAATTGCTGCCGCATTTCGGTCTCCGATACCGGGCCCGGAATCGCGCCCGAATTCCAGCAGGAGATTTTCGAAGAGTACTTCCGCCTCACCCCGGAAGGGATGCGGGCAGAAGGTTATGGCCTGGGCCTGGCCATAGCGCGACGGCTGGTGCAGGCGGCGGGCGGTAAAATCTGGGTCGAGAGCGAACCCGGATCAGGCAGCAAGTTTTCGTTCTTGGTTTTGTTGCATCCCACACCGATACAACTTGCGGAGGAACGATGAGCGCTGGCCACATTCTTGTGGTGGACGACGAACCCAGCATGTTGAAGTATCTCCAGACGGTATTGGAACTGGATTCCTATCGGGTGACCACCGCCTCCAATGGTGCGGAAGCGGTTGAGAAAGTGCAGCACAGCAATCCCGACTTGGTGCTGCTCGACATGGTCATGCCAGGCGCCGATGGACTGGAAACATTGCAGCGAATTCGCGCCGCTCGTCCTTCGACCAAAGTGGTCATGCTGTCCTGTGTGCGCGACACCCGCAAAGTGGCGCAGGCCATGCGGCTTGGCGCGCAGGATTATCTCTCCAAGCCGGTGCAGAAGGAAGAGATGGAGGAAGTGTTACGCTTCTGCCTGGAAAACACCGATCCCGGCGGCCCCGGCGCTGGAGAGGCGATCGAGGTTAGCCAGGGCGTGTACTTCTTCTCCGCCACTCCGCAAATGCGCCAACTCCGCGCCCAGGCCATGCAGGTGGCCCGCTTCGATTTCCCCGTTTTGTTGCTGGGAGAAAGCGGCACTGGCAAAGAGGTCCTGGCGCATCTCATCCACAAGTACTCCGATCGCTCGCACCGCACCTTCTTGAAAGTCAATTGCGCCGCCGTGCCCAGCGAACTGCTGGAGAGCGAACTGTTTGGCTACGAGCCGGGGGCGTTTACCGGGGCCAACAAATCCAAACCCGGCAAGTTTGAACTTTGCAACAAGGGCACGTTGCTGCTCGATGAAATCGGCGAGATGTCTCCGGCGTTGCAGGCCAAGCTCCTACAAGTCTTGCAGGACGGCCAGTTTTCGCGCCTCGGGGGACGCACCACCGTCAGTGTGGATGTTCGTGTGCTCGCGGCCACCAACATCAACATGCCCCAGGCCATCGCCCAGAAGACCTTCCGCGAGGACCTCTACTACCGCTTGAACAGCTTCGTGCTGCGCATGCCATCGTTGCGCGAACGGCGGGAAGAAATCCCGATGATGCTGCGCCATTTCATGATCCACCTCGCTGATCGCTATGCCTGTGCGCCGTTGAGTGTCTCAACCCGGCTGATGGAAGCGTGCGAGAACTATGACTGGCCTGGCAATATCCGCGAGCTGGAGAACTATGTAAAGCGCTACCTGGTTCTCGGCGACGAATCGGCCGCCGTTGGCGAACTACAGAGAGGCTCGACGCGCGATCCCCAAAACGCAGTCGTCGTGCAAATGGAGGAAAAACCGCCGCAGCCGGACTTGAAGGAGATGGTGCGTAGTCTGAAAAACGGCGCCGAAATGGAAGTCATTGCCCAGACCCTGGAAGAGACCGCTTGGAACCGCAAGCGCGCCGCCATTAAATTGAACATCAGTTACAAGGCTCTGCTCTACAAAATCAGGCAATATGAGATCCGCCCGCGGCAAGCGGGATAGGCCGATCTCATTCTCTCCTCGCAGGAAAGTTTGCACTTGTCATCGATCGCCTTCTTCCAGTGCTGATTACTGCCTACGCCGCAGCTGTATGCGCGCGGGTGAGCACCACGTAGCGTTCCGACGCGAGCAGAATCCCGTGCACGTCGCTGGAGTGGCAGCAATCCACCGCGCCCGCCGCCAGCGCTTCAGCCCACATGCGGTCGTCAGCCAGACGGTGAATGCAGACGAATGCGGTGGACGGAAACTGAGCGCACAGTTGCTTCAGCTCAGCCATGCCGATGAGCTCCAGATCAACGACGGCGAACGGGGCACGCAGTCGCGCCACCGCGGAGCGAACTTCGTCTGGAGATTTTGCGATCGCGAGACTTCGAAACTGATTACGCAGCGATGCTGCCAGGCGTTCGGCAGAACGTGCATCGTGATAGGCGAGAACAACATTGATAGGCCGCATGGCAAACCCCTTTTGAAATGGCGGAGGGGGCGGCAAGAGCCAACCCAGTGATGATGTTCGGTGGACGAGCCAACAACTCCGCACCACCCAGGTGCGGCACATAAACTAATAGACGAACGGCGGCGCTATTTGGCAGCGTCGCCCGATTGCGTTGCGGGTTCGAAGGCCTCCGGCTGAAGTTTGCCATTGCGTTTCAGCAGGATTTCGACTTTGCCTTCGGCTTCTTCCAGTTCCTTGCGGCAGGAACCGGACAGCTTCATGCCCTCGTCAAAAAGCTCCAGCGCCTGGTCGAGGGAGACATCTCCCTTCTCCAGTTCAGCGACGATCTTCTCCAGACGTTGCAGGCACTCTTCAAACTTGGGCAAGCAGAAGCTCCTAGAGAAATTCTAGTCCCGATTGTCAAGGCTGAACGGGAAAATTCGGAGCTGGATCCGATGATTCGGCAAAGGCAGGAAAGATCGACCCTCGTCCCTTGGATGCGCCGATGATCCCCATCACCTATCTGTTTTCGCAAAGTACGTGTCCCGGGAGGGATGCAGTGCCATCCTGTACCTCGACTGCACTACCACGCGAAGTAGACAACGGCAGTGGTTAGCAACAAGGTGGTACCTACTTCAACCATAAGCCACCACCAATTGCTTTCGAATCGCTTTTGAATCCACGGGTGAGGATCATCCTGTCGATTTTCCTCAGAGTCAATCAGGGTATTCAGTTGCCGCCCCTCCCCTCTTTGCTGGTCAGTCAGTATACGTTCCGCAGCCAGCCGATATTCACGGCTGAGGTGGCGGGACCGGAATTCCGGTATTTGGATCTTTACGCACCACAGAAAATGCAGTATAGGTACCATCACGAAGAGCGCAAATAGCGGAACAGGCCGAAGATGGCCAAGGCAGATTTTCTGACTCACTAGCAGATAGCCAGCTGCGGCTAACAATGTCCAAATTGCAACGTGAATCCTCCATTCCAGTTCCCGTCTATGGTGGAATTGTGTATACAGTTGCTCCGACAGCGTGCTATAAGCCTGAAACTGTTCCTTATCTGTCATTCTGTCGCTCACGCTTGAAACCTCAATGATGGAAATTCTAAACCACCGCGCGCCTGCTGGTGCTCAGGGCTTCCAGGACATCCACTGCCGAGGAGTAGCGTCCGAAGGGAGCGCTGATCTGCGCGCCCTGCACCATGTGGCGGACGGCGGCGAGCATGTCGCGAGCGATGGCCACGCCCTCGGCGCGAGCCGTGTCGGCGGTGGTCGCCTTCGCCATCCGCGCGAAGATTTCGTCGGGGATGGAGACCCGGAGCTCGTTCTTCATGAACTCCGCGTTGCGCGTGCTGGTGAGCGGCCAGATGCCCGCCACCACTGGTATGCGACAGTGCTCGATCCTGCGCAGGAATTCCTCCAGCAGGCGAATATCGAACACCGGCTGAGTGACCGCCAGCTCCGCGCCTGCTTCCACTTTGTACTGGAAGCGGCGGATTTCTTCGTCAATGTTGGGGCTGCCGGGATTGGCGCCCACGGCGATGACGAACCTCGTTGAGGCTCCGATGGGATTGCCGCCAATGTCCAGCCCGCGATTCAGATTGTGGACAATGTTGACCAGGCCGATGGCATCCACGTCGAAGACCGCCGTTGCGTCGGGATAGTCGCCCATCTTCGGCGGGTCGCCGGTGATGCAGATCAGGTTGCGGATGCCAAC
>Ga0209040_10002509_pt1 | contig 14353 bp, 11 predicted proteins | sample BogFormECP12_OM3_FD_188240 | JGI IMG/M metagenome (GOLD analysis project Ga0209040, IMG submission 188240) | Bog forest soil microbial communities from Calvert Island, British Columbia, Canada - ECP12_OM3 (SPAdes) (version 2) | ecosystem: Environmental > Aquatic > Freshwater > Wetlands > Bog ...
ACCCGGAGGCGTCGAGCACCGTGATCTTTGTGATCATGGCCCTGGTATTGCTGATAAAGCCGGCGGGCTTCTTTGGGCGGGCACGCTGACATGGCCGAAAGCGGCAGGTGGAACCTTGTCCTGACGGCGGTCCTGATCGCCTTGGCGCTGGCCGCGCCGTTCATCCTCTACCCGGTCTTCCTTATGGAGGCGCTGTGCTTCGCGCTCTTCGCCTGCGCCTTCAACCTGCTGATCGGCTATGTCGGGCTGCTGTCATTTGGCCATGCGGCCTTCTTCGGCAGCGCCGCCTATATCACGGCTCATGCCGTCAAAGTGTGGGGCTTGCCGCCCGAGCTCGGCATTCTCGCCGGCGCCGCGGTGGCAGCTCTCCTCGGCGCGGTCTTCGGCTGGCTGGCGATCCGCCGCCAGGGCATCTATTTCGCGATGATCACCCTGGCGTTGGCGCAGATGGTTTATTTCGTCGCCCTGCAGGCGCGCTTCACAGGCGGCGAGGACGGCATCCAGGCGGTGCCGCGCGGCAAGCTTCTCGGTGTCATCGATCTCGGCGACACCTTGACGATGTACTATTTTGTGCTGGCGATCTTTCTGGTCGGCTTTGCGGTCATCGTCAGAACCGTCCATTCGCCCTTCGGCCAGATCATCAAGGCGATCCGCGAGAACGAGCCGCGCGCCGTCTCGCTCGGTTACGACGCTGACCGCTACAAGCTGCTGGCCTTCATTCTGTCGGCCGGCTTGTCCGGCCTTGCCGGCTCGCTCAAATCGCTGGTCTTTCAGCTGGCTTCGCTGACCGACGTCCAGTGGACAATGTCGGGCGAGGTCGTGTTGATGACCTTGGTCGGCGGTCTGGGAACGGTCCTTGGCCCCGTCGTCGGCGCGTTCTTTCTGACGGCGATGCAGCATTACCTGGCCCAACTCGGCTCCTGGGTCACCGTCGTTCAGGGTGTCGTTTTCGTCTTCTGCGTGCTGGTCTTCCGCCGCGGCATCGTTGGCGTGATCGCTTCCTATGCCGCGGGTGACCGCAAGCCGCCCGGCGATACGTCGGAGGCTGCGGCAACCGCGGATAAGCCGGCGGAGGCCAGGACTGCCGCCGCACCGGGCGCTCCCTGAGGGATGCCCGCGCGAGAACCTCTTCTTCCCCGCGGCATTCTCTTGCGGTCACGGGGCGGCTTTGGGGGTGGCGCATGCCGAGCATAGTGCGGACCTTTTGGTTGGCCGGCCGCTTCGCTTCGGCGCTGCTGCTCGCCGGAGCGCACGCTTTCGGCGCCGAGCCGGGCATGGATCCGGCGCGTCGGCTCGCGGCGGTCGTTGGCGTGCATGCCGAAATTCCCGCCGAGGCGCGGACCGCGAGCCTCCTCGGCACGACCTATTGAGAGCCGGTCGCCCCACTTTTCGGCCCCCGAATCGGCTTGGGATTGAGCCGCCGACAAACTAGAATTGCATCCACCCTTAGATGGTCGGCGAGGGAGTGAGAAAGAAGGCGATGTCCAAGCTTCAACGCCGTTCTCTTTGGCTCCGTGTCTTCTTCGTGCTCGCCCTCTGTGCAGTGGCTTACCCGGCTGCTGCCAAGGAGTCCTCTTCGGTTAAAGATGCCGAACAGTACCTCGCGGATGGGGATGCGAAGTCCGCCCTGATCACGCTGAAGAATGCCGTCCGCAAGTCACCCGAGGATCCTGCCATTCGCGTGAAGATTGCAAAGGTGTATCTCCGGCTCGGTGATGTCTTTTCGGCGGAGCGCGAGGCGCGAGCCGCGCGCGACCTGAAGGCCGACGAGACGGATTATCTACCCGTTCTGATCGATGCTCTGATGGCTCAGAAGAAATTCAAGGACCTCAACGATTTGATGGAGCCAGGGGATCGGAGCTCGGTTCTCGAAAGCAAAGTCAGGACGGCGCTCGGCACCGCGGCGGTCCGTCTCGGCTACGACCAAAAAGCCGAGGCATTGCTGCGCGATGCGATCCGGCTGGATCCGAGCGTGGTCGAACCGAGGATCGAACTCGCCCGGTTTCTGAACGGGACGCGCGCAGAGGAGGCAGATCGGGTTATCGACGAAGCAATCGACGCCAACCCGCAATCAGCGCAGCCCCTCCAGGTAAAGGGCGAGATGCTGTGGTCACGCGGCGATGCCGCGGGGGCAGTGCGTCTATTCGGCGAAGCGCTCAAGATCGATCCCCATTACCAGCTCGCCCGTCTCAGCCGCGCCAACGCAAATGTACTGCGAGGCGAATTCGCGGCCGCGGATGAGGATCTCGACCTGATCCTCCAGGCCGCCCCCAAGAATTTTATGGCCAACTACCTGCGCGGCTTGGAGCAGGTCAAGCAACAGCAGTATCTCGAGGCAGACCGGACATTCGATCAGATCAGCGCTAGTTTTCCGATGTTCCCGACCGGATACTATCTGCAAGGAGCGACGAAACTGGCGCTCGGACAATCCGTCCCGGCGGAAAGCATCCTGCGAGAATACCTCCGTCGTGTACCCAGAGATCCGAACGCGACGCGACTGATCGCGACGGCCGCTTTGCAGCAACATGGTGCGCCTCGGGCAATCGACTATCTCAAGCCCTTGGTCGATAAATTGCCGCCGGACGCGGCCACCCTGACTCTGCTCGGCAACGCCTACATGGCTGACGGCAAGCCGGAACTGGCGCTGCAGCAATTTCAGAAGGCGGCGGCGCTCGACCCCGAGAACGCAACGATCAAGACGCGAATGGCGGTCGCGGAGATCAACACCGACCAGGAGCGGCTGGGGCTCGCACAACTTGAAGAGATGTTCGCCGGAGGATCCAGTCCAGCCACCGCCGGACCGACCCTGGTGCTGGCAGAGTTGCGAGCCGGGCGTGTCGACAAGGCGGCCGAGGTTGCGGCGTCCCTGATTGAGCGCGACGCCCAAAACCCGCTCTATCAGACCCTTCTCGGCGAGGTCCGCGCCGCACAGCGGGATTATGCCGCTGCGGAAAGCGCGTTTCGCGCCGCACTGTCGCGCAACCCGGAGTTTGCGGCGGCCACTCGCGACCTGGCGCAGCTCTATGCGAAGACCGGGCGCACCGACGATGCCAAGCGGGTCTACAGCGGGCTTCTTGCGAAAAAGGCGACGGACACGACGGCCCTTCTCGGTCTCGCGGACATTGCGATAGCCGAAGAGAAATGGTCGGAGGCGACAGACCTGCTCAACAGCGCGCGCGCCGCCGCCGATTTCGATCCGACTCCCGGCCTCAAGCTGATCGGCCTCTACGAGGTGCGACGCGATTGGAACAGCGCCAAAGCCGTTGCGGCCGAGCTCTACGCGCAATTCCCGCGAGATGTGAATGTGGTCGTTGCGTTGGGCCGGACCCGGCTGGAATCCGGCGACACGAACGCGGCGGTTTCCAGCTACAAGGTCGCGTACCAACTGGCCCCGGATTCGATCCCGGTCCGGTCCACCTATGTTGCTCTGCTGAAGCAGGCAAAGTTCTTCCGCGATGCGTGGGACGTGCTGCAACAAGCGGTGATCCGCGAGCCGCAGAACGCCTCGCTCAAAGCCGATCTGATCCGCGTCGACGCAGAAGTCGACGGTGTGGAGGGAGCCGTCGCAAGGGCCCGGGAATTTGCCGCGTCCGATCCGGGCAACAGCATCTACGACCTGGTCTCGGCCGAGCTTTACGAAAACGCGGGACGGGCCGGCGACGCGGTTGCTCTGCTCGAAAAGGCAACCGAGGCAAGACCGGCCGACGACCGTCTCGCAGTTGCCCTTTCCGCGTTGTACACGCGAACGGGTGATTTTCCCAAAGCCGAAGCCGTCTTAAAGGGACGGCTCGAGGTCGACTCGAAAAACCTGGTCGTTGGTTTGGCCTTGGCTCCGCTGTACGTGACGATCGGGCACCCTGAGGACGCCAAGAAAATCTACAACGATCTCCTTTCGCAAAGCCCCACCGACATCGCACCCCTTATCGGGCTCGCGGACATCGCCATCGCGGAGATGAAGTGGGAGGAAGCGACCGGATACATCACGCGGGCGCTCGCCGCCGCGCCGAACGACCCGGCACCGGGGCAGAGGCTCGTCAACTTGTATGTGGCTCGCCGAGATTGGAAAAGTGCCGTGGCAACCGCGGCCGAATTGGCGGCCAAGTTCCCGAGAAATTTCGACGTGCTCGACGCAAAGGGCCGAGCCCAGATCGGGGCTGGTGATACGGAGGGAGCGGTCGCTAGCTATAAGCGCGCCCACGAGCTTGCGCCCGATTCGCCGCTGGCCTTGTCACGCTATCTCGCTGTGCTCAGGGCGACCAAGAATCTTTCCGAGGCACGCACCGTGCTGCGGGCCGCTTTCGATCGCGATCCTCGGAATGCGTCTCTCAAAGGCGACCTGATCCGCGTCGAGGCCGAAATCGGCGGTCTGGAGGCGGGCCTCGCAGCGGCACGCGATTTCGCCAAAACCGATCCGGACAACCCCCTCTACGACGTGGTGTCGGCCGAACTCTACGAGAAGGCGGGTCGTGCTGGAGATGGGATCAGCCTCCTCGAGAAGGCCATCGCGGCCCGCTCCTCGGACGACTACCTCGCAATTGCGCTTTCCGGCCTGTATGCGCGCACAGGCGTGCCCGCCAAGGGGGAGGCTGTCTTGAAGGCCCGGCTGAAGGCCGACCCGAAGGACTTTGTCGCACGCTCCGCCCTCGCGTCGTTCTACCTCGAACAAAAGAGGTACGCCGCCGCTGTCGCCGAGTATTCGCGCGTGATCGACGACCACCCAAGGGATCCGTCCGCGCTCAACAATCTCGCTTGGCTGTATCAGCAACAGGGCGACCTGACGTCAGCCCGCGAACTGGCCGAGCGGGCATTCAACCTTACTCCGGGCTCGGCACAAATCGTCGACACTCTAGGGTGGATTGTGCTAACCCAAGGCGAACCGGACAAGGCGCTGGCCTACCTTAGCGCTGCCAGCTCCGCGGCGCCTCTCAATCCGAACATCCAATACCATCTTGCGGTGGCGCTCCACCGGCTCGGCCGACCGGCCGACGCGCGGGCTGCTCTCGAGACCTTGCTGGGTTCCGGTGTTTCCTTCGCCGACAAGGCCGACGCCGAAAAGCTGCTGCAAGACCTGAAGCGCGGCTAATCGAGGCTCTGCCGATCTCCGGCTCCATCCACATCAGAAGAACCTGGGCGGCGCCTTCGGGCGCCGCTTTTGATTCGAACCCTTTTCAATTCTGGAGCGGCCTCAACTGCGCCACTCGAGGGTCCGTGGTTGCACCGGGTTCTGGAAGGGGCGGCCTTCGTCGCGGGCGCGGAGGTACTCGCGCTTCAGCCGGTAATACCATTTCGCCTGGGTATCGGCGTCGTCGATCAGAGTGAGCGGCGGGTTGAAGCGCAACCCTTGGTGCTGGCGCTCCATGATGTCGCGGTCCTGGCGCAGAAAGGCCCTCACATAATGCCGCAAGACCGGCTTCAACATGCCGAGCCACGGCAGGGTCCAATAGATGCAGTGGTTGATCTCGGTCACCCGCTCGTCGACCGGCGTGATCGCTGTCAGATTGCTCACCCGGTGCCGGCCGGCGCGAATGTGCTCGACCCGTACACTGGGCAGCCGGAAGATGATCTCGGTTTCAGGGGCGCCGCCCAACAGCCGGTAGGCCCGCGAATTGCGCGACGGCATGTGGCGGGTCATCGTGAAGCCGAATGGGGAAGGGGCGAAGGCCTTGGCTTTCTGCTGGATCGACCGGCGCGAGCGCCACCACCAAGCGCGATGAACGAAAGGCCCGTGCGCCGGGTCCATCAGCCCGATGACCGCGTGGTCGATGGCCGCGGCGAAACCGACGCACTCGACGAGGTCGGGCGCGCATCCCTCGAACCCGTCGAGCACCGGGATATCCGGTGCCGCGGCCGGGTCCTCGCCGAAAAACACCCAGATGTTGCCCTGGACCTCGCGCGTCGGATAGCTGCGCGTGCGGATATGGCCGGGCGCGAAGGTCTGGCCCGGCACCAGCGATGGGATCACGGCGCATTGCCCGCGTGTGTCGAACCGCCAGCCGTGATAGCAGCATTCGATTTCCCGTCCATCGAAATGGCCGGCGCTGAGCGGCATGCCGCGATGCGGACAGAGGTCACGCAACGCGAAGGGTGCACCGGCAGTGTCGCGCCCGATCAAAATCGGCTCGCCGAGCATCAGCTTCGCCACCACCTTCCTGCGCCGCAGCCGGCGGCTCGGCAGCGCATAGTACCAGGCCTCGCGCAATGGCGCGGCGGCGTCGCTCGCTGCGGGTCTCATCCGGCGGCTCGTGGCTGATCGTCCATCCGCTAGGAATGCACCATCATTATACCCGCTTTCGCCGACTGCACGGCCGAGTGGATGCGATGCGCTATCCTCCGGCCGCCAGTCGGGCTATTTTCACGGTTATTCGCTGGCCCATGAAACTGCGCGATCCCCTGCTGCCGTGATCCGAGTCGTACGACATCCCGGTCCCCGGTCGAATCATCCGCCCGGCTCGGTCCTCGCGATGGGCAATTTCGACGGCCTGCACCGCGGCCATGTCGTGCTGATCGGACGGGCCCGCGAGCTCGCGCGGGAAGCGGGGCGTCCGACCGGAGTGCTGACCTTCGAGCCGCATCCGCGCAGCGTGTTCTTTCCCGCGACAGAGCCGTTCCGGCTAACGCCGTTTCGTGTCAAGGAGCGCGAACTCGCCCGGATCGGCATCGATCTGCTGTTCGTCCAGCATTTCGATCTCGCCTTTTCGAAGAACAGTGCCGAGGAGTTCATCGCCGAGGTGATCGTCGGAGCGATCGGCGCCTCACATGTCGTCGTCGGCTGGGATTGCACCTTCGGCAACCGCCGCCGCGGGACGCCCGATCTTCTGCAGGCCGAGGGTCTGCAACACGGCTTCGGGGTAACCGTGATCCAGCCGATCCGCGGCGAGGATACAACGGTGTACTCCTCTACCCACATCCGCGAGCTGCTGAAGGCCGGCAAGCCGCACGAGGCGGCGGCGCTGCTCGGCCGGTTCTGGGAAATTGACGGCCGCGTCGCGACTGGCGACAGGCGCGGCCGCACGATCGGCTTTCCGACCGCGAATCTCGGTCTCGACGATTATCTGCACCCGGCCTTCGGGGTCTATGCGGTGCGCGTCTGCGGCGACGGCCCCGACGATCCGCTCGCCGGCCGAACGATCGGCGGGGTCGCCAATATCGGTCTGCGCCCGACCGTCGGCGGCCTCGTGCCGCGCCTCGAGGCGCACCTCTTCGACATCGATGTCGATCTCTATGGACGCCATCTGCGCGTCGCGCTCGTCGATTTCATCCGGCCGGAGCAAAAATTCGCCGGTCTCGACGCGCTGAAGGCGCAGATCGCCGAGGACGCCGCCCGCGCGCGCGCCATCCTGGCCGCCGCTCCAGCGTTCTGAGCCCCTAAAATTGCCATCTTTGCATTGCACTCTCTCAACCCGGCCAGATCCTTCGAGGGCATGCCGGTGGGGCGCCGGGCTGAAGGAGCTCCTCAACCTAGAAGAGAGATCTCGCTGCAGACTTGCTGCAGAAGCAGCGAGTGTCGGGAGCTGACGCAATTTCAGGTTGCGGCCGCGGCAGCCATTCGTTGACGGGGTCCGGGGCGGCCCTTATTTACCTGGTTCGTTCCGGAAAGTGCCGAGCCCATGCCGACGGATTATCGTCCGACCGTATTCCTGCCCAAGACCGATTTCCCGATGCGGGGGGATTTGCCGAAGCGCGAGCCGGTAATTCTCGCGCGCTGGGAGAAGATGGACCTCTATCGCCGGCTGCGCGAGGCGTCGCGGGGACGCGAGAAGTTCGTCCTGCACGACGGCCCGCCCTACGCCAACGGCGACATCCACCTCGGCACCGCGCTCAACAAGATCCTGAAGGACGTCGTCAACCGTGCACAGCAGATGCTCGGCAAGGACGCGCCTTATGTGCCGGGCTGGGACTGCCATGGCCTGCCGATCGAATGGATTGTCGAGGAGCAATACCGCGCGAAAAACCAATCCAAAGACAGCGTGCCGATCGACCAGTTCCGCCGGGAGTGCCGCGAATTCGCAGCGCGTTGGATCGAGGTGCAAAAGCGCGACTTCAAGCGGCTCGGCGTCGTCGGCGACTGGGACAATCCCTATACGACGATGGCCTATTCGGCCGAAGCGCAGATCATCCGCGAGATCGGCAAGTTTCTCGTCAATGGCGGGCTCTACAAGGGGGCGAAGCCGGTCCTGTGGTCGGTCGTCGAGCAGACCGCGCTTGCCGAAGCGGAAGTCGAATATCACGACCACAGATCTACGACTGTCTGGGTACGGTTCCCGATCCTGCATGCCGAGCGGCCGGCGCTCGCCGGTGCCGCCGCGCTGATCTGGACCACGACGCCGTGGACCTTGCCGGGCAATCGCGCGATCGCCTTCAGCCCCGGTCTCGATTATGTCGTGATGCGGGTGGACCGGGCGGCGGAAGGAAGCCGCGGACGGCCGGGTGAAACGTTGCTAGTTGCCCGATCCCTGGTCGAGGCACTTGCGGCAACTGCCGGAATCGAGGCGTACTCGGTCATCGACCGCTTTCCTGGCGACGCCCTCGCAGGGACCACGGCGGCGCATCCGCTGCGCGGGCAAGGCTACGATTTTGATGTCCCTCTCCTGGCCGCCGGCTTTGTCGAAGCCGACCAGGGAACCGGCCTCGTGCACATTGCTCCGGGGCACGGCGCCGACGATTTCGAGCTCGGGCAGGCGAACGGTCTACCGGTACCTGACACGGTCGGGCCCGACGGGGTCTATCTCCCGCAGGTGCCGCTCTTTGCCGGCCGCTCGGTTTATTTGCCGGACGGCAAACCGGGGGACGCGGACAGGGCGGTGATCGCCGAGCTAGAAGCTGCCGGCGCGCTTCTCGCCCGCGGCAGTCTCGTGCATTCCTACCCGCATTCCTGGAGGTCGAAGGGCCCGCTGATCTTTCGCAACACGCCGCAATGGTTCATCAGCATGCGGACCAACGATTTGCGGCAAAAGGCCTTGGCGGCGATCGCTGAGACGCGGTGGGTCCCGCCGCAGGGCAGAAACCGGATCGAGGCGATGGTCGAGAGCAAGCCCGACTGGTGCGTCTCGCGCCAGCGCGCTTGGGGGGTGCCGATCCCGGTATTCACCAATCGCCAGACCGGCGAGCCGCTGCGCGATCCGGCCGTCGTCGAGCGCGTCGCCGCGGCGGTCGAGCGCGAGGGCGCCGATATCTGGTTCAGCGCCGATCCCGCGCAGTTCCTCGGCGACGCCTACGATCCCGCAGAGTGGGAGAAGGTCACCGACATCGTCGAAGTGTGGTTCGATTCGGGCTCGACCCACGCCTTTGTGCTCGAGCAGCGGCCGGAGCTCGCCTGGCCGGCCCAGCTCTATCTCGAAGGGTCGGACCAGCATCGCGGCTGGTTTCAGTCCTCGCTGATCGAGGCCTGCGGCACCCGCGGCCGCGCCCCCTACCAAGCCGTGCTGACCCACGGCTTCTTCCTCGACGAGGAGGGGCGCAAGGCGTCGAAATCGCTGGGCAACGTCATTGCGCCGCAGGAAATCATACAGCAGAGCGGCGCCGACATCCTGCGCCTGTGGGTGGTCGGCTCCGATTACACCGAGGATGTCCGCATCGGTCCGGAAATCCTCAAGCGTCACAGCGATGTCTACCGCCGCCTGCGCAATACGCTGCGCTACCTGTTGGGCGCTCTCGACGGCTTCTCGGCTGCGGAGGCTGTCGGGGTCGAGACGATGCCGGAGCTGGAGCGCTGGGTGCTGCACCGCCTGGCCGAGCTCGACCAGTTGGTTCACAGCTCGGTCGAGGCGTTCGATTTCCACGGAATGTTCACAGCGCTGCACAATTTTTGCGCCGTCGACCTGTCGGCATTCTATTTCGACATTCGCAAGGACCGGCTCTACTGTGACGCACCCGACAACCCCCAGCGGCGGGCGGTGCGGACCGTGCTGGACCGGTGCTTCGATTGCCTGGTGCGCTGGCTGGCCCCGGTGATTTGTTTCACCGCAGAGGAAGCTTGGCTGGCCCGCCAGGGCGACCTGCCGGGACGGAGTATCCATCTCGAGCTCTTCGCCGATGTTCCGGCCGATTGGCACGACGACTCGCTTGGCGAGCGCTGGGCAGTGTTGCGCGACCTGCGACGCGTCGTCACCGGAGCGCTGGAACTCGAGCGTGGGGCGAAACGGCTGGGGTCGAGCCTGCAGGCCGCCGTAGAGCTGTTCGTTCCCGCGGGGCTGGCCGCTCAGCTTCGCGATGTCGATCTCGCCGAGCTCTGCATCACCTCGGCGGGAACGGTTCGCTTCGGGCCGGTACCCGACGATGCGTTTACCCTTCCCGATGTCGCGGAAGTCGGCGCAAGAGTCTCCCCGGCGCCGGGAGAGCGTTGCGAACGCTGCTGGAAGGTGTTGCCCGAGGTCGGCCGCGTTCCAGGTCACCCCGATCTCTGCCGCCGCTGCGCTGCTGCTGTCGATCGCGCCGGCCTCCAGTCTGCTGCGGCGAACGGGTGATGCTGGTACGCGGGCTCGCCACGGCGGTTGTGGTCGTGGTCCTCGACCAGCTCAGCAAAGCCGCGGTTCTCGCCTTCTTAGCCGAGCGCGCCGTCGGCGACCGCGAGAGGGTGACGTCGTTCTTCAATCTCTCCCTGACCTACAACCGCGGCATCAGCTTTGGACTCTTCAACGGCGGCGCCGGTCTGAACGCGCTCGTCTTTTCATTCGCGGCCGCAGCGATCGTCGCGGTCTTGATCTATTGGCTGAGCCGCGTCTCGACCCCCTTTCTCGCGATCGCGATCGGGCTGATCATCGGCGGTGCGGTGGGCAATGTTATCGACCGGCTGCGCCTCGGCGCCGTCGTCGACTTTCTCGATTTTCACCTCGGGGCCGTGCATTGGCCGGCCTTCAACCTCGCCGATAGCGCGATTTGCATCGGTGTTGCGGCAATGTTGCTGGATGGCCTGCTCCTGCGGCGGGAAGCGCACTAGCCCCGCCGCAGAGGGCGATTAGCGTCCGGCCTGGCTTTCTGGGATTGCCTCTAGCGTGATGTGATCGGTGACGGTGGTCTTGTTTGGACCAAGTCCGGGACCGTTTGGATTTACGATGATGTCGTTGTCGCGAAGGGCGAAAACCCCCTTGTTGTCGTAATGCGGCGCGCCGAATCGCACGGTCCCGGTAAACGGAGATCCGTCGCTCATGCTAACCGAATAAGTCGCCACGACGGCCCCGCGGGGGGTCGTGTCCCGCACTATCGGTGTGCTCGGCGTCACCGCGATCTCGGGCTGTGGCTGTCCCGCCGGCGGTGGCGGCGGCGTATCCCGAACTACGCGAGCCGCGTCGTCCCGCCTGATCCCCGGCGTGCTGGGTTTGGGAGCGACGGCTGCAGGAACTGTCGTGTGTCTGCCGGTTGCCGGACGAGCGGCGACGTCTGGCCGGACGATTTCGATCTGCCCGCTGGCACCGCGCCGCACCGGCGGGATTGGCCCCCCACCGGACGGCAGTTCCTGGGCGGCGCTCGCGGTGGTATCGGCCCACAGCAGTGCAAAGGTGAGACCGGCGAGTAGTCTTCTTTCGGGTTTTTTCGCCATGACGGTAGCCGAATCGACCAAGCGTCCGTCAGGCGGCGGTGCGCGCCGCCCGAGCGACTTGCGGCTGCAGGCGTGCCTGGAAATAGCCAGTCGAGGCTCCGAGGAGCAGCCAGAACAGGAAATTCACTACCGTGGCGGCGACGATGAAGTGATGGGCAAGTGCCTCGGGGGCCGCCGCGGTGTGCTCCAAGGGCTCGGGCGCGCCGTAAAGGTGGGGCAGAACGATCAAGATCGCCGCGAGGACAGCCCAACGCACTTGTTTCGTAAAGGCCATGAGCGCGAGCGCGCCACCGGTCGCAACCGCGGTAGCGAGCCACCACAGCTGGCGCTCGAGCAGCGGCGCGACTTCGCTTCCCGGCAACTGCGGCGGCAACCCGAGGCTTGGTGCGACCGTGAACGTCGCAAATCCCGCCAGGCCCCAAAAGAGCCCTTGCCGCCAATTGACGTCGCCGCCGCGCAAGGTGAGCCCGGCTGCCAGCAGCAGCGCAAACCCGATCCCGGTCAGGATATCGGCAAGCAGAGTATAAGCCGTTCGCTCGGGGCCGTTTTCTGGCTCCCACGCCGTCGGGTGTTCGTGCGCCGCTATTATCGACTTTTCGTAGACCTCGGCTTCCAGAATCACCGGCACCGTGGCGATGTGATGGGCCACGGCAGCAAAAACGCCGGCCAGCAAGCCGGCGCTGAGCCCTGCGAACACCAGCCTGCGGAAAACGGCCATGCCCGCTCAGTGGCAGGGAAAACCGGAGGAGTGGCGCGTGTCGTGAGCGGCGTTGTGGACGATTTCGATATGCGAAAAGCCAACCGCCCAGATCACGAATGCGCCGAGCAGAGCCGCGAATATCGCCGCGAAAGTGTCGGATCGGGAGACGGACTGCGACCCGGCAGCAGATCGGGAGCCAATGATTTGCGTTTGCATGGAATCGTATCCATGGATAGGGGTGACGGGCTCCATCATTTACCTGATACTACCGGTCCAGCGCCAGAGCCGCAGTTGCCAGGCGGCTTGCTTCCCCGGTGGGAAGCGCATTAAAAAAAACCGGAATGGGGAGGGATTTGTGCCATGTCCTGTGATCAACGGTTTCGCGCACGCCGTGCTCTTATTGCATTCCCCTTGCTTTGCTTGGCTGGCGCATTAGTAACTTCGGGCTGCACCGACCTCAAGCGGGCGATCGGGCTTGAGAGGGCGCCGCCCGACGAGTTCGCGGTCGAATCGCGCGCCCCGCTGACGATGCCTCCCGATTTCGACCTGCGACCGCCGCAGCCCGGCGCGCCGCGGCCGCAGGAGAAGAGTTCCGACCAGCAGGCCCGTCAAGCCATCGAACAGGCCGGGCCCGGCGAGCCGGGCAAGCAGGCGCCGGATTTCCGCCTCCGCCGCGCCGAGGACGGCCTTCCCGACATCGGCGCAAGGAGTGGGCAGGCGCCCGACCCAAACGCCATCGTTGGCGAGCAGAGCTTGTCGAGCAAGCTCCTGGGCTATCAGAGCACCGGAGCCGAGCCTGCACCGGTCGAGAAGCGCGAAACCACCCCGCTGAAAGGGGTCTATTGACCAATCACCATATGGTGGAGAGGGGCAAGGCCCCCGTCGCTCTCGCCTGCGCAGCGTTGGCTTTGCTGGCTGCGCCCGCATCGGCGCAGCGCTTTGGCGCCGAGAGCCTCACTCTCGACAACGGCATGGAGGTGGTGGTCGTGCCGAACCATCGCATTCCGGCGGTGGTGCAAATGGTCTGGTACAAGGTGGGCGCCGCCGACGACCCGTTGGGAAAATCCGGCATCGCCCATTTCCTCGAACATCTGATGTTCAAGGGCACGGCCGCCAACCCGCCAGGCGCCTTTACCGCGTTGATTGCACGCAGCGGCGGGCGCGACAACGCATTCACCACCCAGGATTATACCGCGTTTCACGAGACCATAGCCCGCGACCGGTTGGACCTCGTCATGCGGCTCGAAGCGGACCGCATGACCGGGCTGGTGCTGGATGACAAGGTCGTGCTGCCCGAGCGCGACGTTGTTCTCGAGGAACGGCGCATGCGCATCGACAACGAGCCGGCGACATTGCTCGCCGAGCAGCTGCGCGCCACGCTGTACTTGCATCATCCCTACCGCAATCCGACGATTGGCTGGGCGAACGAGATCCGCCTGCTCGGCCCCGACGACGCGCTGGCCTCCTACCGCAAATGGTACGCGCCCAACAACGCCATCTTGGTGGTCGCGGGCGATGTCGATTTGGCCGAGGCGCGTCCACTCGCCGAACGCTATTTTGGACCAATCGGATCCCAAAGGCTGCCGGTGCGGGCGCGGGTCGAGGAACCTCCGCATCACGCCGCCGCGCGGATCGAGATGAAGAGCGCGCGCGCGGCGCAGCCGCAGTGGAGCCGTTCCTACCTCTCTCCGAGTTATCGCGCCGGCGAGACGGCGCGGGCTTATCCGCTGCAGGTCCTTGCCGAGATTCTCGGCGGCGGCGCTAACTCGCGGCTGTACAAGACCCTCGTGCTCGATCGCGGTCTGGCGTTGTCGGCTGGGGTTTATTATTCGCCGAGCACGATCGATCTGACGATATTCGGCCTCTATGCGACCCCAAAGCCGGAAGTCTCGATTGCCGATCTCGAAGCTGTGATCGATGGCGAGCTCCGCCGCCTCGTGCGCGACGGGGTCGAACTGGACGAGGTCCGCCGCGCGAAGGAACGCATGCAGGCGGCTTCGGTCTATGCCAGGGACAGCCTGTCGGGCCCAGCCAACATCATCGGCGCGGCGCTCGCCATCGGTCAGCGCCTGGACGAGATCGAGGCGTGGCCCGACCGGATCGGGGCGGTGACGGCG
>Ga0209040_10002510_pt1 | contig 14351 bp, 10 predicted proteins | sample BogFormECP12_OM3_FD_188240 | JGI IMG/M metagenome (GOLD analysis project Ga0209040, IMG submission 188240) | Bog forest soil microbial communities from Calvert Island, British Columbia, Canada - ECP12_OM3 (SPAdes) (version 2) | ecosystem: Environmental > Aquatic > Freshwater > Wetlands > Bog ...
AACCACATACCGTCCGCCACCGACGAACTCGATGCCATCGTCGAGCACACTGCCAGCGCCACCGATGCAATCCTCACCAGTTGCGAAACCATCGACGATGTGGCGGTCAGCCTGACCGGCGAGCCAGCAACGAAACTCCAGGACGCGACCACACGCATCTACGAGGCGTGCAGCTTCCAGGACATCACCGGCCAGCGGATCAACAAGGTGGTCGCGACACTGAAGACGATCGAGGCCAAGGTCGCCCAGATCGTCGCCGCGTTCGGCGGCGACGACCATCCGGCGCCGATCGAGACGGTGGCCGACCCGCCCGAAGCCACGCTGCTGAACGGCCCCCAGCATCCGACGGTCGCGATGGACCAGTCCGACATCGACAAACTGCTGGCGAGCTTCGAATGAGATCGCGCTATCTGGCCTGGCCGATTGCGGCCCTGCTGTCGGCTCTGTCGCCCACGGCAGCATTCGCCGACAGCGGACCCGCCGTGCTGGTACGCGTCGGCATTCACGAAGGCTACAGCCGTATCGCGTTCAATCTTGCATCGTGGACCGACTACCATGTGACCCAGCAAGGCCAGCACGTCGTTGTTCAGTTCGCCGGGAATCTGATGATCGGGCCGGCGAACGCCGTGCCGCGCAATGTCGTCGCCATCACGGGTGGCGCCAGCCAAGCGGACATCGTCGTGGAGCCAGGAACAACCGTGCGCGACTGGCGGTTCGGCAATGTCGTGGTGATCGATGTCGCGGACCCCGACTCAGCCGGCGGTAACGCGGCAATACAAAAGGCGGGCGCTACCCAACCGCCGCCGGCCAAATCGCCGGCGCCGTCCCCAATTCCAACCGCTGCACCGCCACCCACCGAACCGCCGACGGCACCAAAGCTCGAACCCAGTCCCATCCAGACGAAGTCGGAGGCGACCAACCCACAGCCGGAGCCAGCCCCGATGGCCGCGGCGCCGACGGACCCAGCGCCAGTTCCGACTGCACAAGCGACGCCGGCAGCCACGGTCGCCGACATCGCAACGCAACCCACATCCAGTGTCGATGCCGCAATTGTTGTGCCGAGCGACGCGCAGCTCGGCGTCGCCGCATTCCGCCGCGGCAGCGCGGCGCTGATCGTGTTCGATCAGCCGCGCAACATTGACCTGTCGCCGCTGCGCGACGATCCCGTGTTTGGCACCGCCATCGTGCAGACCCTGCAAACGTCGACCGTGATCCGGTTGACACTCGACCCAGCAATGGCGGTGTCTACGTTGCGCACTCCAGGCGCTTGGCGCATCACCGCAGTCCCGCTCGAGCCGACGCTACGGCCGATCCAGGCTGCGGTGGTCGACGATCGCTTCGTTCTGCCGGCTGTCGCGCCAGGCACCGTCGTGAGTGTGGCGGACCCGGACACGGGCGCCACACTGTTGGTCGGCACGCAGCGACGCGACGGTCAGGGTGTTCCGGCCGCGCGACATTCGCCAGAGTTCACCTTGCTGCCGACCTGGCAGGGTGTGGCGGTGGAAGCGACCGCGGACACCGTGACGTTGCGGCCAGCCCCGCAGGGCTTCATCGTCGTCGGTGCCCTTAACCTGTCGCCGCCGTCGGCCATCTCGGACCAGCTCGCACATGCGGCCGGCCTGACCAGGCAGTTCGACTTTCCCAGCCAGCCGGTTGCGGCGCTGCAGCAGCGTCTGCAGGGCCAAGTGGTCGAGACTGCGGCGGCCCCGCCGCTCGCCCGTGGCCCGCGTCGTCAGGCGGCGGCTCGCACCATGATCGCGCTCGGTCTCGGCGCGGAGGCCGGCGCAATGTTGCGAATGGCCGCGGCCGACGATCCGCACGAGGCCGACTCGCCCGACAATACGGCGCTGGCGGCGATCGCCGCACTGCTTGCCCACCGACCCGACGAGGCGGACGGCCTGGCCGATCCGCGCCTCCCGGCGACTGACGACATCGCGCTATGGCGTGCGGTTCGTCAGGCGCAACTGCAGGAAGGCTCGCCACAGGCCGCTGCCACGTTCGGCGCGACATTGCCGTTGCTGCTCGCCTATCCGCCGGAGATGCGGGATTGCGTGCTGCCGCTGGTAGCCGAGACCCTCGTCACCGGTGGCGAACTCGCCACCGCCTCGGCCTTGTTCGCTGCGCGCAAGGGTGACAGCGCGCTCGACCTGGCGCGCGCCATGCTGCAGGCGGCGCAAGGCGACAGCATCGGAGCATTGGCAAGCTACGACCGGCTGGCACAGTCACGAGATCAATCGGTGCACGCCCGTGCCGCTGCTCGTGCGGTGGAACTACGGCTCGCCTCAGGCGCGATCGGTGCCAGGCAGGCGGCCGATCAACTGGAGAGCCTGCTGTATTCCTGGCGGGGCGACCAATACGAGCGCGCGCAACGCGAGCGTCTTGCCGAACTCAAGGCACGCACGGGCGCATGGCGTTCCGCTCTTGCCCTGCTGCGTGACAGCGAGACGCTGTTCCGGGACGACAAGGCCGAAATCCACAGCCAGCTTGCCGACATGTTCGCCGAACTGCTGCGCGACGACACGGCGGACGCGCTTGCACCGCTGGAGCTGGTATCGGTCGTGGAGGAGAACGCGGACCTGCTTCCCGCCGGTCCAGACGGCGAGGCCTTGCAGGCGAAACTCGCCGATCGGCTGGTGGCGCTCGACCTGCCGAAGCGCGCCGGGCCAGTGCTGGAGAGGCTGATGCTGGCCGCGAAGTCCGGCATCGCTCGGGCCGGCTTCGGTGCGCGCCTCGCGACGCTGCGACTGCACGAGGGCGACGCGACGGGAGCGCTGGCGGCCCTCGGCGCATCGGTCGCGGACGACCTGCCAGCGGAGCTGGTGGAGCGCCGCACCCTGCTGCTCGCCGCCGCCGATACGCGACGCGGCGACGCTGAGCATGCGCTGGTTGCACTCGGCACGCTGAACAGCGCCGCCGCCGACGAGGCGCGGGCGACGATCCTGGAACGCGCCAACGACTGGCCGGCGGCGCAGCGGGCCCTGGCCGACTACGCTGCCAAGACAGTGCCCGCGGAAGGCAGGCTGGACGATGTGCAGCGCCGCGCCCTGCTGCGCCTGGCGACCGCTGCAGCGCGTGCCGGTGACGATGCGGCGCTGACCGCACTGCGCCAGCGCGAGGGCGCCAGGATGGAAACCGGGCCGCTGGCGGACATGTTCCGGCTGCTCACCGCCGATCAGGTGCGCAGCGCCGCCGATCTGAAGCGATCCGGGCAGGAGGCCGCATTGGCACACGAGCTGCCCGGTCAGTTGAAGGCCTTGCAGGCGCCCGCACAGCAGACCCCGTAGCAGCGGGTGGCGGCGGGCAAAAAAGCCTCTTGCATGCTGGCCCCCCGTTCCCCATGTTCCGCCCCCTTGGCCCTAGGGAACGGACGCAACGTGCGCCCGCTCAACAGGCTGTCTGCTGGTAGGAACAGGGTACGTGATGGACGCACTCAGCCCACTGGGGATGGTCTCCGACGCTCCGAACGAGATCGAGCAGAAGGACTATTTCGTCGAGAAGGACGGCGTGAAGTTCGCCGGCGCGCATCTGCTGCTGGATTTGTGGGGGGCGCGCAACCTCACCGATCCGGAGCTGATCGATCGCGCGCTGCGTGATGCGGCGGAAGCGGCCGACGCGACGATCCTGCACAGCCATTTCCACCACTTCGGCCCCGACGGCGGCGTCAGCGGCGTGCTGGTGCTGGCGGAGAGCCACATCTCGATCCACACTTGGCCGGAGCGCGACTTCGCCGCGGTGGACATCTTCATGTGCGGCGCGTGCGATCCGTATCGCTCGCTGCCGGTGCTGAAAGAGGTGTTCGCACCGAAGTCGATCCTGCTGTCCGAGCAGCGGCGCGGGCTGATCCCATAGGTGGCCACCGATAGCTGGATCAACGAGACGCTGTATCCCGACTGGGGTCAGCGTTTCCTGGTCAAGCGCGAGCTCGCGCGAGTGCAGAGCGCGTTCCAGGACATCGTGATCTTCGACAGCTTTTCGCACGGTCGCGTCATGGTGCTGGACGGCGTGATCCAGATCACCGAGGGCGACGAGTTCGTCTATCAGGAGATGCTGACGCATGTGCCGCTGTTGGCACATGGTGCGGCGGCGAACGTGCTGATCATCGGCGCAGGGGACGGTGGCGTGCTGCGGCGGGTGCTGCAGCATCGTGGTGTGCGGCGCGCGGTGATGGTGGAGATCGACGGCGAGGTGATCCGGCTGGCGAAGGAGTTCCTGCCGGCGATCGGCGGCGATGCGTGGAGCGATCCGCGCGCCGAGGTGATCGTGGGCGACGGCATCGACTACGTGAAGCGCGCGCCGGACGCATCGTTCGACGCGATCATCGTGGATTCTACCGACCCGATCGGTGTGGGCGAGGTGCTGTTCACCGACGAATTCTATGCCAACTGCGCACGCATCCTGACCGCGCGCGGGCTGGTGGTGAACCAGTGCGGCGTGCCGTTCATGCAGGCCGACGAGCTGCGCGAGACCAGCGCGCGGCGGGCGAAGTTCTTTCCGCATGTCACGGCGTATGTCGCGGCGGTGCCGACCTACGTCGGCGGGTTCATGACGCTGGGCTGGTCGGCGAAGGATGCATCTTTGACTCGTGTCGGCGTGGACGAGATCCGGACGCGCGCGCGGGCTTCCGGGATCCTCGGCGGCACGCGTTACTGGACGCCTGAGATTCATGTCAGCGCCTTCAACCTGCCGCTATATATCGCGGAGCATCTGCCGGCACCGGCCTGACGCCTCGAGACATAGGGCACACCGCCCAACTTCAATCCGATCGCGGCGGCGGCATTCCGCGTCTATGCGACCGCCACACCGGCGGCTCGATAAAGTTCCGTCCTCTGGCAACGCTGCGAGACGCTGCTCGAGGTCATCCGGGATCCACGCATTCACCGGCACGAGCAGACCAGACCGGGCGAGATCGCGCGCGATGTCGAGTGCCTGCGCCAATAGCCGGCGCGCCTGATCTGGCGCGACCCCGGCGACGGCAACGCAAGCCTCCATCAGATCGCCCTGCCATTGGCTGTTGGCGGGATCGCGCGCCGCCAGGCGCTCGCGGATCGCCATCGACGCGGTGTACGCCGCCAGCGCTCCGGGCAGATCGTCCTGCGCTACCTTCACATCGCCGATCCTCTCGTGGCTGACCGAGAGGTCGCGTTGCCACTGGCTGTTGGCGGGATCGCGCGCCGCCAGGCGCTCGCGGATCGCCATCGACGCGGTGTACGCCGCCAGCGCTCCGGGCAGATCGCCCTGCGACACCTTCACGTCGCCGATCTTGATATGGCTGACCGAGAGGTCGCGCTGCCATTCGCTGTTGGCGGGATCGCGTGCCGCCAGACGCTCGGCGATCGCCATCAACGCGCTGTACGCCGCCAGCGCTCCGGGCAGATCGCCTTGCGACACCTTCACGTTGCCGATCATGTTGTGGCTGACCCCGAGGTCGCGCTGCCAGCCGCTGTTGGCGGGATCGCGCGCCGCCAGGCGCTCGGCGATCGCCATCGACGCGGTGTAGGCCGCCAGCGCTCCGGGCAGATCGCCCTGCGACACCTTCATGTCGCCGATCTTGATATGGCTGACCGAGAGGTCGCGCTGCCAGCCGCTGTTGGCGGGATCGCGCGCCGCCAGACGCTCGGCGATTGCCATCGACGCGGTATACGCCGCCAGCGCTCCGAGCAGATCGCCCTGCGCCACCTTCACCTCGCCGATCTTGATGTGGCTGACCGAGAGGTCGCGCTGCCAGCCGCTGTTGGCGGGATCGCGCGCCGCCAGACGCTCGGCGATCGCCATCGACGCGGTGTACGCCGCCAGCGCTCCGGGCAGATCGCCCTGCGACGCCTTCACGTCGCCGATCCTGTCGTGGCTGGCTCCGAAGTCGTGATCGTCGCCGAGGCGTTGTGCCGCCGACGCCGCCATGCCGTAAGCGTCGAGCGCGGCGCCAAGCGAACCGGTGGTGATCCAGAGATCGCCAAGCCCGATCCAGTCCCAAACAGCATCGGGATCGAGGTCGGTGATCTCCGCCAGCGTCGCCTTTGCGGCTTCGTGGTCGAACGCCAGACGCTCGATCGCCGCGCGCTCCCGCAGCAACGGCAGCAGGCGCTGGCGGCGCACCTGTTCCTCCTGTGCGATTTTCGCCTGCAGCAGGTCACGCGCACCGGCTGGGTCCAGCTCTTGCAGCTTGTCGCGCACGGCGCCGATCGTCGCGTCGATATCGGCGCCTTCATTGGAGGGCTGCACCGGCTCGGCGGCACGCGCACGCGCCTCTTCCACAAACCGGCGCAAGTGTTCGGAAATGTCCGCGACCGGGATGTCGTGCGCGCGGATCGCTTCCAGAATCGGCTGCAACTTCGCCGCGGGGATGTTTGCGCGCGCAGCAATCTTCGCTATTCCGACGCGCGCCCGCACATATCGGTTGATCGTCGTCCCCGGTACGACGAAGCCTTCATGCAGCGGGCTTTCGCCCGGCCGCTTCGCCGCCGTTTCCGACAGACTGACGATGCCGGCGAGCTGCTGACCATGATTGAGGAACACCGGGGACCCGCTCGAGCCGCGATCGGTCCAGTAGCCTTTTTCATTGCCACCGCTGAATTGCCTGCGGCGGTCACCGCGGATCGTCTCGGCAATCGTCCCAGGGACGTTGATCTCCTCCACCGCAGAAGGGTTCTTCTCATCGCGGCCCGGCAGGCCGGCGATAGCGTAGCCGTCGCCGATCTCGAAGCGATCGAGTTCGGCGATAGCAAGCTGCATGACCTTGTCTGGGATGGTTTCCGGTAGCAGCAGCACCAGGTCGGGTCGCGGACCGTCCGGCTCCGCCTCACATGGGTCGGCTAGAGACGCGGTAGTGGTCAGTGTTGTGTCGCCCTGCCAGCAATGGGGATATTCGATCTCCACGACCGAACCTTCCGGCTCCGCGGTGCCTGCGGCTGCCGCGATCGCGTCGCGCCACACGTGGCGACAGGTCGCGATGTAGCCACCTTGCACGACGGCGCCGCACCCAACGAATTTCTTCGCGGGCTTGAGGCGACGGATATATACCAGCGCGGTTTCGACCATGACCCACGGGAGGTTTCAATGACGGCTCGGATGATAGTCGAACTGGCCAATGGCAGCAAAATCCTCTTTGGCGGCAGCGGCCAAGCCGCTGGCCTGTCCGAGGTCTCGCTGGCCGGCGATGTTGCCAAGGCGACCGCCGATGGTTTCAAGGCCGCCCTCGGTTCGCTCGCCGAGCTGGTGGGTACGTTGCAGGAACGGATCGGCAACATGCCGCACCGGCCGGAGAAGGTGGAAATGGAGTTCCGCGCATCGCTCAGCGGCGAGTGCGATCTGTGGGTCGTCTCCGGCGACGGCGAGGCGGAGTTCAAGGTGACGCTGACGTGGGGCAAGGAGTGATCCCGGCCATGCTTGCTGCGGGCAGGCGTGTCGCATACCGTGCTCACGCATGAGCGCATCGTTGACGCCGCTGACGCTGGATGAATTCCTGGATTGGGAGCGATCCCAAGAGCAGCGCTATGAGTTCGACGGCATCCAGCCGGTCGCGATGACAGGAGGCAGCAGAGTTCATTCTCTGATTGCAACACGCCTCGCAGCAGCGTTGGTGTTTCAGGTGAAGCCTCCCTGCGAGGCGCACGGGCCAGAACTAAAGGTTGTCACCACCGCGCGGGTGCGATACCCGGACGCCAGCGTCATATGCAGCCCGCCCAACGACAGCGACGACACGGTCACGCCCAGAGCGGTGTTCGAGGTCGTGTCGCCGACGACCACCCTGACCGACCGGCGGGTCAAAGCCATAGAATACGCGGCCGTGCCCAGCGTCATGGTCTACGTTCTGCTTGAGCAGGACCGCCCGGAGATCACCGTCCGGCGTCGCGCGACCGGGTGGGAAGCAGAGCATCTGGTCGGCCTCGAGGTGACACTGGACCTGCCTGAGGTCGGGGTCGCGATCCCTTTGGCTTTCCTATACGACGCACCGTGACCGACACCGTCCTCATCACTCGCACCGACGGCGTGCTGGAAATCCGCCTCAACCGGCCGGAGAAGAAGAACGCGCTGACCCGCGCGATGTACGACGCGATGGCCGCTGCGTTCACCCAGGTGGACGCCGATCCCACGCTACGCGTCGCGCTGTTGACGGGCACCGGCGACACGTTCACCTCGGGCAACGACATCGCCGATTTCCAGACGCGCGCGGCGAGCAATCGCGACAGTTCCGCGTCACGCTTCCTGCCGACGATCTCGTCGATGCAGAAGCCGCTGATTGCCGCCGTGAACGGCGCGGCGATCGGCGTCGGCACCACGATGCTGATGCACTGCGATCTGATCGTCGCTGCACGTTCGGCGCGTTTCGTGATGCCGTTCACCAGCCTCGGCCTGGTGCCCGAGGCGGCGAGTTCGCTGCTGTTCCCTCGTCTGCTCGGCCATCAGCGCGCCAGCGCGCTGCTGCTGCTCGGCGAACCGTTGGATGCCGCGACCGCACACGAGTGGGGGTTCGTGAATCGCTTGGTCGACGATGCGGCACTGATGGAGACGACGCGCGAGATCGCACATCGTCTCGCGTCGCTGCCGCCGCAGGCGGTGCGGCTGACCAAACGGCTGATCCGCCACGGCGCCGGCGATGTGGCGGGACGGATGGAAGAAGAGCTTGTCCTGTTCCGCGAACGCCTCGGCTCGCCCGAGGCAGCCGAGGCGTTCAAGGCGTTCATGGAGAAGCGCAAGCCGGATTTTTCGCGGTTCGCGTAGTGACGCATTGGGGGTGATGGGTTTCGCTGCGCTCTACCCATCCTACGTTCTAGCAGCCCTGTGTCGTAGGATGGGTAGAGCACAGCGAAACCCATCACGCAGCCCGCTACTCCAGCACCAGTCCCTGCGGCCGGATCAGCCCATCCGGCACCGGCGCGAACCCCTTCAGCCGGTCGCTGTGCGCATACAGCCACGTCATGTGGAACAGAAAAACCAGCGGCCGGTCCGTCAGATAGATCGACGCGGCCTCGTGATACGCCGCCGCGCGCTGCGACAGATCGGTCGCCGCCCGCCCCCGGTTCAGTGCATCGTCGAACTTCGCATTGCAATATTTCCCCCAGTTCTGAAACCCGTCGCACGCCAAGTACTGCACGATGTTGAAGTCCGGATCGGACCGCCCGCTCCAGATCACCAGATTCGCTTGGTAGTCGCCGGAGTTCATCGCCTGAATGTTGGCGTTGGTTTCGCCTGCAACCAGCTTGATGTCGATGCCCGCCTCGGCCGCCATCGACTGAAGCACTTCGCCGATCTGCGTGTCGGCCGGCGTGTTGAGCGTGCGCAGGCTGAACGTCACCCGGTCATATCCGGCCTCCTTCAGCAGCGCCTTCGCCTTGGCGACATCGCGCGTCGGCACCGGCAGTGCCGTGTTGAAATACGGACTGGTCGGCAACTCGGCTTGGTTGTCCGGCACGAACCGTCCGTCCATCACCACCTGGTTGAGCGCGTTGCGGTCGATCGCCGCCTCCAACGCGGCGCGCACTCGCGGATCCTTGGCCAGCGGATTGTCCGCCGCCGGACCGTGCGCCAGGTTGATGTCGATCGCCTCGTAGCCAAGCGATGTCACGCCGCGCAGCTTCAACTTCGGATCCTTCTCCACCTTCGCTGCATCACTCGGCGCCAGTTCCTCCAACATATCGAGCTGACCGGTCTGCAGGTTCACCAGCCGCACCGTCGAATCGGCGATCGGCCGGAACACGATACGGTCGAGATGGATCGCGTCCGCGTTCCAGTAGCCGGGGAACCGCGCGAGCACCATGCGATCCTGCGGCACACGCTCGACGAAGCTGAACGGGCCCGCGCACACCGGGGCGGTGGCGAAGTCCTTGCCAAGTCGCTCGATCGCCTTGGGCGAGCCCATCATCCCCGCGCGATCCGACAGCACCGCGATCAGCGGCGCATAGGGCTGCGACAGCACCAGACGCACCGTCTTCGGATCGATCACCTCAACCGCGGTGACCGGCCGCAGTTCGCCCTTGCGGTTGCTTTCCGCCGCGGTGCGGTAGCGGTCGATGTTCACGCGCACCGCATCGGCGTTGAACGGCTCGCCATCCTGGAACTTCACGCCTTCGCGGAGCGTCAGGGTCAGCGCCTTGCCGTCCGCGGCCCACGACCACTCGGTGGCAAGCTGCGGCGTGAATTTCAGATCGGGACTGAGCTCAACCAGCTTGTCGCACAGGCTGGCGAACACGATGCGGCCTGCGAACGTGCCGCCGCGCGCCGGGTCCAGCGCGTCAGGGTCATCCTGCATACCGACGCGTAGCGTGCCGGCCGCCTGCGCCGACGCGGCGATGATAAGCAGGACGGCGCTGATTCCGGCGGCCTTCAGGTATCGCATGGTTTCCTCCCCTATTGAGCCGTATCGCCGCCCTTGGACACGACGCGGCGCTCGCTTCACAATGCCCGCCATGCATTTCGATCTGAGACTGTGGCGGATGACAAGCGGCCTGCGGTGGCGGATCGCGCTGGGCATCGCTCTCGGCCTGCTGGCGCTCGGCATCGGGATCGCGCGCTTTGCCTTCCTCGGCCAGTTCCTCGCCCGCCTGTTCCGCGCCGCTCCGACCACCCAACTGGTGGTGCCGCTGGTCGCCACGCTCGCCGCCATCCTGCTGCGAGCGTGGTTGGACGACCTGCGCACCATGCTCGCGCACCGCACCGCGGCCCGCGTGCAGGAGGCACTGCGCGGACGTCTCTATGACAAGATCGTCGCCCTCGGCCCCGCCTGGTTCGGCGCGGAGCGCACCGGCGGCGTGATGCTGTCGATCATCGACGGCGTCGAGCAGTTGCAGACCTTCTTCGGCCAGTACATCCCGCAGGTATCGATCGCCGCCTGCGCGCCGCTGGCAATCTTCGCCTTCATGGCGTTCTGGGATGTTCCCGTCGCGACGGTGATGCTCGGCGCCGCCCTGTTCACCCTGGTGGCTCCCTCGGTGGTGAACGAGCGCACCGGTCGGGCGTCCCGCGAGCGCCAAGGGGCCTTCAAGGCATTCGGCGAGGAATTCCTCGACGCGGTGCAAGGCCTGCCGACCCTGAAGGCGTTCGGTCAGAGCGGCGCCTACGGGCGGATGCTTGCCGACAAGGCGCGGGCACTGTCCGACAGCACGTTCATGGTACTCGGCACCAGCATTCTGACGCGCGGCGTCACCGATCTCGGCTGCGCCTTCGGTGCGGCGGCGGCGCTGGCATTGGGCGCCTACCGGGTGCGCCACGGCGAGATGAGCCTGGAGGCGCTGCTGATCGTGCTGATGGCAGGGACGGAAATCTTCCGCCCGCTGCGCGAGTTGCGCACCGTGCTGCACCAGGGCCTGACCGGCCAGGCGGCGGCAGCCGGCATCAACGCGCTGCTGGACGAGCCGATCACCGCTCCGGGCAACTCCCTCTCCTGCGAAGCGGGGGAGGGTTGGGGAGGGGGTGCCGGACCTTCGCCCAGTATCGCGTTCGAAACCGTGGGCTTCGCCTATCCCGGTGGCCGGCGCGCCGCCCATCAGGGCCTGTCGTTCAGCATTGCCGCCGGCGAGCGCGTCGGCATCGTCGGACCCAGCGGCGCCGGCAAATCGACCATCGTTCGTCTGCTGCTCCGCCTGCACGATCCGCAGAGCGGTACGGTGCGCATCGGCGGTCAGGACCTGCGCACGCTCGACCCGGATGCGGTGCGGCGGATGATCGCCGTGGTGGCGCAGGACACCTACCTGTTCCACGGCACGATCGAGGACAACCTCCGTCTCGGCGCTCCCGACGCCACCGAGGCCGAGCTTGCGGCGGCCGCCCGCGCCGCCAACGCGCACGACTTCATCGAGGCGCTGCCCGAAGGCTACCAGACCGTGATCGGCGAGCGCGGCGCGCGCCTCTCGGGCGGCCAGCGGCAGCGCATTGCCATCGCCCGCGCGTTGCTGCGCGATGCGCCGATCCTGGTGCTGGACGAGGCGCTGTCCTCGGTTGATGCTGAGAACGAGGCCGTGATCCAGCAGGCGCTGGACCGGCTGATGGTTGGCCGCACCACGCTGATCCTGGCGCACCGCTTGTCCAGCGTGATCAACGCCGATCGCATCCTGGTGCTGGCCGATGGCGCGGTGGCGGACAGCGGTCGCCACGCGGAGCTGATCGCGCGGGACGGCTCGTATCGCCTCCTGATGGGTCCGCAGCTCGCCGAACGCAGTGACGCGCTCGCGCCGCTCGCCGAGCTTGCCGCGCCGAGCGACGCGCCAGCGGAAGACACCAGCGCCGTAGTACGAGACCTCGCGCAGGATGCAGCCGAGGTCGGCTGGCCGGCGACGATCCGCACGCTGCTCGGGTTCATTCGTCCGTGGCGGCGACAGCTTGCCATCACGGTGTCCTGCGGCATCGGCCGGGTCGTCGCGTTCATCGGCGTGAGCGTACTCGGCGCGCTGATCATTGCCGCGGTGCGGGCGAACGCGCCATCGCTGCTGCTTGTCGTGCTGCTGCTGGCCGCGGCGCCGGTGACCGGGCTGCTGCATTGGCTGGAATCGTTCCTGGCCCACGACATGGCGTACCGGCTGCTCGCCGTGATGCGCGTCGATCTGTATCGCAAACTGGACGCGCTGGCGCCGGCGTACCTGCTGAAGCGCCGATCCGGCGACCTGGTCGCGCTAGCGACGCAGGACATCGAGACGATCGAGTACTTCTATGCCCATACCGTCGCGCCGGCGTTCGTCGCGGTGCTGGTCCCTGGCGCCGTGCTGGCGACGCTCGCGGTGGTCGCGTGGCCGCTGGCGCTCGCACTGCTGCCGTTCCTGGCCTATGCCGCCGGCTCGCCCGTGCTGGGGCGACAGCGCATCGACCGCCTCGCCTCCACCGCGCGCCGTGCCTTGGGCGAACTCGGCGCACACACCACCGAGACGATCCAGGGCCTCGCCGAACTGATGGCGTTCGCGGCCACCACGCGGCGGCGCGACGAGTTCATGGCGTATGCGCGGCGCTACCAGGCGATGCGGCTCGCGCTGCTGCACGATCTCACGCGACAGACTGCGGGACTGGAGGTGGCGACCGGGCTCGGCGGACTGGCGGTCGCCGCGGTGGGCGCGCCGCTGGTGCTGCACGGCTGGATTGCACCGACGATGCTGCCGCTGCTGGTGCTGGTGTCGGTCGCGGCCTTCCTGCCGGTGTCCGAGATCGCCCAGGTCGGCCGTCAGCTTGCCGATACCATCGCATCCACGCGCCGGCTGCACGTGGTGCATTCCGAGCCGGTGCTGATCACCGACGGCCCGCGCGTTCCGGCCGCACCGCGCGGCGGCTCGACCGTACGGTTCGAGCACGTGCGCTTCACCTATCCGGGCCGCACGCGCCCGGCACTGGCGGACGTCGATTTCGCTGTGCCGGCGGGGGCGACGGTAGCGCTGGTCGGACCGTCAGGCGCCGGCAAGACGACGATCGCCAACCTGCTGCTGCGGTTCTGGGATCCCGAGCAGGGCGCGCTCAAGCTGGACGGCGTCGATCTGCGCGAACTGACATTGGACGGACTGCGCGGCCGCATCGCACTGGTCGCGCAGGACACGTATCTCTTCAACAACACGCTGGAAGCCAACGTCCGCCTCGCCAAGCCCGACGCGACGCGCGAGGAGATCGAGACTGCGCTTCATCAGGCCGCGTTGGCCGACTTCGTCGCCGATCTCCCCGAGGGTCTCCAGACCCGCGTGGGCGAGCGGGGCGTGCAGCTCTCCGGCGGTCAACGCCAGCGCATCGCCATCGCGCGCGCCTTCCTGAAGGATGCGCCGATTCTGGTGCTGGACGAGGCGACCTCGCATCTCGACACGATCAGCGAGCAGCTCGTGCGTTCGGCGCTCGATACGCTGATGGTGAACCGCACCACGATCGTGGTGGCGCATCGGCTATCGACCATCCAGGCAGCCGACATCATCCTGGTGCTGAATGCCGGCCGGGTGGTCGAAGCCGGCACGCACCAGCAACTGCTGGGGCAGCGTGGCTTTTATGCGCAGTTGGTCGAACACCAGATGGCCGGCGTGACGGAACGCCAGGCGGCGGATTGAGGCGCTGGTCTCCCAACATCTACGACACTGTAATGCGTTCATCGCCCGCGGCGTCACGATCAACCGCCCACCGCGCGACGGCCGTATGGCCTTTATCCGCACTCCGGACGGCATCTCCATTGAGCTGCTACAGGCCGGCAGCGCGCTGCCGGCAGCCGAACCATGGACCAGCATGCCCAATACCGGTTCCTGGTAAAGTTGGAAGCCGCTGGAGGCTGCCAAACGGCCTCCGACCTATCGCTGGAATGTTCGTTCCGGCGAAGTCGAACACCGCCGAAAGGGTCGGGACGGACATGGCGCCACATCCTCAACGACTGACAGTCACCCGCCGTGCGTGGCCGCTCGCGCGAC
>Ga0209040_10002511_pt1 | contig 14347 bp, 14 predicted proteins | sample BogFormECP12_OM3_FD_188240 | JGI IMG/M metagenome (GOLD analysis project Ga0209040, IMG submission 188240) | Bog forest soil microbial communities from Calvert Island, British Columbia, Canada - ECP12_OM3 (SPAdes) (version 2) | ecosystem: Environmental > Aquatic > Freshwater > Wetlands > Bog ...
AGTTCCCGATCTTCGCCTTCACCCACTGCCGCGACGTGGTGGCCGCGGTCTCCAACGCCGGCGGCCTGGGGGTGCTCGGGGCGGTGGGCTTCAGCGCCGAGGAGCTCGAGACCGAGCTGGCCTGGCTCGACGAGCACGTGGGCGAGCGCCCCTACGGCGTGGACATCGTGATCCCGGGCAAGTACGAGGGCATGGGTGAGCTCGACCCGGTCAAGCTCGAAGCCGAGCTCAAGGCCATGGTGCCCGAGGGCCACCGCAAGTTCACCAAGGACCTGTTGGCCGAGCACGGGGTGCCCGAGCTCCCGGGAGGCCCGAGGCGAGAGCTGCTCGGCTGGACGGCGGCCACGGCCGCCCCCCAGGTGGAGGTGATCCTCGAGCACCCCAAGGTCAAGCTGGTGGCCAACGCGCTCGGCACCCCGCCCGACGACGTCATCGAGCACGTGCACTCGACCGGGCGCCTGGTGGCCGCACTGGCCGGGTCGGTCAAACACGCCCTGAACCACAAGAACGCCGGGGTCGACATCGTGATCTGCCAGGGCAGCGAGGGCGGGGGACACACCGGCGACGTCGGGAGCATCGTGCTGTGGCCCGAGGTCATCGACGCCGTCGCGCCTCTGCCGGTGCTCGCCGCCGGGGGCATCGGCAGCGGTCGCCAGATGGCCGCCGCCATGGTCATGGGCGCGGCCGGGGTCTGGACCGGCTCGCTCTGGCTGACCGTGGAGGAGGCCGACGTGCCACCGGCCCAGATGGACACCTATCTGTCGGCCACCAGTCGGGACACCGTCCGGTCCCGCTCCTTCACCGGCAAGCCGTGCCGGCTGATCCGCAACGACTGGACCGACGCCTGGGAGCAGCCCGACACCCCCGACCCCTTGCCGATGCCCCTGCAGATGATGGTGGCCATCGAAGCGGTGTCGCGGGGCCACGCCTACCCCGAGCAGGCCAAGAAGGTGAGCTTCAACCCGGCCGGCCAGGTGATCGGCCGGGCCACCAAGGTCCGCAAGTCCCGCGACGTGATCCTCGAGATGGTCGACGAGTACATCGACGCCGTGGGCGGGGTCAGCCTGGTCGACGACTGAGTCGACGACTGCGGAGCCTGGTCGAACGTCGAGGAGCGGGCCGCGCCCCCGGTCGCCAACGACGGTGGCATAACCTCGGCCGCAGGCCCGACGTAGCCTGGCCCGGCGACGGGGAAACGGATCGAGGCCGACATGGACCTGCACGAAGCGCTGTACACGACCCGGGCCATGCGCCGGGTGCGGTCCGACCCGGTCCCTCTCGACGTCCAGGCGCGGATCCTCGACGCCGCCATCCGGGCCCCGAGCGGCGGCAACCAGCAGAACTGGCGTTTCCTGCTGCTCGACGACCCGGCGACCAAGGCCGTCCTCGGCCCCCTCTACCGCGACGCCATGACCCAGCTCTGGCAGACGATCTACGCGCCGCAGCTGGCAGCGGCCACCGAGCATCCCGATGAGCCGGCCAGCGTGCAGTTCGAGAAGGTGGCACGCTCGGCCCAGTGGCTGGCCGACCACTTCGAAGAGATTCCGCTCTTCCTCTTTCCCTTCTGCCAGCACGACCCGACCGGCAGCTCGATCTACCCGGCGGTGTGGAGCGCCATGCTGGCCGGCCGGGCCGAAGGGGTGGGCAGCTGCCTCACTTTGCTCCTCGGGGTCTTCCACCCAGACGAGACCCTCGAGGCGCTCGGCGTCCCCACCGACGAGGGGTGGCAGATCTCGGGCTGCGTCAGCTTCGGCTACCCGACCGGCCGTTGGGGGGTGGCCCCACGGCACCCGGTGACCGACGTCGCCTACCGCAACCAGTGGGGGCGATCCCCCGGCATCGAGGTCAGCGAACCGCTCTGGCCCGGGCCGCACTGACGCCTACGTGAAGAGGCCGCTGCGCACCCGTTCGGGCGTCAGCGCGCTCGCCATCATGGCCCTGGTGGTCGTGGCCGCCGGGATCGGATTGGCCCTGTCGGCGCGCACCGCGTCCGGGCCGTCGTGGCCCACCGCCGTCGCCCCGATCGCGGCGTTCGTGAGCCGCGACCGCGGACTCAACTTCAAGCACGTGGTCCCGGTCCACCTCATGAGCCCGAGGGTCTTCGACGCGAGGGTCGCCGCGCCGGACGTCCCCGAAACCGGCACGCAGCGGGCCGACGACCGTCGGATGGCCGCCGAGCTCCGGGCCCTCGGGTTGCTCGATGGATCCGTGAACCTGGTCCGAGCCCAGTCGGTCGACGACGCGGGGGTCGTGCTCGGCTACTACGACTCGGGCACCAAGGCCCTCTACGTCCGGGGCTCCGACCTGACGCCCGAGGTCCGGGTGACGATCGCCCACGAGCTCACCCATGCCCTCCAGGACCAGTACTTCGGCCTGGACCGGCTCGACAACGAGGCGACGACGAACGGGGCCCAGAGCGCGCTCACGGCACTCGAGGAGGGCGATGCCGTGCTCGTCGAGGGCGACTACCTCGACTCGCTGCCCCTGAGCCAGCAGCGCCAGGACGCAGCCGAGGAGTCGGGGCCGTCCCCGGGTCCTCCGGCAGTGCCGGCGATCGTGGAGGTCGACGGCAACTCGCCCTACGTGCTCGGGCCCGACATGGTCGGGGCGATCTACGCCGCCGGCGGCAATCGTGGCATCGACGATGCCTTCCGGGACCCGCCCACGACCGAGCTCGACGTGCTCGACCCGGTCGACTACCTGCAGCACGCATCGACCCCGACGATGGTCACACCACGGTTGCTTCCCGGTGAGGGCCAGGACGGGAGCCCGAGCGATTTCGGCGCCTTCACCCTCTACCTCATGCTGGCCGCCCGCATCGACGCCGCCAGCGCGCTGCACGCCGCCGACGGCTGGGGCGGAGGCTCGATGGTCCAGTTCGCCGCCGGCGGGAGGTCCTGCACCCGGGTGGACCTCACCGGGCGGAGCGCCGCCGCCACGAGCGCCCTCGCCCAGACCCTCACCGAGTGGTCGGCCGCCATGCCGGCCGGCCAGGTGACGTTCGCGGCGTCGGGCTCGACGCTGAGCTTCACCGCCTGCGATCCGGGCCCTGCGGCCATCGCCGGGCCCCGGCCGCTCGACGAGGCCCTCGACCTGGCCGACAGCCGGAACCAGAACGAGGTCGACGCCATCTACGCCGGGGCGCCGATCTCGATCGTCGGATGCGTCGGCGACGCCGCGCTCGGTGACCGGGCTCTGCTGAAGGCCGAGGCCGCACAGAACGCGGCCATCGGGCCATCCCCCGCCGGCCTTCAGGACACGATCGATCGTCAGACCGCCCGCCTGATCGTCGGCTGCGAGCCCGAGACCCGCGGCTGAGCGCCCGCCCGGCGCCTCAGTCGACCCGACCGGCCTCGAACGCCGCGACCTGGGGCCGGGACGCCTGACAGAGCCACGCCTCGGTGATCAGCTCCTCCAACTCCTCGAGACCCACCGCACTCCGGATCGCTGGCGGCGGGGCACACGAGGCGGTATCGTCCGGTTGCCCTGGTCCTCAGCCCGGGTGGTGCAGGTCACAGCGAAGACCGGTGAGAGCCCGGCGCTGTCCCGCAACGGTAATGCCCCCAAATGAGGGGTGAGCCCGGACGCCTGCCCTGCACCGACGAGACCTGTCCTCGGAGGAAGGGCGGTTCGTTGGGCGCCTCGGTCAGGTGTCGCAGCGGGCGCACTTCGTCCTCCGCGAACCTGATGGAGGATGAACGTTGAACAAGGCCCTGCGGCGTTCACTGCTGTCGCTCGCGATGTCAAGCGCGGCGATCGCCACCGCGATCGGCGGGGCCCGGAGCGCCGGGGCGGCCGTGCCGACCTCGAACGGGACCTTCCCCGTGTCGATCCACGCCGCCAATGGCACGGTGCGGCTCTCATCGAGGCCGACGGCCATCGTCTCGTTGTCGTCCACCGCGACCGAGATGCTCTATGCGATCGGCGCCGGAAGACAGGTGAAGGCGGTGGACGAGTACTCCGACTACCCGCCTCAGGCTCCAAAGACCGGACTCGACGGGAACCAGCCCAACGTGGAGGCCATCGCCGCCTATCAGCCTGACCTGGTGGTCGTGGCGGGCGATACCACCGGCCTAACCAAGCAACTGGGGAAGCTCGGCATCCCGGTGCTCTCGGAGCCGGCGGCAGCCACCTTGGACCAGGCGTACCAGCAGTACCTCCAACTGGGCGAGGCCACCGGCCAGCTCCCCCAGGCGAAGGTCGAGGTGACCAGCGTCCGGTCCCAGATCGCCCAGATCGTCGCGAGCACGCCCAAGCCCACGAAGGGCGCGACCTACTACTACGAGCTGGATCCGACCTACTACTCGGTGACCTCGTCGACGTTCATCGGCCGGGTGCTGGGTCTGATCGGCCTCAAGAGCATCGCCGACGGGGCCAAGGGAGGGGCCAGCAGCGGTGGCTACCCACAGCTCAACGCCGAGTTCATCGTCAAGTCAAACCCGGACTACATCTTCCTCGCCGACACCATCTGCTGCGCGCAGACCGAGGAGACCGTGGCGACGCGCCCGGGCTGGTCGAACCTCCACGCGGTCTCCACAGGCCGGGTCGTCCCGCTCAACGACAACATCGCCTCGCGGTGGGGACCCCGGATCGTGGTCCTCTTGAAGGACGCGGCCCAGGCGGTCGACCGGGCACGGTCGGGGCAGCGATGAGCACGACGCTGCCACAGCGGACCCGCGGCCACCCACTCGGGGCAGAGCTCGGGCCAGTTCCGATGTCACTGCCGCGGCGGGTGTCGGTCCGGGTACCCGTCTTGGTGGCGACCGCCCTGCTGCTCGCGGCGGTGCTGCTCGGCATCTCGATCGGGCCGGCCGACGTCCCGATCCTGACCGTCCTCGGGGTGTTCGTCTCACATCTGCCGCTGTTGCACCTGCACTCCGGTGCCTCCCGGCTCGACCAGGCCATCATCTGGCAGATCCGCCTCCCCCGGGTGGTCCTGGCCGGGCTGGTCGGCGCCATGCTCGCCTCCGGCGGCGCGTCCTACCAGGGGGTCTTCCGCAACCCGCTGGCCGACCCCTACCTGCTCGGCGTGGCCGCCGGGGCCGGGCTCGGCGCCACGATCGTCATCGTCTCGGGACCCCACATGACCGAGCTGCTGCCGCTGGCCGCCTTCATCGGTGCCGTCGGGGCCGTCACCGTGACGTACCTGGTCGGGGCCAACGCGGGCCTGCGGGCCTCGGGCGCGTCGATCGTCCTGGCCGGGGTCGCCGTCGCCGCCCTGCTCACCGCCGTCCAGACCTACCTCCAGCAGGAGCACAGCCAGGACCTTCAGCAGGTGTACGCCTGGATCCTGGGGAGCTTCAACGTGGCCACCTGGTCCGACGTCCTGCTGATCCTCCCCTACGTCACCCTCAGCGCGGTGGTCCTCCTGGCCCACCGGCGCCTGCTCGACGTGCTCCGGGTGGGTGAGGACGAGGCCGGGAGCCTCGGGGTGCACGCCACCCGGGTGCGCCTGACCATCGTGGCCGCGGCGACCCTCGGCACCGCCGCTGCGGTTGCAGTGAGCGGGCTGATCGGCTTCGTCGGCATCATCGTCGCCCACACCGTTCGGCTCACGGCGGGCTCCAGCTACCGGGTGGTGATGCCGGTGTCGATGATCGGCGGGGCCGCCTTCCTCATCCTGGCCGACCTCGTCGCCCGGACCGCCCAGGCGCCCGGAGAGATCCCGATCGGGGTCGTGACGGCGTTCGTGGGGGCGCCGTTCTTCTTGTTCGTGCTGTGCTCGAAGCGGGCACAACAGGGGGTGCGTTGAGGTGGCGACCACCAAGGTGCCGTCACTGTCCCCCTCCGCCGCGCCCCCAGTGCCGACCACCGGGACGTCGGCCGGGTCAGCCGTGGTGCGCCTGTGCGGCGTCACCGTCCGCTACGGGTCGACCGTCGCCTTGCGCGAGACGAGCGAGTGGGCGGATCGGGGCGAGTGGGTGGGCGTCATCGGCCCCAACGGGGCCGGCAAGACGACCTTGTTGCGCTCGGTCGCCCGCCTCACCTCCTACCAGGGTCACATTGAGATCGACGGAGTGTCCACGGCCGGGCTGTCCCGGCGGCACCTGGCCCGCCTCGTCGCCTACGTGCCCCAGCAACCCGAGCTGCCGCACGACATGCCGGTGGCGGACTACGTCCTGCTGGGCCGCACGCCCCACATCGGCTACTTCGGCGCCGACAGCGAGGCGGACCGCCGCCGGTGCGCCGAGCTGCTGGCCCGGCTGGGGCTGGAGGCCATGGCCGACCGCTACCTCGGGACCCTGTCGGGTGGCGAGCTGCAGCGCGCCGTGCTCGCCCGGGCCGTGGCCCAGGACGCGCCGGTGCTGCTCCTCGACGAGCCGACCAGCGCCCTCGACCTCGGTCGCCGGGTGGACGCCCTCGAGCTGGTCGACGAGCTGCGCCGAGAGTGGGGCCTCACCGTGCTGAGCGCCATGCACGACCTGACCCTTGCCGCACAGTTCGCCGACCGGCTCATCCTGCTGGCGGACGGAGAGGTGGCGGCGGTCGGACGGCCGTCCGACGTGCTGGACGAAACCCTCCTGGGCCACCACTTCGGCGCCCGAGTCCGGGTCCTGCGCGACGAGGGGGAGCTGGTGGTGGTACCCCGGCGGTCCCGGTCCACCCCACCCTTGGGCGATCGAGGAGGCCACGATGCCTGAGACGCCGACGGCCAAGCCCCACAGTCCCGCACCGGCCGTCCGGGTCAAATCCGTCGTGCTGATCAACACCGGCGACGGGAAGGGCAAGTCCTCGTCGGCGTTCGGGGTGATGGGCCGCGCCTGGGCCCGCGGCTGGCGGGTCGGTGTCGTCCAGTTCATCAAGAGCGGGAAGTGGCAGGTCGGTGAGCGCAAGCTCGCCGAGCACCTCGGGGTCGAATGGCAGACTCTGGGTGACGGGTTCACCTGGGAGTCGACCGACCTCGACGAGACGGTGGCCAAGGGGCAGCACGCCTGGAAGATCGCCCGGTCCAAGCTTGCCTCGGGGGACTACGACCTCTTGGTGTTCGACGAGCTCACCTACGCGGTCACCTACGGCTGGGTGCCGGTGGGCGACGTGGTGGCCGGTGTGCTGGAGCGGGCCCCCCACACCAACGTGGTCATCACCGGCCGCGACGCTCCGCCCGAGCTGATCGAGATCGCCGACACGGTGACGGAGATGAAGATGGTCAAGCACGCCTACGAGCGCGGCATCCGGGCCATGAAGGGCATCGAGTACTGATGCGGCCCGAGCTGGGATCGCGCTCTGAGGACGGACGGGAGCTGTCGATGCTCGTGTGGCGTCTCGCCGCTCCCATGATCGCCGCTTCCACCGCCCCCCACGGAGGGGGTCTCGGGCCACGGCGCTGGGTCGTCAACGCCCAGGTGGCCGCCGGTTACCGACGGGAGGACCCCGACGCCCACGTGGCCGAGCTGGCCAAGTGGCTGGGGCTGGGCGGCCCGGGCGTGGGCATGCTGACGGCGGTCGACGTCAGAGCGGCGAGGCACCGAGACGTGGACGGGGCCCGCGTCGTGGCCTCGGTGGGCCTGGGCCACCCGACCTGGGCCGCCTCGCCCGCCGCCGCACCGGCGGCCCCGACCGCCGAGCCGAGCACCGCAGGAGTCGGGGCCGGCACGATCAACGTCGTCGCCCTGGTGCCCGAGCGGCTCTCGGACGCGGCACTGCTCAACGCGCTGACCACCGTGGCCGAGGCCAAGGCCCAGGCGCTCTTGGAGGCCGGCGTGCCCGGGACCGGCACGGCGTCGGATGCCTCGTGCATCCTGTGCCCGACCGAGGGGCCCGCTCATGCCTTCGGCGGCCCGCGCTCGAAGTGGGGGGACCGCCTGGCCCGGGCCGCCCACGCGGCGGTGCGCGCCGGGTGCGGACCGGTCGGGGCGCCGTGATCACCCTCGTGCTCGGGGGGGCGCGCTCGGGGAAGTCCGCCACAGCCGAGCGGGTGGCCGGCTCGGGTCCCGAGCCCGTCACCTACGTGGCCACCATGACGGTGGGCGGGGACGCCGGTCTGGCCCAGCGGGTGGCCGCCCACCGGGCCCGCCGGCCCGCGCGCTGGCGGACGGTGGAGGCGGTGGACGACCTGCCCGGCCTGCTGCGCTCCCTGGACGGCACCGCGCTGGTCGACTCGCTGGGACCATGGGTGGCGGCGGCGCCGGCCATGACGGTCGACGCCGACGGGCTCTGCGCCGCGCTGGTCGATCGGCGCGGCGACACCGTGGTGGTGAGCGAGGAGGTGGGCCTGGGCGTCCACCCGACGAGCGAGGCGGGCCGCCATTTCCGCGACGCCCTGGGTGCCCTCAACCAGTCGGTGGCCTCGGTAGCCGACGCGGTCCTGCTGGTGGTCGCCGGCCGGGTCCTCGCCCTCGGCCCGGAAGGCCCCTGATGCGGCGGGCTCTGGCCTTCCTCACCCCGTTCGGGCCTGCGGCGACCCCCTCAGCCGCCACCCTCGGGTGGTTCCCGGTCGTGGGCGCCGCCATCGGCCTGGCGGTCGGCGGGATCTGGTGGGGAGCGGCGCACGCCTGGTCCGCCCCGGCCGCGGCGGCGATCGCCGTGGCCGCCGACGTCGCGCTGACCGGCTACCTGCATCTCGACGGGTTGGCCGACGCGGCCGACGGCCTCGTCCCCCCGCTCGATCGCGAACGCCGCCTGGCCGCCATGGCCGACCCGGCGGTCGGGGCCTTCGGGGCGGTCACCGTGGCCACGGTGCTCCTGCTGCGCTTCGGTGCCCTGGCCTCTGCCCGTCCCGCACCGCTGGTGGTGGCGGCGCTGTGGTGCGGGTCGCGCACGGCGATGGCGGTGATCGCCCGCACCCTCCCCTACGCTCGACCCGGTGGCCTGGCCACGGCCTTCGCCCCCGCCGTCCCCGCTGGCTCCGCCATCACCGGTGGACGGGTCAGCCGGTTCGGCGCCGGGGCGCTGGTCCCGGCGCTCGTCGGCACCACCCTCTCGGTGGCCCTGGCGGTCGGCGGCCGGGGACTGCACGGGCTGGCGGCGTTGGGCGGCGAGGCCGTCGGGGTCGGCGCGGTGGCTGCGCTCTCGTGGCGACGACTGGGGGGGTTCACCGGCGACGTGCTCGGGGCCGCCGGGGTCGTGGGCGAGACGGTGGGACTGCTCGTGCTGGCGGCCCGGTGACCCGGGTCCCGGCGTCGGCCCGCCCCCTCCCCCGCCCCCTGGCCGTGGCGGTCGGGATCATGATCGACCGCGCCGTCGGCGAGCCGCCAGCCCCCGTCCACCCGGTAGCCCTCTTCGGTCGGGCGATGACCTGGTTCGAACGACATTCGTACCGGGACGGGCGCTGGGCCGGCGCTGCCCACGCGGCGGTCGGGGTCGCGATGGGGATCGTGGCGGGAGCGGTAGAAGGTTCCACGGTGGTGGCCAGCGCGCTGGCGTTAGCCGGGCGATCGCTCGGAGAGGCCGCCACCGACGTCGGGGCGGCGCTCGAGGCGGGTGATCTCGAGACGGCCCGCACGCTGCTGCCCACCCTCGCCGGGCGCGACCCGTCGGACCTCGACGCCAAGGAGATCGCCCGGGCGGCGGTCGAGTCGGTGGCCGAGAACACGGTCGACGCCGTGGTCGCCCCGGCACTGTGGGCGGCCCTGGCCGGGGCCCCCGGCGCCCTCGGCTACCGGGCCGTCAACACCCTCGACGCCATGGTGGGACACCGCTCGCCGCGCTATCTGCGCTACGGCTGGGCCAGTGCCCGGCTCGACGACGTGGCCGCCTGGGTCCCGGCCCGTGCCACGGCGGCCCTGGTGGCCCTGGTGCGGCCCGCCGCCGCCCTCGACGTCTGGCGGTCCGTGCGCACCCAGGCCCCGGCCCACCCCTCGCCCAACGCCGGGGTGGCCGAGGCGGCCTTCGCCGCCGCCCTCGGACTTCGCCTGGGCGGGCTCAACCGCTACGGCGGGCGGACCGAGCTGCGACCGGCCCTCGGGACGGGACGGCCGCCCGGAGCGTCCGACGTGGCGCAGGCCGTCCGGCTCTCCCACGACGTCACCACCGCGCTGGTCGTCGTCCTGGTCCTCGCGGGCGTCGGGGCGCTCGGGTGGCGGCGGTGACCCCGCTCCCGAGCCCCGGGGCCCACGGCGGTGACGGGGCCGCCGTCGCCGCCGCCCTCGGGCTCGACCCCGCGGGGGTGCTCGACCTCTCCCAGTCGCTCAACCCGGTCGCCCCCGACCCGGTGCCGGTGGTCCGAAGGCACCTCGACCGGCTCCGGCACTACCCGGACGCCGCGGCGGCCCGGCACGCCCTGGCCCGGTCGATGGGTGTGGACCCCGAGGGCCTGCTGGTGACCAACGGCGGATCCGAGGCCATCGCCCTGGTGGCGGCCGAGCTCGGGGGCTCGGTGGCCGAGCCCGAGTTCGCCCTCCACCCGCGGGCCGGCGGTCCTCAGTGGCGCTCCAATCCGCACAATCCGACCGGGCGGCTGGCGGCGCCCTCGGCGCGCGCCGCGGTCTGGGACGAGGCGTTCTACCCCCTCGCCACCGGCCGTTGGACCCGGGGGGACCCCGGCTCGGTGGTGGTCGGCTCGCTGACCAAGCTGCTGGCCTGCCCCGGCCTGCGGCTCGGCTACGTGCTGGCCGATGCCGGCCTCGTGGAGCGCTGCCGCCGCCGCCAACCGGCCTGGTCGGTCAACGGGCCCGCCGCAGCGGCACTGCCCGAGCTGCTCGCCGAGGCCGACCTCCCGCGCTGGGCGAGGGCGGTGGCGGCGTTGCGGGGCGCGCTGGTCGATGTCCTCGAGCGCCGTGGGATCCCGACCAGAGCCTCCGACGCCAACTGGGTGCTGGTCGATCGGCCCGGACTGCGAGCGTCGCTGGCCCCCCACGGCGTCGTGGTCCGAGACTGCGCCAGCTTCGGCCTCCCGGGGGTGGCCCGGGTGGCGGTGCCGGACGAAGCCGGCCTGGGCCGCCTCGACGTCGCGCTCTCGCGCCTCGAGGAAACCGACCACGTAGCGACCGCGCCGAGGTTCGGCGGGGCCATCGAACGAAGGGTGGGACCGTGACACGTTGCTCCGAGGCCTGTGCCGCCGTGCAGCCGGTCGACGCCGGTGCGGCGGCGGCGGCCGCCGAACTCCAAGAACGCCTGACCAAGCCGCGGGGGTCCCTCGGCCGTGTGGAGAGCGTCGGGGAACGACTGTGCTCCATCGCCGGGACGTGCCCGCCCCCGGTCCCCGAGCCCGTCGTCGTGGCCGTGTTCGCCGGCGACCACGGCGTCGTGGACGCCGGGGTCACCCCGTGGCCCCAGGACGTCACGGCCCAGATGGTCGCCAACTTCTGTGCCGGGGGGGCGGCCATCAACGTGATCGCCCGCCAGGTCGGGGCCGACGTCGTCGTCGTCGACGTCGGGGTGGCGGCGAGCATCGACGTAGGGGGACCGATGCTCCTGCGGCGCAACGTGCGCCGCGCCACCCGTAACCTCGCCGTCGAGGCCGCCATGACCCCGGCCGAGGTGGACGCAGCGCTCGACGTCGGGGTCGAGGTCGCGGCGGGGTCGGTCCGGCGAGGGGCCCGCCTGCTCGTGACCGGCGACATGGGCATCGGCAACACCACCTCGTCGGCGGCGCTGATCGCCGCGTTGACCGGGCGCCCGCCGGCCGAGGTGACCGGCCGCGGGACCGGCATTGACGACGAGATGCTGGCCCGCAAGACGCGGGTGGTCGAAGAGGCGCTGGCCCGCCTGCGACCCGGCGCCTCCCCGGTCCAGGTGGCCGCCGAGGTCGGCGGGCTCGAGATCGCGGCCCTGGCCGGGTACGTCATTGGCGGCGCCGCGGCCCGGGTCCCGGTCGTGGTGGACGGGGTCATCGCCGGGGCGGCAGCGCTGCTCGCGGTGGCCGTCTGCCCCGACGCCGCCGGCTATCTGCTCGCCGGCCACCGTTCGAGTGAACCCGGCGCCTCCGCCGCCCTGGCCCACCTCGGGCTCGAGCCGATCCTGGACCTCCAGCTCCGCCTAGGCGAAGGGACCGGTGCCGCCCTGGCGGTGCCGGTCATCCAGACCGCGGCAAGGATCCTGCGCGAGATGGCCACCTTCGACTCGGCCGGGGTCACCGACAAGGGCGACCCCCGCAGCTGACCGCGGTCCGCCCCCGCCGCCGGCGCCGGGGTCGACCACCCCTCGACGGAGCGCGCCGGGCGCCGAAGACGCCCGGGTGGCCGATCGGCAGCCCCCGGCGTTTCGTGTTACACATGGCCAGTGGCCGGCCCCGCCTGCCCGACGCACGACTAGTGGAAGAGCCGATGTCCCCGAGCGAAGAGACCACCAACCTGATCGTCGGCATCGCCCAACACAACCCCGAGGTGCTCGAGGGGATGCTCAAGGCGCGGGTCGAGAACCTCGAGGCCTCGGACCTCGACCCCAAGACCTACTCCCTCGTCAACGTGGCGGCGCTGATCGCGCTCGACGGGCCCCCCGCCTCCTACATCTGGCAGGTGTCCCTGGCCCTCGAAGCGGGCGTCACCCCCGAGGAGATCCTCGGGCTGCTGGTCGCGCTGAACCCGGTCGTCGGCAACGCCCGGGTGGTGGCCGCGGCGCCCGAACTCGCGCTCGGCCTGGGCATCGACCTCGACAACCTCGAGGGATGACCTTCCCGTCCGGCCCGAGGGTGCAGGAGCCCGGAACGACCGATTCACCAGCACCGACCGAACCACGAACACCGAACGAGGAGACAGCACGATGATGCGTCGACGACCATTGCTCCGCGCGGCCGCTGTCGGCGGCGTGGCCTACGTGGGGGCCAAGGCCGGGACCAACAAGGCGATCGCCAACCAGCAGGCACAGGCTCCGCCCGAGCCGGCCCCGCCCCCCGCAGCCGCCCCGGCGCCCGCAGAGGCCGCAGTCCCCGACCGGATCACCCAGCTCCAGCAGTTGGCACAACTCCATGAGTCCGGGGCCCTGACCGACGAGGAGTTCGCCGCCGAGAAGGCCCGGATCCTGGCCTGACCGGCACCCCCCGGGCAGCCGGGACGTGCCGGCGCCAGTTGCCCGGCGCTAGCTGGCCGAGGCAGCCATCGGGGCAGCCGGCTCGGGTAGCGGCATGAGCCGGTTCATGACGACGTAGCTGACGACGACGGCCACGATGATCACCGGGGCCGCCGAGGCGGCGTCTGAGGCCAACAGCAACGTCGGCAGGAGGACCGAAGAGACCGGGAGCCTGAGCATGGCGACGGTCATGGCCCCCATGCAGATGCCGATGGCCGGCACGAGGGCCAGGCCCGGAAGATGGGACGCGGCGATGCCACCGGCCGCCCCGAGCAGCAACGACGGGAAGATCGGTCCTCCCCGGAAGCTGCTCAACGACAACGCGTAGGCCACGCCCTTGCAGAGCACCAGCAAGAGAAGCGCCTTGACCGACCAGCTCGAGGCACTGGCGATGAGCGGCCCGGTGAAGCTCTGTCCGGAGAACAGGACGTCGGACGAGGCCCGCCCGGTCGCCTCCTCGTAGGCGATGGCCAGGCCGGCGATGGCCAACCCGACCACCGGCATCAGGGAGATCATCCGGGGCTCGACCCGAGCCCGGAGGTACAGCGCCGTCCGGCGGATGGCGAACGCGGCGAACGGGATGACCAGGCCGAAGGCCACGGCCCAGCACAGGTCCCAGAAGGTCGGCCGGGCGAACGCCGGCAGGTTCGAGACCGAAAGGGTCACCGAACCGAGGCCGGTCCACTCCCCGAGCCCGATGAAGACAAGGGCTCCGATCGCCGCCGCCAGCATTCCGGGCAACATCACCAACGAGAGCAGCGGCCCGCCCAAGCCGATGGCCTCCATCATGAACACGGCGGCCACCACCGGCGATCCGAGAATCGTGCCCAGGGCGGCGAAGCTCCCGGCGGCGCCGAGGACGGTCTGGGCCATCATCGGGGTGTCCCGCTTGATGAGGCGGACCGTGAGCACGGCCAGACCGCCCCCCAGCGCGATGAGCGGCGCCTCGGGCCCGAGGACGATCCCCAGGCTCAGAGTGGCCAAGGCCGCCAGGACCACCCCGGGCAGGGCCTTGGGCTCGGTCATCCCGGCCCCGAAAGGGTCGGCCGGGGAGTGGCCGCCCCTACCGGGCAGATAGAGGATGCACAGCGCCACCAGCAGGCCGCTCAGGGCGAGCAGCGGCAGCGGCCACCAGACGGGCTCGCCCTGGAAGCCCAGGGTCTCGGGCAGCGAGACGTAGAACCAGTGCTGCAGGTGGTCGACCAGCTGGATGAAGCCGAAGGCGGCGGCGGAGATCGGAGCGCCGAGCAGCGCGGCGAGCACCATCAGGCGGACGTAGCTCCTGTCCCGCAGCATGGCGGCCACCCCGCCCGCAGCCGCCGCCGGCGGGGTGGCGGGTGCCGGGCCGGCTGGGGGTGCCGGCCCGGTGGGCGTTCCCGGGTCCGGGATGGCGGGGGGGTCG
>Ga0209040_10002514_pt1 | contig 14344 bp, 12 predicted proteins | sample BogFormECP12_OM3_FD_188240 | JGI IMG/M metagenome (GOLD analysis project Ga0209040, IMG submission 188240) | Bog forest soil microbial communities from Calvert Island, British Columbia, Canada - ECP12_OM3 (SPAdes) (version 2) | ecosystem: Environmental > Aquatic > Freshwater > Wetlands > Bog ...
CGGTCCACCGCCCTGAACACGGAGCGGAAGTGAGATCGAACAACGATGAAACAACCAACGGATCCACCTTTACGGGGGTCCCCAACACAGATAAGGGGGCGCTCATCGCGCACCTCCGGCTGCACCTGCACCGCCCAGCCGCCACAGCTCAGGCTCGCCGGAGACAGGACCGCGATGGCTGGCCCGCCGGGACAGCTTGATGTGCTGCTCTTTGTCGGCGCGGTCGAGTTCCCTGGCCACCGCGGTACGTACGTCCTCGGCGGTGATGGTCTGCAGGTCCTCGACGGTGGCGTCGGGACCGAGCTTGCCGCTCACGTCCAGGCGGTGATCACGTTCTTCCTCGGCGAATTGAATCAGGTTCTCGCTGAATCGGGCATTGCCCAACACGTCGAGCGCCGGGCGTCGCCGGCCACTTGTGTCAACGGCGGTGGCGGCGGCCAGCTCGGTGTAGGCCTCGCGCAACGGCTCCACATCGGCGATGACGCTGCCGCCCTTAGCGGCCTTGCGCATCGAGATTTCGACCAACTCGTCGACGGTGTAGGACGGCAGCGTGATCCCACGAGTAAACCGTGACCGCAACCCGTCGTTAGAGTCGAGGAATTGCTGCATCTTGTCGGCGTAGCCCGCGGCGATCACCATCAGCTTGTCGGAGTGGTTGACCATGGCGCGCAGCAACTCCGCGATCACCAGCGGGCCAAAATCGTTGTCCGATCCCGAGTCAGTCAGCGCATAGGCCTCGTCGATGAACAGCACCCCGCCGCCGTCGTCGATGATGCGGTCGATGATGGCCTTGACTTTCGCCTCCGACCCGCCGATGAACCGGTCCACCAGGTCAGACCGGCTGGTTTCGACGAACGTGTCCGACGGCAGCACATCGGCGGCGCACAGCAGCTTGGCGATCACGCGAGCGATCGTCGTCTTGCCAGTGCCGGGCGGACCTTTGAGTACCAGGTGCAGCGACTTGTTGCGCACCGGCAGCCCCAGCGCTTCGCGTTGTTTGTCGGCGCGCACGCTGGATTCCAGCCGGGCGATCTGCTCTTTGACGTCGACCATGCCGACGAAATCGGCCAGCTCCTCGGCGGCTTCGGCCTTAAGCTCCTCACGGCGGGACGCCCCGAGTTGGCGGGCGAAGTCACGTTCCCCGGGCTCGGTGTTGGGATCCCAGTAGTCGTTACGCGCGTCGATGCGCGCCGCGGTGGTGGGGTGGATGCCGAAGCCGGGATCGCTGAGCGCGGCGGCGATCGTGGACCGCAGACTCTCGGAGATCCCCACGACGGCGTAGGCCTCGTTGAGCAGCGCGGCGGCGGCCTCGGCCCGGCCCAGCGCTCGGGCGCACAACCCGGCGCCCAGCAGCGCCTCGGCGTTCGCGGCCGCGATGGGACCCTGCCCCTGGGTGCTCAATTGGTCAAATGCCTGCTCCCACAAGCCCAGATAGGCGTCGGCCAAACCGTGGGCCACCTGCACTGCCTGGTGCAGAAACGCATCGTTGCGCATCTGCGCGGTCAGCGGCGCCAGCACCCGCCGCACGTCATGCCACCGCTTGGACCGGAAATAGACAACCGCCAGTACCCAGCCGGCATGGCCCGGTGCAGCGGCCAGTACCCGGTCGTCGAGCAGATCACGGGCTGCGGCGTAGTCGCCGACTGCGGCCCGCGCGGCAGCGCACGCCATGATGACTCCCTCGGCGCCGCGCGCGTGCAGCTGGATGTACATGCCGGTGTCGAACGGGAAATCCACGGCCTCCGGGGCCACGTCGGCGGCCGACAACAACTCACCGCAGGTGCCGATCGCGCGGTAGGCGTTCTCGAGGACCTCGCGGCTGTCGGCGCCGCTGGCCGCCAGGCCGAGCCATCCGTCGCACTGATCGGGGCACTGCACGGTCAGCCGCTCGAACCCGCCGCGTGCGGCCCGTTTGTCGGTCACCTGCCGGCGCCCGTACACCTCCGCACCCAAAGCTGCGCAGCTGCTGACGAACAGATCCAACGCATCGCTACTGGTCATCGCTGCTCCACGACGGCGGCCACTTCAGCGGTGACCTTCTCGGAGACCTGGGAAAACCCTTCCTCCGACATGGCCAGTAGCAGTTCGCCGAGCTTGTCGCCGGGGTAGCGGTCGAACAGGTCCTCGGCGAATGTCGCGTCAACGACCATGCCGTCGCCCCCAAAGACGATCTCGTTGTCGCCGTCTGGGCAGGGAACCGTCACACGCAGGTGCTCGATGTTGTGGCGGGCGGTGCGGATCTGTTCGAGAAACTCACGGCCGCGCGCCATTTCGGCGACCACGGCAGAATGCAGGGGAATGTCCATCAGGCTGCGCCTAACGCTGGTGGGCTGGTGTGGTCGTAGGGTGGGTGGCTCGTCGAGCAAGCAGTTGCATCGCTGCTGCGCCGTGTTGTGCGGATCCGCGCCGGCGACGGCCGCCACAGGCGGCACATCGCTGATGTCTGGGCCGGCGCCATTCATGATGTGTCCTGATCAGTCACGCCATCAGCCTGGCATAAAAGCGGGACACAAGGGGTCAACGTGTGCCCGATGCACTCGACTCCGCGGCTATGCATCGTTGGTGGCGGAGGTGTCTTTCTTGCGGGCCGCCAGGCGTGCCTTGACGGCGTTCTGTGCCTCCGGTTTCACCACCGGTTCAGGTTTGGCGGTATCGCCGACAACCCCTGGGCGGCCCGCGTTTTCGACCTCGGCCAGCGGCTGCTCGTAGCTGTTGACTTTGGAGGATTTCGACTTATCCCCGCCTCGCTGCCCCATGGGCATCATGCCCATCCCGCCGGCCCCGCTGGAGCTCGCGCCTGTGGCCGCGGTGGCGGGTTTCATCGGCGTGACAGGCGGCGAGGAAGGCGGGGTTCCGGTGAGCCAGGCGGGATGGATCGCGCCACTGAGACTGGCGGCGGGTTTGATCGGACTGCCGCCACCGCCCTTGTGCGCACCAGCGGGGTGCGGTTTGGCCAGCGCGGCAGGCTTAATCGGCGAGCTGGCCGACTTCGCCGCCTTGGCCAGGTTGCCGCCCTGCTGGCCTAATTGCTGACCGATCTGGCCCAGCGACTGCAACGGGTTGGCTTTGCCGATCGACTCCATCAGCGGGCCGAGTGCACTCATGAGCGGGCCGAGCATGTCCTGCACGCCGGATCCATCGTCAGACGTCGGTGTTTTGGTGTCCTTGTCTTCGAGTTCGTAGTTTGCGTCGCCCGGAGTCGGGTCCGGAGTCGGGCCTTGCGCGTTCCCGGCGTTGGGATCCAGGCCGGGGTCAGGCAGGGTCCCGGGCGGTGTGCTGGCCGTTTGGCCGGTGGTTTGATAGCCAGTCATCGCGGTGCCGGCCGACTGCTGCATTCCCACCAGCCTGGTTCGGTACGCGTGCACCTTGGCCCCCGCCATGCCGGTGACCTGTTGTTCCAAGACCGCTTCGCTGTAGGCGGTTTTCGTCGCCCGCCAGTCCGCCGAGTGGCCGACCGCGGTTTTCGTGCTGGTGTGCAGACCCGCGGCGGTGGTGTAGCCGACGGCCAGGGCGCCTGCGTGGCCGGCCACTCCCTGCGTCAAGTTAATGGCCCGGGCCAGCCGGGTCATCAGCGGCGGGCTCACTGCAGCCTCACCTGAGGCGAGCAGTTGTGTTAAAGCCGCAGTCAACGCGGTGTGGGCGGCCGTAGCCTGGGTGGCCAACCCGGTCAAGCGTGTGGCCGCGGCGAGGGCCGGGCCGGCACCTGCGCCGGACTCCAGCGCCAGGGCGAGCTGTTCGCCGTCTTGGCCGCTGATGTCGGGGATGGGCGACAGTGTCGGCGGACCGCTCGGGACGGGCGTCGAAGCGGGGACACTCGGGGTGAAGGCGGCCGGCGCCGCTCGGGCGCCGTGTCCGCCGCCTGGGTAGCGGGCCGCCGCCGCGGCGTCTTCGGCGTCATACGCTCCGGCGGTGCCGTCGATGCCGGCGGCGGCGTTGAATGCCTGCTGGGAGCTGGCACGCACGTGTTGCATCAGCCAGCGTTGCCATGCGTTGAGGTTGTCCATCACCGCCTGCGACACCTCGTCTGCGCCGCAGGCCGGCACGTCGTCGCCCAGTTGGGGCTCCAAAACCGTGCCCGCGGTGTCGACGAGCTCGCCGGTACGCCGCAGGCCGTGGGTGTCGATGTTCAGGGCCATGGTGGTTCCTGATCTCCTGCGCGGTGTGGTGGTGGGCGCCGATCGCCGCGGCGCCAGCCTGCAACCGGGCGTACTGATTCGCCACCGTTGTACACGTCGGCCGGAACGTTTGGCTGCGTCATGAGGTTACGTGCCTCTATTCCGGCAGCAGCGGGTCATAGCGGTGGGCGAACGCCGCCTGGGCGCAGGTGACGAACAGTTCTTTGAGCCCGTCGACGCCCAGGGCGCGCAGTTTGTCGACCGAGGCATCGACGTCGACGATCTCGCCGGTGGTGAGCACCGACACCGACATGGCAGCCGGGTCGGTCTCGGCGGTCGTGATGATGTCGTCGTCGTCGTCTTTGAATTGCGTCACAGTGATGGAATGCATTGGGGCCCTACCCTGCTCGTCCGATGAGGTCGAAGACGGCCGGATCCCTGTCCGGCCCGGCAATGGTGTTGAGAAACTGTCCACGCAGCGCGCGGAACGCATCTTTGTCGTGGCCGTCGAGCGCCGCTTGAAGCGCGATCCCCCATAGGTCTTGGCGAGCGTTGTCGTACCAAAGACCCTTGCGCGCGATTTCCACTGCGGCCCCGAAACGCTTGGCGCCGTGCTGTCGGCGCACCAGGGCGACGGCGGCTGCGGGGACCCGGTCGCGCAGCTCGTCGCGCAGGTCTTGGGTCCAGGCCCATTCTTTCGGCGGGATCCCGCCCAGGGGTGAGCCGGTGACCAGATCCATCGCTGCGACCAGGTTGGGGGTTGGGGTGGTCTCGACAAGGATCTCCACCAGCCGCTCGAATTCCATCCAGTCTGAGCGCACGGCGTTGTCGAGGTGGTATCCGCCTTCACGCATCGGTGCCAGCGCCCTCGGGCCGCCAGGGCGCACGACGCCCAGCCGCGCACGCAGCATGGACACCTGCTGGGTCACCGTTTTCTCCGAGGCCGCCCCGCTGTAGACGCACCGGATGATGTCGGCGCTGCTGGCCCACGGGTGGTGCTGCAAGAACACCGTGAGTTCGTTGAGGCGCTTTTCGCGCGGCCCGGGCTGCTGAGTGCTGTGCGGGGGCCGCAGATCCACCTGGCCGAGGATGCGGTTCCATATCGGCGCGATCACCGGCGCAGCTGTGTCTGTCGGCTGCTGATCCGCGCCGGTGTCTGGGGTCGCTTCGGTGACTGCCACCGGTGTGATCGGCTCGGCAGGCACCGCAGGGGCCAGCGTCGGCCTGCTCGTATCCCGTTGCCGGCCACCGTGTTACCTCACCGCCGACGGGCTGGCTATCGGTCCTCTCCTCGAGGTGGACCGGCGCCGGCGGAGCCGGTGTGTGCGAGGCCGCGGGCGCGAAGAAATCGATCGCCCCGCCAGATGCCGGTACATCGTCGGCGGGGTCAGCGGCGGCCGGGGGAGACTCAGGGATGTCGAACAGCGGACCTGAGGCATCCAGCGCAGACAGCTGGGGGTCGGTGTCGTCGATGAGCTCGGGGGCCAACGTCGGGTCAGGTGAGCCGCCTGCTGCCCCGCAGGATGGGTCAACCAGCAGGTCTGCGCACCGCTCAACAACCTCGGCGCTGGGGAGGATCAGCGTGGCCGTCATAGGCCGCGACGATGAACCCCGGCTGATCTGCCCGAGCCGATCAGGGCCGCAGGTGATGGCCCACATGGTGGATACGGCGGCGTCTTGACCGAGGTCAAGCAGGATCGGGCTGGTGGACGCGGCCACGATCTGGGCGCGTTCGGCGTAGGTCAGCGCGGCACCGCACACCAGCACGTCGACGTCGGGAACGCGGCTGGGCGCCACCGGCTGCACCCGGGTGGTCAACGGTCCACGCCACACATCGTCAGTGACACCGATGGTGATGCCGGGATGGGTGGCCAGCAGTTCCAGCACCCACCGGCCGACCAGGGCAGTGGCGGTGGCTGGGTCGCCTTGGATGCGGATCCGGGAAAACGCGGCGAGGTTCAGCCCGACCAGCGCGCCGTCGTCGGTGGTGCCGAACACCACCAGGTACACCGGATGATCAGGATCGGGCGGGTTCCCCGGATCGACGGCCTCCCACCGCATCCGCGCCTCACGCCCGGCGGGCTGCCACGGCTGGGGCAGCGGAGCCTTGAGTCCTTCGACGAACGTCACCGTCAGTTCGTCGCGGCGCGCGATGACCACACCAGCAGGGCCGGGGGACGGCGACAGCACGGACAGCGACTCCAGGCGCCGCACCACGTCGACCGCGCGGCCCTGCCCGTACCACCAGGAGGTGACCGGGGCGCTGCTGACCGCGGTGGACACCATGACCTGTGCGCTGCCCGCCTTACTTGCTGCCAGTGGCAGTGATGGCCGGATCGGCGGGAACGGCGGCGCCGTCGCCCCCGGAGAACGCATCGAGATCCACACCCGAGGTAGTCGACGCAGCCGCACCGCCCTTATTGGTGCTACCCGCGGCGCCGGGAGCAACGGCGCCGGTGCCGCCGGCGCCCTGGCCGCCCGTTGTATTGCCTGCGGTCGTGAACGGGTTGGAGGCCGCGTTGGGGTTGCCCGCCGGCGTGGCGCCGGTGCCGCCGGCCGGGGAGCTGGCGAACGGGTCAGAGGTGGCGGAGACGGTCGTCGCCGGTGCGCCGCTTGGAGATGGCAGCGGGTCGGCGAACGGATTGGAAGCTGGGCTGGTCGCACCGACCTGTTGCGCGCCGTAGGGGTCGCCGAACGGGTTGGCGCCCGAGCTCATACCTTGGCCGAAAGGGCTCATCCCCTGCCCGAACGGGTTCATCCCCTGCAGGCCTGAACCACCCGAACCGAGCAACTGACTGAGGATGTCCAGCAGGCCGCTGCCCCCGCGCGAGTCACCGTCGTCGCCGTCGCCGTCGCCGTGGCGGTGGCGGTCGCCATCGCCGCTGTTGCCGGCGGCCTGTGTTCCGTTGGCCTGCTCAGTGGCCGATGCCCCTTCCACAGTGCCGGCGCTGCGGCCCTGATACTTCTGGATGATCGCCAGGATGGCCGCCTGCCCTGCCGGTGATTGGGGATCGGGAACCGCCGCGATCTCCCGAGCCTCGGCTTCGGCATTGGCGGCAACGTCGTTGCCGCCGTTGACATTGACGTCGGCGCTGTGGTCCGTCGCGGCGCCGCCAGCGCCGGCCGCGCCCCCGAAGCCGTCCAACGGCAGGTGATCATGACCTGTCACCTGGGCGTAGGGACCGCCAGTCATCCGGTCACCGCCGTGGAGAAGTGCAGCGCGAGCACCCCTTGGCGGATGTCGCGGGCCTGCTTGCCGACCTCACGGCAGTAGCCGGCGAGCTCGCGCAGCCCGTCACCACTGACCGGGTTGGTGCCGAACAGTTCGTAGTAGCGGCGATGCTGCTCCTGCGATTCCATCGCAAGCGCCTCGATCGGACTCATGAATGCTCCCCTCGGTTGCCGGCGCCCACCGAAGCCAGGACCGGCCCCGCTGCTGCACCGTTGGTCTGCCGATCAGATGAGGGACCGGGCGAAGCGGCGGCGCTGTGCGCCTTCGGCTCGGGGAGTGTGCCCGCCGGCGGCGCAGGCAGCTTGGTGGTCTTCTTATAGCCCATCTGCTCGAGCTGATCGTTAGTGACCGCACCGCCTCTGACCGCCGCCGCGCGAGCCTCTTCATAGCGTTCCCGGGCGGCGGCGGCATCCGCCAGCTTGGCGACGTAGGCGTCCCAGGCTTCCCCGACATCCCCGACCAGGGCGGTGTTCTCCTTCAGCAAGTTCGCGTAGGCCGCCTCTGCAGCCGCCCGGCCGGTCCTCTTCCTGGGCGCCATCCCGCCTCCTTTGAGCTAGTTCATATGCAGTTTCCGAGCCCGCATCACTTCATAGGGATCGACGTCAATGTCACCTGTGTTCTGACCGTCGTCGATGTCCCGATAGGGGATCACTAGCCGGTCGAGACCTTCGACATCATCAGTGAGGTAGGGCTCAGCGTGAACGTACTTCCAGTCCGAGACACCGTCAACGGAAATGTCCACCAAATCACCATGCTGCAGCTCGTTTGCGGCGACCGGCATCGGCGCCGCGTACTCGTCGTCGACCGTCGGCAGATAGTTGTCATCAAACCCGTCGACGGGCCCCCCGAACGCCGCCGCAGCCGCCACGGCGCCCGACTGCCCATCCTGGGGCCGGTGCGCGCCGTCGGGACCGACATGTTCGTCATCCATGGTGGGACGCGGCAGCATCGTCATCGGCCGCACGTACTGGTCGCTGAGCGGGTCCAGATCAGGTCGTTCGGAGGCCAGCACGATCGGTGATTCGCGGATCTGCGCGAACGACATAGGCTGCGCGGAATCGTCGGGGTCGTACCCGCGTAGCGCGCTGTCAACGACGCGGCGCGGCCAGAAGCTATCGACGTTACGCAGCTCAGCCAGGATGGCACGTTCATGATCGGACAATGCCGCCCACTGCTCCTCGGTGGCCGGGATTTTCGGTGTGTAAAACGCGTGCATTTCGCGGAAACCGCCGTCGGGCAGCTGCACGGTGCCCCGGCCTTTGATGCCCGGCTGCACCCGGGTGCCGGCGACCGGGTCATTGAACATCATGATCGCGGCATCCTTGGATCGCAGGCGGCCCATCGCCACCCGCAAGGCGGTGTTGTCGCGCGCCTCACCAGAGATGAACATCGTGTCGGGCCGCTGGATGCCGATGGCCATGTGGATAGCAACCGCGCGCGCGGTTCGCAGCAGAATGCCGACGTCCTTGGTGGTTGGCGGGGCGCCTTTTTCCTTGCTGGTTTTGTAGGTCGCGTAGAACTCGGCCAACGCCACCACCAGGTTCGAGAACTCGTCAGTGACGATAACGATCGGGTCGAAGTCATCGGCGCGGTTGGGGTTGATCTTCACCTGCGATAGCCGGTCGCGCATGGTGTCGGCGATAAACCGCAGCGCGGCGGTGTGTCCCACGAGCCCGTCTTCGTCGGTGCCGGCGGTTACCAGCGACACATTCGGCCAATCGCGAAGCCCCGGGGTGTCAAATCCCTTTGGATCGATGAAGACCAAATTGGCGCCGATCCGGCGTGCGCACTGAGTCGCAACAGTCATAAGCACTGAGGTCTTACCGGAGGAGGTCTGGCCGGCGATGAGCATGTGCGGGGACTGTTTGAAGTCCCAGCTGATGGTGTTGCCGTAGGCGTCGATGCCAAACGGGATGACGGTCTGCTTGTATAGCCTGCGGATGCTCGCGCGGTTCACCGTCGGGAAATCCAGCGGCGGATCCACCATGATGGGCAGGCCTGGGCTGCGCACGAACCGCACCCGCCGCGAAGCCATGCTCCACTCGGCTTCCCAGGAGCCGCCCAGCGCGTCGGACACCATGCCCTCGATGACCCCGCGACGGTAGGCCGAGCTGACCCTCAGGTTGTAGACGAAGCCGACGGTGAACTCCCGGATCCGCCCGGCGATCGCGTCGTTGCGGGTGGCAGCGGAGCGCTGGGCGAGCTCCTCGTCCATCTCTGCCTGCCGATTCCGTGTCCCCTCCTCATCGAGAGGTGCGCCGTCTTCGTCGACGACCAGCGCCGGCTTGTCGACGGTGACCGAGGCGATATGGGCGGCCGCGTCGAACCAGGAGGCCACCAGCGGGGCCAGAACCGTCTCGGCGTCGACGACGGTGTCCTGTTCGACGATCACCGTTTCGGTGGCGACCAGGGTACGGGTCAAAGCGTCGTGGTCGAGGGTGTAGGTGTGGCCAGTAACCTCGTGCAAGATCGCGGTGACCTCGGTGGTGAGCTCGTCGCCGACCGAGCGTGGATGCTGGCCGTAGAGCAGCTTGACCACCTTGGGAAATGCCTTCTGTCTGCGCGGGTAGCCACAGCGCATCACCCGCACACGGCCGGCGCGCAGGTCGGGCCATCCCAGGGCCGGCGACGCCAAAAAGGTGACTTTGTTGAGTTGGCGGGTGATGGTTGCGCGCGCGAAGGCCCATCGTGCGAACTGCACGAACCCGAACACGGCGACGGCGAGCAGCGCGACCATTAGCAGCCGTCCGGGCAGGGTGGCCGCGGCTGGCCCAGCCCATCGCAGCAACGCCCCGGCGAGGGCCAGTGTCACGGCAGCAGCGGTGAGGATCAGCGGCACTGTGGGGTATTGCTCGCCGGTCCAAGGCTGTCCAGGTCGCACGTTCCCCATATGGCCGGTGCGGGCGCGGTGGTTCGACCAGGCCAGCATCACCCAGCAGAGTACAGCGGTGACGGCGGCGACCACTGGGGTGGCGATGAACAGGATCCAGAACCAGCCCACGCCGACCCCGGCGAAGACGTAGATCGGGTTCGGTGAGGGCGGCAGCAGGTAATTGCGCAGGGGTGAGGGCGAATAGAGCATCCGGTGAGCGGCTGGCCACGCCTTGGTGTAGATGAGGATCGCGGCCACGCCCAGGCCGGCCAGCAGGATCCACCGCCAGCCCTCGGCGGCCTGCTTCTGCTCGGCAGCGGTTTCTCCGGGAATGTAGGGCCGGTTGAGTTCGGCGCTGCTGGTTGCATACGCCCGAACCGACGGTGCGACCGACGGCGCGGCCTTAGTCTCGGTTTTGGCGCCGGGGACTGTCCTGCTCGGGGACATCACCGCGCCCCCGGCTCAGCCGGAGCCGCCGGCGGCGCCGGCACACCTTCGGTGGTCACGGGCAGCACGTTGACGACCTTCCAGCCGTCGGCGGCTATCTCAAGGCGAATTTCGATCTGCGACCCGTCGCTGTAGGTGGCGCGAAACGCGACAGCTCCGGGAAGCTCATCCAGGGGCCCATCCACCGACTGCAACCCGGCTTGGGTGACGTTGCGGATATCGGTGAGCCGGTACTGCTCCATCAACTGCGCGGACACATCCGCAGAGATCCGCGCCAACCAGTCGTCGCGAGTTCCGTTGGGGGAGCCGAAGTTCGTCGCGAACCGCTGCGCAACGGCCCGTGCGGCATCCAGAGAAGCAACCTGCGGCGCCACCGTGGGAGGCGGGAGCTGACCCACGTTCGGGTCGTCACCGAACTCCCCAGGCGGCGGCGCGGGTGCGGGTGTGGCCGCACTCGCCGCCGGCCGCTGCTGATGGTGATCGCCGGATCCAGCATCGACGTGACTGGTGTGCTGCCAGATCAGTCCAGCCACGGCCACGATCCCGACGACCACACCAAGGCGGATGCGCAGCGGGATCCGCCGCACCCACCCGCGCAGGCGCCACCATCGCGCTTTCGCTTTGAGCCATTGCCGTGTAGTCATGTCAGCCAGCTCCTTTCAGAGGACACGTTTGATGACGACGAAGTGGGTGGGAAACGGAGAGAGTTTCACCGGAATACCGAAATCTGGGGCTTCGACGATCGTGGTCGGATTGACCACCATGGCCACATGGCCCGGCCCCCTGTCATCGGGGTTCAAAAACACCAAATCACCCGGTTGCACAGCGGTGCGCGGCACGATGCGCCCGTAATGGACCATGTCATATGTGAGGTGGGGCAACACGATTCGATGCCCTGAGGCTTGGTAGATGGCGTAGAGCACCAAGCCTGAACAGTCGAAACCGCCGCCGGTCGGCCCGTTGATCGACCCGCCACCCCACACGTAGGGCAACCCGATCTCGGCCTCGGCAGCGCGCGCGGCGGCCACGCCGGCGGCGGTGCCGGGCCCCAGGTTCGTCGGCGCGCTGGCTTCAGGATTGCGAACCACACCGCAGACGTCACGGCCGCTGTCGTCGTGCGCCGGCTGCGGCGGCGCGGGATGGCCAGAGGCGGCCAGGACCTCATGCAGATGCTGCCGATAAAACACCGTTGCGGCCGCCACATGCTCGGCGTAGGCGTCGGGAAACCCCGACTGCTGCACAGCCTGCGCAGCCACCGTCGGGGCCATGTTCTGCCAGCCCCCGACTTTGAGCAGGGCGGTGAAGAACTTCTGCGCCGCCACTCCGGGAGTCATCAGATCCCGCAGCGTGCCCCGCCACGGCTGCTGCTGCATGATGCCCACCGACTCGTGGTCATGGCCCACACCCTCATGTGGAATCAGCAGCGACTCAGGCACATTGGAGTTCGCCAGGTTCCGCAACCCGGATTCCTCCATGGCGACGGCCAGGGCGATGATGATGCCCTTTTCGGGGATCTTCATCTGCAGGCCAGCGGCTATGACCGCCTTGCCGTTGTTGACCGGTCCGGGCCCAAACGACACCCCGGTGTCGGCGCTGATGCCCTGGGACTGCAGCTGACGCTGGCACTGCGGGGTCAGCCCCGCGATAGCCGGCGGTGCCCCACCGCCGACGAACAGCACAAACATCACCAGCAGCGCGCTCAGCGCGACCGGCGCCAGCAAGGCCAGCGCGGCATACACCTTGCGGCGGTGCGCCCATACGGTGCGGGCGATCGCCACCCACTCCATCGGCTCCATCAGCGAGTCCCGGGGGGATCGGCGACTTCAGCTGTCGGGGGAATCGGGACTTCCGCCGCGCAGGGGCGGAAGTTGTCGTTGCCCACTGCCAGCGTTCCGTTCGGGATTGGACGGGTCCTTCGTGCAGCGTCGGGAGACGCACCGCAGAAAAGAATCTGAGGCTGACTAAGGCCGGCGAAGCTGTTGGCTCCAGCCATCAGAGGCGTCACCTGCTGGGCCTGTCAGGCGGCCTCGGACAGCGCGTGGCGGGCACCGCCGGAGCCTGCGCCGCCGCCTCGGCTGGCGCGGTAGATCCGAATCGCCTCGGCTAGACGGTCCTGTACGCGGCCGTGGTCGGTGTCGGCGGCCGCCGGTTCGGCCGGCTGCGGTGCACGCTGGCGATCGCCGGCGTCCGGCGACGTCTCGGCTGCACTACCGGCGCCGGCGGATCCCTGCCCTCCTGCGCTGTCGCCGGCTGCGGGGTCGCTGACCGACACCGGTCCCGGCGCCCGATCGCCATCGCCGCCACCGGGGCCGCCGCCCGGGCCGCCGCCCGAGCTGCTCGACGAGTCGGATTCCGGCTCGATACGCCCGGGGGCGCGCTTGTTCGAGCCGGCTCGACCGCCGCCAGCCAACAGGTCGCCCTTGAGTCGAGACAGGTCAGCGGCCTTTGAGAACCAGCCCCGTCCGGACCCGCCGGCGGCGCCACCGCCCAGCTTGGCGGCCATGGTGTCGCGGTGGCGGTCGAACATGCGGCGCAGCGGCCCGAAGAACGCGAACCCGAACGCCAGCACCAGGGTGGTCATGAAAATCGACTGGATGGCGTTGGTCGACTCTTTGAAGACCTGGTCGAGGATCACGTTGTAGGCGCCGAATGCAGCGGTGTAGATGACCATCGCCGCAAACGCCATCGCGCAGTCCAGCACGGTTTTCCACGCGAACGTCTGCGGGCCGCCCGGTATCACGCCGATGGCGAATGCTGGTGGCGCCAGCGCGGCGTACAGCATGGCCTGCACCGCCGCCCGCACCACATGCCACACGAAATAGCAGGCGAATGCGACAAGAAATGCCGCGAGAATTCCACAGATATTCAAAGGCACCAGGAAAGCGGCCGGGTTGCCCATGGATCTGTCATGCATCTGGTCGCCTTTTTTGGAATCGCACCCCTGAATATCGTCTTTGAGTTTGTCGCCTTGATCGTCGATGATCCCTTTTGACCATGCCTCTTTGCATTTCCGCGAAATCGAATCGCTGACGACTCCGAAATTGATCATCTGCGTTGGTGAGCGCAAGAACCTGTCGGCCAGGCGCGACACCATGTCATCGACGTTGGCCTTGCCTCCGTGGTGGGTCATTGCTCCGTGGGAGACCGAGGTGGCGATCTGCAGACCGGTGTCACGGCCTTTGGCCAACAGCCCGTCCGGGCCGACGAGTTCAGCCAGCGGGTTGGCGAAGATGGTTGCCGCGATGCCGATCATCAGCATGCCCATGGCGATGTTGGACAACGCCTTGGCGGTCTTGCCGGCCAGCACCGTGCACACCACGATGATCGCCAAGATCGCCAGGGCCGTCGCGCCCAGCCCGAACCGGTCCATTGCCGAATCCACGCCACGGCCGATCGTTTGAAACGGCCCCGTGAACAATTTCAACCACTCGAAATCGAGGACAAATTTGATCAGCCACAGCGCGGTCGCCGTCACGCACAAATACACCTCGTACACCACGGAATCGACGTAGGAGAATATCTTGGCTGTTGGATCGTCCCAGCCGCCCTGATTGAGGGTGAGCGTGTATTTGGCGACCGGGACATTGAGGCGTTTCTGACTTAACCGCAGAGATGCCGCGCGAAATTACCCAATGCATGGCGTCTCCCCGGTGGGGTTGGTGCTGGTTCGGCGATGAT
>Ga0209040_10002515_pt1 | contig 14340 bp, 11 predicted proteins | sample BogFormECP12_OM3_FD_188240 | JGI IMG/M metagenome (GOLD analysis project Ga0209040, IMG submission 188240) | Bog forest soil microbial communities from Calvert Island, British Columbia, Canada - ECP12_OM3 (SPAdes) (version 2) | ecosystem: Environmental > Aquatic > Freshwater > Wetlands > Bog ...
AGATAAAGCATGGGTAGCAGGTAGCCGACCCCGAGCACCGTCGCGCCCGCCGTCGAAAGCACGTTCAGCACCTGGAACTCCGGCGGATAAGCGGCATAGCGGCGCGGCATGCCGAGGTAGCCAAGGATGAATTGGGGGAAGAAGGTCAGGTTGAAGCCAATAAAGGTGGTCAGCGCCGCCAGCTTGGAGAGGCCCTCGGGATACATCCGGCCAGTCATCTTCGGCCACCAGAAGTGAACGCCGGCGAGGAAGGCCATGAGCATGCCGCCCACCATGACGAAGTGGAAGTGGGCCACGATGAAGTAGGTTTCGGTCAGGTGGATATCCATGCCCATCGAGCCTAGGAAGACGCCAGTCAGGCCGCCGATGGTGAAGAGCCCCATGAAGCCAAAGGCGTAGAGCATGGGTGTCTCGAAGGTAATTGAGCCCTTGTACAACGTGAACGCCCAGTTGAATATCTTGATCGCCGAAGGAACAGCCACCAGCATGGTGAGCAGCGAGAAGACGAGCGCCGAGTAGTTCGACACTCCCATGATGAACATGTGGTGCGCCCAGACGAAGAATCCGAAGACGGCGATAGCGACGGAGGAAAATGCCACGGCCGTATATCCGAAGACCCGCTTGCGCGAGAAGGTGCTGATGACCTCGGAGATGACGCCAAATCCCGGCAGAATCATGATGTACACGGCCGGATGCGAGTAGAACCAGAACAAGTGCTGGAAGAGTAATGGATCGCCGCCCTTGGTCGGGTCGAAGACTCCGATGCCGATGGTGCGCTCCAAAACCACGAGGACCAGCGTGATGGCCAGCACCGGGGTGCCCAATACCATGAGGACCGAAGCGGCATAATGCGACCAGACAAAGAGAGGCATCCGGAACCAGGTCATGCCCGGGGCGCGCATGCGGTGGATGGTCACAATAAAGTTCAGGCCGGTAAAGATAGAGCTGAAGCCGGCGACGAATATGGCCAGCCCGGCGGTGACGACGTGGGTGTTCAGGTAGTGGGTGCTGAGCGGAGTGGTGAAGGTCCAGCCCGTGTCCACGCCGCCGAGCGTGAGTGCGGCCAGCACGAGGATGCCGCCCAAGACGTACAGATACCAGCTCAGCAGGTTGATCTTCGGAAACGCGAGGTCTTTGGCCCCCACCATGATCGGGATCAGGAAGTTTCCGATGGTTGCCGGTACCGACGGCACCAGGAACAGGAAGACCATGATGATGCCGTGCATGGTGAACATCTTGTTATAGGTGTCCGTCGCCATCAGGTCGCTCGGCGGGGTCAGCAGTTCCAGACGGATCATGCCTGCAAAAAAGCCGCCGATGAAGAAGAAGATGGTGATCGAGATCAGGTAGAGGATGGCAATGCGCTTGTGATCTCCGGTCAGCAGCCAGCTCTTCAGGCCGTATTCCTCGTTCAGATAGGACCGCTTCGGCAACGATGCCGTCTGCTGGTCCGGAAGCATAACGATTGTGCTCATGGCTTCACCCCCGCCGGCGCTGTTGGCGCCGTTTGCTGCACCCGGCTTGAAACCGGGCTTTGGGCCTGGTTTTGCACTGGGCTTTGTACCTGGCTCGTGTTCAGCGTTTGCTGAACGCGATAGTTTGTGTTGAGTTTCTTGATGTATTCCACCAGATCGATCAAACCCTCTTCGCTGATCTGGCCCTGATAGGTTGGCATGATGGGCGCGTAGCCGGCGGTCGTGTGCATCGTTGGATTCAGAATCGAGTCCCGCAGGAAAGCGTCGTCAACCATGGCATACGACCCATTGGTAAGCTGCACTCTTGTGGCGTACGCCGCAGCGAGATTGGGGCCGCGCGCTCCGGCGTCGCCCGAATGACAGGCATTGCAGCCGAGGCTGGCGAACAGCCGCTCGCCGTTCTGCGCAAGCGACATGCCGCTGGTCGAACCCTCTGTCCATGCCTGGTAGTCTTCGGGCTTCATCACGGTAATCCAGCCGATCATCTGCGAATGAAGAGTGCCGCAATACTGGGTGCAGAACAAGTGATAGGTGCCCGGCTGCGTGGCCGTAAACCAGACCGTTGTGTAGCGCCCCGGAATCGCTTCGCGCTTCACGCGAAATGCCGGAATCGAAAAGCTGTGGAAGACGTCCTGCGAGATCAGCGTGAGCTGCACCGGCCGCCCCACGGGCACGTGCAGAGCATCGATCTCATGCTGGCCGCCCGGATGCTCGGCCTTCCACATCCACTGCTTGCCCACGATGTAGATATTCATGGCGTTGGTGGGCGGATTGTAGATGCGGAAATAAAGCAGCGCCCCCCAGACAAAGCACACCATGAAGAGCGCCAGCGGAATGATGGTCCACGTGGCTTCGAGCAGGGTCGAGCCCTCGATCTGGGTGGCCTCGGGGTTGCGTTCCTTGCGGTAAAGGATGGAGAAGCCGGTGATCAGCGCCAGCACCAGGGCCATGCCCACCAGTGAAATCAGGATCAGGAAGAAATAAAGTGCGTCCGCATAGGGAGCGATGCTCGACGCTTCGGGCGGAAAGAGCGCGAAGTGCGTGAGCCAATTCACGAGAAATTGCCAAAGTACTGGACTTATAAAATGCATCGTTCCCTTTTATCCGTTTGCGTTTTTCCCATCGTGCTTCAGATCACGCCGGAACATGATCGTCATGTAGCTGCCCAGACCGAAAACCGTAATCAACCCGCCCAACTGCACCACGCGGGCAATCACCAGGCTGTGCCGGTTCAACCTTGGATCGTAGCGATAGCAGTAAGTCAAGATCGCATCCACCGGCGAGCCGATCTTTCCCGCCGAAGCCTCCACCAGGCCCAACCGCAGGTCGTTGGGCGGATACTCAACCCCCAGGTAGTATTGCGAAAGCTTGCCATCGGGGGTCAGAAGCTCAATCGCGCTGGCGTGGGCAAACTGGTTCATCACGCCATCGGGTCCCGGCACGCGCACGTAGCCGAAGCCCACCGCCTTCGCCAGAGAATCGATCGCTGGCTGTTGACCGGTCAGGAAATGCCAGCCATTCGCCGTCTCCGGATGCCCATAGCGCTTTACATATAGCGCCTTTTCTTTGGCCGCGATCTCAGGGGTTTCACTCGGATCGATGCTGACAAAGACCACGTCGAAATCTTTGCCGGGAACGAACTTCACCATTTCGAGCGCGCTCACCAGCCCGTCGATCTCCTCAGGGCAGACGATCTTGCACTGGTAGTAAACCAGCGAAAGCACCACCGGCCCCTTGCCGAAGTAATCACCCAGCCGGACCGCCTTGCCGGTTTCATCGCGGAACTGGCCGTCAAGGGGAATCTGCGTATTCAGCTTCTGCGTGATCGTAACCTTATTCAGGATCGTGGGCGGATGGTCGCTCACCTCGCCCATCTGCTTGTCGCCATAGCTGGAAACCTGTCCATGCGACAGCGGAGTCGTCAGGCAGACGAGCGCCAGCGCAGCCAATCCGGCCGTCACCGTCGCTGTCCAACTCCGCCTTAGCTCGACTCCCCGCATTCCTGATCCCTGTTTTCTAATCCCTGTTCCCTATTCCCTCTTACTGATTATTCGCCTTGGTCGATGCCTGCTCTCCGGCCTCTTTCGCCGGTCCCATTTCCTGCTGCTCATAGCCGGTACGCGCAAACCCATTCGTCAGCGGAGCCTGCACAACCGGCGTCGTGTCCCCTGCCATCAGTGGCTCGGTCGACGCTTGCTTTTCGGCAACCGGCAAGCCGCGTTGCGCGATCAGCTCCATAGCACGCCCGATCGGAATCCTTACCTTTCCCTGCGACCGGTCAATCCAGCTGTAGTGATCGAGCAGCAGACCTTCGCGGGCGTGCAGGTTGGCCAGGTCCTGGTTCCCGTCATCGGACTGGAGGCGCGGCGTCGGGAAGCTCTGTGTAAGCTGCTGCAGCTGTTGTTGCTGCTGCGCCGGGTTCGACTCCATGTTCTTCAACTTGCCCGCTGAGGCCTGAGAAGGCGCATTCCACTTGTTCGGAGCTCCATCGGCCTTCTTCAGCCCGTTATTAATAAGGATACCCAGACCGAAGCAGAAGACGAAGAAAACGCCCACAGAAATGAAGAGCCCTGTCAGGAAGACCATGATCCCCTTCACGCTGACATCGGTGACTTCGTAACCCTCCCGAACAGATGCCGATTTGTCGTGGGACTCGTGCTCGTTAGGCGTGTGCATGTTCAGGCTCCAGAAGCTCTACGAGGTGTGGATCGTTCGTCGCAATCAGCGGACGCTGCTTGAGCTGGGTGAAGAAATAGGCCAGCCAGAAGGCGACCAGGGCCACCGGCAGGGTTGCATACTCGAGCATCCCCACGCTGAAGTGCAGGTTCCGCGCCGCATCCTTGAAGTTCGGCTCGATCAGCCACCACAGGTCCCAGGCGCGCGCGAAGATCATGATGCAGCAGACCACGGCGAGACGTTTCTTGATGCGCTTCAGGTCGCTCGACAGCAGCAGCGTGAAGGGAATCAGCCAGTGAAAGATGACGTCCAGTGTGGCGATCACGCCCCAATTTCCACGAATGCGGTCAAGGTACCAGGGAATCTCTTCCGGCGAGTTGCCCGACCAGATAATCAGGAACGCCGCGAAGGCCAGATACATGTTCAGCATGGTGAAGGCGAAGCACAGCTTGCCCATGTCGTGCTGTTCGGTCCCGCGGAACATCGTCTTCATCGGCTCCGCGCGCGACAGGCCGATCAGCGTCAGGATGGACAGCGCGAGCACTGCGTACCCCTCCGCCACCAGGAACTGCAAGCCGTAAACGGTCGAGTACCATGTTGGGTCCAGCGACATCACCCAGTAGATCACCGCGCCGAACAGCAGGAGGGCGTAGAGCAGCGTCCCGAAGCCGCTCAGGTTCTCGAACTTCGTCCTCCAGTAAGGAACATGCGGCTCGGGATCGGCATCGCGCTTGAGCGACCACCGATTCAGCAGGGTGACGTAGAGCGCAAGAATCGCAAACACCAGCAGCGAATACACCCAGAACGACGTCACGTTGAGAATGCCGTGCTTGTAGTGGATGGCATGCGCCTGCTCGTTGGTGATCAGGCCGTTCTTCAATGCCGTGGCCCAGTCGGCATACTTTGCCCAGATGTAGAGCTTACCGAACGTTGCCCCGAAGATTCCCACCGGCAGGAACAGCAGGAGCACCAGCGGCCAGGTACGCGTCATGGCTTCGAGCGGCCGGCGAATGATCAGCCCCCACTTGCCGCCGGACAGGTACTGCACCATCAGCAGCACCATCGCTCCAAAGCAGAAGTTGAAGCACATCATGTAGCCGTGCAGCCAGGCGCGCAGAAAATGATTCCAGCCGTCGCCGCTGAGAAAGCCGAGGAGGATGGCGATGACCGAGAAGACAGCGCCCACCGTCAGCGCGCGGGTGCGCCATACATCGACAAATGCCGGCGCATTCAGATCCTTGGGCAGCGTCTTCGCGTGATATCCGTTTGCCATGCGTTCTTCCTGAGTTCCTTAATTCGCGGCCGGCGGCTTGGCGGCTTCGCCGCTGCCCGGGTTCGTCATTCCTGAAGTCTTCGGGCCTGAGTTCTTCGGACTCTGAACCGTCGCGTTCGGAGCTGTCACGCCTTTCGCGGGAGCTCCAGCCAGAATTCCCGTCGACGGCTTGGCCTCAACATTGGTAGAGGCCGCTATCGGCCATGGGCCGGCATAGCTCTCGGGCAACCCTTCCTGCTGTGCGATGTTGGTCAGATCTTCGATTTTTACGCCCTGCGGCACATCCGATTCTTTCGCATTCTGGCTGAGCTGCAGTGCGCGAATGTACGCGGCCACGGCCCACCGGTCGGCCGGCGTAAGCTGCGAGGAGTAGTCGGGCATCGCCCCGTAGCCGTTGGTCATCACGAAAAAGAAGTGACTGAGCGGCTGCGCCAGGCGCTTGGGGTCATGATAATTACCTGCCGGCTTGTAGCCACGTTCCACGATCATGCCCTGGCCATTGCCCACGCGCGAGTGGCAGGGAGTGCAGTAGACGTTGTAACGCTCCTGCCCGCGCTCCAGCACCTGCAGGGTCGCCGGAAACGGCAGCGCATCCTGCTCCTTGCCGTTCACCAGGCCGGTGTAGAAATACTCGTCTTCACGCAGCTGCCCGCGCGCCACGGTGTGCTCCACCTGCGGACGCACCGAGCGACCGTCGGCGAAGAACTGCGACTCGCGCTGCGGTATCATCTTCGGCTGGTCCTGCATATCCTGCCGGCATCCGGCAACGAACATCAGCGCCACCGCGACTGCCAGCCCACGCGAGATGCAGGAAATCGAAAACGCCCTGTCACTCCGGCCGAAGTCGTGGCGCAGCGATGGCGAAGTCGAGGGACCTGCAGTTCTAACCCCTAATCCCTGTTCCCTAATTCCTGTCTTAATACTCCACCTCCACGACCGAAACCGGCGCGAAGCCCTCTAGAAACGACCGCGTCTCCGCTGGCTCGAACTTCGGATCGTTGGCCTCCAGACACAAAAAGAACTTGTCGCTGGTTGCGCCATTGCGAAAATTCGGAGCGTTGAAGAGCGGGTGATAGACCTGTGGCAGTCCGTTTAACGCCAGCATGCCGAAGGCCGCCGAAAGCCCTGCGAACAGAATGGTCCACTCATACGCGGGCACCACAAATGCTGGCCACGAAAAATACGGGCGTCCGGCGATATTCAGCGGATAGCTCCATACCGAGATCCAGGTTTCCAGGCTGAACATCGCTGCCACTCCCAGCATGCCCCCGACCAGGCACACCAGCGAAACCTCGTTCTTGTGAAAGCCTATAGCCTCCGCCGCTTCTTCCACCGGATAGGGCGTGTAGCAATCCATCCGGCGATAGCCCGCCGCGTAGGCGTTCTCGGCGGCCCTCACCAGTTGGCTGGGCGTATCGAATTCGGCCAGCAGGCCGTAAGTTCCTTCACGTTCAGGCATCAGTCACCTGCCTCCAGTTGGGGTTCTGCCTCTGGCCGCACCTTCGCTTGCGGCAGCATCATGCGAATCTCCGACATGGGAATCATGGGCAGGAAACGGATAAAGAGGAAGAACAGAAACGTAAACAGTCCCAGCGTACCGACAAAGGTTGCGTAGTCCCAGCGCGTAGCGCGGTAAGTACCCCACGAGGAGGGCAGGTAGTCGCGATAGAGGCTGGTGACGACGATCACGAAGCGCTCGAACCACATGCCGGTGTTGATGACCAGCGACATAAGGAAAATCAGCGCCGGATTCGCGCGGAACTTCCTGATCCAGAGAAGCTGCGGCAACGCAATGTTGCAGGTGATAAGGACCCAGTAGGACCAGCCCATCGGGCCGAACATGCGGTTCCACATCATGAAGTATTCCCAGTGGCTCGCCGAGTACCAGTAGGACATGAAGACTTCGGTCGCGTACCCATAGGCCACGATCAGCCCAGTCGCCAGCATCACCTTGCCCATATTGTCGATGTGGCGGACGGTGATCATGTCTTCCAGGTGATAGAACTTGCGGATGGGAATGGCCAGCGTGATGACCATGGCGAAGCCGGAATAGATGGCGCCGGCGACGAAGTAGGGCGGGAAAATGGTCGTGTGCCAGCCGGGTACGAGCGCCACCGCGAAATCAAAGCTGATGACGGTGTGCACGGAGAGCACCAGCGGCGTAGCCAGACCGGCAAGGAGCAGCGAAGCCGTCTCATAGCGGACCCAGTGGCGCACCGAGCCGCGCCAGCCGAGTGCCAGCCAGCCGTAAATGAACTGGGCGAGCTTCGACTTCGCACGATCCCGCAGCGTACCCAGATCGGGAATCATGCCGATGTACCAGAAGACCACCGAGATCGTCGCGTAGGTCGAGACCGCGAAGACGTCCCACAACAGCGGCGAGCGGAACTGCGGCCATACATTCATGGTGCTGGGATAAGGGAAGAGCCAGTACCCCAGCCAGGGGCGTCCGACGTGGATGAGCGGGAACATGCCGGCGCAAACCACGGCAAAGATGGTCATGGCCTCAGCGAAGCGGTTGATCGAGTTGCGCCAGCCCTGCTTGAACAGCAGCAGAATCGCCGAGATCAGCGTTCCGGCGTGGCCGATACCGATCCACCACACAAAGTTGATGATGGCAAAGCCCCACGCCACGGGGATGGTGACGGCCCAGATCCCGGTGCCTCGCAGGAAGAGCCACACCACCGCGACCAGCAGCATGGTGGCCACGCCGCCCGCCAGGGTGAAGCCGGCAAACCAGCCCAGCGGCGTGTGCGGCGTAAGAACAATACGCGAAATTTTTTCCGTGACCGACTTGAAGGTGTGCCCGGGCGCAATAACCCGCTGTTCCCCGGTAACGGGGTCAAGCATGGGGTCATTTACCGGTGCGTCTTTGGTTGCCATCGCTTTAACCTCTTAGCCTCGGACCTCTTAGCTGTTCTCTAGCTGTTCTGGGGCGCGAATTCCCCGCGCGCCGCGGCCAGTTCCCCGTTAACGTTCAGCACTTCCGCTACGTACGTGGTGCGCGGACGCGTGTTGATGTCCGCCAGCACTCCGTAGCTGCGCTCCTGGCGCTTCAGTTTGGACACTCTGCTGTTGCCGTCGTTGATATTGCCGAAGACGATGGCATCGGTCGGGCAGGCCTGCTGGCACGCCGTCACGATTTCGCCGTCGCGAATCAGCCGGTTTTCCTTGTCCGCCGCGATCTTCGCCACCGTAATGCGCTGCACGCAGTAGCTGCACTTCTCCATCACGCCGCGGCTGCGCACGGAAACATCCGGGTTGCGCATCAGCTTCAGGCTGTCCGTCTCATAATCGGAGTAAAGCAGGAAATTGAAGCGGCGCACCTTATAGGGGCAGTTGTTCGAGCAGTACCTCGTGCCCACGCAGCGGTTGTAGACCATCGTATTCAGGCCTTCCGGCGTATGCACGGTCGCGCCCACCGGACAGACCTGTTCGCACGGAGCGTTTTCGCAGTGCTGGCAGGTCATCGGCTGGAAATGTGCTCTGGGAGCGGCGAGGTCGCCCTCGTAGTAGGTGTCGACGCGGATCCACTGCATGATGCGCCCCATAGTCACCTGATGCTTGCCGACGACCGCGATATTGTTCTCCGCGTAGCAGCTCACGATGCAGGCGTTACAGCCTACGCAGGAGTTCATGTCGATCGACATGCCCCAGGCGTTGTGGTCGTAGCGATACGACGGGAACATGCTGGTGGTCGGCTCGGGCACGTCCCTGCCTTCGCCCTCCTGGGCAAACTCCGGGTGCTTCTTGAATTCTTCGAGCGTCGCGTAGCGGATAATCCCGCGGTCCATCGCCTCGTTGCCTTCGAGCGAATGCGTCCCGCTGCCATCGCCGCCGACGGCCACCGAGCGATGATCCTGGTAGTGGCTCTTGGTGACCGCAAAGCCCCATACTTCCCCGGTCTTCTTCACCGTTGCGCCAGTGGCGAAGAGGGGCGAGTTCGAGGGCCGGATCTGGTAGGCGTTGAAGCCTACTCCGCTGCCGACGCGGCCCGCGGCCTGGCGGCCTTGTCCCAGGTGCAGCGTGATGCTGCCGTTGGCGTGACCGGGCACGGCCAATACCGGAGCCAGCACCTTCTTGCCGTTCAGCGTGATCTCGATGACGTCGTGCTCGGCGACTCCCAGCTTCTCCAGCGTCGCGTAGCTCATCAGCGCCGCGTTGTCCCAGGAGAGATTCGTCACAGGGCGAGGCACTTCCTGCAGCCAGCCCACGTTCGCGTAGCGTCCGTCGTAGACATTGGGGTCGGACCGGAAGATGATCTCCAGCGCGCCCGCCGGAGCCTGCGCTGCCGGTGCCGGAATCGAAGCTTTGCCCCCACCGCCTTTCGGCGAGAACGCCGTATCTGCAATGAAGCCGTCGTGCAGCGCCTTGCGCCAGCCAAAATCGGCGTCGGTGCCTTTGGCTCCCGTCTTGTCCTTCCAGGTGTCGCGGACGGCCTCGTAGGCCGAGAGGTCCGGATTGTCGAGAAGGGATTGCATGATCTCGTGCGCCGAGTGGCCGCCATAGAGCGGATCGATCATCGGCTGGATCACGCTGGCCGTTCCGTCATAAGCGCGGGCGTCGGACCAGGCCTCGAGATAGTGTGTCCCGTTGATGTGCCAGTTCGCGAGCAGCCCGGTCTCATCGTTGTGCAGTCCGAGATGCACCACCGTCTTCACCTTACCGATCGCGTCTCCAAACTCGAGGTCGGCAGGCGCCGAGTAGACTGGGTTGACGTTCAGAATCACCAGCCACTCCACCTTGCCGGCGTTCATGTCCGCCACCAGCGACTTCAGGTCGTCGCCCTGGATCGAAGGCAGCGGATTCACGGTTTCCGTGTAGAGAACTGTCTTTCCCACGTTGCCCAGCGCGTCGTTGATGGCCATCGCCGCCAGGTGTACGCCTACGGATTGCTGCTCACCGGGAATCACGACGCACTTGCCGCCATTCGCCTTCAGATCCTTGGCGACCGACGCGAGAAACGCCTGCGCGTCGTCCGACCAGGTATAGCCAGACGGAGTCGAACCCACGCCGACTGCCGCCGCCAGCGCCGCGGCGAAACCAGCGACATCGCTCGCCCGCAGTGCCTGGCGATGATCCGCCTTGAGACCCGTAGTCGTTGTCATGCTCTCGACCGCATAGAGCCGGTTCATGCCGTAATCGCCCGAACCCGCGCTCTCCAGCTTCCTGCGCGTCGCGTAATCCTTTGCCAGCTTGTGAAAGCCGGGCTGCGCCGCACCGGAGAGGAAATCCGCGTCTAGCGTGACAATCACATCCGCCCCATCGAGCTTGTACTGTGCGTCGGCATAGTCGCCGAAGGCCGCCTTCGACGCCGCATAGGCCGAGTCGCGATTCACCGGGTCGTACTGCACCAGCTTCGCCTTGGGATACGCCGCCTGCGCCTTCTTCCACTGCGTCGCGAGCGTCGGCGAAGTCACCGTACTGCTCAGAAAATACAGGCCTTCGCCGCCCGACGCCTTCTTGTCGGCCAGAGTCGAACGGAAGCTCGCAAGAAAGACCGGCCACGTGCCATTTTCGCCGCGATGCAATATATGTTGAGACCGGTCGGGATCGTACAGGTCGAGCAGCGTTCCCTGCGTGATCGGGTCGGAGCCACCTTTGGTGATCGGATGGTCGGGGTTGCCGTCCACCTTGATTGGGCGATACGCGTCGCTCTTGACCAGGACCGGAATGGCACCTGTGGGAAACGGGAAAGCCGTGGCGAAGTACACGGGCTTGCCCAGCACTAGGTCTTCGGGAGCCTTGACATAGGGATAGATCGCCTCGTCCGGCTGCTTGGTGCATCCTGCAAGGCCAGCCAGCGCCATAGACGCGCCCATCATCTTCATGAAGCCGCGCCGCGAAACCGGATCGATCCACTCAGAACTATGCTGCGGAAACTCCTGACTCAGTGCTGCCTCGAACTCCGGCGTCCCGGCCAACTCGTCGATCGAGCGCCAGTATTTTTTCCCGCGCTGTCCCGCCAGCTTCGCACGCACCTCGGCAAGGGTCAGCTTCGCGCTTCCATTCCCTGTTGCCATGTCCTGTCTTTCTTCACTGCCCATCTCAAGCTCACGATCTCTCATCGGTGGCATACCTCGCAGCTTGAAAGATCCCGTGGAGACCGGATGTTGTAGTGCTGTACCAGGAAATCGCCCAGCGCCTCCTGGCTCGTGAACTTCGTATAATTCGTTGCCTGTGCAGGCAGCGCACCAGCCGGAGCATCCGTTGTCTGCGCGTTAACCACCGGAATCAGGTGCAGCGAGGCCTGCTCCGAACTGCCCGCGCCCGGATTGGGATCGGTCGTCGTGCAGCTCACTGACTCCGCCGTCGGCGTACCCGATTTCACATCTGAGGCCGCGCACCATACCGGGGTCATCTCCGATGCGCCCTTCCAAGCCATGTTGTAGATCTCGCTGGTCGGCCGCAGATTTACCCTCGGGTTGCGATGGCAGTTCAGGCACCACTCCATCTGCAGCGTATTCTGCTGATACATAATAGGCATTTCGTCCACGCGGCCGTGGCAGCTGGAGCAGCCCAGTCCCTTGTTCACGTGGATTTCATGACTGAAGTAGACGTAATCGGGCAGGTCGTGAACCTTGGTCCATACAATCGACTCGCCCGTGGCCCAACTCTGGCGGACCGGCTCCAGCAGATTGGCATTCGTCCAGATCTGCGAGTGGCAATTCATGCAGGTACGGGTGGGCGGGATGCCCGCATAGCTCGACTTCTCGACCGACACGTGGCAGTACTGGCACTGCAGTCCCAAACCCTCGACGTGATGCTTGTGGCTGAAGGGAACCGGCTGATCCGCCCGCTGTCCCTGGCGTGTGACCCACGGAGAACGTTGCAGTTGATCCAGCGTCACTCCCAGGGCAATGACGATCAACCCCGTCAAGACCAGGCTCGCTCGGGCCAGCGCGTTCGAGCTGCGGTCAAAAATCTGCGCCATGAATGCGTCCTTGCTTCCTCGAAGAATCCTGTTCGGTTGGAGGGCAACCACGCGCGGCACTAGCGCGCAGCACTTGTCCGGGACGTGAACCTGACCCGAATTTCACATCAAGTCGAAGATTCAATATAGCAGGCGAAAGGGCGGCAAAATCAAGCGCGAGAGGATCACGCTGAAAAAATCGGGGCCAATTTCCGCATGTATAAATAAGGACCAAAGCGGTCGTAAATTAGGCGCTCGCAGCGGCAGGCCTGCCTCGCGCTCTCGCCCGCCTGCGCCACACTCTCAGAGCCACGCCCTCCAGACGAAATCCAAAAGCTCGCGGACTGTCCCTGGCCGCAATTCCTCTGCAACCTATGCCCTTCACCTGTAACCTGTTCCTCATGACTGATGGCCGCCTTGCGCCCCGCTACGATTCCGCACTCGCGTTACGCGAGCTCACCGAAGCCGATCCCATCCTGGGACGCCTCATCGAGCGCGCCGGCCCCTACACCCTTCGCCTCAAGAGCCAGCACTCGCCCTTCGAAGCACTCCTCGAATCCATCATCTATCAGCAGCTCAACGGCAAAGCCGCCGCCGCCATCCTCAAGCGCGTCATCACCTTCTTTGGAGAGCTCCACCCGGCTCCGGAACATATTCTCGCCGCGCCAGACGACCGGCTGCGCGGATGCGGCCTGTCGGCGAATAAGCTCCTCGCCCTGCGCGACCTCGCCGCCAAGACCCTCGACGGTACCGTCCCCACACTCGCCCAGATCCGCCGCCTGCCTGACGAAGAAATCATCGAGCGCCTCACGAAAGTACGCGGCATCGGCCCCTGGACCGTTGAGATGCTGCTAATCTTCCGCCTCGGCCGCCCCGATGTCCTCCCCGTCAGCGACTACGGAGTCCGCAAAGGATTTGCCCTCACCTTCAAGCGCTTGCCGAAGTCGAAGCCCTTCGACGCGACCATGCTCGCCAAACCCGACGAGATGCTCCGCCGCGGCGAACGCTGGCGTCCCTGGCGCTCAGTGGCGAGCTGGTACCTGTGGCGCGCCTGCGACCTCGCCGGAAAGGCGTCACCCCCGCCGGATTAGGTCAGGCTGTCATCGGATCGATCCACATTACTTGGATCGGATTGTTGTTCAGGAAAAGGAAGTCTTTGTCCGTGGTGAGCAGAGGCAGGCCGGCAAACAGCGCCGTAGCTGCAATCCAGATATCGTTCTTTCCCATGTTGCGAGAGCCCGCGGGCCACGTGTAGTCAGCGTTGGCGATTTGAACATAAGCCTCCACCAACCCTTGCCCGTCGATCGGAACAACAACAACCTGTTCAAGCATGCGTCGCACGGCCTCTCGTTTAGTCGAGCCCCACTGACGTCGGTCTGCCAAGACGTATAGCTCTACTTGTGAAGCAATGGAAACAGTGTGCCTTTGAAGGCTCGATCGAAGTCCATACGCTTTGTCGATCGACTCACCGAGCGCTTTACCCCGGACCAGCGCTAAGAGAATATTAGTATCCAGGACATAGCTCTGGTTCAATGACGAAGCTCCGCTAGCTCACGCAGCAATTCATCGTCGGTCTCGTCTCCGGGCCACGTACCAAAAAACGCTGAGACGCCCGTTCGCTCCGTCTGCGGCTTCCGCTCGACCCGTCTTGGAGCCTCAAAGGAGGGAGGGATAGTCGAAAACGCCTGTCGCCCTTCGGTCGAATCGAGAATTTCCAACGCGTCCAACCGCAGAAGGCTCCCAGAAGGCCGATAAATAGCCTTGCCCAGTACCGTAATCTCTTTTCCCCAATAGCCCTGTAACATCTCCGGAGTTCCGCTCAGGAGTACACCACGAATCTCCTCCCCGCTATCGAGTAACAGCCCGAATGAACGAGTGCTATACCGAACCATATCCAGCTTTCCGACAACTCGAACCTGCCGAGGGCTGGGGGTCTGATTACTCAGCGATCGTGCGCTCTCCGCCACATGAATATCCAGCGAGGTGTGATGCAAGCTGCCGTT
>Ga0209040_10002516_pt1 | contig 14339 bp, 21 predicted proteins | sample BogFormECP12_OM3_FD_188240 | JGI IMG/M metagenome (GOLD analysis project Ga0209040, IMG submission 188240) | Bog forest soil microbial communities from Calvert Island, British Columbia, Canada - ECP12_OM3 (SPAdes) (version 2) | ecosystem: Environmental > Aquatic > Freshwater > Wetlands > Bog ...
TGCCAGATCGAGAGTGAGGCGCCGGTGGGGTCTTGCAGGATGGCCATGCGTCCATACTCGGCTGCGTCGAAGGGCCCCGCCAGGATCTTTCCGTCGAGTTCGCCTGCGCGGGCAGCTACTTTATCTGCTTCGTCCACGGCAACGTAGAGATTCCAGTGAGGCGGCACGCCGCGCTCGAGCTGGTCGGGACGAAGCGGATACATGGCTGCGGCTTCGCGTCCCTCGAGATCAAGGAGAGTGTAGGTCTGGCCGGGACCGGCGGGGATGTCTCTCGCCTCCCATCCGAACAAGGAGCCGTAGAACGATTTGGCTGCGGCCTCATCGGTGGTCGCTAGGTCGATCCAGCAAAAACTTCCAGGGGCGTGGTGGTCGATATTCGGCATGGCCGGAAGTATACGACTTGAAACACCAAAATGCTGTTAACAAAGCCGGCGTTGCGGAAGACGGTTTCACCCGGATAATATCGGCGCACGATGGTGCTCAAGAAGCCAGCCAAAGCAGCCAAGAACAGGAGTGCTCAACCTGCGAAATCCGCCGAGGCGCAGCTCGACGAATTCCTCGCTAAGTTCACACCGGAGGTTGAGGCCACAGCCAGGCAGGCGCTCAGGAAGATGCGAGCATGGCTGCCGGGCGCGATCGAGCTGGTTTATGACAACTACAACGCGCTAGCGATCGGATTCAGTCCTACGGAACGCGCGTCGGATGCTATCTTCTCGATCGCTCTCTTTCCGCGCTGGGTGAGTTTGTTCTTTCTGATCAGCGGAACGAAGCTTCGGGATCCGGACTGCTACCTGAAGGGCAGTGGAAAGCAGGCGCGGCACATCGTGCTCGAGAATGCGGCCACGCTTGATGATCCCGCCGTGCTGGACCTGATGGCGCAGGCGCTGGAGATGTCTCCGAAGCAGATTGACGCCGCGCAGCCCGGCCGGATGATTATCAAATCGATCTCCGCGAAGCAGCGGCCGCGACGGCCCGGTTAACCTGCGCTAGTCTGGAACCAGACCTCCTATGATTCGATCTTCGATGGCCTGGGCTCTGCGCGTCGCAATCTTTATTCTGCTTCCTTTCTCATTTACCGCTCAGAGTTCGACAGCCGCGGCTCATCGCCCGGGCCCAACTATGCCGCTCTGCCCGCGGCAGATCACGATTAAAGCGAGTTATCTGGCCGAGACGGTTCCGGGCGAGGGACCAAGCTATCTCTTCCGCATCGAGAACGGCACAGCTAATCCGATAACGCTCGCTGAGCCAGTTCCTTCGAGCGCTCACTGGTATGCGCGCGTCGGCAATCGCTGGCTGTGGCGAGCCTCCAGCGGAGCCGGCGGAAGTTTTGTGGACGCAATCAATGAGAAGGGTCCGGTCTTTGCATATCAACCGAAGAGCGTTGCTACAGACCCGAAATATATCACCGTGCCTGCCCACGGCAGTTACGAATGGACGGCGGGCCAAAAAGAGATTCCGGCACTTTCTTACAAGCCGAGCTGCGCGCTCTGCAATTATCCTGGAGAGCACGTCTATAAGGCGGTCTTTGCGTATGCCTATTTGCCACCGGCGCAGGCACATAAAGATGGCTTGCTGGCATGCGGGCTGCGCTCGAATCTGGTGGACATGCCACCGAAAGATTTCCCGAAATAAAAATCACGAAGAAAAAACCAGCACTGTGCCGTCCTGGCGCAGATTTTTCTCGTCTAGATGAATGAAACAACCCACAACCGGCACTCGCCGGCGGGGTTCTTATTAGTGTTGGAGGAAACAACACATCATGCGAAAAACTCTCTGCACCCTCGCGCTTACTGGCCTGCTCTCTTTGGCAGGTAGCGCCGCTCTCGCTCAAGATAACAACACTGCAACACAGCCCCAGCAGGGCCAGGGCCAATGGGGACATGGTCCTCACGGGATGAATCCGGAAGCGCAGTTGCAACACCTGACCAAGCAACTGGATTTGACGGCCGATCAGCAGGCGCAGATCAAGCCGATTCTCGAAAGCCGGGCTCAGCAGGCGAACCAAATCATGCAGGATCAGTCGCTCGCGCCCCAGGACCGGCACAGCAAGATGATGGCGATTCACGAAGATTCGAACGCCAAGATTGAAGCTGTTCTAAATGACACGCAGAAGCAGAAGTTCGCGGCCATGCAGGCTAAGATGCGGGAACATGCCCACGAACACATGCAGGGAGAACAAACTCCTGCGCCGCAACAGTAACGCCAGGGTTCATGGTTTAACGTACGGTTTGAATCCACGTCCGAAAATCCGGACCCTTCGGCTGCGCTCAGGGGGGCTGTGGGGCACCCACTTTTCCTAGAGGAACAACTCCATAAACGTGTCGGCGCGCGCGTATTTCGACACATGCTCCGGCTCGGGGATATGCCGGAAGCCCAGTTCCTCGTAGAGGTGGATGGCGCTCACGGCCTTCGTGTTCGATTCGAGATAAAGGCGGCGCACTCGCAGGACTCTAGCGATAGTGATGGCGAACGCGAGTAGCTTGCGGCCGATTCCATGGCCGCGCGCGGCCTCTGAGACGGTCATCTTGGCCAGTTCAAATTCGTTGGGTCCTATTGCGACCAGGGCGCAACAGCCGACCACCACGCCATCCAACTCTGCCAGGCAGATTTGCCCGCCTTTGGCGAGGATCTTGCCTCGCGGATCGTCGAGCACCTCGTAGTCGCCAGGCTCGAGCGCGAAATCGCGGCTGATCCAGGCCTCGTTCAGTTCTTTGAATGCCTTCTCATCGCCGGGCTGAAACCTGCGCAGCACCAGCCTGCCGGTTAGCGGAATCGTTTCGATATCGACTGCCATAGAAAAAGCGTACGGCACCGTTAGCGATACGTCCAATATCTTGTTTATAGTGATTGATAGCTCCCGGATATGAATCACGACATCGAGATCCGCCACCTCCGGTACTTCGTCGCGGTAGCAGAGGAGCTGCATTTCGGACGCGCCGCGATACGGCTGCATATTGCCCAGCCTCCGCTCTCGCAGCAGATTCGTCGTCTCGAAGAAATGCTGGGGCATGCGCTGTTTCTACGTACTTCCCGCGAAGTGCGGCTGACGGCGGCAGGCGAAGAGTTGCTGGAGCGGGCGCGGTATACGCTCAGGAAGATCGAGGCCGATGTCGCTGCGGCCCAGCGGATTGGCCGAGGCGAAGCGGGCGCACTGACGGTGGGCTTTATCGGCTCCGGTATGCTTACCGCGTTACCCAGAATGCTGGGCCGTTATCGCAAGCAATATCCGCAAGTGGACTTGCAATTGCGGGAGCTTTACACAGCGGGCCTGGTGGATGCGCTGCTGAATGGGACAGTGGATATAGGCTTCATGCGCGACGCGGGCAATATTGAAGGATTGCACGTCGAGGCCCTGATGGCTGAACCGTTTGTGGTGGTGCTGCCGCAGAAGCATCCTCTGGCGCGGCAGAAGACGGTCGCTGTGAAGAGCCTTCAGCATGAACCGTTCGTTCTGTTCGCACGCTCGTATGGCGGCGTTGCGTGGAAGAAGACCGTCGATATCTGCGAAGCGCACGGGTTCATGCCTCGGGTGGTGCAGGAGGCGCCGCAGTGGCTCACCATCATGAGTCTGGTGGGAGCGGGGTTGGGAGTGACGATCGCGCCAGCCTGCGTCAAGAGGCTGAGTGTGCCGGATACCGTGTGCCGCGCTCTACGGCCGCGGTCGCAAGCAACGAATCTGGAGCTTGCCTACCGCGTAAACGAAGCGCGGCCGATCATCAACGCTTTCAGGGACCTGGCGCGCCGCGCTTTTCGGAGCGCGCTTAGGGGTGGGACGACGGTTCGGCGACCTTTACTCCCGGCTGCTGCTGCGCCTCGGCGTGAAACACCTGATATTGATCGTCGGTTACGCTGACGTCGGCACGAAATCCGATAAAGCCGACGGCGTGAGCGACGACGTGGGCCTGCCCGTCCACAGGCAGCCACAGCTCGTTGTTCACCAGCTTCTGATTGAAGATGAAGTTGCTTCCCTTGCCGACGGAGAAGAGGCCGAAGCCCAGGTGGAAGTTGTCGTCGAAGCGGGCGATCAGCCGGCGGACCTCGCGATCCTGTTCGTCTATCCAAATCGTGCCTGACAACTTTTTCGACGCGTCCTCGGCCATGCCATGGGTTTGGGCGTGCTGATCGCCGGCAAAGTCGAAGGCGAGCGTGCTGCGTCCGTCGAGCATTTCGCGGCGTGGATTGGAAACCTTCATGATTGCGAGCAACTGGCTGATGCTCACCTCATGTTTGTCTAAAGATTGCCCAGGAGGCGTCTTCTGCGCTTTCTCGACTTCCTTCATCACGCGGCCTTGTTCCTTTTTTTGCTCATCGGCACTCAGGTCCTTGCCGTCCTTCTTTACCTTGCGATCGATTTCGTGCGTATTCACGAAGAAGACCTCATTCTCCTCGCTTTCGGTCTTCTTCACCTTTCCATTCTTGTCTAACTCATGCGTGACGATTGCCTCGCGATAGGTATAGTTCTCGCGGGTCTTGTCCAGTTTGCGCTGATGCTCCTGGACCTGCTTCATCAGGGTGGGAATATCGGGGATAGGGGCGGCCTGCTGTGCCCCGCAGGCGAGGGCTGTGAGGCACAGGACTGTGAGGCGCAGAACAGGGGGAGGGATGAGGAGGCGCATGCGCAGGATATTTCCTCAATGAATCATCCTAGAGTACGCTAGTACGACCGGGCCGGTTCCCAATCTTCATCGACATTTTGCGTGCAACACGGGCTCGCATTGAACGGAAAGAGGTTTAGCGAAGATGCTTCGACTTTTATTGCGGTGGTTGCTGCAGGCGGCCGCATTGCTGCTGGTGGCCTACTTTGTTCCGGGTTTTCATGTCCGCAATTTTCCCGCGGCGTTGGTCGCGGCGCTGGTGATCGGCCTGTTGAACGCGACGTTGGGACTGCTGCTCAAGCTGATCACTCTGCCCCTCGGAATTCTCACACTGGGACTATTCTTCCTTGTAATTAACGCGATCATTTTGGAGGTGGCAGGCGCCATTGTTCCCGGCTTCTCGGTGGCGAGCTTCGGAGCCGCGTTCATCGGCGCGGTCGTGCTTGCACTTCTGCATATTCTCGTCGAAGCAATCGCCGACTAACTCACTGCGCGCGTGAAGGAGTCTTCGGTACGGCGACGCCTGCGGGCTTCTGGGTCTGAGGAGAGATGACCGCGCGGCCCTCGGGAAGCTGGCGCACCGAGCGGGCATGGCCGGACGGGGGCGGCGTGACGGGTCGATTCGCAGGGTGCGCAGCGCTGGCGGCTCCGACTCCCGCGGAATTCTGATGAGCTCCAAAGCCGGGCAGGGTGGGTTGAATTCTGTGCGAATGGTTGACGCTGCCGACAACGATGGCAACGCATGCGAGTGCCGCCGCAGCCGCTCCCAGAGCGAATCGGGCGGCAAAGCGAGGAACAGCAAAGGAGCGGGCACGGCCTGCTTGTCCGTTGCCCGCCCTGGAGTGCTCTTGGGCAAGTCGAGCAGAGATGCGATCTTCGATGCCTGCGGCGGGTGTTACAGAGCTCAACTGCCTGAGCGCTTCGTCGATCCGCCGGTCGTAGCTCAGGCCGGTTTGTTTAGCACCTGTGTTCATCGCGATACTCCTTCCTTCTCGAGCAACGCGGAGAGTTCTCGGCGCGCGCGAAAGATTCGTGAACGAATGGAAGATTCGGTCGTGCCGAGCACAGTTGCGATCTGCACGGTCGAAAGCTCCTGGACGGCGGAGAGCAGCAGCGCCTCGCGCTCTTTGTGCGGCAGGCGGTCGATCAACATCAGAATTCTCGCGTGCTCCTGGGACGAGATCAGCGAGTCGTCGGCTCCGCGGTCTCCGGAGGGCAGGACGCGAACGAAGTCTGCGATGTCGTCGTTCTCGGGGCGAGTCTTGCTGCGGCGCTTCCTGTCGAGCACCACGTTCCAGGTGATGCGAATCAACCAGACGCGCAGGTCGTGAATCTCCTCAAGCTTCTCGCGGTGCTTGAGCACGCGTAAGAACGCTTCCTGCACGGCATCTTCCGCTTCGGCAGCATTGCGCATTACCGAGTAGGCCACGCGGTACAGCGTCGCCGAGTACTGGGCGACGAGGGCGGTGATCATCTCGCTCGAGTCCAAAGTTTTAGCCGACGTCTGCGCCTTCTCCGATATCAGAGCCGGAGCCATCCAGCCGGTGAGCTGTCCCGGAAATGTGCTCATCCTAACTCCCTGCTCTAAGGACGGAGGATACCGCGTTTGCGCTCGTGAAAAACAGCTGCTTGCCGAAAAGCAAATTCCTGGGGAGCGTTTCGATAAAAATCCTGTAAGCTTTAGAAATGCCTGACGAAGAGGCATCAGTGCCAATCGGTTACAAGTTGGCAAGACGTAGAGTACCGAGGGCAATCAAGGATAGTGCAGAGAAAAACGTGGTTCGAACTTCACGATCATCGGCTGTTTCCCAATTTTTTGCGCGACCTGATGACGGATGGGCTGGAGGCGATGTGGAATGCGCGGGATATCTATGGCCCGGTTGCGCCCCGTCTGCGGCGTGCGCTCGCCGAGGCTGGAACCGATCGCATCATCGATTTGTGCTCGGGCGGCGGCGGTCCGTGGTCGAAGCTTTCCCGTAATCTCAGTGAGAATGGCGAGAGCGCGCCAGCGATTCTGCTTACCGACAAGTATCCGAATCATCAGGCCTTTCAAAGCATTCGCGTCGCAACTGGAAATGCGGTCGACTTCCACCCGGAACCGGTTGACGCCATGTGCATTCCGCCTGAGCTTGTCGGGTTTCGCACGATGTTTACGACGCTTCACCACTTCACGCCGGGTGAAGCGAGAGCCATTCTGAAGGACGCGTTCGACCAAGGCCAGGGAATCGCCATTTTTGATACAGCCCGATGCGACCTCCGTACACTCCTGGCGGTCTGTCTTGTACCGCTGGCCGCGCTCGTGCTTGTGCCGCGTATCCGGCCATTTCGGTGGTCGCGTATCTTCTGGAACTACTGCTTGCCTGTCATCCCGTTTACGTTGTGGTTTGATGGCGTGATGTCGTGCCTGCGCTCCTATTCGCATGCCGATCTGTGGGAGTCAACGGCCGAGTTCATCTCGGAAGGTTATCGCTGGGAAGTGGGTGAGGAGCGGGGGAAGCTGGTAAACATTACATATCTGGTCGGCTATCCGGTTCGGGACGGAGAACGCGAAGTTGCGGAACTTGAACTGGTAGGCATGGAAGAGCCCGCATAGCAGAGGGCCAAGCGGGCATTCATTCAGGCAAAATTGCCTGCCTACTGTAGAGGCTGCTTTCCTCCGGAAAGCTTCTGGGTCGCGATCTGGCTGGCAGCCGTGTTTTTGTCCTGATCCTTGATCTCGGCGTAGAGTTTTTTTGCCTGAGCGGGATTCGTCGTCTCATAGAGCTGCGCTAACTGCAGCTTGGCTGCCGAGGCCGGGACGGTGTTGGTGGGATTCTTGATGAGCTGCTGGTAAAGATCGACAGCCTGGCCATTCCGTTCGGTCTGGCGATAGAGACCGGCGAGCGCCATCTTGGCCAGAGCTGCAAGAGCACTGTCGTGCGAGCTTGAGGCCTTCTGCAGGGCGGCTTCCGCCGACGCCGTCTGGCCCAGGTCGAGGTAGGTAAGTCCGGCAAAGTATTGTGCGTTGGCGCCAATCTTCCACCAACGGTAGCGGCTGGCGATATCGACAAACAGGGGATTGGCGGCCTTGGCCCGCTCCGCTGAGGTGTTGTAAGACGGTTCACCGGGGGCGACGGGCTGCCCGGGCTGGCGCAGCGGCGTAGTGTAAATGTCCATGGCCTTGCCGAAGGCGATCTCTGCGTTGTTCGATCGGCTGTTGTAGACGATGGCGCCACCGACGATAAGCGCAACAATGATGACGATTGCCATCGCAAGCCTGATGGCGCCAGTGCGATGCAACTGCAACCAGCCCAAGCCCGAGGCGGTCGCCTCAACAAAGCGATCCTGCTTTAACGCGTGACGTGTCTGTGTGTCCAATTGGAGGTCCTTCAGAATCCTTCTGGGCGGGAACTGGCCTGACAACAGGCTCTACGCAGACAGTCATGTCTAAATGTGCTGTCCGCTTTTAGATGCGTTAAGTTTAGCAGCCTGAGAACGGCTGGGTCAAAAGCGGGCGACGAACGCCCTGTGGGTGAGGGCGACGGGCACACCCGGTACTGGCACTACGTAGGGGATGCTTTGGCGCCAGGCACTTCCGCTGGAGAGGCTCAAGCCGCGCGAACCGGGTCTTCGATCTCGCCGTTTTCTATCTTTTCCTGGCAATCGATGCAGTGCGGAGTCCAGGGCAGCGCTTCCAGGCGCTTTGGTCCAATTTCCACACTGCATTGAACGCACTCGCCGAAGGTGCCGTCCTGAACGCGATTCAGCGCCTGTCGCACCAGCATGAGTTGTTGACGGCCGGTCGTTCCCTGGCTGAAGAGCAATTCCTTTTGGTAGGAGAGGACAGCTTGATCGGCTACGTCCTGCGTGTCGTCCGCCGTTGTTTCGCGGCCTTGCTCCACCGCGGTCAGCATCGCCTGCTCCAGCAAGCGCTTCTGCTCAAGAAGCTTCTCCTCATAATGTCGGGCAGACTGGGGTGTAAGGGTCACTTTAATCACTCCTTTTTTAAAAACACAACGTGCTTTGACGGCAAATGTTGGGTGAAGGTTTCGTGTAAAAGATGAGATTTCTCCCGCGAGCTTGCAACCTTCGCCCTCATTGCACCATGAACGGTTCAGGGATGGGTACCGAGAATCGTGTCTCGTAGTATTGCCACTTGCTGCCGGAGGAGCCTGCGATTAGTCTAAAGCTGCCATGTATGAAGACTTCCACGTGACCGACCGCTGGACGGGCGAGGATCTGCATTGCCGCTGGGTTGCGAATATCGTGGCCATCGCCACGCGGCATGCCGACGCTGTCGATATCCGGTTTGACGTCAGCGGACGCCCGGTATGGATCGCCATGCCGTGCCATGCGTGGGTGGAACAGAAGAAACGCACCAGCAACGTAATCACCGACGCACTCGCCGCGCAGATTGCCGGCCGCTACCTGAAGCAGGCTGTCGAATCCGGGTATGATAACGGCCGCGAAATGTATACCATGAGCGTTGATGAAGTGCTTGACCATCTCGACGCCGTGCTGCACGAGGCTGGTCACACCAGTAATCTGCCAACCCTGATGCCTACTGCTGACGACGCACAACCGCAGCCGTAAGCGGTCTTCCCTACTCTGGAAGTCGCTCTAACGCTTTGCCTTCCCCTACTCTCGAATGGCACAATAAGCGGTTTGCCTGAGAAGGAGCCAATTGATGGGAGCAGCCACCGTCACACAAGATTTACGAGCACTGACGGAGGGCCCGCACGTCCACCGGAACCTGTCGACACCGCATTTGGTCGAGACCGCAATTGCGCGCGGAGAGGCGAGCCTGGCTGCGAACGGCGCATTGGTCGCGCTCACCGGGGCACGTACTGGCCGCTCGCCGCGCGACAAGTTCACCGTGGAAGATGTGGAGAGCAAAGGCCGCATCGATTGGGGCAAGGTCAATCAACCTTTTCCGCCGGACAAGTTTCAGGCGCTGCTCGATCGCGTCGTCCAGCACATGGCAGAGCGCGATCTCTACGTCATGGACCTCTATGCCGGCGCCGACCACGCATACCGCTTGCCGATCCGGATCATCTGCGAATACGCGTGGCACGCGCTCTTTGTAAAGCAGCTTTTTGTGCGGCCAGAATTGGCAGAGCTTGCACACCACACCGCCGAATTTACAGTCATTGCCGCGCCGGAATTCGAAGCGGTGCCGGAACGCGACGCTACGCGCTCGGGCACCTTCATCCTCGCCGATTTCACTCGCAAAGTGATTCTGATCGGCGGCACCAAGTATGCGGGGGAGATGAAGAAATCGATCTTCGGCGTGATGAATTACCTCCTGCCCGCGCGCGACGTCTTCCCCATGCACTGTTCGGCGAATATCGGCGCGAATGGCGAGACTGCACTCTTCTTCGGCCTGTCGGGGACAGGCAAGACGACGCTCTCCGCCGATCCTCTGCGCCGCTTGATTGGCGACGACGAGCATGGCTGGAGCCCGGATGGAGTGTTCAACTTTGAGGGCGGATGCTACGCCAAGTGCGTCGACCTCTCCGAAGAAAAGGAGCCGCAGATCTATCACGCCATCCGCTTTGGCTCCGTGCTCGAAAACGTGATCATCGACACGAAGACAGGCGAGCCCGACTACAGCGACATTCGCTATACAGAGAACACGCGAGCGGCTTATCCGATTGAGTTTATCGCGAATGCGGTGATTCCCGGCGTGGGCGGCCATCCGAAGAATGTTCTCTTTCTCGCCGCCGATGCGTTTGGGGTGCTGCCTCCGATCGCCAGGCTCACGCCAGAGCAGGCGATGTATCACTTCCTGTCCGGGTATACGGCGAAGCTCGCCGGAACTGAGGCAGGATTGGGCAGCGAGCCGGTGCCGGAGTTTTCGGCTTGCTTCGGTTCTCCCTTTTTGCCGCTCGCGCCGAGAGTCTATGCCGAAATGCTAGGCAAGCGCCTGCGTCGGCACGAGGCTCAGTGCTGGCTGGTAAATACAGGTTGGACCGGCGGCGTATTCGGCGTAGGTAAGCGCATGAGCCTGAAGCACACTCGGGCCATGGTGCATGCCGCGCTCGACGGAACCCTGGCGAAGGCCGAATTTGTAACCGAAGACGCCTTTGGCCTGAGCATTCCAACCGCTTGTCCCAATGTCCCAGGTGAACTGCTGAACCCGCGCAACGCCTGGGCCGACAAACAGGCCTACGACAAGCAGGCGCAACTGCTGGCGGCGAAGTTCGAGGAGAATTTCCGTAAATTCGATGCGCCGGAGAATGTGCGCGCTGCCGGTCCGAGATCCAGCAAATAGGCTTCCGAAAGCAGGCAACGTGTTCCTACGTAAGCTTCGCGTCGAGCGTGTTGACGTACAAGGTCAATCGCTGCCTTGCCCCATCGCCTGGATCGACAATTTCGCCATGCGGAACTTCACCAACGATGCGGTCTTTGACGACACGCTGCCCGTCGGCGACGGCGTGCTGGAAGCTGGTTTTCGTGTGCCATTGCCGCTGTTACAAATTGCCATGGAAGAGTGGTTCAGGCGCAAAGGCTATCTGAAGACTGGAGAGCAGCTCCAAGTCTCAGAGTGAGCCGGTCTTGGAGAAAGACTCGTTTCGTCCATCCGCGGAGCGCGCACGACGCATCCTAGTTACTGTTCGGTAATACCCCAAACCAAAACCGGAGTAACTCATGAAACTGGAAACAATGCGTGAACTGTTGATCGATGAACTGCAGGACCTCTACTCGGCGGAAACGCAGATCACCAAGGCCCTGCCCAAGCTTGCCAAGGCCTCTTCTACCCCGATGTTGCAGCAGGCTTTTGAGCATCATCTGGAAGAAACGAAGAACCATGTAAAGCGTCTGGAGCAGATTTTCGACCACCTGAACGAAAGCCCCAAGGGGAAGACCTGTGAAGGAATGAAGGGCCTGCTGAAGGAAGGAGACGAGCGGGCTGGCGAGGGCGGCGAGGCAGAGGTGCTCGACGCAGGACTGATCGCCGCAGCGCAACGGGTGGAACATTATGAAATTGCCGCCTACGGCTCGGCCCGCACGTACGCAGAATTGCTCGGCGAAAGAGAGGCAGTGCGTCTGCTGAGTGAAACGCTCGAAGAAGAGAAGGCGGCTGATGCAAAACTCAGCCAGATAGCGAAGAAAGTCAACGTGGAAGCGAAAGCAGCGTAAGAGCCAATTTTTTTCGTGCGGGTGCGAAATATTTCGCGCTCGCACGATTATTTTTTGCGCTGAGCAAACTTCTTAGTCTCACAGTCATCTGAGCTTGAGGTGGGCATAGGAATGGCCACAAGAAAAGAGGTTTCTATGTTTCTCATACTGGCGCTGGTTTTGATTCTCGCGTGGGTTGGCGGCTTTGTGGTCTTTCACACCGCCGGATTCTTGATTCACCTGCTGCTGGTGTTCGCTGTGATTTCGATCATCTTCCATTTTCTCCGCGGAAGAGCGTCCACGGTCTAGCACTCGCCCAGGGGTCACTCGTGATAATGCAAAAGGCTGAAGACATCGAACTCAGAGAATTTCTCCCGGCCCTTGAGAAAGTCGAGCTCTACGGCGAAGGCCAGGCCGGCGATGTTGCCCCCCAACTGCTGCACCAGCTTTACGGTCGCCTCCATCGTGCCCCCCGTCGCCAGCAGGTCGTCCACCAGGACAACATTCTGGCCAGGCTCGATGGCGTCGAGATGAATTTCGAGCGAGTCCGCCCCATACTCCAGATCGTAGGTAACGCGGGCCGTCGGAGCCGGCAGCTTTCGCGGCTTTCGTACGGGGACAAATCCAGCGTTCAGGCGGTAGGCGAGCGCCGGGCCGAAGATGAAGCCGCGCGCTTCGATGCCAAGCACCAGGTCGATGTCCTTTCCGATGTAATGGGCAGCCAGCGCGTCAATCAGTTCGGCAAAGCCCTTCTTGTCCTTCAGCAGTGTCGTGATGTCGTAAAAGAGAATGCCCGGCTTGGGAAAGTCGGGGACGGTGCGGACCAGTTCCTTCAACGGGTCGCAATTAATCGGGGAATGCTGCGTCAATCTCGCGAACAAGGTTTTGAAACTCCTTCGGCCTGAAATCTATCACCAGGCGCCTTCAATCTGAAACGGTCCAAGCTCTGCGGATTCGCTCTCAGCCAGTTCGTGCTCGATGACGGCATCCACCCGGCTGCCGCGCGAACCCTTGTGCAGGGCCGCCTGCAATTCTGAAAGCTGTTCAACCTCACCCGCGGCGACGACCTCGACGTGACCGTCTTCGGTGTTGCGTACCCACCCGTTCAAACCGAGCGCGCCCGCTTCGCGATGCACATACCAGCGGAATCCCACGCCCTGCACGCGGCCTTTGATGAGGTAGTGGCGGACCATGTTGATGGACTATGCGCGGAGTTAGTGTTGCAGAAGTGGAGTTACGGCGCAAGTTGGACAGCCTGCTTATTCTGGCGGAGTGGGTCCGAGTAGAAAACCTTCGAGTACCCAAGTGCCGATGCTAATGAGAAAACCGCAGATGAACAGGTATAAGCCGAAGAAACCCACAGCCAGAATCAGTGGTGCGAACGGGTTGTTTTGAGGTATGGTTCCGCCGAGCACCATCATTTCGCAAGCTATTGCGATAAGAACACAGGCTAAACCGACGAACCAAACAGCCTTGGCAACAACCTTGATTCGTCTCAAACCTTCCGGCGCTGGCATTTATTGACTCCTCTATTGCGGATCAATATACCGGAGAACTCAAGCTCGCCTGCAAACAAAACGGCACAACGAATCGCTGTGCCGCGAAGTGCAGAAATTTGACTTGACCCGGATTATGCGCGAGAGAGATATGCACCCTCCGCGGTATCAACGCGAATCTTTTCGCCCTCATTAATGAATGGTGGCACCTGGACGACAAGGCCGGTTTCGAGGGTGGCCGGCTTGGTGACCGAGGATGCGGTCGCCGACTTGAGGCCCGGTTCGGTTTCGACCACGGTGAGCTCCACGGTCTGCGGAAGTTCGATGCCGACCGGCACTTCATCAAAGAACGACACGGTGATCTGGAGGTTGGGCGTGAGGTACTCAACTGCGTCTCCGAGAGTGTCGTGCTTGAGATGGGTCTGCTCGTAGTTTTCAGTGTTCATGAAGTAGTAGTCGTCGCCATCGTTGTAGAGGAACTCCATGGGGATTTCGTCGACGACAACGCGCTCGATGGGATCGGGCGAGCGGAAGCGGTGCTCGAACATGGCGCCGGTGCGCAGGTTGCGCAGCTTGGCCTGGATAAAGGCGCGCAGATTGCCGGGTGTGCGGTGCTCGACGGAGAAGACGGCATGCAGCTCGTTGTTGTGCTTGATGATCATGCCCGGACGCATTTGTGTGGCGGGAATCGCCATAAAGGGAAAAGCTCCTTACTTCAGGTTACTTGGGAAATTTGCAGCAGATTCCATCGCTGGACGCCGGATACTGCAAGGCCTGCGGAGGAAACACTCCAACGATTGATTTTAGCAGGGGAAAGAGGTTGGGGGCGTGGGTTGCGGGCTTACTTTCCCCCGAAGAGCCGCGCGAAGAAGCGGCCTAGGCTGTGAAAGAATCCGCCCTGATTCGGCGGTTTCTGCGTGGGCGGGAGAGGTTCTGCCGGTGGAACCGTGGGTACCGGGGGCGTTTCGTCGGGAGTTGTGCCGGCAGCGCCGGGCTGAGCAGGATTGGGCGTGGCTTTTGCGTCATAGGTAATCGGCGCGTCAACCTGAGCGTGGGCTACGCCGGCGGGAACGACGGGCTGCGACGGAGCGGGTGGCGGCGGTTTCAATCCCTCGCTCTCGGCGAGCGGGAAGGCGGTATCGGCGGG
>Ga0209040_10002517_pt1 | contig 14335 bp, 13 predicted proteins | sample BogFormECP12_OM3_FD_188240 | JGI IMG/M metagenome (GOLD analysis project Ga0209040, IMG submission 188240) | Bog forest soil microbial communities from Calvert Island, British Columbia, Canada - ECP12_OM3 (SPAdes) (version 2) | ecosystem: Environmental > Aquatic > Freshwater > Wetlands > Bog ...
GACGTGTGGCAGTTGACTTTCTAGCGGTTCCGCTCCTTGACATGGACATCGATGGCCGGGGCAGAAAGGCTACTTGCCCACAATGCAAAACAGCCAGAGGCGTGGGGCCGCCGATTCCAAGGAAACGGGCAGAAGAGACCGCTCGAAGAATTGCTGACAAGTCTGTGTAAGCGTTGATCTTATCTCCCGAGCCCCTTCGGGCTGAATTATTCATCATGGCCATCACTCTTTGAGTTGTCATCCCGAGCGAGGGCCGCGCCAAAACCGCATCCCGCCTGCTTTTGGCGGGATGCGCTGTGCGGCCCGAGTCGAGGGATCTGCGTTTTGCTACGGGCAGCTTGGACCGTGTGAGGAAAACCGCAGATCCTTCGACTGCGCGCCCGCCCGGCCCGCAAAGACGGCGGGTCGGAGAAGAAAGGCGGGCGCTTCGCTTCAGGATGACAGAATCGGGGTTTGTCGCCCTGATGAATAATCCAGGCTCCGGTGTAGCTGAATGCCGTGGCGCCCACTGCTTCCGCAGTGGGCTAATCAGTTCCGCCCTCCGGGCTAAGGCAACAGCCGCGAAGCGGCGGCTTGGTTTTGAGCCCGGGGTGCAAACCCCGGGGATGGGACGGAAATTGACCCGAGCCGCGTAGCGGCGAGACCTGTCGCTTCCACCCGATTTCATTTCCTTGGCTGCGCTGCTGACCCATCAACATTCAGGTTACCTTCCCGCCCGAATGTTACGAAAGTACAGTTACCTACCCTGTACCTTCGTAATCTTGACAAAGGCCAGCCTTCCCTTAAGCTAACGCCAGGGCCACCTCGGTGAGTCACCGGCGGACTTGTCCTCACCCGCCCCAGGGCGTGGTGGATCGTTCTTTGACAATCCGTAGCCACTCGTGACAGCAAACACGTCGGCCGTCGAAGCGGCAAGCAGGCAGCTTCGCCTTGCCCTTCTTCTCCCGACAGGTCACAAGGGATGAGACATTCCTGCCAAGTAAGTACTTGGAATAAAAGAAGATACGTATAACCAATTGGGGTTCAATAACTTGCCGGGAAAAAGTTCGTAATCTCATGATTCTAAAGAACCGAGGGGGGATAGGGGTGGGGTATGAATTGGAGCCAACCGCTGCGGAAAAGCAGATCCCTCGACTGCGCTCGGTTGCTGCGCAACCTCACTCCGCTCGGGATGACAAATTCATCGGTTTATGGGCTCGAGCTGAGTGCCGTCTCGTCCGTTGACGGTACGCGACAAGGACGCGAAACGGGTTAAAATGACGGCCTGAAAATTGGGAGTTATCCCGAGGAGACAAATTATGGCAGTGAAACCAATTCCTGATGACTATCACACCGTCACGCCGTACCTGACAGTTGCAGACGCGGAAGCACAAATCGATTTCCTGAAGAAGGCCTTCGGCGCGGAGGAGAAGTATCGGCACACTGACGACAAGGGCCACGTTGGCCACGCGGAGGTGCGTCTTGGCAACTCGATGATCATGATCGGTCAAGCCCGTGAGCAATGGACACCAAGGCAGGCCAGTTTTTACCTGTACGTGGAAGATGTCGATTCCGTCTACAAGCGCGCGGTAGCTGCAGGCGGAAAGTCTCTGCGAGAACCTACGAATGAGGCGTACGGCGACCGCTCTAGCGGTGTCGAGGATTCTCAGGGAAACCAGTGGTGGATCGGGACCCACATCGAAGATGTGTCCCCGGAAGAGATCCAGCGGCGTTACCAGAAGCAGGTCGCCGAAATGGCTGAGAAGGCGAAGTAGCCTCAACCGCGGTGCTATAATTCTGGGTGCCTCCACCGTTTCTGCCCCTGGAGACGCGGTCTCTTGCTTGTCCCTGGAGAGCGGCGAGGCATCGATTTGTAGCCATTCAGGATCTGAGGTTTCTCCATGTCAGGCCATTCAAAATGGGCAACCATTAAGCATAAGAAAGGCGCTCTCGACGCCAAGCGCGGGAAGATTTTCACCCGGCTAATCAAGGAAATCAGCATCGCGGCCAAAAGCGGTGGTGATCCAGAAAAAAATCCCCGGCTTCGCGGCGCGGTGGCGGCAGCCAAGGCCGAGAACATGCCGGCCGACAACATCAAACGCGCCATTCAACGCGGCACCGGCGAGTTGCCCGGCGTCTCCTACGAGGAAATCACCTTCGAAGGTTACGGGCCGGGCGGGGTCGCGATTCTGGTCGAAGTTTCCACCGACAATCGCAACCGCACCGTCAGCGAACTGCGCCACGCCTTTTCGAAGAATGGCGGTAACATGGGCGAAGCCGGTTCGGTCGCCTGGATGTTCCACAAAAAGGGCGACATCATCATTCCGAAATCTGCGGCCAAGGAAGACGACCTGATGAATATTGTTCTCGAGGCCGGCGCCGACGACTTGAAGGACGACGGCGACAGTTGGGAAATCCTGACCGATCCTGCTGTTTACGAAACCGTTCTGAACGCGGTGAAGGCGGCTGGTATCAAGCCCGATGTTGCTGAGATCGGTATGGTTCCGCAGAACTACACCAAGCTCGAGGGACACCAGGCAGGCACCATGATTCGCCTGCTGGAAGCTCTGGAAGAACACGACGACGTCGAGCACGTGTACTCGAATTTCGACATCGACCAGAAGCAGTTGGAGGAAGTGGCGGGATAAGTTGCCAAACTTTCAGCTGTGGTTGTGGAACGGCCGCTCTCATGGGCGGTCGTCTTGTTTTGAATCCAGTCTTCTCTGTGCCTCTGTGCCTGTGGGGCGATTCGAGTGTCGCGATTACAATTAACTTCAGCATGAAGCTTGTGAAGAATCCCGCATTGTTTCTACTCATCACGTTCGCAATCCTCCTTTCAGCCTGCAGCAAACCGCAGCAGCAGACCGCTTCTGCGTCATCGGCTGAGATGAAGCAAGCTGCAGCCGCGAGCGCTCCTGCGGCACCAGCTGCGCTCCCGACGGCTCCAGATAGTACTGCTCCCAAACCCGACATCAACGGCAACCATGTTATGCAGTACGTGAAGGAAGTGGTCGCGATTGGATCGCGTCCGGTCGGCAGCCCGGGTCACGCGAAGGTGGAGCAATACATTCTCTCGAAGCTCAAAGGCGTTGACGTCGAGCAGGACAAATTCATCGCGCAGACCCCTGTTGGCAAGTTCCCGATCAACAACATCATTGCCAAGTTCCCAGGACGCAAGGACGGCATTATCGTCGTTGCCGGCCACTACGACACGAACTATCCTTTGCCCAAAGCGTACGTTGGCGCTAACGATGGCGGTTCTACCACAGGTCTGCTGCTGGCTCTGGCGGACCAGTTTCGCGGCAAGCAGCGCGACGGTTACAGCGTGTGGCTCGTATGGACCGACGGCGAAGAGGCATTCGTGAACTGGACGGCGAGCGACAGCCTCTACGGCACCAAGCATCTTGCGCAGAAGTGGCAACAGGACGGCACCGCGAAGAAGATCAAGGCCTTTATCCTGGTGGACATGATTGGTGATGCCGACCTCGACATCCAGAAGGAAACCAACTCGACTCCGTGGCTGAGCGATCTGGTGTATCAGGCCGCTACTAATCTCGGCTACCAGTCACATTTCTATGAGTTCCCCGCAGACATTAACGACGATCATCTACCCTTCCTCAAGATCGGCGTACCAGCGGTGGACATCATCGACCTGGATTACGGCTATAACAACGTTTATCACCACACCGTGCAGGACACGATCGACAAGCTGAGTCCGCAATCATTGGCAATCAGCGGAGATGTGGTACTGGAGACTATTCGATTGCTGGATGCGCGATAGCAAGCGCCACGATATCGCAGGATACGGAGAGCTCAACCCTTCTATCAACACCGCAACGGAATAATCCGCGCTGACGTTCTTATTTCAGCCCGATGTAGATGTCAAGCTGCGCATTATTGGGATCAGCAGCGCGCTGATCGTATATCTCAAAATCCGCGCGGTACGCCCGTTGACCATTCGCGGGTGACTTGTAGTACGACCAGATTTGTTTCCAGGTCTCGATAACAACTTTTGCCACTGGACCACGCTCCGACGTGAACACAGCATATCGCCCCGCTGGAACTAACTTGACGACCATGCCCTCCGGTAACGTCGGAGTTGGAATCAGCTTAACTTTGGCCCCCAAAACAAAAGTGTACTGGCCATCCGCATCGGTGGCGTAATCGGTATAGACCGCAATAATCGACTGGTCGATTTTGTCAGGAATCCGATTCAGCAAACCCTCGCTGAGAAATTGCGCCCACAGCTTGCCGATAACGGCGTCTGGCCCAGACTCCTTCTCATTGTTGGTGCTGGCGGTGATTCCAACCACCTGAAATGCCTCCTGGTAAACGATTCTTGGTGTCAATCCAACCCCCGCAAAGGCTGCGCACACGGCGAAACCGACTGTAGAAATGACAGTAATACACTGACGTGGCGCGAGTTCATACGTTGGTGTGAATTCTACAGGCAATCGATGAAGTCTGCGACGAGGCTGCCGCGGCAGCAAAACCGCCTGCCGCTATTCTGCCGGATCGACAACCGCTATCATTCATTCTGTATGACCAACTCGGGCAAAGTTCTGCGAATCATCTTGGGTGAGCGCTTCCTCGTCATCGCCGGCCCCGCCGACATTACTCGCGAGCAGACCGACGCCATCGTGAATGCCGCCAACTCGTCGCTGCTGGGCGGTGGAGGCGTGGACGGTGCAATTCATCGCGCCGGCGGTCCGGCCATTCTCGAGGCCTGCCAGCAGATTGTTGCGCGCATCGGTCGGCTGCCAGCGGGACAGGCGGTCGCCACGCCCGCCGGACGGCTGAACGCAAAGTATGTCATTCATACGGTTGGCCCGTTCTGGGGCGGCGGTGCCCGCGGCGAAGCCGAAACTCTGGCGAGTTGCCATCGGCAATCCATACGTGTTGCAGACGAGTTGCAGCTCGCATCGATTGCTTTCCCGGCCATCTCTACCGGAGCCTATGGATATCCTGCCGATCAAGCTGCACACATCGCAGTGGGCAGTGCAGCGGAAGCGCTTACGAAGGCCACGCATGTGCACGAAGTTCGTTTCGTGCTGTTTGATTCCAAAACCTTCGAGCACTATGCGAAGGCGGCACAGGCCTTCGGGAAGCCGGTGGGCTAGAGCGGATTTCCGATTGTCTGCGCGAGCTACAATCCAATCATGACCTCCAGTCGCCTGGCCCTGGTGCAGCAGCAGTTGCGGCTTTACGAGCATCCGCTGGTGGAATTCGATGCGCACCAGAAAGGCGAGGCTGTCGAGCTCATCATCCGGCCGCGATTCAGCGAGCCGGCCGTCCACACCTATTACTTCGAGCTGCATCCCCGCGATCTCGATGACCCGCAATTCGAGTGGGCGTTTCAGCGCCAGATCTTAGACTGCCTGCATGACTACCTGGTGGAAATGTTCATCCGCACGCCGCAGCACCGCAAAGAGCATCAGCAGATGGAGCGCGAGGGCAAGCTGTGAGTCGCGGCTCGATCGAGCATAACGCTAGGGGCGTCCCGCTCCGCGAACGCATCGCCGACGAGATTTGCCGCAACGGGCCGATTCCGTTCTCGCGTTACATGAAGCTCTGTTTGTACGAGCCCGAGCTCGGCTACTATTCGCAGGCCCGCGAGCGCTTCGGCAAGGCTGGCGATTTCTACACTTCGAGCGATGTTCATGCCGTGTTCGGACGCCTGCTGGCACGCCAGTTTGAAGAGATGTGGCGTGTGTTGGATGAGCCGAAGCAAGTTGATCTGATCGAGCTTGGGCCGGGTCGCGGACTGTTCGCGCGCGACGTTTTGGATTGGTCTGCCAAGCAGTTTCCCGCATTTGCGCGCGCACTGCAGTACTTGCCGGTGGAGCAGTCGACGCATCTGCGCGAGAGTTTGCACGAGCGGTTGTCGGAGCATATCTCGGCGGGGCGGGCCACGGTGTACGACTCGATCGAGCCCGCGGCGTTCGGCGCAGGTCAGAACGTCATCGTATTTGGCAACGAGTTCTTCGATGCCTTACCGGTTGAGATCGTAGATCATCGCGGTGCGTTACGTGTCGGTGTCGAGAACGGACGATTTGTGGAAAGCTTTGCAACTCCGTCGCCGGCAGAAAATGAGTTTCTCGATCGCTTTGGTGTTCACCCAGAAGAAGGGGAGCGGGTTGAGGCGCCGCTTGCATCGTTGGCGTGGATGGACCGCATCTCGGACGTGTTCCGCGCTCGGCGGGGGGTTGCGGTGCTGATTGATTACGGCTACACCCGCGAGGAGCAGCTCGCCGGACGGCACCGCGATACCGTCATGGCATATCGGCAACACAAGGCCACGGCATCGCCGTACGAAGCTCCGGGCGAGCAGGACATTACGGCCCATGTGAACTTTACAGCGCTGCAGGCCCGTGGTGCGGCACGCGGACTCGACGCTCTGGCGCTGCTGACGCAATCGCAGTTTCTCATCGGCATCGGTGAAGAGACACAATTCGCCGACGCCTTCCAAGATTGCATGCTGCCCCAGGAGCGCGCCAAGGTCGCATTGCAGCTCAAGCACCTGATCACGCCAGGCGGGATGGGCGAGACGTTTCAGGTTTTGCTGATGTCGCGCGGCGTGGAAAAGGAAAAGGCCGCCCGGTTGAGCGGCCTGAAACTTGCACGATAATTTCGATTACTGCATCCCGTTGGTTCCGGTCTGGGGTTCGAAAGGTTTCTGCAGATACTTGCGCGCTTCGTCGAGCGCGTTCTGGGTGTTGTCGTTGGTCTGCAACGCCTGACGATATTCCTTGGTCGCGCGCTCGCGCTGGCCGGTGAGGTCGAATATCTTCCCCAGCTGAATGTGGCTCCAGACCTCAGTCCAGCGCGGAATGCCATCGCCGTTAAGCGATTCACGATAAGCGTTCGCAGCCGACTGGTAATTGTGCTGGAGAAAAAACACCTCGGCGATGCGGTAATGCGCCAGCGAGCTGTTCTTGTTGATGTCCAGCGACTTCTGAAATTCCTTCAGCGCTTCGGTCAGGTCGCCCTGTTCCACGTCCTGCTGCCCGCGCATGATGGAGGTGAGCACCTGTAGCTCCTTTGAGTTCTGCAGCACCATGTTGCCAGGATCGATGCTGATTTTGCGCGGCCTGCCGAAAGTTTCCACCGCATAAGCGGAGTTCGTGCCCTCAACTTCGATGCGCTTGGTTTCGGTCTTGCCGTCGGTATCGATCCGCAGGTCAACCGGCATGCGGAACAAGTCCATGTCTTGCTGGATCTCGCCCACCACGCGGAAGCCCTTGGCGGTGCGGTACACCGTGTACTTATTTTTGAACTCAGGCGCGCCTGTGGAGTTGAGCCACTGGGTAAAAAACCAGTTGAGCTGCTGCCCCGAGGCCTGCTCGGCAACTTTGCGTAAATCGTCAACCGACGCTGACTTGCCGTCATACTGCGAGAGGAACGTGCGCACGGTCTTGTCGAAGGCATCGTCACCGATGACCCAGCGCAACATGTTCAGGATGATGCCGCCCTTGTCGGTCACGAGCGACTGAAATTCCGGCGAGAAAGGATCGAGTTTACCGACGTCGGCCAGCGGCACCGACACATACGCGAGGGAGCCGACCGACATATCCTTGGTCACCTCTTCGAAACCGGCCCTGCCGGCGACATGTTCGACGTACAAAGCTTCGGAGTACCGCGCAAAACCGTCGTTCAGCCACCAGTCATTCCTTGTAGCCGGACTTACCATCGTTCCCCACCACTGATGCGCGATGGTATTGGCCAGCAGCCGGTAACTCCCCTTCTCAGTGAAGTAGCGCGAAGCGAGCGCAGCGATCTCGGGCGCCCAAGCTGAGGGAACCGTGTCGTTCGGCACCTCGACGACATTGAGCGTGCTGCTGTATGGAGGTCCAAAGGTGCTGGTGTCAAAGAAGAACTCTTTGGACGCGGTCTCGGCGTACTGCTGTGCGAAAGCCTTCTTTTCGGGCGTAGTATAAACGGTGATGTTCAGGCCGCCTTCGGTGCTCTTGGTCGCCTCGTACTTGCCGATCAGAATTGTGCCGGGAAAGCTGGCGCGTTCCTGATAGCTGAAGGTGTAGCTCTTGTATCCTGCGGGAACTGCGAACTTCGCTGCCGAGGAACGCCCCGCGGATCCCTTGCGGCTCGCGCTCGCGTCAACGCTAAGATCAGCAGGGACGCCGGTGCTCTGTTTGCCGCTGCCGATAACGGCATAACCGGCCGGGACGCTGATGCTGATGGTCGAGGTAAATCGATTGATGCCGTAACCGGCCATGGGAAACCAGCGGCCAGCGTACAGCAGATAGGTCATGGGATCGCCGATGTAGGCCAGCTTCAGTCCTTGCACCGGACTGTCATCCGACGATTGCAGCACTCCTTCGTATTCAAAGATGAGCGTTTGGCTCGCTCCCTTGCTCATGCCGCCGGACAGCGCAACGCGTACCGTCGAATCCTGGCTGACCCGTTCGGCTGAAAGCACTTGTCCTGAACCATCGAGCACACCCGTCGGCCTGAGCCCGTTATGCAGCTCAAAGACCGCGATGGTGATGTCGTCAAACGCAGTGAACTTGACACGGGCCTGCGCTTTAATCTGATGGGTCTGCGGTGTGACAACCGCATTGACCGCGACATCGTTGATCTGGATTCGCGGCTTCTCGACCGCGAAGCAGCTCGAAACCAAAGCGAAGATCGAAAAAATGAGAACGCGTCCGCGGGACCGCGCTGCGATTTGCATTAGGGAGGAAGCTCCTGCTCTAGCTACTATAAATGATGAAAAAACCGTAGGGAAAGGTGCCGCCCAGCGAGTCATGCCCTCTCTTCCACTAACGAAAGCACGGCCTTCGCAGCGCGCTCACTGGCATCGCCGCCGCCATCCCCCGGCCGCAGCCGCTGTCTTACCTCGCGAAAGTCAGCCAGCATCTTCTGCCGCGCCTCGCCATCGGGAATAATTCGTTGTTGCAACTCGGCGCAGACTCGCTGTGGTGTGAAGTCAGCTTGAACCAGCTCCGCCACCACGTCGCGTTCCGCGATCAAATTGACCATCGCGAAACGGTCCACTTTAACTAGACGGCGGCCGAGCGCCCAGGTGAGCGGCGCAACCTGGTAAACCATCGTGAACGGCGTCCCGATCAGGGCCGCTTCCAGCGTTGACGTTCCGCTGGCAACCGCCGCGGCGCGGGCATGCAGCAGGCTCGCGCGCGCATCGCAGGTGAACGTGATCGGCGGGCCGGCGCGGTCGCGCAGAAATGCGGACATCCAGTCCACCTCGAGAGTCGATGCCACCGGGACTATGTAAACGTAATCCGGCCCCAGAAGTTGCGCTGCTTCCAGCAGAATGGGAAAAATGCGCGAGACCTCCGCTCGCCGGCTGCCGGGCAGCAGAGCAATCCACTCGCGGTCGGCGTCAAGCTTATATTCAGCGGCAAATTGCTCGCGCGTAATGGCGGGTGCGGGCAAGTCGGCCAGAGGATGTCCGACGAACTCCGCCTCAATGCCATGCTCGTAATAGAACGTAGCTTCGAATGGGAAGATGACCAGCATTTTGCGGACGTATTTGCGGACGAGTTCGATGCGCCCCCGTTTCCACGCCCAGAGCTGCGGGCTGACGTAGTAAATGACGGGGACGCCACGCTTGTGCATCTCGCGCGCAAGGCGCAGGTTGAAGTCGGGGAAATCGATTAGCACGGCTGCATCGGGCCTGCGGCGTTCGGCCTCGCGCACCACTTCGCGAAAGCGGCGATAGATGGTCGGAATGTGCTTGACCACTTCGACGATGCCGACTTCGGCAATTTCGCGGGCGTCCACCAGCAGGTCGCAGCCAGCCGCGCGCATTTGCTCTCCGCCAACTCCGAAGAACTCGATCTCAGCCTCAGAACCGCGTTGGGCGAGTTGTTGCCGCAGGGCCTTGATGAGCTCTGCGCCGTAAAACTCGCCGGATGCCTCTCCTGCGGAGATAAGAATGCGCACGATTGGATTATGACAGGTGAGGCTCCGGTAGAGCGGCGCAGATTAGGGTGACTGAGCGCCGCGTCAAAGGCCCAGCCTGAACCCGGGTCTCCAAGCTAGCCTGCACGAACAACACAAAACAATGGCGGTCAAGCGCTCGCCGCGCGCAGCTTGCGCAGTTGCAATTCTGTGCCGCCGTGGCGGTAGCTCACTTCGTCCATCAAGCTGCGCATCAGGCAGATTCCCCGGCCGTGTTGGCTGACATTGGTGCCCGCCTCCGTGGACTCGGTGGCCATCCCCGAGTCGAACCCCGGTCCGGGATCGCGGACGGTGATGAGGAGGGCCGAAGGATCAATCTCAACCCGGCACTGGATGGTTTTGGAGGCATCGTTCTGGCAGCCATGAAGCACGGCGTTGGCCAGGGCCTCCTGCAGAGCAATGAAGATGTCAAGCTCCTCGGCTTCGCCGGCGCAGTACGGGGCGAGGAAGTCCATCAGCGCCTGGCGCGAGGACGCCAGCGAATCCACGTCGCCGGGAAAGGCGAACTCTTTCGAGATCCGCTGTTGCTCTGCCGTCTGCGATCTTGCTTGCAAGGAGCTTTCCTGAGAAATTACGCAGTCATGTAACGTCCCGCAAAACGCAAACCCTTATCATCGCTGTCGAGCTCAGCCTCTTCGCAACCCGAGACATCCAGCACCGAATGCAGACAGGTCAGCGCCATCAGCGTACACACCGGGCGCGAGGCGCCGACGATGTGCAATGCCTGACCGCGGTGCAGCGCCTTGCAGTGCAGCTCCACCACAAGGCCCAATCCCGCCGCATCCATGGCGCGCACCTGGGCCAGGTCCAGGATGAGGCTGGCTTCCGTGCGCGCCTCGGCCATGCAGCGCAAGATTTCGCACTCCACTCCCATGACGATTCGGCCGATGCAGCGCAGCGTCGCCGCCTGTGGCAAGGCATGAACTTCGACTCTCAACATAGGTGCACCCTGAACAGCGTTGCGTTCCTTACGCCGTGGCAATCGGATTGAAAAAGCCCCACACATAGATGACGTGCCGCCGTGTCAGTGGATAGCTTCAGTATGCCGGAATATGGTTTCAGGATGATGAAAACGGGGACGAAAAATGCGCAAAACAGAAGGTGTTCCTAATCCGCGAACACCGGCACTTCTTCTTCCTTCTTCGCGGCCTTCTTGCGGCGCCACGGCAGGATTTCTACGATCCAGTCCTTGAAGCGGTCCATATAGAGATAGACCACGGGTGTGGTGTAGAGCGTCAGGGCCTGGCTGACGATGAGACCGCCGACAATCGCGATGCCCAGCGGGCGGCGGATCTCCGAACCGACGCCCCGGCCAAATGCCAGTGGCATCGCTCCCAGCATGGCCGCGGCGGTGGTCATCATGATGGGCCGGAAGCGGACCAGCGCCGCTTGAAAAATGGCTTCCTCCGCCGATTTGCCGGTGCGCTCCACTTCGAGCGCGAAGTCAATCATGATGATGGCGTTCTTCTTCACGATGCCAATGAGCAGGATAATGCCGATCAGCGCGATCACGTCGAGCTGCATCTTGAACAGCAGCAGCGCCAGCAGCGCTCCCGTTCCCGCCGACGGCAGCGTGGAAAGAATTGTGATGGGATGGATGTAGCTTTCATAAAGCATCCCGAGAACGATATACACAGCAACCAACGCCGCCAGAATCAGAACTGGTTCCGACTTCAGCGAGTCCTGGAAGGCGGCCGCCGTTCCCTGGAAGCTGCCGTGGATCGACGCCGGCATGCGCATCTGCATCTCGGCGTTGGAAATGGCTCGCGTGGCGCTTCCCAGATCGCCGCCCGGCGCGAGGTTGAACGAGATGGTCACGGCAGGGAACTGGCCCTGGTGATTGACCGTGAGCGAGGTGTTCGACGGTCCAATGTGAGCAAAAGCCGACAACGGAACTTGTGCGCCCCGGCTGGTGATGACATACACGCTCTTGAGGGCGTCCGGCGTGAGCTGGTATTTCGGATCCACCTCCAGCACCACATGGTACTGGTTCAGCGTGCGGTAGATGGTCGAGATCTGCCGCTGCCCGAAGGTGTCATACAGGATGTTGTCAATCTGCGACGGCGTAATTCCCAGCCGCGAAGCGGTGTCGCGATCGATGATGACGTCGGCCTCCAGCCCGCTGACCTGCTGATCGCTGTTCACATCTTTGAGCTGGGGGATTTTCTTGAGCTGCTGCAAAAGCCTGGGAGCCCATTGATAAAGCTCGTTCAGGTTCTCGCCCGACAGCGTGTACTGGAACTGGGCGTTGGACTGGCGTCCGCCGATCTGCAAGTCCTGCACACCCTGGAAGTACAACGTCGCTCCGGGAACATGCGCCAGCTTGGGACGCAGACGTGCGATTACCTGGTCCACACTGATCTTGCGCTCGGCCAGCGGTTTCAGGATGACGAACATGCGGGCCTGGTTCTGGGCCGCGCCCCCGCCGACCGCCGCGATGACGTTCTTGACCGCAGGGTCCTGCCTCACGATGCGGATGAACTCGTTGGTTTTGTTATTCATGTCGTGGAACGAGACGTCCTGATCGCCCATGACGATGCCAACCATGCGTCCAGTATCCTGCTGTGGAAAAAATCCTTTAGGTACGATGATATAAAGCCATACATTAAGCACAACCATAAGGATGGCAACGGCAAACGTGAACCGCTTGTGGCGCAGCACCCAACTCACCGTCACCTTGTAGGTGCGGTTCAACCACAGCCATCCGCGCTCGCTCATGCGATACAGCACGCCGTGGCTGCCGGGGTCATGCGCCTTGAGGAAGCGGGCGCACAGCATCGGAGTGGTCGTTAGCGAGACCACAAGCGAAACCGCAATGGCGGCGCTGAGGGTGACCGCGAATTCGCGGAAGAGCCGGCCCACGATGCCGCCCATCAGCAGAATGGGAATGAACACCGCGATCAGCGAGGTGCTCATGGAGACCACAGTGAAGCCGATCTCGCGCGCTCCCAGCAGCGCGGCCTGATAGGGCTTCATGCCGCTCTCGACATGGCGCATCACGTTCTCCAGCACCACGATGGCGTCGTCCACGACGAATCCGGTGGAGATGGTGAGCGCCATCAGCGAGAGGTTGTTCAGCGAGAATCCGCAAAGGTACATGACCGCGAAGGTGCCCACAATGGCCAGCGGCACGGCCACACTGGGGATCATGGTGGCGCGCACTTCGCGCAGAAAAACAAATACCACCAGCGTTACCAGGATGACGGAGATGATCAGGGTGCGCTGGACATCTGCAACTGAGGCGCGGACCGTCGTGGTGCGGTCGAGGCCGACTTCCAGATTGACGGCTGCGGGCAGCGACGCCTTGAGAAATGGCAGCGCCGCTACGACGCGATCGGCGGTGGCAATCATGTTGGCGCCCGGCTGGCGGAAGATGACGATTAGCACGCCAGGTTTGCCGTTGAAGCTGCCCGAGTTATTGATGTTCGAATACGAATCTTGAACATCGGCAACATCGCTCAAGCGAACCGGCGCGCCATTCCGGTAGGCGACAATGATGGGCCTGTACTCGGCCGCTTTCTTCATCTGATCATTGGCCTTGATCATCCAACTGGTGGTGGAATTCTCTACCGTGCCTTTGGCGACATTGGCATTCGCCGATGCCACCGCCGAACGCACGGCCTCCAGTCCGATACTGTACTTGTTCAGCAGATTGGGATTGGCCTCGATGCGGACTGCCGGCTGCGACGAGCCCCACACGAACACCTGTCCCACGCCCTCCACCTGCGCCAGCTTCTGGCCCATGATGGAGTCGGCCGCGTCATACATCTGGTCCTGGGTCAGCGCGTTGGAGGTCATCACCAGAATCATGACCGGAGCGTCGGCCGGATTGATCTTGCGATAGCTCGGATTGCTAGGCAAATCGGCAGGTAGATAGCCGCGCGCCGCGTTGATGGCGGCCTGCACGTCGCGCGCTGCCGCATCGATATTGCGGTCGAGATCGAACTGCATGGTCACCGCAGTGGATCCAAGCTGGCTCGACGAGGTCATCTGGTTGATCCCGGCGATGCGGCCGAATTGCCGTTCCAGAGGAGTTGCCACCGAGGAGGCCATGGTCTCCGGACTGGCCCCGGGCAGTTGAGCGCCCACGGAGATGACCGGGAAGTCAATCTGCGGCAGCGGCGCCGCCGGAAGCTGGGTGTAGGCCAAGCCGCCTGCCAGCAGCAGAGCAAGGGTCAGCAGCGTGGTGGCAACCGGACGCTCGATGGCTGGGGCGGAGATGTTCATAAACAGCTGCTCTGAAATTGTTGGGCCGTGCAAGCACGGGTAGAGCGGCGCTTCAGCGCCGCGTCCCACGCGACCTTCTTTCGAGAGCCGGCTTTAGAGGCTGCTGAAAAAGTCCGAAAAGCAGATTCCTCGTGGGCTGAAGCCCACTCGGAATGACAAGAAGAAAGGACTTGTACGGCGCACCTAA
>Ga0209040_10002518_pt1 | contig 14334 bp, 13 predicted proteins | sample BogFormECP12_OM3_FD_188240 | JGI IMG/M metagenome (GOLD analysis project Ga0209040, IMG submission 188240) | Bog forest soil microbial communities from Calvert Island, British Columbia, Canada - ECP12_OM3 (SPAdes) (version 2) | ecosystem: Environmental > Aquatic > Freshwater > Wetlands > Bog ...
GAAATCAACAGCGGCCGCTTTCTTGCAAACGAAATAACTTAACGATCCTCGGAGGCGCTTCAAAAATCAGGCGACTCCGGATTGTTCACGGACGACGAAAACCGGAAACCGCCGCTTGACCCGCTCGACCTGGTCTGCCGCAACCCGAACCGTGAGGCGAAGACCGTCGTCCCCATCCAATCGACTCATCACCTCCGCGTGCTCGTAGAGCCAGTGCAGTCCCTTCCCGTCTGCGGGGTCGAGGATCAGTTCGACGAGCGACCGCCCTCGCGCCAATCGATCCTCAATCGCGTCCAGGAGACGATCGATCCCCTCCCCGGTCACCGCGGAAACCGCAAGCGGCGCAGCCTCTCGCGATCCATCATCCTGCGTAAGCATGGCGCGCTCGTTGTCTTCGAGCCGGTCGAGTTTGTTCAGCGCTTCGATGACGCGATCGGCGATGTCGCCTACGCCGAGTTCGGCGAGAATCGCCTCGACATCCCTGTTCTGCGCGTCGCTGTCGGCGTGAGCGATGTCGCGCACATGGACAATCACATCAGCTGCCCGAACCTCCTCGAGCGTCGCCCGGAAGGCCGAAATCAGCATGGTCGGCAGATCCGATATGAATCCCACGGTGTCGGAAAGAATGGCCAGTCCACCGTGCGGTAGGGTGATGAGCCGCATCGTGGGATCGAGCGTCGCGAACAGCATGTCGGCGGCCGTGACCTCGGCTCGAGTCAACCGGTTGAAGAGAGTCGACTTGCCGGCGTTCGTGTAACCCACGAGCGCCACGACGGGATAAGGGACTTCGGCGCGGCTCGCCCGATGCAGGGCTCGCGTCCGTTTGACCCCCTCCAGTTCCCGCTCAATTCGCACCATGCGTTCCTGAATCAGCCGCCTGTCGGTCTCGATCTGGGTTTCGCCCGGTCCGCCGAGAAAGCCGAAGCCGCCCCGCTGACGCTCAAGGTGCGTCCAGGATCGGACGAGGCGCGAGCGCTGGTAAGAAAGATGCGCCAGTTCGACTTGCAGGGCGCCTTCCGCGGTGTGGGCCCGTCGCCCGAAGATCTCGAGGATGAGCCCCGTCCGATCAATAACCTTGCAGCCAAAAGTCTTCTCGAGGTTGCGCTGCTGCACCGGCGACAGCGGGCAGTCCAAGACTACCAAGTCTACCAAGCTGTCCTTGACCTCACGGGCGACTGCCTCGACCTTGCCTTTGCCGAGGTAGGTGGCAGGGCGGATGGCGCTTAAGGAGACGGTTTCCGCGCCTGTGACGTGGAGATCGATGGCTCGGGCGAGCCCGACCGCCTCCTCGCGCCGCGCTTCCGGGCTGCGCAAAGACCCACGTTCGCCCCTCTGTGGGCGGGCCGAATACGGACAAACGACAAGGGTCCGCGTGCGCGAGGCGACTGCCCGCTCCCGGGTGTCGACCTGGCCGCGCGGCTTGGATGCGGCATTCTCGCTAGTGGGCGTCGGACGCGTCCTCCACAGCCTCAAACATGGTGATCGGACTCGCGGGCATGATCGTCGAAATCGCGTGTTTGTATACGAGCTGCGAGTGCCCATCGCGCCGCAACAAGACACAAAAATTATCGAACCAGGTGACGAAGCCTTGGAGTTTCACCCCGTTGACCAAGAAGATCGTCACTGAAGTCTTGGACTTCCGAACATGATTGAGGAACGTGTCCTGGAGGTTTTGCGCCTTCTCGGTTGCCATGAGTCTTTCCGTTCGTTGGGCCTTTGCCGGCCGTCGTTGTTCGACCCTCATGCGCGCCTACTGCGACACGCTACGCCGATCCCTATACCATATAGAAGACAGCCTTCGAAAAACATCACGCCTTTGGAACTGTTCCGCGATATCGTGAAACGCCCGCCGCAACGCAAGCGCCGTCGATCCGGCGGACCGCGTCGTGCGACGCCGATAGCGGCCATTAAGGCAAGCGACGCGCGACACCCGCTCCTTGCTCAACGGTGCCCATGCGCCAAGCCTCGGAACCGGCGGCGGGGTCTCACTCGACCCCGAGCGACTTCAGCTTGCGATGCAGCGCCGAGCGCTCCATTCCGATGAATTCCGCCGTGCGCGAAATATTTCCGCCAAACCGGCTGATCTGCGCCACGAGATAGTCGCGCTCAAACGCTTCGCGCGCCTCGCGCAAGGGGAGGCTCAGCAGCTTTTCGCCGCCAATGCCGCTCGCCACCGTCGGTACGAGCGCGCCGACCTCAGCCGGCAACATTGAGGCCGAGATCTCTGCATTCGGGTCGCCGAGCGCGAGGATCATCAAACGTTCGACATTGTTGCGCAGCTGGCGAATGTTTCCCGGCCAGTCGTGCGACTGCAGCACCGCGATCGCGTCCGCTGCGATCCGCCGCGGCGCAACGCCCATATTGGCCGCGGTCATCTCAAGAAAATATTTGACCAGCTCGGGGATATCCTCACGCCTTTCCGCGAGCGACGGAACCCGAATAGGCACGACGGAAAGGCGATGAAAGAGATCCTCGCGAAACCGCCCCTCGGTGATCGCGTCGGCAAGATCGCGACTTGTCGACGAGATGATCCGCACGTCGACGTGCACTCGCGACGAACCGCCGACGCGCTGGAAATTCTGGTCGACGAGCACACGCAGAATCTTGGCCTGCGTTTCGCGCGGCATGTCGGCGACTTCGTCGAGGTATAGAGTTCCGCCGTGAGCCTCTTCGAGAGCGCCAACCCGTCTAGGGCGTTCCGGCGCGGCCTCGACGCCGAACAACTCCGGCTCCATCCCGTCGGGAGACATCGCCGGCGCATTGAGCACGACGAATGGGCCGTCGGCCCGCGCCGAACGTTCGTGAATGAGCCTTGCAGCCAGTTCCTTGCCCGACCCTGCCGCTCCGGAAATCAGCACACGGGAATTTGCGGGACCGAGTTTGTCGATGACGCGTTTGAGATTGATGACCGCTGGCGAGGAACCGACGATGCGGTTCGTCGCCCCGGCGCGAGCCTTCAGGTCACTGACCTCACGTTTCAGGCGCGACGTCTCGAGCGCACGCTCTGCGATCAGGATCAGACGATCCGCCTTGAACGGCTTCTCGATAAAGTCATAAGCCCCCAACTTAATCGCCGTCACGGCCGTCTCAATGTTGCCATGGCCTGAAATCATCACGACCGGCACATTGGGGTTCTGCCGCTTGATGGTCTCGAGTAGTTGCAGGCCGTCCAGCTTCGAACCTTGGAGCCAGATATCGAGCAGGATCAATTGAGGACGCCGCGTTTCAATCGACGCGATCGCTTCGTCGGAATTGCGGGCGCGTCGTGCGCCGTGCCCTTCGTCCTCGAGAATGCCGGCGACGAGCTCGCGAATGTCGTCTTCATCGTCAACGATTAGAATGTCAGCCATCAAGATGATCCGACTTCCTCGTTCCCGCGTTGCGTTCCCGCCTCGGCAGGCCCCGTCGCGGGCAATTTCATGACAACCTTTGCGCCCCGTCCGCCGCCGGGGCGCGCCAATCCGTCAAGCAGTTCGACGCTTCCCCCGTGGTCCTCGAAGATCTTGACGACAATTGGCAGGCCAAGCCCGGTTCCTTCGGCACGGGTGGTGACGTAGGGTTCGATCAGCCGATGCCTGTCTTCGTCGGGAAATCCTTTGCCATTATCGCTGACAGCGATGCCGATGTAGCCCTGCACGTCCGCGCCGAGCGTTACGACGACCCTGCCTCTCTCGCTAGGTTCTTCCAAGGCGTCAATACCTTCTGTTGCGTTTTTAAGGACGTTTGTGAGCGCCTGAGAAATGAGCCGGCGATCAAAATCCGCCAACAGAGGCTCGTCCGGCAACTGCTCCTCGAAAGCAATGTCCGCGCGTCCGACTCGCATGAGGAAGATTGCTTGCCGCACACAATCGGTCAGGTCGTCGTGCGTCGGACGCGCCTTCGGCATTCGCGCGAACGATGAGAATTCGTCAACCATTCGCTTGATGTCGTCGACCTGCCGGATAATGGTGTCGGTGCACTGGTCGAATACGTCCTTGCCCTCGACAATGTGGTGGCCGTAGCGGCGCTTTAGCCTTTCCGCGGAAAGCTGGATCGGGGTGAGCGGGTTCTTGATTTCATGGGCTATCCGACGGGCCACGTCCGCCCAGGCGGCCGTACGTTGAGCGGTCACGAGATCGCTGATGTCGTCTAGCGTTATGACGCTCGCACGATCGTCGCGTCCGGGATTGCCGGTGACGCGAACGTTGAGGATACGCTCGCGACCATCCAGATACACGGTCGTCTGCCCCTGAAACAGCCGCAGCCGAAGGGAACGAGCCTTTTCCCAGATCGCGGATATGTTCTGCTGGACCGCATTCAGCGGAACCCCAATGAGGCCCTTTCCGCCGGCCAGCAGACGCTCGGCGGCGGAATTCGAGATGGTGACCACGCCATCGTTGTCGACGCCCAAAACGCCGGCCGGCACGCCGGACAAGACAGCTTCGATGAAAGCGCGTCGCTCGTCATTCAGCGCGTTCGCCTCCAGCAGCCCTGTTTGCTGGCGCAATAGTTCCGACGTCATCTTGTTGAACGTATCGCCGAGATGCCCGAGGTCTCCGTCGGAGGCGCGGGTTGGGACTTGAACTTGCAGATTTCCGGAGGCGACCTCGTCGGTGGCGCGAATGAGGCGGCGGATCGGCCCGACCAGGCGATTGGCCCATGCAAGTCCGAGCCAGATGGCGGAAAACAGCATGGTCAAGGCGAGCAACACGAAAACGATCGCAAAGCCGAGTTCGAGGCTGTGACGGTGCGCCTCGAAGCGCCCGAACAGGTTGGAAACGCTGGCCGCGTCCTCCGCGACCCTTGCCGCCAAGGGGTCAATCGTGCGCGCGGCGTAGAGGAACTGTCCCTCGGCGCCGGGAATTGGTCGAATGCCGACAAAAGTGCTGCCAACGCCCAGAAAGCCGCAAAGCGCCTCTCCGTTGATTGCGTCCTGGAAATCGGACGGGTCCGGTTTGGCGATCAGCTTCTCGTCCGATCCCTCGGCGATCTGGATCGCCGTTCCGTCGCTCTGCATCAGCGCCGCGGCATTAAATCCTAATACTTTGGACCGAGAACTGAAGTAGGTCTTGAACTGTGACGGATCAGAGCGAAGCAGCAGAGCGCTGCGGGCAATGTCGCCGGCTGTCAATTCCACGTCCTGGAGCAACCCTCGACATTGTGATTCGCGATAGAGTTGCGTGGCCTGACTCGATTCGTTGATGAACGCTGCGACGTCGCTCATGAATCGTGGGTTGATCGCCCACTCGACGGACACCGTCGCGACGACTGCTGTGACGATTGCGGGGATCGCGGCGACCAATGAAAACAATGCGACAAAGCGGCTATGCAGCCGGGCGCCGGCGCGGGCCGCTCTTCGCGCGGCCCTCAGTCTTGCCAACTCGATCCCGATCAGGACAATCAAGGTCACGACGACCAGTCCGTCGCCCAACAGGAGGATTGCGACGACGTTCGCGGTCGGTAGGATCGAGGTGAAGCCGGCGAATACAAGGAAAGTCGCGATCGCCAGGACAAAGGCCGCACTCACTGCGATGAGACCGAACCGGCCCGTGGGACCGCTGTCGTCGAGTGGCGTCGTTCGCCTCGCGTCTGATCTCGCCGTCGTTTTTGCCAAGGCCTCAACCGCGATCGGGCTATTGTGAGAATCCTCACCGTTGCAATGTTGCAACGATGTTGCCCAATTACGACATTTTGGCGGCGGCTCTAACGAAAGTTTGGCATGCCGCGGAGGTTGAGGTCCCGAATTCTCTTTCGCAAAGTATTGCGATTGAGACCCAGAATTTCTGCCGCCTTGATCTGGTTTCCGCGGGTCAGCGACAGCGTCGCAGCGATCAGGGGCGCCTCAAGATCGTGCAGTACCCTATGATAAAGCCCGACGGGAGGGACTCCCGCGCCGAACGAGCGGAAAAGATCCGCGACCGCACGTTCCATGGCGGCGTCGAATCCTTCTCCTGCGGCCGCAGCGGCCGCGTGGGCGGCCCGCGGCCTGCCTTCCTCGCCGCCCGGCGCGGCCGGCGCGAGTGGGGGAGCGAATCCTGCGCTCAGTTCCGCTTCGATTAAAGAATCCGAGATGACTTCTTGCGGATAAAGCGCAGCCAACCGGCGCGTCAGATTCTCAAGCTCGCGCACATTCCCGGGCCAAGCGTATCGCCGCATGCGTTCCATCGCAGCCGGTTCAACTGTCTTGAGAGGCAAACCTTCCGCGACGCCGCGTCGAAAGAATGAACGTACGAGATCGGGGATGTCCTCGGAGCGCTCCCGTAGCGGAGGGAGGCGGATCGGCACGACGTTCAGGCGGAAAAACAAGTCCTCTCGAAATGCGCCCTGCTGGATTGCGAATCGCAAGTCCTTGTTCGTCGCCGCCACAATGCGAACGTTGGTCTTGATTGGCGTCCGCCCGCCCACGGTCGTATACTCGCCCTGCTGCAAGACCCTCAGCAGACGCGTCTGCGCCTCCATCGGCATGTCGCCAATTTCGTCGAGGAACAGCGTTCCGCCTTCGGCCTGTTCAAAGCGTCCGACGGAGCGAGCCGCCGCCCCGGTGAAGGCACCCTTCTCATGGCCAAAGAGCTCGCTTTCGATCAGATCCCGCGGAATAGCCGCCATATTGATGGCGACGAAGGGGCCGCCCTTGCGCTTGCCATAATCGTGAAGTGCCCTCGCCACCAGTTCCTTCCCGGTCCCGGATTCGCCGGAGATCATGACGGTGAGGTCCGTCTGCATCAGTCGCGCAAGCACCCGGAATATATCCTGCATCGCCGGCGAGCGCCCCACGATGGGCATTGCCTCAGTAGGCGCGTGAGCATCAGCCTCCTCCCGCCGCCGCTTGGGTTCCGCAAGCGCCCGGCCGACGATGGCGACGAGTTCGCGCAGGTCGAACGGCTTGGGCAGATATTCGTACGCGCCGCGCTCAGAGGCCTTGATTGCGGTCATGAACGTGTTCTGCGCGCTCATCACGATGATCGGCAAATCGGGGCGCATTCGCTTGATGCGCGGCAGCAAATCGAAAGCGTTATCATCCGGCATCACGACATCGGTGATGACGAGATCGCCCTCCCCGGCCGCCACCCAGCGCCACAGTCCGGCGACCGTTCCCGTCGCGCGGACCTCGTACCCAGCACGGGTCAAGGCCTGATTGAGCACGGTGCGGATCCCGGCGTCGTCGTCGGCGACCAGAATATGCCCTGACGGCATCCATCACGCTCCTTCGCCCAAGCGCGCGAGACCTTTCACTTGGGGACGCCCTTCGTCTGGGGGCCGCCCGCGCGCGGCGACAGAAGCGGCATAAGGACGCGAAAGGTCGTCCTGCGCGGATGCGACTCGCACTCGATAATGCCGCCATGGTCGCCAATCAGCTTTGCGACCAGTGCAAGACCCAGACCAGACCCTTGCGCCTTGGTCGTAACGAACGGGTCGAACAGATTGCTAAGGATTTCCGGCGCAATCCCGGGGCCGTTGTCGCGGACGCAGATTTCGAGTGGCAAGGCGACCGGTTCGGTGCTTGGCGCGGCGCGCAAGCGAACGCCTGGGCGATAGGCCGTTGTCAGCGTAATCTCTCCGTCAATGCTATGATCGCCAAGCGCTTCAGCCGCATTTTTGATCAAATTCAGGAACACTTGGATCAACTGGTCGCGCGATCCAAAAACATGGGGCAAAGAAGGGTCGTAGACTTCGACAAAGCGGACGTGACGCGCAAAGCCAGCCTGCGCAAGACGCTTCACATGATCGAGCACAGCGTGGATGTTAAGACTTTCCCACTGTGTCGGGGTCGAATCGGCGAAGGACTGCATGCGGTCGACCAGCTTCACGATTCGATCGGTTTCCTCGCAGATCAACCGAGTGAGCGCGCGGTCTTCGTCGCTGGCGCTGGCTTCGAGCAACTGCGCAGCGCCACGGATGCCGGAGAGCGGGTTCTTGATTTCGTGCGCTAGCATCGCGCCAAGCGCGGTGACGGAGCGGGCGGCGCTCCGATGGGTCAGTTGTCTGTCTATTTTTTCGGCAATTGCACGCTCCTGCAGCATAATCGCGACAACTTCGCTGGGCTGAGGCAACGGCGCGATGAACACATCGACGGCTCCCCGGTTGCCGGTTCGAGGCGTCGATATGTCGATCTTGTAGCCGTTGACCGTCGCGTGATTGCTCAAAGCCTCGGATACAAGCGTCAGAACCGGCGAGCCGAATGGCAGAAGATCCTTCAGGCGCGAACGGAGCAACGCGCTGCGTCCCATGTCGAAGAACGTCTCGGCCGCGACATTGACATCGAGCACCATGCCTTCAACGTCGACTGTCAACAGCGGCTGAGCGAGCGCATTGAGAACCTTTGGCGCGTCCGAACGGTTTCGCTGAAAGGGAGCCGTCATGCCGCCGCCTTGACCGGGCGCGACTCAAAAGCGGCAGCAAGCAGTCTGCGAGCGAGGTCCGGGGCCTCGGTCGTCACGAGTTCGCGCTGCGTGTGTTCTGGCGCCTCGGCGACCTTGGCATAGGCTGACAGATGCTTCCGGGCGTGGCGCAGGCCGGCGCGAGACCCGAGCGTGGCCACGAGCCAGTCGAGGTGCTCGATCGCGGCCTCGGCTTGAGCCTTGCGCGGCGGCGGACAAAGCGGACCGCCGCTGGCGAGCGCCTGGGAGACAGCGCCGACCAGCCAGGGCGCCCCGAGCGCCGCGCGGCCCACCATTACGCCGCTCGCTCCTGACTGAGCCATCATTGCCCGTGCGTCCTCGACGGTCGCGCAGTCGCCATTCACAAGGACGGGAATCCGGACGGCCTCGACGATCGCGCCAACCGCCTTCCAGTCAGTGCGGCCGTCGTACATTTGGCGCCGCGTGCGCCCGTGAACGGTCGCCATCTTCACGCCCGCGCGCTCGGCGCGGCGAGCCAGTTCTGGCGCGTTGAGAGAGGTCTCGTCCCATCCGAGACGCATTTTGAGGGTTACTGGAGCCGAAACCGCCTCGGCGACTGAAGCGATGATCCGCTCGGCGTGGTCGAGATCGCGCATCAGCGCGGCGCCGGCCAGCGCGCCCGATACGCGCCGCGCCGGACAGCCCATGTTGATATCGATGATCTGAGCCCCGGCGCCTTCGACCCTGCGCGCGGTCTCGGCAAGCGCCTGCGGCTCGCGGCCAACCAACTGCACCGCATGGGGAAAGATCCCCTCCCCCTCCGCCCTCAGGGCGGCCTCTGCGTCGCCGTCGAGATAAGTCTCAGCCGCCACCATTTCGGAAAAGACCAAGGCAGCGCCGAACCGGCGCGCAATTCGTCGCATCGCCAGATCGCTCACTCCGGACATAGGAGCGAGCATTGCGATGCCGTCCAATACGAGGGGACCCAGCACGATGTGATTCGTCGTGCTCAAACTTTTGGCACTTTTCATGGCGCCTATAGTCTAGTCATCACCGAGCCGGACGCAAGGCGACAGATGTCTCACGAATTGAGAGCGGTGATCGCGGATTGGGTTTCCGGGCGACGGTTTGCGGGCGTATTGAGGAGGTCGCCTCGACTGACCATTCGTTGGGAGGGAGTTGTGATATGCGCGCTTTGGTTATCGCCTTGATCATGCTTGCAGGGTCGTCTTCGTCGTCCTTGGCTGTCGTTCGCGTCGGCGCCCCAAATGAATGCTCCGACAGGAATGCTTTGCAAAATACCGCCGTCGACGCCCGGCTCACTGCGATCCAATTCTATTACAAAGGATTGATACAAAACCTCGCGGACAGGAACAGGCAAATTTGCTACGAAGCGCACGTTCTTCTGGATGACAGCTTCGCTGTTCTCAACAAGACGCGGACGCTCATCGAGGCAAATTGTCTTCCGGTCGACGTCGCCGCCCGCATCGCGCTCGAGGGTCTGTGCCCATGACGCGGGCTTGACGTCCTGACTCGTCCGAACGAGACAAAGCCGGATGTTGTCGCCCACAGGCGCGTCATCCGAAGAATGGAACCGGCGTCTGGTTTCGACGACGACCGAGGAGCGCATACAAGTTGAAGGGGACGCGCTACGCCGCCTCTCGCGGGCCCGGAAACAGATGATCCATCCGTCCAGTCGCCCAATAGGCCGCAAGTCCGATCCATTCCTTCGTGGCGACCTCGAAGATGCGAAAATTTCGTGCGGGATCAAAGTCCCATGTCAAGCCATTTTGGCTACCCAGCGTCCGGTACGCGACAGGAAAGGGGATCACATTGAAGCCGGCCTTCTCGAACACGCCTATCGATCGCGTCGTGTGGTAGGCCGAGGTGACGAGCAGCCAGCGCTGCGACGGTTCGGGATGAACCAATCTTGCGGTGAAACGCGCGTTCTCGTCCGTGCTGCGGGACTTGTCCTCCAATGTCACACGGGCGGGATCGACGCCAAGATCCACAAGGAGTTTTCGCGCCTCCAACGCCTCGGTCGAAGCACCCGCCGTCAGCGCGCCGGCTCCGCCGGAAAAGATGATCCGAGCGGCGGGGTAACGCTTGGCGAGTTGCGCGGTCTCCACGACGCGCTCCCCCTCGTCGAAGACGCTCTGACCTCTCGCCTTGCTCACGGCATCATTGATCGCGCCTCCGAGAACGATGATCCCGTATGGCGGGGGCATATCGGCCGGGGGCTGGGGAAAACGGTCCTCCAGCGGCACCGCGAGCAAGAGGCCGATCGGCGTCATGGCGACGGCGATCAGGACGAGGAGCGCCGCGATCGCGACCGGTCGCCCGATACGTGCGTGGCGGCCGCCGGAGTACAGCGCGCCCAACAAAGCGCCGATCAGCAGCAAGTCGATGGGCGATGCGAACATCCAGAAGAGTTTCGACGCAACAAAGAACACAAAAGCGCTCCTTTCATTGCTCTGCTTGTGGCAAGGGGCGGCGCTTGTGGCAAGTCGCGCGGTTGCCTAGTCTAGAGGCGAATTCCGGGGAACCCGATGAAGCTTCAACGCGATGTGATTGGCGCGATCGGCCGAACGCCGCTCATCAAGCTTCGAGCCGTGTCCGAGGAGACCGGATGCACGATTCTCGGGAAGGCGGAATTCATGAATCCGGGGGGCTCGGTCAAGGACCGCGCCGCACTGGCGATCATCAGCGACGCTTCTACGCGGGGGGCGCTTCGTCCTGGGGGAGTCGTTGTCGAGGGCACTGCCGGCAATACCGGAATCGGCATCGCGATGGTGGCGAGCGCGCTTGGCTATCGTTCGGTCATCGTCATCCCGGACACGCAGTCGCAGGAAAAGAAAGACATGCTGCGCCTCGCCGGCGCAGAATTGATCGAGGTCCCCGCGGTCCCCTATTCCAATCCCAACAATTACGTCCGCTACTCCGGCCGTCTTGCGGAAACGCTTGCGAAATCCGAACCAAGCGGCGCGGTCTGGGCGAACCAGTTCGACAACGTCGCCAACCGCAACGGGCATTATCAGACGACCGGACCGGAGATATTCGACGATCTAGGCGGCGAGGTACACGGCTTCGTCAGCGCGGTCGGGACCGGCGGCACGCTGGCGGGAGTGGGCATGGCTCTGAAGGAACGCGACCCCCGCATCAAGATCGCGCTCGCCGATCCCATGGGCGCCGCGCTCTATTCGTACTACACGACCGGCGAACTCAAGAGTTCGGGCTCCTCGATAACCGAGGGGATCGGCCAGGGCCGCGTCACGGCCAACCTCGAGGGCGCGCCCGTCGATTTCGCCTATCAGATCACGGATGACGAAGCGCTGCCGATTATCTTCGATCTCGTGATCCAAGAGGGACTGCTGCTCGGCGGCTCCACGGGAATCAACATTGCCGGCGCCATCCGGCTCGCGCGCGAGCTCGGCCCGGGGCATACGATCGTGACGCTCTTATGCGATTCCGGCGCGCGCTACGCCTCGAAGCTCTTCAATCCCGCGTTCCTCCGCTCCAAGAACCTCATGGTCCCCGCCTGGCTCGAAGCCAAGCCGACCGCGCCGCAGGTTTTCGTTTGATGACCGAAGCTCTGTTCCGGGACGACGCCTATTTGGTCGAGACGAAGGCCAATGTCCTGTTCGCCGATCGCCGCGGAATCGCGCTCGACCGAACCGTCTTCTATCCGCAAGGCGGCGGCCAGGCGGGAGATCAGGGCGCCCTGGCGCTCGCTGACGGCGGGACGATCGCGATCGTCAACACGGTCTACGACGCCGATCGAAAGACGATCCTGCATGCGCCCGCCGAGGGCGCGGACCTGCCGGCCGTCGGCGCCAGCGTCGTCGCCCGGATCGACTGGGATCGGCGCTACAAGCGGATGCGCGCCCATACCGCGCTGCACCTCCTTTCTGTCGTGCTGCCGTACCCGGTCACGGGCGGGGTCGGTTGGCGACGCCGAAGGCCGGCTCGATTTCGACTCGGGCGATGCGGCGTTGGACAAGGCGGAGGTTGAGCGCAGGCTCAACGAACTCATCGCAATCGACGCGCCGGTGAGCCAGCGCTGGATCACCGACGCTGAACTTGAAGCCAATCCGGCGCTGGTCAAGACGATGTCGGTAAAGCCTCCGGTCGGAACCGGCCGCGTGCGGCTCATCGCCATCGAAGGCCTGGACCTTCAGCCCTGCGGGGGAACCCATGTCGCCCGAACCGCCGAAATCGGCCGGGCTTCGGTGACCCAGATCGAAAAGAAGGGCAGGATCAACCGTCGCGTGCGCATCGCGCTCGCCTCGCCCTGAACCGAACCGGAGCACCGTGTGCCGACGCATAATTTCTGCACGACTGATGAGCTTGCCGCCGAGCTCGGCGACCCCGGTCTCGGCGTCATCGACGCGTCCTGGCATCTGCCCAACACCGGACGCTACGGGGCCGCCGAATTCCGGCTCGCGCATATTCCCGGCGCAGTGTTCTTCGACATCGACACCATCGCCGATGTCGATTCCGGCTTGCCGCATATGCTGCCGAAGCCCGGGGCGCTGGCGAAGGCAATGGGGGCGCTGGGCTTGGGCGACGGCATGCGCTTTGTCATCTACGACGCGCTAGGTCTCTTTGCCGCCGCGCGGGTCTGGTGGACCCTCCGGGCCTACGGCGTCAAAGAGGTTCGCATCCTCGAGGGCGGCTTTACGAAATGGACGCATGAGGGCCGTCCGGTGGAGAGCGGCGACGCGCATCCCAAGCCGAAGATCTTCACGCCACGCCCCGACGAGAGTTTCATCGCCTCGCTCGACGAGGTGCGCGCGGCGCTGGCGAACGGCTCGGCGCAGGTCGTCGACGCACGCCCGGCGGACCGTTTCCGAGGGGAGGCGCCCGAGCCGCGCCCCGGCCTCAAGTCCGGCCACATGCCGGGCAGCCTCAACCTGCCCTTTGTCGATATCGTCGAGTACGGCCGGCTCAAATCGCCCGAGGCGCTGAAAGCGACCTTCGCCGCACACAAGGTCGATCTCGCCAAGCCCGTCATCACCACCTGTGGCTCGGGGGTCAGCGCGGCGATCCTGGCGCTGGCGGTCGAGGAGGCCGGCGGCAAGGTCGAGGGCCTCTACGACGGCTCATGGGCGGAATGGGGCGGCCGGGACGACTGCCCGGTCGCGACCGGCCCGGCGTGAAGCGAACCGGGCCGGATCGGGGACCAACGGAGCCTCGTGCAGTTTTGGTTCCGACTCAACCTTTTCAAGCGGTTAAGTGTCAAAAACTGTCCACTTTTGCAGCTGCCCGGGCGGAGCCTCCCTCCTCTCCGCGTCCAGGGAAAAGGGCGAGCTGCGCCCGCCATCCGCGTCGAAGACAGCGCGCGCCATTTGATGCCAGGATTCAATCTTCTCAATGGGTTGCAACGACTTTTCCATTCTGCAGCCACCCAGCTTGGGGGTACCTATATACATGCTGATTTTGGTAATATTTGGCTTCGAGTCCCAGGCGCCACGCGGCTGCGGGCTTCGTTGAGCGCATGCGCGGTCGGTCATTCGCTGGACGGAACAGAACACGGATTTTGATTTTCCAAAAGAAATTTTTGTGGCAATCTGTAGGCAGCAGATGTTAGGATTGCTCTTAGCGGCGCAAAAGGGTGGGCCGAGTGAGGGCGTCAAAAAAACTTCATATTTGGCCGAGCGCGACTTGGCCCCGCCCATGACTTGGTGTTCACGCTTGAGTCGTTCACAACTATACGAATAGCATTTTCGCAAAGGTTTTGGGGACAACCAACCAACGCGAAAAATCGCGAGCCGTGCTCCGGGGGACATCATATGATGCGTATTTACGCCGAACGTCGTCAGTCGCCGCCATTGCCGCCAGCCTCGTCGGGGGGCCCGTTGGCCCAACATTTTGACCCGCAAGCAACACAGCGAGCGGCCGTCATTCTCAAGATCGGGGCTCAGTATTCGCGCGACGAACTCAACGCCGCCCTCGCCGCCGCCCGATGGGCGTTCCTGTACAGTCTCGAGGAAGCTGGCGCCGAGATCGACGCGGG
>Ga0209040_10002519_pt1 | contig 14331 bp, 13 predicted proteins | sample BogFormECP12_OM3_FD_188240 | JGI IMG/M metagenome (GOLD analysis project Ga0209040, IMG submission 188240) | Bog forest soil microbial communities from Calvert Island, British Columbia, Canada - ECP12_OM3 (SPAdes) (version 2) | ecosystem: Environmental > Aquatic > Freshwater > Wetlands > Bog ...
GACGGCGCGACGTTGCGTGCCGGCGGCGTCGGATGCGTCGAGCACATCCGCAATCCCATCCGTGCCGCCAAGAAAATCCTCACGGAGAGTCCGCACGTCTATTTTGTCGGCCACGGCGCCGAGCGCTTCGCGCACCAGCACGGCATTGAACTCTGCCACAACGACGATCTGGTCCTCATCCGCGAGGTTGACCGCCTGCGCGAAGCCAAAAAGCAGGGCTACCTTCAGATGCCCGACGAGTTTGGTCCCATGCGCTCGGTCGACACGGTTGGTGCGGTCGCGCTGGACCGTGACGGCAATGTCGCTGCCGCCACTTCGACGGGTGGCACCCTCAATAAAGCCCCGGGACGCGTTGGCGACTCTTCGCTCATCGGTTGCGGCTGCTATGCCGACAACCTGAGTGCCGCGGTCTCCACCACGGGATGGGGCGAGCCGATGATGAAACTCGTGCTGAGCAAGTGGACCGCCGACCGCGTGGAACAGGGCCTTGTGCCCCAGGATGCCGCCCAGCGCGCGCTTTACTACCTGAAATCGCGGCTCAACGGACACGGTGGCATTATCCTTGTCGACTGCAAGGGCCGTGTTGGCATCGCCCATAACACCCCGCGCATGGCCTGGGCCCTGGTTTCGCAGGCCGTTACCTCTTCCGGAATCAAGTTCGAAACCTAGAGAGCGCCGGTTCTCTTATTTCGTGCTCTTATTTCGTGCTTGCGCGAACACCCCTAAGTGCTATAAAAACCGGACGCTTGTCGGGATAGGTTTTACGTAGCAGTCTCGAAAGATTCGGCCCATGACCCCCAATGCCTACGCACGGCCGGGCAACGGTTCGCGAACCCGCATTCCGCAGGGGCCTTCCTTGTCGCAGCCCCGAATCCGGGCAAAATCCTCTGTCAGAAGGGAACACCATGATGGTTGCGCGCAGACTTTTGTGCTTGCTGGTCGCCATCGCATGCCTGCTGGCCGGCGCCATGGCGCAGGTGCAGACCTCCGAATTGCACGTCATCGTGAAAGACGCCAAGGGCGCGGTCGTTCGCGACGCCTCGGTGACTGTCGCAGAGTCGGGTCGTGCCGTCTCCCGCACCGCAGCCACCAATGCCGAAGGTCTAGCTGTCCTGCTCTCGCTCCCCCCCGACCTTTACTCGGTTTACCGTGGAGGCTCCAGGCTTCGCCAAGATGGTGAACAGCTCCGTGCGCCTCACCATCGGTCAGGTTGCGGAACTACCCGTTCAGCTATCGGTAGCTGCGGCGAACGAGACCATAACCGTCTCCTCCGAAGCTGCATTGGTGGAAACCCAGCAGACCGCGTCTGCCACCACTATCGACCAGACGCGGATCGACAACCTGCCGATCAACGGCCGCAACTACATCAGCTTCGCGCTGACCAACTCACAAGTGGCGCGCGACACCGCTCCCAGTATCGGCGCTGCTCCCACCTCCGGCCTCAGCATCGGAGGCCAGCGCGCCCGCAGCAACCTGATCAACATCGATGGCACCAACGCCGTGGACAACTCCACCAACGGCATCGCTCCACGGTCTCCCAGGACGCGGTGCAAGAATTTCAGATCCTCACCAATGGCTATGCCGCGGAATACGGACAGGCAGCGGGTGGCGTGATCAACATCATCTCCAAGTCCGGCACCAACCAGTTCCACGGCAGCGCCTTCGGATATCTGCGCAACCGCTACATTCAGGCCACAAATCCCTTCAGCAACACCTATCAGCCGGCCTACACTCGCGCCCAGTACGGCCTGACCGTGGGAGGCCCGATCAAAAACGATCGCACCTATTACTTCTTCGCCTATGAGGGGACTGACCGCCACGAGAGCGGCTTCAACGATATCGGCTCCGACGCCCAACACGCCATCGGTTTGGATTAACCAGAACTTCCTGGCCCCGGGCCAGCCGCCGGTTCCGCTCTCCGTGCTCCCGTTCGGTTTTCCCACGGCGGCAAACTTCAAGTACGGCTACTCCAACCAGGCCAACTTCGGCGTGGAGCACGATTTTGGAAACAATTTCTCCGTGTCGTTGCAATACAACTTCAATGGCGGACGCCGTCTGAACCGGCCCATCAACGCCAACACTTCGATCGGGTCCATCCTGGTACAGAACTGGTACAACGCCATGACCGACCCGTCGGTCACTCCCGCCCAGAAGGCCGATTTTTTCAATAACCCGCTGGCAGTCGATATCGCGGGCGTCAATCCGATCGTGGCTGCAAAATGCGGGAGCGCGGCCTGCGGAGCATACATTCCTCCGGCGCTGGTCAGCTTCTTCCGGCCGAGCGGATTCAACGCGACTTTGCAGTACTACGCACCTCCGCAAGTCAATGGTTTGGCCCAGGAGGTGCTGAATTACTATCACCTCGGCTATGGCAGCCAGGTGATTCCCTTCAGCGACATGGTCGCCAACTACTCCAGTGGCACCTCGGACTACAACGCCTTCACCGTCAACGCGACGAGGCGCTTCTCCGGGCATTGGGAAATGCTGGCGTCCTACACCTGGGGACACAGCATCGACGATTCCACCGACCTGCAAGCCACCCTGGAGCCGCAGGACAATTTCCACCCCAACCTCGACCGCTCCAATTCGCTCTTTGATTTGCGGCAGCGCTTTGTGTTCAGTGCGGTTTATCAAAGCAACAGCCAGGGCTCGGGATTCAAGGGCGCTCTGCTCAGCAACTGGACCGTCGTGCCCATCATTGAGGCGGCTTCAGGACGCCCTTTCAACATCGTCACCGGCTTCGATCAGAACTTCGACTTCTCCAGCGGCACCGATCGCCCGATGACCGTGCATGCCGGTCAGACCGACTCCTGCGGCGACGTGGCGGCGCCCTCAAAGTATTCGCCCACCGGGTATCTCATCCCAACCTGCTTCGCGGATGCACTGGTCACTGGTCAGGTTCCCGTGCTGATCGGCAACCTCGCCCGTAATGCGGGCACCAAGCCTGTGACAGTGTTTAACGATTTGCGCATTGCGCGCTCGTTCAAGATCCGTGAACGGGCCCAACTCCAGGGCATCATGGACATCTTCAACGTCATCAACAAGTTCAACGTGGCTGACGTGAACCCCATTTGGAACTCCGCCGGCACACCCACCGCGGCTTACGATCCCCGCCAGTTCCAGTTCGCCTTACGCCTGACATGGTAGTACACGACTGAGCAGCACGGGATCGTTAATTCTTGACCACGGCGCTCGCCTCGCGAGTGCCCGTTTTTATGTCCGTCATCTTGAGCGAGGGTCGGGAGATTGATCCCGACCCGAGTCGAAGGACCCGCTTCTTCGTCTGGCATTCGGAGCGAGGCGAGATCGCCGTGGCGACCGCGTCGACGCACTCGCATTCACTCGAAACTTGAAACTCGAATCTTGAAACTGATTTTCCCCATTACAATCGACTCTCATGAAAAGCCCCGCCGACGCCACCCGCTGTGTTCACGCCGGAGAAGATCGTCACGGCCAGTGCGCTCCTTTGACTACGCCGATCGCCCAGACCTCGGTGTTCGTTATCCCGGGACTCGACGAACTCCGCCGCTATGCCGAGGGCGACCGCGATTTCTATCTTTATTCGCGTTACGGCAACCCCACCGTCAAGGCCGCCGAAGACAAAATCGCGGCCCTGGAAGGCGCGGAGGGTGCGGTCATCACTGCGAGCGGCATGTCTGCGACGCTGATCGCCGCTCTCGCTGTCTGTAAGGCTGGAGACGAGATCGTCTCTATGCTCGACATCTACGGCGGCACGGTAAAACAATTCGAGAGCGTGCTCTCGCGTTGCGGCATCAGCACGCATTTCATTCCGTACGATGACCTCGGCAACGCCGAGCGCTACTTCACCCGCAAGACCCGCATGCTGTTTCTTGAGACGCCCACCAATCCGACCTTGCGCTGCGCCGACATCGCCGCGCTGGCTGCCATTGCCCACCGTCGCACGGCCTGCCTCGTCGTGGACAACACCTTCGCCACTCCGGTATTGCAGAAGCCTCTCGCACTCGGCGCCGACATCGTCATGCATTCCGCCACCAAATATCTCGGCGGACACAGCGACCTCACAGCAGGCGTGCTCGCGGGGCCCAAAAAATGGATGGATCGCGCTCGTGAGATGATGATCCTCACCGGCGGATGCCTTGATCCCGGTTGTGCGTATCTGTTACTACGCGGATTGAAGACTCTGCATCTGCGCGTGGAACGCGCCTGCCGCAACGCCGCTGCCATCGCCGCAGCACTGGAACGGATTCCCAAGGTCACGCATGTGTACTATCCCGGACTCGCGGGCCACGAAGCCCACGAGCTTGCCTCCCGCCAGATGTCGGATTACGGCATGATGGTCTCCTTCGACCTTCGCGGCGGAGAGCCGGCGGTCGACCGCTTCATCAAGAACTTGAAGCTCTGGTATCTGGCAACCAGCCTCGGTGGAGTCGAGTCGATCCTTTCCTATCCTGTGCTGTCCTCCCACATTGGCCTGAGCGCGAAGCGCCTGAAGCTGCTCGGCGTCTCACCCGCGACGGTCCGACTCTCGGTAGGGATTGAAGACGCCGCCGACCTCATCGCCGACCTTGAGTCCGCTCTCGCCCGCGCGTGAATAATCCTACCTGGATTCACAAGAACGTAGCCTCACATGTCGCGCAAGAGGTCACGAATGGTGACCAACATTCCTGATTCGCAAGAGCCGCGAATGAGTCGTACAGCTGGCAAGATTGGATTCACCATCGATATAAGCTTGCGCCCCAGGTCCAGCCTGCGCCGATGGACACGAGCAGGAGAAGATCGCCTGCGTGAAGGAGACCGCGTCGGTTGACTTGGTCCAGAAGCAGCGGAACCGTGGCTCCAGCGGTGTTCGCGTACGACTCCAAGTTCGTCTCTATTCGGGAATAAGGGATATTGAGTACTTCGGCGATGCGCTTCAGGACGCCAGCTGTGGCCTGGTGCGGAACGATCATCGAGACGTCTTCGAGTCCCAGCCCGTTAATGCTGAGAACCTGCCGAATACACTCGGGCACGGCGGCCGTAGCTTTCTCGTAAACCTCTCTTCCGTTCATTGTGAAGTAGGCGTCTCCAGGGTAGACGGTGAAATGATTTACGCCCTCGCCCTCTGCGAGCAGAATGCTTGAAAAGAGTCCATTCTCCCGTTCCTTCCTCTCCAGCACCACCGCACCGGCGCCGTCTCCAAAAACGACGCAGTCGCGGTGGTTCCAGTCCGTGACCTTGGAGAAGGTATCGGCGCCGATCACCAGCACATGCTCATACACGCCATTCTGGATGAATTGGCCGGCGATCGTGATGCCGTAAATAAACCCGGCACACACCGCCGCCACATCGAACGCGGCGCAACGGTTGTGAATGCCCATCTTGGTCTGCGCAATGCATGCCGAGGAGGGCATCTTGCGGTCGGGTGTCGCCGTGGAAACGATAATCAAGTCAATGTCGTTTGGCTCAAGCCCCGCCGAAGCGATCGCGTCCAACCCAGCACGGGCAGCAAGGTCCGACGTGTATTCTTCGGGTTCAGCGATGTGCCGTTCGCGAATCCCCAACTTATCGACTACCCACTGCGGAGAGGTTGGCAGGTTTGCCACCACTTGTTCGTTGGTCAGAATCTTGGACGGAACGTACGAACCGGTGGATTTGATGCAGACACTATCAAAATGGCTGTTTCCATTTCTCATTTCCCCCCTCCAGTCCCGCGAACAGAACGAGATCGCGCAGGTGAATTCACACCAAGGCCGCCTCTACGGTCAGCCTGCTTGTTTGAGGCGCGTGGATCGGGCGCAAACCTATGGCGTGAGAGTTGGCTACTATCGTCTCCCTTGGCTAACAGCGTTTCCGTGCACTAAGTCACAATGCTGTGTGATCTTAACCGGGGGCCAGCACCCGGAGGGATGCCTGTGATCGTTTGTGGCGACGTAAGATTAGCGCATCCCGCCAGTCACTTGGCGGGTAATTGGCAAACTGGAAGTGATTCGGCTCCCTCCTCTTTGCCCGCCAGAACGAAGCCGCTCGGTCGGCGGACGCTACCGCGTGGGTGAGGTCGGCAGTCGTGGTCCTCAACTTCATATAAATTGTGGGTCACAAGGAGGTATCCCTGTGACTCATCTACCCAAAATCATGCTGGAGGAACTCCACCGTCGTCATTACTCCGAGATTAACACACGCAATTACGTTCGCACCATTGAAGCCCGGTGCCCGGTGCCCCAGGTTCGCGCCGGGCTTTTCGGCGCTAACCTGGGTATGTGACCCTCCGTACCGCGCATTCGCGACCTGTCCCCCTTCGTTGCTTCGCCTCTTACCGGCGTAGTACCATCACCCTCGGGTCGCAATCTTTCTTCAGGAGTCGATGTTTTCGCAGGCATGAGGTTCCTTCGCTGCATGGTTGCTCCCGCCCTGCTGTGTGCCGTGCTGTTCAGCGCGGGCTGCGAGACCTCCCAACCCAAGAACACTGCCGCCAAGCTGCCTGCGCAGGCAACCGCGCCCACCGTCGCCTCATCGAAGGCGGACCCTGGCACTCCCCCGCCTTCCGCCGCACCGATAGCCGCTCCGAGTCCCGAGTCCCAGGCAACCGACGCCCTGATCGCGCAGGCCGAAAAGCTTTATGCCGCCGGACAGTCCGACTACCAGGCTGGACACCTCGACGCTGCCAAGCAGAATTTCGATCAGGCTTTCAACGTCCTGCTGTCAGGCAAGGTCGAAGTCCGCGACAACCCGCCCCTGGAGCACGAGTTCGACAAGATCGTTGACGGCGTTCGCCAGCTCGAACTGGTCGCACTCCAGCAAGGCGACGGCTTCACCGAGCAGCGCTCCGAGCCCGCCCCCATCGACGAAGCCAACGACATCACTTTCCCAATCGATCCCAAAGTCCGCGCCCAGGCTGAGGCCGAGATCAAGACCACCAAGTCCGACCTGCCGCTCATGCTCAACGATCAAGTCGCTATGTTCATCAACTACTTCTCCAGCACCAAGGGGCGCCACACCCTGGAGCACGGTCTCACCCGCGCGGGCCGCTACCGCGAAATGATCTCCCAGACCCTCAAGCAAGAGGGCGTTCCCCAAGACCTAATCTATCTCGCCATGGCCGAGTCCGGCTTCCAGCCGCTGGCGGTTTCGCGCGCCAGCGCCCGTGGCATGTGGCAATTCATGTCCGGAAGCGGCGCCTTGTACGGCCTGGATCGCAACTGGTGGGTGGACGACCGCCAGGACCCTCAGAAATCTACCCAGGCAGCCGCCCACTATCTCAAGGACCTCTACGCGCAACTCGGCGACTGGTACCTGGCCATGGCGGCCTATAACTCCGGCGCGGGCACCGTCCAGCACGCCGTCGAACGCACCGGTTACGCCGACTTCTGGGAACTCTACCACCGTGGCGTTCTGCCCCAGGAAACCCGCAACTACGTGCCGATTATCGTGGCCGTCACCATCATGGCCAAGAACCCCGCGCAATACGGCCTAGAAAAAGTTGTTCCCGACAATCCGGTTCCCATGGACCAGGCCACCATCAACTACCCTGTCGATCTCCGCCTGGTCGCGGAGTGTCTGGACACCTCGGTAACCACTCTGCAGGAGCTGAATCCCAGCCTGCTGCGCATGACCACTCCCAAGGATCAGACGTTCACCCTCCACCTGCCCGCCGGGTCCAAGGACAAGTACGAGACCGCCATCGCATTGATTCCACCCGACATGCGCACGTTCTGGAGGTACCACCGGGTCGAGTACGGCGAATCGCTCGCCGCCATCGCTCGCAAGTACCACACCTCAACCGGCGTGATTGCCGAGGCCAACAATCTCCCTGACGACGACGTCAGGGCCGGCTCCAAGCTGATCATCCCCATCGCCCCCGGCAAGGCCGGTGACACCGTCGCGTACTCCCGTAAAGCCACGCACTATAAGGTCCGCAAGGGCGACACCGTCGGCTCCATTGCCGACGACTTTGAGGTTCCCGTCGACAAGTTGCGCAAATGGAACCACCTGCACGGCAACACCGTCGCCGTGGGACGTACCTTGGTCATCTATAAGCCAGTAGGAGAAGGAACTGGCTCCGAAGTGGCGTCTGCGGGCAAGGATCCGGCTCCATCCGCGTCTGGAAAGAAGGCGAAGTCGGCCAAGTCCGGCTCCAAGTCAGCCGCGGGCACCCAATCCGCAACGTTTCACAAGGTCAAGCCCGGCGAGACGCTCAGCGGCATCGCCGAGTCGTACAACACGACCGTAGCCAGCCTCAAAAAGAACAACGCCAATTTGTCCGCCAACCTGCGGCCCGGCGAGGTTCTCGTAATCCGAAAGTAACCTCGCTGACGCTCCAGGCTGTGGGCTTCTTCACTCTTATCAATTTGCGCTCTTCCCTTGCCGCCAATGTTCTGATACAACAAGGCGCGTCTCAATATGTGCATGCCGCGGCATCACAACTGGTGTATCGTTTTGCCATGCTATAATCGCGCGCCTGTTGATGCGGCATTGTTTGCGGTTCAACTTTTAATCAGCCTTGCGAGCTGCCTCCGTTAGATAGCGGAGTCCGGCAACCTCAGGAGGACACATGACGGCTTTCGATGAAACTCTCTACGGTCGTGATGACGAGATGGATGACTACGGAGACGGTTCCTACGGCGATTCGCTCGACGACGAGGAATACGAAGAGGAAGAAGAGGAAGAAGAAGAGCCCGAATCGATTTCTGTAATTGAAGTGGTCGAGGTGGAGGAAAGCGAACCGGAAGAGACGACGGTCACCACCGCACCTCGTAAGCCCAAACCCGCAAAGGCCGCGCCTCCGAAGCCCGCGGCCGCGAAGCCTGCGCCCAAGCCTGCTCCGCCCGCTGCCAAGATGCCTGCGGCGGCAGCCGCGCCGGCAAAGAAGAAAGCGGCTCCAGCCCAGAAAAGGGCTGCCGCTAAACCGGCCAAGAAAGCAGCCAAAAAGACTCCTATCAAAATGGTGAAGAAAGCGGCGAAAAAAGTTGCTGCTAAGGAGCCGGCCAAGAAAGCAACGAAGAAGGCTGCCGCTAAGAAGCCGGCGAAAAAGGCAGCAAAGAAGACACGTCGGCGTTAATCCGGCACCGCATCTGGGAAGGCCGCCGTTGCGCGGGTGCCCCACTCAAGCGCAGCTTGGGTGGGGTTTGTTTTCCACCCGCAAGAAGGATGACGACGTCGCCAAACTGGTTTAGGATTGCCTCGGCAAATTTACTGGTACTTTTCATCGAGGTGGCCCCGTGATGGACAATCCCTGGACTCGCCGTCAATTCATGCGCATCGGAGCGGGCACCATCGCCGCTGGTGCCGCCGCAAAAGTCACTTTGCTCGAACCTGCCGCGCTATGGGCGTCGGCCACGCAGTTGCAGCCCAGCGACACCGTGCGCTTTGCCTCCATCGGCACGGGAGTGCGTGGCTGCGAGCTGCTGAAGGCCTCGCTGCGCGTGCCCGGCGTCGAGTGCGTCGCCGTCAGCGATCTCTGGGAAGGGCGCCTCACTGCCGCTCAGGAAACGCTCAAGAAACAAGTTGCGACTTCTCGAAACTATAAGGAGATCCTCGACCGCAAGGACATCGACGCCGTCATCGTCGCTGTCACCGATCACCAGCACCGTCGCGTCGTCATCGACGCCTGCGCCGCTGGCAAGGATGTTTATTGCGAGAAGCCGCTCTCCCATACCGTCGACGACGGCTTCGCCATGATCGCGGCGGCGCAGAAGAACAATCGCGTCCTGCAGGTTGGCAGCCAGCGCGTCAGCTCCATCCTCTACGAGAAGGCCCGCCAGATTTATGCCTCGGGCAAACTCGGTGAGGTGTGTTGCATTCAAGCCTACTGGGACCGCAATTCCGCCAGCGGAGCCTGGGTTTATCCCATTCCTCCGGGAGTGAACGACCAGAACCTCGACTGGACCACGTTCCTCACCGGAGCGCCCAGCATTCCCTTCGATCCTGTCCGTTTCTTCCGCTGGCGTTGCTTCACCGACTACGGCGAAGGCCTCGGCGGCGATCTCTTTGTTCATCTGATCTCGGGGATCATGTTCATCACGGGCACGAACGCAGCGCCATCTCGTGCGCAAAGCACGGGCGGGCTCTTCCGCTGGAAGGATGGCCGCCAGTTCCCTGATCTCATCGAGACTTACTACGACTATCCTAACTTCCGCGTCGCGGTGCGCTGCAACCTGAACAACGACGGCGGCGAGTTCATCGGCTTCTACGGCACCGAAGGCACGATGATCATCAGGAACGCCACCCTTACCTTCTCGCCGCAGAACACGCTGCCGGAAATGGAGGGCTACTCAACCAAAGGCTGGCCCGAGGCGCTGCGCAAACAGTACGAGGCGGATTGGGAGAAGGAGCATCCTCTGCCTACGCCATTTGCTTCCAAGCTGACAGAAGAAGTCGAGACTTTCATTCCCCCGCCGGCATACAACGACACTGTCGATCACGAGGCCAACTTCTTCAACGCCGTGCGCAGTCGCAAGCCCTGTGTCGAGAACGAGGTCTTCGGCAACAATGCGGCCATCGGCTGCCATCTGGCGAATTACGCGTACTTCAACAAGAAAATTGCGACGTGGGACGCCGCTGCGAAAAAGATCACGGGCTAAGAGCAATACCTATTGTGTCATCCTAAGCGAAGGCGGCCGTCCCGCCTGAGTCGAAGGACCCCTATCCCCGGGAAGATATCCATTCCGCTCTTGTGATCCACGCAAAGAATGCGCAAGCCGCGCAGTGGCGAACACTCCGACTGCTTCGCTGAATTAACATGATGTCTGCATCGGAGGTCCGGCGGCATGCCAAATTTGCGCAGCGGTGATGCTCAACTGTTCTACGAAACAACCGGCAGCGGCCCTGCGGTAGTACTGCTGCATCCCTTCCCGCTGAATCACCATTTCTGGGAAGCCGTCGTCCCGCAACTCAGCAGTCGCTATCGGATCGTCCTTCCCGACTTGCGCGCTCACGGCGACTCCGACGCCGGAGACGGGCCCGTGACGATGACGAAGATCGCCGACGACCTCGACCGCCTCTGTCGCGAACTCGCTATCACTCGGGCGATCTTCGTCGGAGTGTCCATCGGGGGCTACGCGTTGTTCGAATTCTGGTGCCGCTATCACGAACGCGTCGCCGCACTCGTACTAGCCAATACCCGTGCGGGTGCGGAGACTCCCGAAGGACGCGCCGCCCGCCTGCAGATTGCGGAAAAGGTTGAGAGCGAGGGCAGCGCCGCGTTCATCGAGGACTTGCTGCAGAAGCTCTTGTCGAAGACAACTCTGACCAACCGTCCTGACATCGTTGACGCCGCTCGCGTCATGGCGCAAAAAATGTCGCCCTCCGGCATCGCCCAGGTACAGCGAGGCATGGCCGACCGCGTTGATTCCATCCCCACGCTCGCCACCATCAACATTCCAACGCTAGTCATCGCTGGAGAAGACGACAGCGTTCCGCTCAGGGAACTCGAACTCATGCACCAGCGCATCGCGGGCAGCCAGTACCGGGTCATTCCCAGGGCGGGTCATTACGCGGCAATGGAACAGCCCGCCGAATTCGGTCGCCTACTGCGGACATTTTTTGATGCCGTGCCGCGAAGTTAAGCGGTCGCTGGATGCGTAGTCTGGCCAGTTACCAGCTACCAGTCACTTCTTCGTCGCTTTTCCGTCCATCACCGTCGTCCAGTTGGTGCCGTCTTTCGACATCTCGTACTTAAATGTGTAAGAAGTCGGGGAAAGGACCTTCATGGTGTAGCGGCCCTTAAGTGTTTGGCCACCCATGTTCTCGTCCGAGGTCCAAGTCCATGTGTCGCCGTCCACCGTGCCCGTCGAGCGCCCTGCTTGTCCCATGCTGTCGTAATCGTTATAGGTGTAAACCTTCTTCTCCGGATCGTAGCCCATTACGGCGAGGGCCATGCCGTCGCCCATGGCGCCAGTGAACTTCGAGTGCATCACGAGGAAGAACTTGCCTTCCATCCAGTGCGCCTCGCCCTTCGAGGTCATCTTGCCGCCCGGCCCCATGGGCCCAGGCTTCATATCGGTGTCCGTGATCCAGTTACCGGCGAGAAAGTCGAGTTTGCTCAACTCCGGCGCGGGCTTGGGCGTTGGCATCTGCGCCACGGCGGCAAAGCTGAGAAACACAATCACAATTAGACAGGCGAGGGACGTGTTAATACGACGCATCTCTTGATCGCTCCTTGGCAGGTTGAGTCCAATTACAGTGGTGGGGACCCTGAGTGCCCGACATAGTATGTCGGGCGAAATCTCTTGTCAAACCCAGCCACGCTCCGACCTGCATTGCACAGGCCCGGTTTGTGACCACCGTCACGGGCGCGGGCAATCCGGCTTGAGTAGAATGAATTCGTCATGATCGACGCCTTTCTCGTTCCCGATAAGACCGTCATCACCGCCAAGGGTGACAGCGAACCCCTGGACGTGAGCGCCGCTTCCAATCCGGCATTCCTGGCCACGCTCACGATCACCAGGATCGTAGAGCAAGAGTCCATCGAGGTCAGTTTTTTCACCTCCGCCGACGGCACGACCTGGGAAGCCAAGTCCGTAGCTTCATTGCCGCAGAAGTTTTACGTTGGAGAATACCCGCTGCTGGTCGATCTCTCGCAGGCCAACGGCGCGAAATTTCTCCGTGCCCACTGGGAGGTTGGTCGTTGGGGACGCGGCCTGGTCACGCCGAACTTCGAAATCGGCCTGCGGGTGCGCGAAATTCCCGCAGAACTCTTGCAGGAAGCACGCGCCGAAGCCGCAACGCGCCGCTGACCAGTTTGCGAGTTTGTGCAGTCGAGCGTTAGTACGGGCAGTGCGGAGCTTCAGCGCCGCGTTGCAGCGATTCCTTTAGATGAGCGGGCTTCAGCCGGCCGGTTTGCGGCGATCGCTCTTTTCGGTAATGTAGATTCAGGACCCAACCTTCATGCACACAAATGAGTCGGTGGTCATTCGTCCCGCGCGCAACCTTCTGGGAAGCATTCGAGTTCCCGGCGACAAATCGATTTCGCATCGCTACGCCATGCTCGCTGCGCTGGCTCCGGGACGCTCACGCTTCGAGAACTACTCGCCTGGCGCGGACTGCAACAGCACCCTGGGCTGTGTGCGCGCCTTAGGTTGCACGGTAGATCGCGACGAGGCAGGAGTGGTCGTCATCGATGGCATCGGCCCGCAATTACGCGCTCCCAGCGCGGCGCTTGACTGCGGTAACTCCGGCTCGACCATGCGCATGTTGTCCGGCATCGTGGCGGCGCAGCCGTTCACCAGCCAGCTGATCGGCGACGAGTCACTCTCGCGACGGCCCATGAAGCGCGTGATGGATCCGCTGCGCAAGATGGGAGCGGAGATCGTTGCGAATAGCGATTGCGCACCTCTGCAAATCTCAGGCACGCGGCTGAAGGGCATTTACTATCAGGTACCCGTGCCTAGCGCACAGGTCAAGACCTGCCTGCTGTTCGCCGGCTTGCTTGCCGACGGACAGACCACGGTGGAGGAACCGGCGCCCACCCGTGATCATGGCGAACTGGCGCTGCGTGCTTTTGGAGCGGAAGTTACTCGCTCGCGAAACTCTGTAACCATCCCCAGTGGACAGGCACTGCATCCGCTGGACGCCTTCATCCCCGGCGACAGCTCTTCGGCAGCTTTCTTCCTCTGTGCGGCGGCGATCTTTCCCGAATCCAACCTCGTGATCGACGGTGTGCTGCTGAATCCAACCCGCTCGGCATTGCTCGACGTGCTGACTGGCATGGGAAGCCGCATCTCGGTGATGCGCGTCGAGGAACAGCATGGCGAGTTGGTGGGCACCATCTCGCTGGTCGCAGGCACAAGCAAGCCGTTCGAGATATCAGGAGCGCTGACCGCGCTGCTTATCGACGAATTGCCAGTGCTGGCAGCGACTGCTCCCCTCGGCGCTGGCCTGGTCGTGCGCGACGCCGGCGAGCTGCGCGTGAAGGAGTCGGACCGGCTCACGGCGGTGACTCGAAACTTAGAAGCTATGGGCGCACAGGTGGAGCAGACTGCCGATGGCTGGCGCATTCCCGGCGGCCAAAAGCTGCTCGGCGCCGAGATTGAGAGCTTCGGAGATCACCGCATCGCCATGGCGTTCGCCATCGCGGCGTTGCGGGCGGAGGGCGATACGCTGCTCCACAACTCCGAGTGCGTGGCGATTTCCTATCCTGGCTTCTTCGCCGACCTGGAGAAACTGCTGGATCGCTAACCAACAAAACGGGCGCCATAGAGGCGTGCTCCACTGGCACCCGCGCACAATTCTTTATCTTTTAATATTCCGGCTCGTCCGGTTCCGGCCGTTCGCCTTCGTCCGGCTCAATTGCGAGCTCGACGCGCGGTTCCTCGACGGCGGTTGGTTCGCCATCTTTCCGCTTCAGCCGCACCACCGTGATCTTGGCAAAACCTT
>Ga0209040_10002520_pt1 | contig 14330 bp, 15 predicted proteins | sample BogFormECP12_OM3_FD_188240 | JGI IMG/M metagenome (GOLD analysis project Ga0209040, IMG submission 188240) | Bog forest soil microbial communities from Calvert Island, British Columbia, Canada - ECP12_OM3 (SPAdes) (version 2) | ecosystem: Environmental > Aquatic > Freshwater > Wetlands > Bog ...
GGTCTCCGGTCCCCCCACCGTCATACGCTGCGACCACTTTGACCTTCGCGTTGGACGCGGCCCCGAAGATCGGTGGCGTATTGCCCGTGATCGCGACGTCGATCTTGCCCGCGGTGGCCGCCTCGACTCGGGGCGGGCCGGAGGTGAACGTCGAGAACGCGATCTGGTACGGCAGGCCGCCCAGCGCGCCGGCGGCCCGCAGCAGCGACTCGGTGCCGCCCTTCTGGTCACCGACCTGCAGCGTCAGCCCGGCCAGGTGCGACAGCGGCACCGCCGCGGGTGCCGGCGCGCCTGTTGAGCCGTCGTGCCGGGACACGCAGCCGGCCAGCAGGAGCGCAAGTATGCCGACCAACACCGCGCCGCGACCACAACTCGCCGGCGGCCTAGGGCGCGGCGGTCAGCTCGCTGGGGGTGCTCAGGATGTTCCTCACGACGGGGGCGACAAAGCGCACGCGGAATCCGCGACGCGCTCGCCGACGCTACGGCGGGCGTGCTGACGGGCTAAGGGTTTTGCACGGCGTGAAGCGATGTCACGACACGTACCGTTGACCGCTCATCTGCGGATCAGCGCCAGCCGTCGGCGGCCTTCGCCGCGCGCATCAGCGCCGCGCACAGCTCGCGCAGCTCGTCCGGCTCGGCCCCCTCGTCGACTGCCGTCGCGACATCCTCCGCCGCGCACCGGACCTGGTACACCCGGTCGGAAAGCTGGGCCGCCTCGTCGGCGGAGAGCACCACCGAGTCGACGGGCAACCTCGTGCCCTTGACCGCAGCGCGCTGCTCGTAGGCGCGCTGCCGGCAGGACTGCCTGCAGTACTGCCGACGCCTCCCCATGCCGGCGTCGGCGACCTCTCGCCCGCACCAGCGGCAAGATCGGCTTCGACGGTCCACGGCTGACGACTCTAGACGGCCCGGTGAGCAGAGCCCGGTAACATGGATGGCCGCGTCGCGATGTCCAGGGAACCGCAGGCAGCAGATCTGCGTTTCCTACCTGGAGAGATATTCGCTGATAGGACGCCCTGATAGGAGTAGTGACGATGGCTGATCGCGTCCTGCGAGGGAGTCGCCTCGGAGCCGTGAGCTACGAGACCGACCGCAACCACGACCTCGCGCCGCGTCAGATTGCGCGTTACCGCACGGACAACGGCGAGGAGTTCGAGGTCCCGTTCGCCGACGATGCCGAGATTCCCGGCAGCTGGCTGTGCCGCAACGGCATGGAGGGCACCCTGATCGAGGGTGACCTGCCCGAGCCGAAGAAGGTCAAGCCGCCGCGCACACACTGGGACATGCTGCTGGAACGCCGCACGGTCGAGGAGCTCGACGAGCTGCTCAAGGAGCGGCTGGAGGTCATCAAGCACCGCCGCCGCGGCAGCTAACTCAGCCCACCCGGTCCCGGGTGCGGTCCATGCGGCCGCGGATGCCCCACTGCGCGACCTTGACCAACGCCTCGCGGATGTTGGACCCGCTCATCTTCGACACGCCGAGCTCGCGTTCGACAAACGTGATCGGCACTTCGACGACGACGAATCCGTTGTTGACGGTGCGCCACGTCAGGTCGATCTGGAAGCAGTAGCCCTTCGAGTCGACCGCCGCGAGGTCGATCTTTTCCAGCACCTCACGCCGGTAGGCGCGGTAGCCCGCGGTGATGTCGTGCACGCCGACGCCCAGCAGCACGCGCGAGTAGGTGTTGGCGGTCTTCGACAGCAGAAGCCGGCGCCACGGCCAGTTGCGCACCGTGCCGCCGGCGACGTACCGCGAGCCGATCGCCAGGTCGGCGCCGTTGTCGATCGCGTCGAGCAGCCGACAGAGCTGCTCGGGCGCATGGCTGCCGTCGGCGTCCATTTCCACCAGCACCGAGTACTCCCGGTTCAGGCCCCATGCGAAACCGGCCAGGTAGGCCGCACCGAGCCCGTCTTTGGCGGTGCGGTGCATGACGTGGAGGCGTTGCGGGTCGGCCTGGGCCAGCTGGTCGGCCAGCTCCCCGGTCCCGTCGGGGCTGCCGTCGTCGACGACCAGGATGTGCACATCAGGCTGGGCGCGGAGCACCCGCTCGACGATCAACGGCAGGTTCTCCCGCTCGTTGTACGTCGGGATGATGGCCAGCGTGCGCTGGCTAGGCCGCTCCCGCGAACTCATGTAGCTCCTTCATCCGTGTCGCCCGCTGCGGGCGTCGAGTCGCTTGCTCGCCGGCTGCGGCGACGCATGAACCAACCATTGTGCAGTATCGCGGCCAGCAGGGCCGCAAGACCAATCGCGATCAGCACGCACTGCAGGATCGGCCCCCACCGGGTCGCCGGGGTCAGGTCGGTGTTCAGATGGACCTGTTTGTCCAGGTAGCCGGGCTCGAAGAAGCCGGTGCGGGCCATCTCGCGCCCGTCGGGGGCGATCACCGCGCTGATCCCGGTGGTGCCGGCGACCACCGTGTAGCGGTCGTGTTCAACCGCCCGCAGCTTGGCGAACGCCAGCTGCTGCTCGCTCATGTCCTGGTTGAAGGTGGCGTTGTTGGTGGGCACGGCCAGCAGCTGCGCGCCGTTGAGGACCGACTCCCTGGGCGCGCGGTCGAAGATCACCTCCCAGCACGTCGTCACCCCGACCGGGACCCCGGCGGCGTGCACCACACCGGTGCCATTGCCGGGCACGAAATAGCCGGCTCGGTCGGCATAGCCCGAGAGGTGTTTGAAGAACCCTCGCCATGGCAGATACTCGCCGAACGGCATCACGATCTGTTTGTCGTGGCGGTCCACGGGACCGGCGTTCGGATCCCACACGATCACCGTGTTGGTCGAGGTGGGGTTGTCCGGCGTCGAATCCGGGCGCGCCAGCACGGTGCCGACCAGGATCGGCGCGTTGACGGCCTGCGCCGCGACGAAGATCTGCTCTGCCGCGTCGGGGTTGCTGATCGGGTCGATGTCGGAGGAGTTCTCCGGCCAGATCACGAACTGCGGCTGCGGGGCGCGGCCGGCCCGGATGTCGTCGGCCAACTGCAGCGTTTCGCGCATGTGGTAGTCCAGAACCTCGCGCCGCTGCGCGTTGAAGTCCAGGCCCAGCCGCGGCACGTTGCCCTGCACCGCCGCCACGTTGATGGTCGGGTCGTTGCCGGCGCCGATGCCGGACTGGTGCACGCCCGGCCATAGCGCCGTCGTCGCGAACAACACCAGGCAGATGCACACCCCCGGCAGCACCACACGCGGCGGCACGTGGCTGCGTCGCGCACCTTTGCGCCACCAGTCATAGATCTCAAGCCCCAGCGAGGTGAAGCCGCAGCCGGCCAGCACGACCGCGAACGACAGCAGCGGCGCGCCACCGACCTTCGCGATGACCAGCAGCGGACCGTCGGCCTGGCCGAAGGCCACGACGCCCCAGGGGAACCCGCCGAACGGAATGGTGCACTTCAGCCACTCCACGAGCACCCACAACGCCGCGAACCAGACCGGCCAACCGTGTTGGCGCCGCACGGCGACCGCGAGCAGGCCGAACAACCCGGGAAACACGGCGCACAGCACCGACAATGCCAGCCACGGACCCACCCCGACCAACTCGCCGGTCCACGGCAGCAGCGGCAGATAGAACGCCAGCCCGAACAGGAAGCCGTATCCGAAACCGCCGGCGGGCCTGACGGATTCGCGCGTGAAGATCCAGGCGAGCAGCGCGAACGCGACGAACGCGGCATACCACAGGCCGACCGGCGGGAAGCTGGCGCACAGCAGCAGCCCGGCCCCGATCGCGCCCGCGACGAGGTGCAGCCGGTCCACGATCGCGCGCCCCAGCCGGCCCACCCGGGCCGGAATCGCGGGTTGGGTGCGCGACGGCTGCTGCCCGCTCTCCTGCGCGGGGACCGGGATGGCGGCAGTGGGGTCGTCGGCCTCGTCGGGGGCGGCGTGGCGGCCGGCGGGTCGGCCATCATCGTCGTCATCTGCCGCGTGCCGTCCCCGCCCGTCGCCGCCGACCCGGGTCACGTCAGCCATAGATGACCTCGCCGCGGTGCACCGTCTGAAGGCAGCCGGGCAGCGGGTCGTGCACGGACAGGCGCGGCAGTGCGGGAACCCGGGAGCGCGGGTCAGTGGACCATCGCTGCACCGCGCCCGCCGGGGCGTCGACCTGGAGCGGGCCGGCGTCCCACACGGCGTAGGACGCGTCCGCGCCGGGAACCAGGCTGCCGGTGGTGCCGTCGCGGACCCCCGCGGCGCGCCACGCGCCGCGGGTGGCCGCCGCGAACGCCGCGCGAACCGACAGTTCGCTACCCGCGGTGCGATGGTGCGCCGCGGCCCGCACGGTTTCCCACGGATCCATGCTCGTCACGGGCGCATCGGAGCCGAACGCTAGGGGCACGCCTTGCGATGCTAACAGCGCCAGCGGGTTCAGCAGCCGGGCTCGCTGACGGCCCAGCCGGCGCGCGTACATGCCGTCGTCCCCGCCCCACCGCGCATCGAAATTCGGTTGCACGCTGGCGATCACGCCCCACCTCCCCAGCCGGTCGGCCTGCTCGGCGGTGATCATTTCCAAGTGCTCGAGCCGGTGCCCGCAGCGCGCCACCGCGGCGACCCCGCACCGGTCCGCGACGGCGGCGAACGCGTCGACGACGGCGGTCACCGCGGCGTCGCCGATGACGTGAAAGCCGGCCGGGATGCCGGCCTCGGTGCAGGCGCCGACGTGGGCTTCGATCGCGTCGGCCCGGAGGTAGGCGCTGCCGCAGTGGGCGGCGTCGGCGTACGGCCGGCGCAGCCAGGCGGTGTGTGACCCGAGCGCACCGTCGACGAACAGGTCGCCGGCCAGGCCGTGCGCGCCGGTGGCATCGACGAGCCTGCGAGCTTCGTCGGCGCCCGTCACCGCCTGCCCCCAGTAACCGACCACCTCGACCCCGTGGACCGTCCCGCGGATTTCAAGCCAGTCGTCCAGTCCGCCGATGTCGGGCCCGGCGCATTCGTGGACGGCGACGATGCCGTTGCAGGCGGCCGCATCGAGCGCGGCAACGCGCGCGTGTGCCCGCTGCTCGGCGCTCAACAGTGCACGCGCGGCGGCCCGCACCCGGTGATGCGCGTCCGCCGTCAACGGCCGCTGCGCGTGGAACCCGCCGCACGCGGGCAGATCCGGGTCCGCGCGGCGCAGCGCCGTCGACGCCGCTGCCGAGTGCACGTCGACCCGGGCCAGATACGCGGGCCGGTCGCCCAGCACGCCGTCAAGGTCGTCGGTGCTCGGCGCGACCGGCTCCGGCCAGTTTGACTCGTCCCAGCCGTGGCCCCACAGCGGGCCGTCGGGATGTGCACGGGCGTAGTCGCCGATGAGTCGCAGACAGTGCGCCAACGAGGTGGCCTGCCCCAAGTCGAGGCCTGCCAGGGTGAGGCCGGTGGCGGTGAGGTGAACGTGGCTGTCGACGAACGCCGGCGCGACGAAGCCACCGTCGAGGTCGCAGATCTCGGCGCCGCGGAACTGAGCCCGACCGACGTCGTCGCTGCCCAGCCAGGCCACGACACCGTCACGCACCACCATTGCGGTGGCGTCGGGGTGCGACGGGCTGCAGATCCGCCCGTTGACCAGCAGCGTTGGCAACGCCGGCCGCAGTTAGTCGGGCTTGTGCGGCAGGGCGGGCGGCTCGATGTCGGTAACGTCGATCACCTCGCCGTCGATGTAGTCGCCGCGGCCGGGCGAACCGGCGGGGGCACCCATGCCGGCCACCGTGATGAGCGGTGCGCGGCGCCCGATGCCGCGAACGGCCAGGAAGGTCACCACCGGACGGGCGGCGGCGCGGGTCGGCGGCAGCAGAAACAGCAGCCCCAGCACCGATGTCACCAGGCCGGGAATGACGACCAGCAGGGCGCCCAGCGCGACGAGCGCGCCGTCGCTGACCGCGCCCTGCGGCGTGGTCATGCCGTCTCGCAGCCGTCGCGCCTGGCGCTTGATCTGCGAGCCCGCCACCGACAGGCCGACGACGAAGGTCGCCAGCAGAATCAGAAGGGTCCAGCCGATGCCGATCGTCGAGGCCAGCCCGACAACCGCCGCGAGTTCGACCACGACGTAAATCCAGAACAGCGGCACCACCATGTCATCACAACGTGTCGGCACCGGACGGGGTTCCTACACCGGCGGCCCGGATCTGAAGGCCGACGTGAACCTTGTCGATGCCGCCCCGAACGAGCGTGTGCGCATAGAACCACCAGGCGTGCCACCAGTAGCGCTTCAGGATCGCTTCGTACACCCTTCTCGTCTCCGACTTCGGCAGCACCCGTGCCACCGCTTCCACGGGTTCGCCCTTCGGTCTGCCCAGCGCCCCGCATCTCGCGAGGGTGACCCCCGGGGTGTTGCGGATCCGCCGCACCTTCCAGGAGCCGTCGTCGGTGATCACGAGCAGACGGTCGCCGTCGGGCACGCCCCAGATGGCTGTCGGCTTGGGACGACCGTCCTTGGTGAACGTCGTCAGCAGCAGATACTTCGACCGGTAGACATCGTCGAACGTCGGCGCCACGTCAGCTCGCGGCCTTCAGTTCCAGACCGACGTTGCGCTCCCGGCCGCCCCGCAACCTGCTGAACAGATTGAACACCTTGCCGACGATGCCGTAGCGCTGACCGATCGCGTGGTAGACGTTGTCGGTCTCCGACTTGGCGAGGATGGTGGCGGTAGCCTCGACCGCGTCGCTTTTCGGGTTGCCGCGCATGTCGCACGCGGCGACGGTGACCCGCGGGGTGTTGCGGATCCGCTTGACCTTCCAGGAGTTCTCCTCGGTGATGACGAGCAGGCGGTCCCCGTCCGGCGCGGCCCAGATCGGTGTGGGTTTGGGTCTGCCGTCCTTGGTGAAGGTGGTCAGCAGCAGATAGCGGGCCCTGGCGACGTCCGCGAATGTCGTTGTCACGCGTTCAACCTAGCGGCATCACGCCTCGAGGGCGCCCTCGGTCTCCAACAGCACCCGGCGCAGGCCGTCGACCGTCTCGGGGCGCGGCTGCGCCCACATGCGGCGGCTGACGGCCTCGAGCAGCCGCTCCGCCATGCCGTGCAGCGCCCACGGGTTGGAGTCGGCCATGAACTTGCGGTTGAGGTCGTCGAACACGTACCGCTCGGTGAGCTGCTCATACATCCAGTCGGCCAGCACACCCGCGGTGGCGTCGTAGCCGAACAGGTAGTCGACCGTGGCGGCCATCTCGAACGCACCCTTGTAGCCGTGCCTGCGCATGGCCGCCATCCAGCGCGGGTTGACCACGCGGGCGCGGAACACCCGTGACGTCTCTTCGGACAGGCTTCGGGTGCGCACCGCATCGGGGCGGGTGTTATCGCCGATGTAGGCGGCCGGGTCGCGTCCGGTGAGCGCGCGCACGGTCGCCACCATGCCGCCGTGGTACTGGAAGTAGTCGTCGGAGTCGGCTATGTCATGTTCGCGGCTGTCGGTGTTCTTGGCGGCCACCGCGATCCGCCGATACTGGCGGTTCATGTCGTCGATGGCGGGACGGCCGTTCATGTCCCGGCCGTAGGCGAACCCGCCCCATGCGGTGTACACCTGCGCTAGATCGGCGTCGTCACGCCAGTTGCGGCTGTCGATCAGCTGCAACAGCCCCGCCCCGTACGTGCCAGGCTTGGAGCCAAATATCCTTGTGGTAGAACGTCTTTCGTCGCCGTGGGCGCTCAGGTCAGCCTGAGCGTGGGCGCGGATGTAGTTGTGCTCTGCGGGCTCGCTCAGACCGGCGACCAGCCGCACCGCGTCGTCAAGCATCGTCACCACATGCGGGAACGCGTCGCGGAAGAATCCCGAGATCCGGACCGTGACATCGATGCGGGGCCGCCCGAGCTCGCCCAGCGGGATCGGTTCCAGGCCGGTGACCCGGCGGGACGCGTCGTCCCAGAGGGGCCGAACACCCAGCAGCGCAAGGACTTCGGCGATGTCGTCACCCGCGGTGCGCATCGCCGATGTCCCCCACACCGACAACCCGACCGATTCGGGCCAGCGGCCGTAGTCGTCGTGGTAGCGGGCCAGAAGCGAATCGGCCATCGCAGCGCCGGTTTCCCACGCCAGCCGCGACGGCACCGCCTTGGGGTCGACGGAGTAGAAGTTACGCCCGGTCGGCAGGACGTTCACCAATCCCCGCAGCGGCGAGCCCGACGGGCCGGAGGCGATGAAGCGACCGTCCAGGGCGCGCAGCACCTGGTCGATCTCCCCGGCCGTCCCGGCCAGCCGCGGCACCACCTCGGTCGCGGCGAAGCGCAGGATCGCGGCCACCTCGGCGTTGCCGGCGATGTCGTCGACGCGCTCGGCGTCCCAGCCGGCGGCCTGCAGCGCCGCGACCAGCCGGCGGGCCCGCGATTCCGCGGCGTCGACGGCCGCGCGGTCGTCGGTGCCGTCCTCCGCGATGCCGAGCGCCTGACGCAGACCCGGCACCGACTGCTCGCCGCCCCACAGTTGCCGCGCCCGCAGGATCGCCAGGACCAGGTCGAGTTGCTGCTCACCGGCCGGGGGGTGCCCGAGCACGTGCAGGCCGTCGCGGATCTGCACGTCCTTGATCTCGCACAACCAGCCGTCGACGTGCAGGAGCATCTCGTCGAACTGTTCGTCGCCGGGGCGTTCGGCCAGTCCCAAGTCGTGATCCATCTTCGCGGCCCGGATCAGCGTCCAGATCTGCTGACGGACAGCGGGCAGCTTCGCGGGGTCGAGCGCGGCGATCGTCGCGTGCTCGTCGAGCAGCTGCTCCAATCGTGCGATGTCCCCGTAGGTTTCGGCGCGGGCCATCGGCGGGATCAAGTGATCGACGAGCACCGCGTGCGCGCGCCGCTTGGCCTGCGTTCCCTCGCCGGGGTCGTTGACCAGGAAGGGGTAGATCAGCGGCAGATCGCCCAGCGCGGCGTCGGCCCCGCAGGCGGCCGACATGCCGAGCGTCTTGCCCGGCAGCCACTCGAGGTTGCCGTGCTTGCCGAGGTGAACGATCGCGTCGGCACCGAAACCCCCCACCGAACGGGCGGAGCCCAACCAGTGGTATGCGGCCAGGTAATGGTGGCTGGGCGGCAGGTCGGGGTCATGGTAGATCGCGACGGGCTTCTCGCCGAAGCCGCGCGGCGGCTGCACCATCAGCACGACGTTGCCTGACTGCAGCGCCGGGATCACGATGTCGCCGCCGTCGACGAACAGGTCGCCCGGCGGGGGGCCCCAGTGCTCGACCACCCGCTCGGCGAGTTCGGCGGGGAGGGTATCGAACCAGGCCCGGTAACGCTCGGCCGGCACCCTTACCGGGTTGCCGGCCAGCTGCCCGTCGGTGAGCCAGTCGGGATCCTGCCCGCCCCGCTCGATCAGCGCGTGCACCAGGGCGTCCCCATCGCCTGTGTTCAGGCCCGGGATGTCGCCGATCCGGTAGCCGCGGTCGCGCATCGCCGCCAGCAGGGCGACAGCGCTTGCCGGGGTGTCGAGCCCGACGGCGTTGCCGATGCGGGCGTGCTTGGTCGGATAGGCCGAGAACACGATCGCCACCCGCTTGTCGGCGACGGGGACCCGGCGCAGCCTGGCGTGGCGCACGGCGATGCCGGCCACGCGGGCGCATCGCTCGGCGTCGGGCACGTAGGAGATCAAGCCCTCGTCGTCGATCTCCTTGAACGAGAACGGGACGGTGATGATGCGCCCGTCGAACTCGGGGACCGCGACCTGGGTGGCGACGTCGAGAGGGCTCAGCCCGTCGTCGTTGGCGGCCCAGTCGGCGCGTGAGCCGGTCAGGCACAGCCCCTGCAGGATCGGAATATCGAGCGCGGCGAGGTGGGCGACGTTCCATCCGTCGTCGTCGCCGCCGGCTCCGGCCGCCGCGGGGACGGCGCCACCAGCCGCCAGCACAGTCACCACCAACGCGTCGGCGGCGGCCAGCGCGTCGAGCAATTCCGGCTCGGCGGTGCGCAGCGATGCGCAATACACCGGACGGGCGCGCCCGCCGGCCCGCTCGATCGCCCGGCACAGCGCCTCGACGTATGCGGTGTTTCCGGCCAGCTGCTGGGCGCGGTAGTACAGCACGGCAACGGTGGGGCCCCCGGTGCCGGCGGGCGGTCGGTCCAGCACTCCCCACGTCGGCGTCGCGGCAGGAGGCGCGAATCCGAGGCCGGTCATCAAGACGGTGTCGGACAGAAACGCGTGCAGTTGACGCAGGTTCACGACGCCACCGTGGGCAAGGTACAGGTGCGCCTGCAGCGCAATCCCGGCCGGAACCGTGGAGTGACCCATCAGCTCCGCGTCGGCGGCCTGCTCGCCGCTGACCACGACCGCCGGCGCGCCGGCCGCCGTCACCGCGTCGATTCCGTCCTGCCACGCCCGGTAGCCGCCGAGGATGCGCACCACGACGACGTCGACGCCGCCAAGCAGGCCCGGCAGGTCGTCGAGCAGGATCCGCGACGGGTTCGCCCAGCGGTAGCCTGCGCCGCTGGCCCGGGCCGTGATCAGATCCGTGTCAGAGGTCGACAGCAGCAGGACGGTGGGCTCGGGCACCCACCCTTCCTACCGCAGCGGGTCCGATCAGGTGTGGCGGGACCAACGCCGGTACCACGACTGCGGGTACGGCCTGCCCACCGCGGCGGCGAGCAGGAAGATGGTCGATCCGAACACGATCAAGGCGGTCATAGTCGGTTTCCCTCTCGTGAGATGAGGCTGCTTTCGAATTAACTGGGCGAACGTCGCTGACGGCGCGTGCGCGCCGGGCGTCGTGGCGACGACGCGGCGAGTCGGCGATGCCGGGCGGCGGCGGTGCCGAACAGGACCTCCCGCTCGGTGATCAGTGCCGGCGCCGGTTCGACGATGTCGGGCTGAAACTGCTCGGCGGGCACGACGGTCTGTTCATGGTCGTGGTGTGCGGCCCGGATTGTCATGGGTGTCGCTCCTCGCGATGCGCCGTTGGCGACCGGTGATCGGTTCACCGATGCCAGCAACGTAGGGCCGGCGGACACCCGCAGTCGCGAGTAGCCGACTACCTGTGTTCGCGCAACTTTCGGGGCTCGGTCCGGCGCTCCCCCAGGAACGGCAGCATGGCCAGCGCGAAAACCGCCACCGCCGCGGGCGGCGCCAACACCGGCAGCCAGGGCACATGCAGCGGCACCGACGTGGCGACCCCGCCCAGGACGGTGAATCCGATCGCGCCGATCACCGTCGGCCACGTGGTCGTGACGACACCGGCTTCCACGGCGTGTCGCAGCAGGAGGTAGGCGGTGGCCGACAGCCCCGACAGGGCCGCGAACAACGCCGGCGGCTCAGACAGCGCGACCGCCGCGACGATCAGCAGCACCGCAACCGTTGCCGCGGCGCGGAATCGCAACCCCACCAGCACCGCTGCCACCGCAAGAGCCGCCGCGACAAGGCCGGGGCGATCGGCGTGGACCGCGCAGGCCGCGGCCATCAGGATCCCGAAGGCGGTCGAGAAGGCAAGCGGGGCAGGCTGCGCACCGGCCATGTCAGCGCCGCCTCGGCGCCACGCGACCGTGTTGCGGCACAAGCCGCATCGATTGATCCAGCGTGACCTCCTCCGGCCATGCGATCACGTCGACACCGATCACGCTCATGTCGCGATACATCGCGGATCGCTGCAACGCCCACATCCGCTCGACGATGGCGTCCTGTGGATCGGAAAAGGGTGCGCCCTGCAGGACGTCGACGGCCACCACCGGGTGGCCGCGTTTGCACAGGTCGATCAACGCCAGCGCGAACTCGGTGTCGAGCAGCGTCGAGAACGCCACGACGACCGCCCCGGGTGGGATGGCCGCGCGAGGCGCCAACGTGCCTGTGGTGGTTTCGAATTCGCTGCCGGCGCCGAGGACGGTGTCAAGGATGCGGTAGAACTGGCGCCGCCCGATGTCGGGGCCCAGCCAACGCGGACGGCGGCCCGAAAGTCCGACGATGCCTGCACGATCGCCGTTTTTCAGCGCGGTTTGCACAACTTGAGCGGCGCCGGATGCGGCGCGTTCGGTAGCCGCCGTGGCCGGTCCCGCGGCTTGGGCGCTCATGTCGATCAGCACCACCACGTCGGCGGCGCGGTCGGTCAGTCGCTCGGTGACGTGCAGGCTGCCGCGTCGGGCGCTCACCGGCCAGTTGACGGTTCGCAGCGGGTCGCCGGGCAGATAGGCCCGGATGTCGGCGTACTCCACGCCGGGGCCGAGGTGGCGGGTCAGGTGGGTGCCGAGCCGGTCGGGCAATTCCGTCCGGGGTATCCCCGTGGATTGGGGTGGGGCGAACGGAAAGACGTAGATGTCGGCGATGTCCACCGTCGCGGTTCCGGCCAGCAACCCGCCGCCGGAAATCGCGTCCACCCGGGCGCGTAACGGATATCGGCCCCAGCGTTGCGCCGATGCCGCGAGCCTCTTCAGCCGGCCCGAACTGCCGTCGAGAACCTCGAGTTCCATGCCGGCGATGGCCGACACCTCCAGGTCGACCGCCACGTCGCCGGTATCGGCCGACACCCACACGGTCGTCTCGGTCCGTTCGGTCTCGAAGCAGCGCAGCAGACCCGGCTCGGCGTGCACGCAGACCCTCGCGGCCGGCCGCTGCCAGTAGATCGTGGCCAGCACGCCCAGCAACGGCGCCACGAATGCAACGAGCTCCCAGCGCGATGCCAGAAGCGCGACGGCAACGGCCGTCCCCACACAGGTGGCGGTCGCACGTGTCAGCGGTGACGCGCGCCAACGCAATTCGACCTCGGTGTGGCGATCGTCATCCATGCTCGGGGCCGATCATCGGGTCCGGCCGTGGGCCCGCGGAACCGGCAACCGCTGCAACAGTTGCGCCACGACATCCGAACCGTGAATGCTGCGCACCCACATCTCGGGCCGCAAGCTGATCCGGTGCGCGATCGCCGGAACCGCGAGAGCCTTGACATCCTCGGGGATCACGTAATCGCGGCCAGACAGAAGCGCGCGCGCCCGCGCCAGTTGCACCAGGTCGAGCTCCGCTCGCGGGCTGGCGCCCACCGCGACCTGCGGGTGGGTGCGGGTGGCGTTCGCGAGCGAAACCACATAGTGCAGCACGTCTTCGTGCACGGTGACCTGTTCCACAGATTCGCGCATCGCGAGCAGGTCGTGCGCATCGACGACCTGGTTCACCGTCGGTTCGGCCGAACCCCGGTCGAGGCGGCGGCGCAGCATCGAGGTTTCCTCCCTTTCGGAGAGGTACCTCAGTTCCACCATGACGGCGAAGCGGTCCAGTTGCGCCTCGGGCAACGGATAGGTGCCCTCGTATTCAATCGGGTTGTCGGTGGCCAACACGATGAAGGGCTGTGGCAGCTTGTGGGTTTCGCCGTCGATGCTGACCTGGCCTTCGGCCATCGCCTCCAGCAACGCGGCCTGCGTCTTCGGTGGCGTCCGGTTGATCTCGTCGCCGAGCAGCAGGTTCGTGAAGATGGGTCCGCGGCGGAATTCGAAACGCCCGGACTGCATGTCGTAGATCGTGGAGCCGAGCAGGTCGGCGGGCAGGAGATCGGGTGTGAACTGCACGCGGGTGAAGTCCAGGCCCAACGCCGCGGCGAAGGAGCGCGCGATCAGGGTTTTCCCCATGCCCGGCAGGTCTTCGATCAGCACATGGCCGCGCGCGAGCACGGTGGTGAGGATCAGCGTCAGCGCGGACCGCTTCCCCACCACCACCCGCTCGATTTCGTCGAGCACTGCCTCCGAGTGCGCGGTGGTGGCGGTGGTCGGCATCGTCATACCCGCTCCAATCGCTGCAGAATTTCCTCGAGCGCCGCGCGGCCCGGGCCGGGTTCACGGGCAGCCCGGTACGCGACGTTCGACGGGTCGACCCACTGCCACAAGTCGTCGCCGAACACGATCCGCCCGGTGGCGCGCAGCGCCGCCGGATCCTTCCCCTGCCGTTGGCCGGTGGCCATGAAGAACTCCCGCGCCAGCCGGGGACGCAGATGCCGATCCCAGTCCGCCCGGCTGGAATCCGCCCAGCGGATCATCGTCTCCGTGCGGGATATCCAGCGCCGCATCGATTCCGCCTGCTCGTCGCCGGCCTGCTCGGCCGCGCCGGGTTCTGGTTCGCCGCCCAGCAGCCGACGCCCGGCGAGCAGCACCAGCGCCGCGGCCGCGCCGGAGGCCAACAGCACGTGGCGGTGATGCGCCATGACGATCGCCAGCACCTCCACGCCCACCACGAGGCAAAAACCGCCCGCGATCCACTTCGCCGCGTCGCTTCGCCTCATGCGACGCTCCGAACTTCGGCGAGGACGAGCTGAAGCGCCCGGACGGCGGCCTCGCGGTGTCCCTCGTCCATCACGTGCACGCTGAACCTGGCCTCGGCGAACAGGTCGACCAACTCATTGGCGCTGCCGGGATGGATCGCCTGGTGTTCGACGGCCCGGGCCAGCACCTCCGAGGGTGTGTCGGAGTCCTGCGGCATCGCCCC